>ERZ827458.515-NODE-515-length-52082-cov-6.698695_pt1 | contig 52082 bp, 51 predicted proteins | sample MGYA00519706_ERZ827458 | MGnify/ENA primary metagenome ERZ827458 (study PRJEB31778, sample SAMEA3449309) | human gut metagenome | biome: human gut; feature: human-associated habitat; material: faeces | place: United Kingdom | collected 2010/2012 ...
AACGTGCCAATGATTATCCATCCCAGTTATCCGGAGGACAGAAGCAGAGAATTGCCATTGCAAGAGCACTTGCAATGAACCCGGACGTGATGCTCTTTGACGAACCGACTTCTGCACTTGACCCGGAAATGGTAGGCGAAGTGTTAGAACTGATGCGTGAGTTAGCAAGAGACGGAATGACCATGGTGGTTGTAACCCATGAGATGGGCTTCGCAAGAGAAGTCGCAAACCGTGTTCTGTTTATCGATGAAGGGAAAATCCAGGAAGAGAACACACCGGAGGAGTTTTTTGCAAATCCAAAGAACCCAAGACTTCGGGAATTTTTATCCAAGGTATTGTAGAAAAATTAAACTTAAGTTTAATAAAACACAGCACCGTTCATTAAAGGCGGCGCTGTGTTTTTGGATTTATTGGAAGATTTTCTTGTGGCTTAGAACTTATAAAAATGATACAATAATACTGTTGCATTTATGGGATACATTCGTTGTAGAACATAAGAAGGAAGAGAAAGAAAAGATTATCTGGTACGGAGGAAGAACATGGCATTTACACATCTGCATGTCCATACGGAATACAGCCTGCTTGATGGTGCGTGCCGCGTCGACGGCATCATGGATCGGGTCAAGGAGCTGGGGCAGACCGCCATTGCCATCACCGATCATGGCGTGATGTACGGCTGTATTGATTTCTATAAGGCCGCTAAAGCCGCAGGAATCAAGCCCATTATCGGCTGCGAGGTCTACGTCGCCCGCCGGGGCATGGCCGACCGGGTTCACGGGATCGACAACGACCCCTACCATCTGGTGCTGCTGTGCGAAAACCGCAAGGGATACGAAAACCTATGCTATCTGGTATCAGAAGCCTTTATTCACGGCTTTTACGGGAAGCCCAGAATCGATTTGAAACTGCTGGAGCAGCACCACGAGGGGCTGATCGCCCTGTCCGCGTGCCTTGCCGGTGCCATCCCCCAGTATCTGATGGAAGAAGATTACGATTCCGCGAAGGAATACGCAAAGAAAATGTCCGGCATTTTCGGGGAAGGGAACTTCTTCCTGGAATTGCAGGATCACGGCATTCCGGAGCAGCGACCGGTGAATCAGGGCGTCCAGCGCCTTGCCCGGGAGCTGGGACTGCCCCTGGTAGTGACCAACGACGCACACTATCTGCGCAAAGAGGACGCGGAAATGCAGGACGTCCTGCTGTGCATCCAGACCGGCAAGACCGTGGACGACACCAACCGGATGAAATTCCAGACCCAGGAATTTTACCTCAAAAGCGAGGACGAGCTGAAAGGACTGTTCCCCGGCTGCGAGGAAGCCTTTGAGAACACCGTCCGCATTGCCGAGCGGTGCAATCTGGACTTTACCTTCCACGAATACCATCTGCCCTCCTATCCGGTGCCGGAGGGATATACGGACGAGGAATATTTCCGCAAGCTGTGCGCCGAGGGCTTTGCAGAGCGGTATCCCGACGCGCCGGAAGCTTACCGGAAGCGGCTGGAATATGAGGTCGGCGTTATCAGTCGGATGGGTTATGTAAACTACTATCTCATCGTCTGGGACTTCATCCACTATGCCAAGGTCAACGGCATTCCCGTGGGTCCGGGGCGCGGCTCCGGCGCGGCTTCCATTGTGGCATATTGTATGCACATCACGGAAATTGACCCCATGAAGTATAACCTCATTTTCGAGCGGTTCCTCAACCCGGAACGGGTGAGTATGCCGGATTTCGATACGGATTTCAGCCCGGAACGCCGGGGCGAGGTCATGGAATACGTCATGGAGAAATACGGTGCGGATCATGTTGCCCAGATCGTCACCTTCGGCACCATGGCCGCCCGGGGCGCCATCCGGGACGTAGGCCGGGCGCTGAACTTCTCCTATGCGGAGACGGATGTGGTGGCCAAGCTGGTACCCACCATGCCGCTGCACCTGACGCTGGCGGAGGCTATGAAGATTTCTCCCAAGCTCAAGGAGATGTACGACGGCGACCAGCGGGTAAAAACGCTCATCGACACGGCCATGCGCCTGGAGGGAATGCCCCGGAACACGTCCACCCACGCCGCGGGCGTGGTGATTACGGCGCAGCCGGTCAATACCTATGTCCCCCTGTCCCGGAACGACGATACCGTGGTCACCCAGTACACCATGACCACCATCGAAGAGCTGGGTCTGCTGAAAATGGACTTTTTGGGTCTGCGGAACCTGTCGGTGATTCAGGATGCGGAAGCGCTGGCACAGCAGGAAGACCTAGACTTTCAGATTGCAAAAGCACCGGATAACGACCCGGAGACCTTCGCCATGCTGGCTGAGGGCAAGACTCAGGGCGTTTTTCAGATGGAATCCACCGGCATGACCGGGGTGTGCGTCAGCATGAAGCCCACCTCCATCGAAGATCTGACGGCCATTGTGGCGCTGTACCGCCCCGGCCCTATGGAATCCATTCCCAAGTTCGTTGAAAATAAGTTCAACCCCGGAAAAGTGACCTACAAAACGCCCCTTTTGGAGCCGATCCTGAAGGTGACCTACGGCTGCATCGTCTATCAGGAGCAGGTCATCGAGATTTTTAGAACTCTGGGCGGCTACTCCATGGGTCAGGCGGACAACATCCGTCGGGCAATTTCCAAGAAAAAGCAGAAGATCATCGACGCCGAGCGGAAGACCTTCGTTTACGGCGACCGGGAGCAGAAAATTGACGGCTGTATCGCTCGGGGCGTACCCGAGGCGGTGGCGCAGTCGATTTACGACGAAATTGTAGATTTCGCCAACTACGCCTTCAATAAGGCGCACGCGGTGTGCTATGCCGTGGTCGCCTACCAGACGGCCTACCTCAAGTGCCATTATCCCAGGCAGTACATGGCGGCGCTGATGACCTCCGTTCTGGATTCCGCCACCAAAATTTCCGGCTACATCGCCGAATGCCGGGAGCTGGGGATACCGGTTCTGCCCCCGGACATCAACCATTCCGAGGACTACTTCACTGTTGAGGGCGACGCCATCCGCTTCGGCCTCGGCGCGGTGAAAAACGTAGGCCGGGGACTCATCCGCTCCATGGCGGCCAAACGGACAGAGGGCGGCGCCTTCCGCTCTTTGGAGGATTTTCTGGAACGGATGGGGGAAGGCGAGCTGAACAAGCGCGCCGTGGAGAACTTCATCAAATGCGGGGCGATGGACTGCTTCGGCCATCACCGCAGTGAACTTCTGGCGGTGTACGACCAGATGATGGACAGCGTGTCCGCCTCCAGAAAGAAGAACCTGGAAGGGCAGATGGGGCTGTTTGCCATGCTGGACGAGGACGACGAAGCGGGCAAGGTACCGATTCCCAAGCTCAAGGAGCTGGACAGGGGAGAGCTTCTCTCCATGGAGAAGGAGACCACCGGCGTCTACATTTCCGGCCATCCCATGGACGATTACCGGCCGTATCTGCGCAACACCCACGTGGTACACATCGGCAGTCTCATGGAGGAGGACAATGGCTTCCAGGACGACCAGATCATCAGCGTGGCGGGCATCGTTCAGACCGTGAAAATGAAGACCACCCGGAACAATTCTATGATGGCGTATGTCACGGTAGAAGACGATACGGCGTCCATCGAGATGCTGGCGTTCTCCAACGTGCTGGATCAGTACGGCGGCTATCTCCGGGAAAACAGCGCCGTGGTCATCACCGGGCGGCTGTCCCTCCGGGACGACAAGGAGCCGCAGATCGTCATTAACCGCGCCCGTCCCATCTCGGACTATGCCGACGGCAGCGCGCCGCCGGAGCGGCCGCAGCAGACGGACAAGAGCGGCACGCTGTATCTCCGCCTGCCCGGGGAGGAAGGGACGCTGTATCCCAAAATCCGGTGCATCCTGAACATGTTCCCCGGGGACAGCACAGCGGTGCTTTACTTTGCGGATACGGGACGACGCCGGGGTACCCGGTGCTGCATTCGGGATACTATGCTTACCGAGCTGAAAAATGTGCTTGGAGAAGCGAATGTTGTGCTGAAATAGCTTTTCTTTTAGAACATATTGTGGTATAATAATCAATCAAGAGGAGTTGATGCCGTGAAAAAGCGAATATGGCTGCTTCCGCTGCTCATCCTCACGTCGGTTTTGCTGACCGGCTGCGCCTTGCAGACGGTGAATGAAATGTATGCGCTGCCCAAGCGGTCGAAGGAGTACGACAGCTTACAGTCCGCCATCGATTCCGCCATGTACGGCCTGAGCTATTCCGCACCGGTCTCCGGGGAAAACCAGCAGACGGTGCAGATGGCCGATCTGGACGGCGACGGCGTGGAGGAATATATCGTCTTTGCCCAGGGAAGCTCTGCCAACCCTTTGCAGGTGCTGATTTTCCGGCAGGAGGAGGACGGCACGTGCCGTCTGATGGAGGTCATTCAGAGCAACGGCTCCGCCTTTGAGCAGGTGGAATACGTGCAGATGGACGACGCCCCCGGCTACGAGCTGGTGGTTGGGCGGCAGCTCAGTGACCAGGTGCTGCGCAGTGTGTCGGTGTACTCCTTTTCCGGCGGCAGCGCTGAGCAGCTGATGATGGTGGGCTACTCCAAATTTATCACCTGCGACCTGGATGACGACGGGTGCAGTGAGCTGATGGTCATTCTCCCCGGTGAATCGGAAACCGGGACAGGCTCTGCGGTGCTGTACCGCGTGCAGGACGGCTGCATTGAACGCTCGGTGGAGGTCAACGTGTCGGAGAATGCATCCCACATCCGGCGGATCACGGAGGGACGGCTGCTGGGCGGAACCCCTGCGGTATTCGTCGCCAGCGCGGTAAACGAAAGCGCCATTGTGACGGACGTTTTTGCCTGGCGGAACGATCGTTTTTCCAATATTTCCTATTCCCGGGATTCGGACACCAGCGTCCAGACCCTGCGAAATTACTATGTATACGCCGAAGACATCGACGGCGACGGCGTGATGGAGCTTCCCAGCCTGATCACCATGAAGCGCATTTCCCCGGAACATGAGGGGAAGCAGAAGTTTCTCATCCGCTGGTTCGCCATGGACTTGGAGGGCAGGGAGATGGACAAGCTCTTTACCTTCCACAATTACCTGGGCGGCTGGTACATGCAGCTGGCGAGCAGCTGGGCGGCGCGGGTCTCGGTAGATCAGGACGGCGGACGGTATACGTTCTACGTGTGGGACGAGGACTACCGGCAGGCGTTGGATGTGTTTTCCATTTATGTTCTGACCGGCGGAAGCCGGGAGGAGGACGCCACGGTGGACGGCCGGTTTGCCTTCTATCGGGCAGAAGGCGTGGTTTACGCCGCAAAGCTGGAGGCCAATGCGGCCGAATTCGGTATTACGGAGAATCAACTTATCAACAGCTTCCATCTGATTCAGCAGGATTGGAAAACGGGAGAGACTTGAGGGGTGTCATATGAAAAAAGTACTGATTATGGAAGATGAACTGAATATCCGAAGCTTTGTGGTGATCAACCTGAAGCGGGCAGGGTACGACGCCATCGAGGCGGGGAACGGCCAGGAGGCGCTGGACGCCATTGCCGAGACCCCGGACATCGGCGTTGCCATCCTGGATATTATGGTGCCGGGGGATATGGACGGCTTCGAGGTTTGCCGCCGCATCCGCGCCAGCAACAAGCAGATGGGCATTATCATGCTCACTGCCCGCACCCAGGAGATGGACAAGGTCACCGGCCTGATGACCGGTGCGGACGACTATGTCACCAAGCCCTTTTCTCCCGCGGAGCTGACTGCCCGGATTGACGCGCTGTACCGCCGTATCGGCGGCGACAGCTCAGCAAGCTCCGAGCTGCTGACCCAGGGACCCTTCGTGATGAACACCCGCAACCATACCCTGGAAAAGAATGGGAACCGTATCCGCCTGACCCAGGTGGAGTACGCGATCCTGAAGCTGTTTATGCAGAATCCGGGCAGGGCGCTTTCCCGGGAGGACATCCTCTCCGCCGTCTGGGGACGGGATTACGAGGGCGAGCTGAAAATCGTGGACGTGAACATCCGCCGCCTTCGCCTGAAAATCGAGGACGATACCTCCAATCCCACCTATATCACCACGGTCTGGGGTCTGGGCTACAAGTGGGGCGCCTAACCCGGAATGAACATGAAATCCATGAAAAAGACGGGCGGCCTGCGAAAACGCTGGCTGCTGAACACCGTCGGCGTTGTCTTCGCCCTGGGGCTGGTGTGCGTGATGGCGGTAACGGCGTCCTACGCCACCTACTACTACTCCAACATGCAGTCTGACATGGAGAACCGGGCGAAAACCACTACGGATTTTTTTGCCGACTATATCAACCAGGACTACGGCGACTACTACCAGTCCTGTATCACCTATGCCAAGACCTTTGAGGACAAGGGCAAAATTGAGCTGCAATTTATCAACAATCAGGGCAGTCTCGTGGCGTCCTCCTATGGCCCCTGGGCGGGGCCGTCTCCCAGTACGTCGGATATCTGGGACGCCATCAGCATCCGGGACAAAAGCTCCTACATCGGCCGCGACCCGAACACCGGGGAACGCATCATGGCGGTTTCCTGCCCCATGATCTATTCCAACGGCGAGGTCATCGGTGTGCTGCGCTACGTGACCTCCACCCGGCTGGTGAACAGGCAGATCATTCTGGTGTGCTTGGTTTGCTGCTTTGTGCTGACGGTGGTGCTGGCGGTGGTGCTGCTCAGCAGCGGCTACTGCATCCGCTCCATCTTAAATCCTGTGGCGGAGATCACGGAAAAAGCCCAGAGAATCGCCTCCGGCAGCTACGGCGTCCAGATTCAGACGCCCTTCAAGGATGAGATCGGCGATCTGGCGGACACCATCAACGAAATGTCCACGAAAATCGCCCAGAACGAAAAAATGCAGGCGGAGTTCGTCTCCCAGCTGTCCCATGAGCTGCGCACCCCGCTGACCGTTATCAACGGATGGAGCGAGACACTGCTGGCTGGAGACGACCTGAACGACGACACCCGGCAGGGAATGAAGATCATTTCCAGCGAGGCCAAGCGCCTGACGGAGATGGTCATGGATCTGCTGGACTTCACTCGGATGCAGGACGGCCGCATGACCCTGGCCGTGGAAATGACGGACATCCGGGGGGAATTCGAGGACACGGTGTATATGTACGGCAGCCGCCTTGCACAGGACGGCATTCAGCTGGTATACCTGGACAACGACGAGGACATCCCGGAAATTCCCTGCGACCCCCAGCGGATGCGGCAGGTATTTTTGAACCTTCTGGACAACGCCGCCAAGCACGGCGGCTCCGGCAAGCGGATCGAGGCGTCCATGTCCTTTGACGGCGAAAACGTGATCGTCTATATCCGGGACTTTGGCCCCGGCATTCCGGAGGACGAGCTGCCATTGGTAAAGAAGAAGTTCTACAAGGGCAGCTCCAGCGTCCGGGGAACGGGCATTGGCCTTGCGGTGTGCGACGAGATTGTGGAAATGCACGGCGGCACGCTGACGCTGGAAAACGCCGAGGGCGGTGGCACGCTGGTGACCATCCGTCTTCCGGCGGAACATTGAGGAGAAACCATGGCAAACAAAGAAACCGAAAACTGTGAAAAATTCAAAACCATGATCGGCGGTCAGGCGCTGATCGAGGGCATCATGATGCGGGGACCTGAAAAGGACGCCATCGTCATCCGGGGCAAGGACGCTCTGACCGTGGAGGTTTCCCCCCGAAAGCTGAACCCGCCCGGCTCCTGGAAAACCTGGCCGTTTATCCGGGGCATTTTCAACTTTTTTGACGCGCAGATCGTGGGCGTGAAGGCACTTCTGCGGTCTGCCGACCTGGCTCCCGACGAAATGCAGGAGGAGCCGTCCAAATTTGATAAGTGGCTGGAAAAGAAGCTGGGAAGCGAAGCCTTCCAGAAGGCCATCGTCGGCATTGCCGTGGCCATGGGGCTGCTGCTTTCCATCGGCCTGTTTTTCCTGCTGCCTATGGTCATCAGCGGATTTTTTGACAAGATCATTACCGGCACGCTGCTCCTGAACCTGGTGGAGGGCGTTATCCGCATGGTGATTTTCATGGCGTATATGATTCTGGTGTCCAAAATGCCCGACATGAAGCGGGTGTTTTCCTACCACGGCGCGGAGCATAAGACCATTCGCTGCTATGAGGCGAGACTGCCCCTGACGGTGGAAAACGTGCGAAAAATGACCCGGCTGCACCCCCGGTGCGGCACCAGTTTCCTGCTGGTGGTCATGGTGATCTCCATTCTGGTGTTTTCCGTTGCGTCGTCGGCGCTGCTGGCAATCTTCCCCGGACTGGAAGCCATTCGCGGCACCTTCGGCTACCGGCTGCTGATGATTGCCTTCAAGCTGCTGCTTTTACCGGTGGTGGTGGGCATCACCTACGAGATCAACCGCTGGTGCGGAAGAAACGACAACGCTTTTACCCGAGCGCTTTCCGCGCCGGGGATGTGGATGCAGCATTTCACCACCAACGAACCGGACGACTCTATGATCGAGGTGGGTATCGCGGCGGTACAGGCCGTGCTGCCCGAGAAGGAGGGTTCTGACCGTTGGTGAAGCAATACGGCCAGCTGTATCTGGACGCCCGCCATGCGCTGCTGGAAACCGAGGACGCCCAGACAGCGGGGATGATGGCGCGGCATCTGCTGTGCCATTTTTCCGGGAAGAGCCAGGAGGCCATTCTGGCAGACCGTGACCTGTACGCGTCGGAGCAGGTTTGCCTGGATATGAGCCGCGCCGTCCGGCGGCTGCTGGACGGGGAGCCGCTGGCCTACGTGCTGGGGGAGTGGGAGTTTTACGGCCTGCCCCTTCGGGTAACGCCGGATGTGCTGATTCCCCGGGACGATACCTGCGCCGTGGCGGAGCTGGCCATCCGCAAGGCGCTGTTTCTGGAGCAGGATCCCCGGATACTGGATTTGTGCTGCGGCTCCGGCTGCATCGGCCTTGCCATTGCCAGCCGGGTCAAGGACGCGAAGGTGACGCTGGCAGATTTGAGCATGGAAGCCCTAGCAATCGCCAAGGAAAACACCGGCCTGAACCGTCTTGGCGGACGGGTGCGGTGCGTTCAGGCGGATGCCATGCAGAAAGCCCCGGCCTTTCTCGGGAAATACGACATGATCGTCTCCAACCCGCCCTATGTTACCGGGGCGGAAATGCAGGTGCTTCCCCACAGCGTCAAGGATTTTGAGCCGGAAATGGCGCTTTACGGCGGGGAGGACGGCCTGGACTTCTACCGCGCCATCGTGGGGAACTACACGCCCGCGCTGAAAAAGGGCGGATTTGTCTGCTTCGAGTTCGGCATGGGACAGGGAGACGATGTGTGCCGGATTCTGGAAGAAAATGGGTATGCCATTCTGGAACGAACCAGAGATTATAATGACAGAGAACGTGCCGTGCTTGCCCAGTACGGCAGGAAGGAAGATTGATTATGGCTACAAAGAAAACGGTTTATGAAGCCCCCGCCCCCGCGTCGGACAAGAAAAAGGCATTGCAGACGGCCCTTGCCCAGATCGACAAGAACTTCGGCAAGGGCACGGTCATGCGTCTGGGCGACCGCCCGGAGATGAACGTGGAGGCCATCCCCACCGGCTCTCTGGCGCTGGACGCGGCGCTGGGCATCGGCGGCGTGCCCAAGGGCAGAATCATTGAGATTTACGGCCCCGAATCCTCCGGTAAGACCACACTGGCGCTGCACATTCTGGCGGAAGCCCAGAAGCGGGGCGGCGAAGTGGCCTTCGTGGACGCGGAACACGCCCTTGACCCTGTGTATGCCGCCGCGCTGGGCGTGGATACGGACAATCTGCTGGTGTCCCAGCCCGATACCGGTGAGCAGGCGCTGGAAATCACCGACGCGCTGGTTCGCTCCGGCGCGGTGGACGCGGTGGTCGTGGACTCCGTGGCCGCGCTGGTTCCCAAGCAGGAAATCGAGGGCGAAATGGGCGATACCTTCGTCGGCCTTCAGGCGCGTCTGATGTCTCAGGCGCTGCGGAAGCTGGCAGGCACCATTGCCAAGACCAACTGTGTGGTCATCTTCATCAACCAGCTGCGCATGAAGATCGGCGTGATGTACGGCAACCCGGAGACCACCACCGGCGGCAACGCGCTGAAATTCTATTCCTCCGTCCGTCTGGACGTGCGCCGCATTGAGTCCATCAAAGAGGGCAGCAACGTCATCGGCAACAAGACCCGGGTCAAGGTGGTCAAGAACAAGGTTGCGCCGCCTTTCCGGGAGGCTGTGTTTGAAATTCTCTACGGCAAGGGCATTTCCAAGTGGGGCGAGCTGGTGGATCTGGCGGTTCAGCTGGACATCATTCAGAAGAGCGGCAGCTGGTTCTCCATGGGCGACGAGCGCATCGGTCAGGGCGCGAACTCCGTGAAGGATTACCTCATCGCCAACCCCGACATCGCCGAGAAGGTGGAAGCCGAGGTGCGGGAGAATCTGTGGAAGCTGAACAACGGCGCCCCCAAGGCGCCCGCCAAGGCCGCCGATAAGGCGGTAGCCGTCAGCGCCGACGATTTTGACGATGAAGGTTGAGTCCCTGAAAACGTCTCCCGACCGGGCAGGGCGCTATTGGGTGACCTTTGACGACGGCAGCCGGATGGGACTGTACCGCCAGACGGTGGAGGATTTCGCCCTTTATTCCGGCAAAGAGCTGGACGAGCAGGAGACGGAAGCCCTCCGCACCGCCGCCGGGCAGATGTCCGCCAAAATGCGGGCGGTTCGTATCGTCTCCGCGGCCAGCGTTTCCCGCCGGGACTTGGAAGCCCGTCTGGTGCGCAAGGGGGAAGATCCCCAACAGGCCAAAGAAGCGGTAGCCTGGATGGAAGACCTGCATCTTGTAGACGACCGGGCGACGGCGGAGCAGGTGGTGAGCAGCTGCATCTCCAAGGGCTACGGCCTTGCCCGCGCCAAGCAGGCGCTCTATGAGAAGCGGATTCCCAAGGAATACTGGGACGAGGCGCTTGCGGACTATCCCGACCAGACGGAAAAGATCACGGCATTTCTGAAAAGCCGCCTGGACGCGGACTCCGACGAAAAGCAGATCAGGCGTGCCGTGGATGCGCTGATTCGCCGGGGTCACAGCTACGTCAGCGTCCGGCGTGCTTTGGACGCGCTTTCTTTTGATACAGAAGATTTTCAGGAGGAATTCTGAATTATGACAAATATTGGTTTTATCTCCCTCGGCTGCGCCAAGAATCAGGTGGACTGCGAGCGGATGATGTATCGGGTGCAGGAGGCGGGACATACCGTCAAGTCGGATGTTGTCGGCAGCGACGTGGTGGTCATCAACACCTGCGGCTTTATCGACTCGGCAAAATCTGAGGCAATCGACTACATTTTGCAGACCGCCGCCCTAAAAGCGGAGGGACTGGTGGGCAAAATCCTGGTCACCGGCTGCCTGTCCCAGCGGTATCAGGAGGACATTCTGAAGGAAATGCCGGAAGTGGACGGCATTCTTGGCACCGGAAGCTACACGGAAATCGTTCCCGCCATTGAAAAGCTCCTGAACGGGGAACAGGTGGTGGACTTTGGCTCCATCGACGCCCCGGAAGTGGAAACGGGGCGCATCATGACCACGGCGGGGCATTACGCCTTTATCAAAATCGCCGAAGGCTGCGACAACCACTGCGCCTACTGCGTCATTCCTTCTCTCCGGGGCAAATACCGCAGCCGTCAGCTGGACGACGTGCTTTACGAAGCCCGGATGCTGGCGGACAGCGGCGTGAAGGAGCTGATTGTGGTTGCCCAGGACACCAGCCGCTACGGCACGGATTTGCCCGGACACAAGCGGCTTTTGCCGGAGCTTCTGCGAAAGCTCTGTGAGATCGACGATCTGCACTGGATCCGCGTCCACTACGTCTATCCAGACGAAATCGACGACGAATTCATTCAGGTCATGGCCTCCGAGCCGAAAATCGTCAAATATCTGGACATTCCCATCCAGCACTGCAACAGCAAAATTCTGAAGCTGATGAACCGCCGGGGGGACGGGGCGTTCCTGAAAGCCCTGTTCGCAAGGCTGAGAGCCGGAATTCCCGGACTGGTCATCCGCACCAGCCTGATCACCGGCCTGCCCGGTGAGGGGGAGGAAGAATTCGCCGAGCTGTGCGATTTCCTGCGGCAGGAACGTCTGGAGCGCGTCGGCGCGTTCGCGTTCTCGCCGGAGGAAGGCACCCCTGCCGCGCAGATGGAGCACGTGGACACGGACACCGCCGTCAAGCGGGCGGAGATCGTGGAAATGCTGCAATCGGAGATCATGGACGCCTACAACGCCGAAAAGCTGGGCAAGACCATGGAGGTTCTGGTGGACGGCTACGACGAGGAAAGCGGGCAGTTCTACGGCCGCACCTTCGCCGACTCCCCGGACATCGACGGCCGGGTCTGGATCGCGTCCGACGAGCCGGTTCACGAGGGCGATTTTGTCATGGTAAAAATTGACGGCTGCACCGACGGCGATCTGTGCGGCTATGTAGTGGAGGAAGAAGCATGACGCTGGCAAGTAAAATCACGCTGGTGAGGGTGGCAATGATCCCGGCGTTTATGGTGACCATGTACTTATCCGGCGGCGTGCCGGGAATGTGGATGTATATTTCCCTCGCCATTTTTATCGTTGCCAGCCTGACGGATTCCCTGGACGGCTACATTGCCCGGCATTACAATCAGGTCACGGATTTTGGAAAATTCCTTGACCCCCTGGCTGACAAGCTGCTGGTGATCGCCGCCATGTGCATGTTCTGCCAGTGGGGCGTGTTTCCCGCCTGGGCGCTGATGATTGTGCTGACCCGGGAATTTGCCGTGACGGGACTGCGGCTGATTGCCGTCCAGAAGGGGCATGTGATCGCCGCCAGATGGAGCGGCAAGGTCAAGACCGCCAGCACCATGGTGGGGCTTTGCGTCATGATGGCACTGCCCGGCGTGACCGTACTCAATTGGGTCGTTATCGGTGTTATTGTGCTCACCACGGTTTATTCCGGCGTGGAATACTTTGTTCAGAACTGGAAATGCCTGTGGAGCTGAAAAAGGAAGCGCTGTCATCCCGCTGCGGCGGGATGACAGCGTTTTTGCGAAAAAATATTCACCCATGCAACGTTTTGACCGGCTCAATCGTTTCCTATCTGAGAGGAGGGGAAGGCAAATGCCTACTTTGCTGCGCACCAACAAAGAAATCATGGAAATCTATGACCGCCAGGTAGACACCGTTTACCGTGTCTGCTACGCATACATGAAAAACGCCCCGGAAGCAGAGGATATGACCCAGGAGACCTTCCTGCGGCTGATGTCCAACGGAAAGCCTTTTGCAGACCAATGCCACGAAAAGGCGTGGCTCATTATCACGGCGTCGAACCTCTGCAAGGACACCCTGAAAAAGTGGTGGCGAAAAAATGAGAACATAGACGATTACACGTCCCTGCCCCAGGAGCGGACGGAGACGGGAAACGACGTGCTGGACGCCATTCTGGCGCTGCCCCAGGACTACAAGGACGTCGTCTATCTGTACTACTACGAGGGATACACCACTGCGGAAATTGCTGCCCATCAGAACTGTCCGGAAAGCACCGTCCGCAGCCGCCTGTCCCGGGCAAGAAAGCAGCTTATGACCATGTTAGGAGGTGCTGACAGATGAAAAGTCAAGTGATTTGTGACGCTTTGAACACGGTCAACCCCACGCCTGCCCAGAGAGCCAGAATGCGCGCGGCTCTGGAAGCCCAGCTTCCCGCCGAAAAACCCCATCGTCGGGGCGCGCATCAGCAGAAGGCATCGTCTCAGCGCTGGTGGACGATCATTCCCGCCGCCGCGGCGCTGTTTGCGGTGGTGCTGCTGGGCATTTTTGTCCTCGGACGGACGGATAAGACTTCGCCGTCCATGTCCAATGTCCCTGCCGCGCCGCTGACGCTGGAAAGCCTGCTATCCTCGGCAAATTACAAGGCCAGCATGGAGATCAAAGACTACGTCCAGAGCTACAACGCCACCGGCGACGTCGATCAGACCCTCTCCGAAGCCTACCGCGCCTATGGCTGCCGGAATACGGAAATGGCGCAGAAGGTGGACGAAATTTGCACGAAATACGGCCTGAACAAGGTCGGAGACGGAATTTCCCCGGATACCACTGAAGAAATGTTCACCGCGCTGAATGTCAGAAGCATGGTCAAAGCCTCCGGGAACGGGGACGTGACCACCAGCAATCCCAGCTATTCCGCTGACGGCAACTTTGAATTCTGGGGCGCGACCACGGTCAGCGGCGTAGACTACCCCATAGAATACCGGGCGTACCGCGCCATGAAGCAGACCCTGTCCACGGCCTATTGGGAAATCGAGAATACGAGCGATTACCAGTGGTCGAACTATGTCACCACCGCCGGGACGGACGTCCTCATTGCCGTGGGGCAGAACAATTCCCTAGTGTTGACGGACACCGGCGACTCCGTTGTCGTGATCGTTGTGATGAACGCCACGACGGGGGACACCCAGACGGGAAAGGCGGCGCTGGAAGCCTTTGCCAACACCTTTGACCTGTCCCTCGCCCCGAGAACCCAGAACGCCCCCGTTGAAACCACCGCGCCAATCGAGAGCGGTACCGCGATTCCGGAAGCCTACCAGCCGGTCATCGCCAAATATGTCACCGCCCTTACGGAACACTGGGGCGGGGAGGCGTGCAGCAACGCGGACATCAGCATTCTGGTGAGCTACGTAACCTCTCCCAGCGAGCTGGGCTATGCGCTCCTTGATCTGGACAATGACGGCACGGACGAGCTTATCATCGCCAACGACGCCGAACGGCAGGTCATTTACGACCTGTATTCTCTGGTGGACGGCAAGGTGGTGCATGTGCTCACCGGCTGGGATCGGAATTCCTATGAGCTGCGGGAAGGCTACCGCATTCTGAACGTCGGGTCGAACGGCGCGGCGTCCGCGGACTATGTGTACTGCCACCTGAGCAGGGGACAGCTTGTCACAGACAGCCTTATCCGGTTTGACGCGGCGACAGACCCGGATCACCCCTGGTTCCGGGGAACGGGCGAAAACGACCTCGCGCCGATCACCGACGAAAACTGGTCGGAGGACGAAATCTACAGTGCCGCCGCCAGCCTTCCCATTGCAATTACACCATTCGCAGACAACAGTGCCGGGAGTTATGACCCGGCACTGGCCGACTATGAAGGGTATCTTTCCACCATCGACGCGAGTTCCATAAAATACTATGCGCTACGTGATCTGGACGGCGACGGACAGGATGAATTGCTGCTGTATAATTCAGGAGAAACTTTGATGAAGGTGGCCGCAATTCAAAATGGCACTGCGCAGGAGATTTTGTCCGGCAATGTGCTTGATCTTTGCGAAGACAATGTTCTGGAAGCATGGGAAGGCGGTTCCGGCGCGGAACAGCGGACGTATTACCGGGTGGAAAACCACACAGCAGTTCCGTTTGAGTGCATTATTTATAATATCGATGAAAACCAATGCTACCGGGATAGTAATTACGACTTTTATGAAGAAAATCTGACGCCCATCACTGAGGAAGAGTATAATCGGGTCGTTAACACTTATCCCGGTATGTCCTTCTGGGATTGTAACCCAAAGCCGCTTGAGAAAATGAATTCCGCAGACAGCAGTGCGGGAGATGACGCCCAGCTGCTGGCCAATTACGGGGGATATCTTTCTTCAATCGACACGTATTGGATAAAATACTACGCGCTTCGTGATCTGGACGGCGACGGGCAGGATGAACTGCTGCTGTTTAACAGGGACAAGACGCTTAGCAATGTGGCCGGTGTTCTAAACGGCACCGCGCGGGAAATTCTGAGCGGAAGTTCGCTTTATTTGTGTGCTGGAAATGTTCTGGAGTACTGGGGCGAGGGTTCCGGCGGAAGCGGCTGTACCTATTATCAGGTGGAAAACAAAGCAGCTGTTCCGATAGAGAGTATTACTTACCGCGGCAATAATGACCAATGGTATCGGGACAGAGATTTTGACTTTATGAAAGAAGACCTGACACCCATCACGAATGAGGAATATCAGCGCATCGTGGACACCTATCCCCGCATGACCATGAGCGATTGCAACGCGAGGGCACTCCCAGAAATATAACCTGACGAAGGCGGGCGAAAGCGCCCGCCTTCGATTTTGACTGGATTTTTCCGTTTTGATGTGATATAATGTTCGGGCATTTCAACATACAAGCGAGGGAAAACCATGAATGATAAGGAAATCGGCGAGATCCGGCGGCATCTGCGGCGGGATCGCAGCAATATCACGGCCATTTACGGCTGCTATGTGAACGACGACAAGGAGGTCATCTCCGAGTTCCGCCAGAGTACCGGCATCATGCCGGAAAATGAGTCCGACAAATATTTTGCCCTTCTGCGCCGCTCTCTTTCCGGCGCCATCGGCAAGAATCTCATTGACATCACCTTCAAGACAAGTCAGGTGGCAGGCTCTCCGGAGCATAAAATGCTCATGGATCTGCGGGAGACCAAGCTGGCGGACGACGCGCTTCGCCGGGAATTCTGCCAGAAGATCATCGACACAGTCACCATTGAGGGCAATTACCTGATTCTGCTGTGCTGCGACAGCTACGACGTTCCCTTCAAGAGCAAGGACGGCGATTCTCAGGCGGACAATTCCGACGAGACCTACAGTTTTATCCTCTGCGCCATCTGCCCCGTCAAGCAGACCAAGGCGAATCTTCACTACGTCCCGGAGGAAAAGCTGTTCCACGACGGCGCGATGAACCAGATGGTTTCCGCCCCCGCGCTGGGATTCCTGTTCCCCGCCTTTGACGACCGGGCGACCAATATTTATAACGCCCTGTACTACACCCACGACATCACGGCGTCTCAGGATGGGCTGATTGAGGCGGTGTTCAACACCCCGGTGCCTCAGCCCGCCGCCGAGCAGAAGAAATCCTTCGAGGCGCTGCTCACCACGTCGTTGGGGGAGGATTGCAGCCTGGACGTGGTGCAGACCGTCCACGACCAGCTTTGCCAGCGCATCGAGCTGCACAAGGAGAGCAAGGTGCCGGAACCCCTGATGATCTCCAAGGAGGACGTGAAGGAGGTGCTGACCTCCTGCGGCGTTTCCCAGGAGCATCTGGCCAAATTCAGCGTGGACTACGACGAGACCTTCGGCTTCGAGGCCGACCTGCACCCCAAGAACATCATCGACAACAAGCATTTTGAGGTGAAGACCCCGGACGTGGTCATCAAGGTAGACCCCGCCAGAAGCGACCTGATCGAGACCCGCGTCATCGGCGGCGTGAAGTACATTCTGATCTCCGCCGACGAGAACGTGGAGGTCAACGGCGTCAATATTAACATCAGCGACCCCGAAAAGGAAACGGCCAACGTCTGATTCATAAAGAATGCCCTGCACCGGAAGGTGCAGGGCAAACCTATGTAATTTACTTTTTGGAATTTTCCACGGCGCCGACGATGATATCGACACACTGGTCAATGCCGAGAACGCCGGAATTCAGGCAGATGCCGTAATTCTGGGACTGACCCCAGGTGCGGCCGGTGTAGTGCTGATAGTTTACGCGGCGGCGCTTATCCTTCTCGTTCAGACGCGCCTCCGGACTCTTGTCGGACTCGCCGTACAGACGGACGATGCGGTCGGCGCGGAAGGCCATATCCGCGAAAATGAAGGTATGCAGCGCGTCGGGACGATCTTTCAGAATGTAGTCCGCGTTCCGGCCGACGATGACGCAGGCACCCTTCTCCGCCAGCTGAAGAATCACGCTGCACTGGATATTCCACAGGAAATCGGCTGTGGACAGGCCGTTCATCACGCCGGGAACGCCCTGGGGGGCGAAAGCGTAGGAAAACAGACTGCTGCTGGGGGAATGCTCGCCGTGCTCTTCCACAAATTTGGGGGCGAAGCCGGATTCCAGGGCGACCTGATTGACCAGCTCCTTGTCATAGAAGGGAATGCCCAGCCGCTCGGCGACCTTGTGGCCGATGGTGCGTCCGCCGGAACCAAATTCACGGCTGATGGTGATGATTTTCTTTTCCATAAAGAACCTCCTTCGGAGAATGCAGTGGCTTCTCCTACTGCTATTATAGTAAAAATGCTGTCAAATGTCAAGAATTGGTTCGCTCGTTTGGGAAAATCGACGATGGCACTTTCTCAGAGCGGTTTCTTGCCGCCGTACACCCGGTCAATTTCTTTCAAAATATCCGTGTCGGCGGGGCAGAAGGTGAAATTTTTCGTTTCGCTGGGGTGAATCCAGCGCAGGGCGTTGTGTTCCAGCGCCTGGGGGACGCCTTCGGAGATGACGCAGTGGAACAGCGTCAGGCGGATGAAAATGTCCGGGTATTTGTGTTCGACCTGCATGAAGCGGTCACGGACGTCCAGCTTGACGGCCAGTTCCTCCATGCACTCCCGCCGCAAAGCCTGGGGCAGCGTTTCGCCCGCTTCCACCTTGCCGCCGGGAAATTCCCAGAGCAGCCCCCGTGCCTTGCTTTCCGGGCGCTGGCAGATCAGAAATTTGTCCTTGTCCCAGATCAGCCCCGCCACGACCTCGATTGCCTTTCTGCGAGTCAGAACCATGGCGGAAATGGGGGAGACAGGAACCGTTCCGGACACCGTTTCCATGGTTTCCGTTCCGGCGCGGCTGTCCCGGATGTTCACGTTCCAATGCCCCTCTGGCAGGGAAACGGGAACAGGCTGGGTGTCGGCGTTGAAGATAGCGAAAATCTCTCCCTCCGGCTCGTCAATGCGGAACGCCACGCAGTGCTCATTTTCGCAGCACACCGGGTGGACATGGCGCTGAACATCCTCCCGGGTGGACAGGCGAAGCGCCCCGTGGGCTTTCCGGAAGGCAATCAAACCCTTATAGTAGCTGAGAACGTCCTGATATTCCGGCCTGTCCAGAGTCGCCCATTTCAGGGAATTGACGCTGTCCGGGGAGCGGTAGCTGTTGTCGTCAAAGCCGCCGTGCTTTCCGGGCTTGGTGCGAAGCATTTCCTCACCGGCTTGCAGGAAGGGGACGCCCTGGGACAGCATATAAAACGCGGCGGCGAGGTTGTTCATCCGAATCCGGGTTTCGACAGGCGCGTCCGGGGCGGTGAGGGCGATACGGTCAAAGAGGGTGGTATTGTCGTGGCAGGAGGCGTAATTCACGCACTGATCTGGCTGAGCCGCCCAGGACGGCATCCCCATGAAGCAGGCTTCCAGCGCCTCTTTGGGTACGACTGCGCCGGCGACGAAGCCCGGCGCGGTGCTTTCAAAGGTAGTACCCCGCAGTAAATCCCGGATGGTGTCGCTGAAGAAACCGAAGCCGGGAACCATCGCGGAATTGGTCTGTACCGCCAGCCGGACACCTGGCTTGGTCAGCTCGGTCTTCATGTCCCAGCCCTCGCCGTAGAAGATCACATTGGGGTGCTTCCGGTGGACGGCGGCCATGATCTCGTTGATGGTCACGGTGTCGATCAGACTGGCAATATCGAAGCGGAAGCCGTCCATGTGGTACTCGTCCGCCCAGTAGCAAACGGAATCCACGATGTACTTGCGCACCATGCTCCGCTCGGAGGCAGTGTCGTTGCCGCAGAAGGAGCCGTTGGAGTATTTGCCGTCACTGCTGATACGGCTGAAATAGCCGGGGACGATTTGGTTGAAGCAGAATGCCCCTGCGTCGTATACGTGGTTGTACACCACGTCCATGACCACGCTCAGGCCGTTGTCGTGGAGCGCCTTGACCATCCGCTTCACTTCCGCTACCCGGACAGCACCGTGAAACGGGTCGGTGGCGTAGGAGCCTTCGGGGACATTGTAATTCACCGGGTCGTAGCCCCAGTTGTACTGGGGATGAGGTTGGCTCTCGTCGGTGAAGCCGAAGTCATACATTGGCAGAAGGTGGACATGGGTGACGCCCAGCGCCTTGATGTGGTCAAGGCCGGTGGGATGGCCGCCCCGGGTCTTTGTGCCGGTTTCGGTCAGACCCAAAAACTTGCCCTTGTTCTCAATATGGGCGCTGGGGTCGGCGGACAGGTCACGGACGTGCAGCTCGTAGAGAACGGCGTCGGTGATGGACTTACCGGCGTGGGGGTCGGCGTCGGTATCCCACTGCGGGGGATTGACAGATGCCATGTCCAGAATCATCGCCCGACGGCCGTTGACACCGGCAGCCTTGGCGTAGGGGTCGCAGACCTCCCGGGTCTGTCCGTCCACGGTGACGAGGTAGGTGTAGTAAATGCCGTTCAGGTTTCCGAATCGTTCCGCAGCCCAGGTGCCGCAGACGTCAGGCTGCATCCGAAGCTGGGCAAGAAGATCGTCGGCACCTGGGTCGCCGCTGCGGTACAGGCAGATGGAAACCGCCTCAGCGGTGGGCGCCCACAGGCGAAAAACGGTCTTTTCCGGCGTCCAGAACGTGCCCAGACTGCCGGAATAGGTGTATTTTTCTTCAAATTCCTGAGAAGAATATTGTTCATACATAGTGGCGGATGCTCCTTATTTTTACCGGAAAACCGGAAATCGTTCCTAAAGTATAGCACAGTCTGCGGGGGAAGTAAAGAAGAAGGCGTGATTGTAAAGAAGCTTTACAATTTCCCGGTAACAAATTTTACATAGATTGGATAAAGTTAAAAGGAAACAGAAATGATAAAGAAAGAAGGTATCCCGGCGGGATACCACAGGAGAAAAACAATGACTTACGAACAGGTGAAACAGGACGAAGCGGTCAGGGTGTACATCGACCAGGCGGACGCGTCGCTGAAAGCCCTTGGATTTACGGAGCACAGCTTCCAGCATGTGACCCGGGTCGCCCAAACGGCGGGTTGGATTCTGGAAACGCTGGGCTACCCGGAGAGAACCGTGGAGCTGGTGAAAATCGCCGGATATCTCCACGACATCGGCAATGTGGTGAACCGGGTGGATCACAGCCAGAGCGGCGCGGTGATGGCGTTCCGGATCCTGGACAGAATGAACTTTCCGCCGGAGGAAATCGCCGCCATCGTCACGGCCATCGGCAACCACGACGAGGGGACCGGCCAGCCGGTGAGCGCCTTTGCGGCGGCGCTGATTCTGGCGGACAAATCCGACGTCCGCCGTTCCAGAGTGCGGGACAAGGCCACCGTTGCGCTGGACATCCATGACCGGGTGAACTACTCCGTAACGGACTGCCATCTGGAATTTGACGAGCAGCGCACCAGCATCCGTCTGATTCTGACGGTGGATACGGAGCTTGGTTCCGTGATGGAATATCTGGAAATTTTCATGAAGCGGATGCTTCTGTGCCAGAAAGCGGCGCAGGCGCTGGGACTGATCTTCCATCTGGTAATCAACGGGCAGCTGTTGGTATAATATTTCTGCCCGGCGTCGAATCGACGCCGGGCAGTTTTAGCCATCATACTATTTCTCGATAAAATGGTTAACACCATTTTATCCTGCGAATCCTTCACAGGCCGCCGGTAGCGGCGAGAAATGTATGGACTTACGTTTTTTGCGGCTACGCCGCTGGCTGCTGAAACAGCAGCCGAATAAAACGGTTCTTAACCGTTTTATTGAAAACTAGTATCAAAGCTGAGAAATGCAGTCGCGGATACGCGCCACGGTGCGATCGTAGCCCAGAATCTGCATGATGGTGTACAGGTCGGGGCTGTCGGTCTTTCCGGTGACTGCCTGACGCAGGAAGGTGGAAACGTCGGCCACAGTGCCGGGGAAGGCGGCGGGGTCTGCCTTGTAGGCTTTCATATCCGTGGTGAAGCCGATGGCCTCGGTGATTTCCTTGACCTTGGCAAACCATGCGGCGGAATCGTCGGCAAAGTCGTAGACGTTCAGGAAGCGCTCCAGCACGTCCCGGATGACGGTCGTGGAGAATGTTTCGTCCCAGACAGGCGCTTCCAGGTACTCGTCGTAGAAAAATCCCATGTAGGGCTTGGCGTCCTTCCAGACGGCCAGGTCTTTTCTCGGCTTCTTGCCGCCCCGGCCGATGGCGAGAATCCGCTTTGCGTAGTCCGGGTCTGCTTCCAGCTTGGCGGCAAAGTCGGTGTCGAACTCCTTCGCCCAATCCAGCAGCTGGGCGTACACGTCCTCCGCGTTCATGCGGGAAATGACGTTTTTCGACACGTCCACCAACTTGGCGTAGTCGAACAGGCTGCCGGCGGGGTTCAGCTTCTTGGGGCTGAACTTGAAGGACTCGATGTCCGCGTCGGGGTTCGCCCGCCGCCAGTCCTCAAAATTGGAGTTCAGCACGGTCATGATATATTCCCGCACGGAGGGGATAGGGAAGCCCTCGGCCTTGTAGTAGGTCAGCGCCAGCTCCGGGTCTTTACGCTTGGACAGCTTGCGCTTGGAGCTGCCGTCCATCTTCATCAAGGGTCCAATGTGGACGTACTTGGGCAGCTTGAAGCCCAGCGCCTGGAACAGCTGAATGTGGAAGGGCAGGCTGGGCAGCCACTCGTCGCCCCGGACGACATGGGTGGTGCGCATGAGGTGGTCGTCCACGGCGTGGGCAAAGTGATAGGTGGGGATGCCGTCGGATTTGAGAAGCACGTGATCGACGTTGTTCTCTGTGATGGTCAGCTTGCCCTTTACCAGATCGTCGAATTTGAACTGACGGTCAATGCTGCCCTCGGAACGGAACCGGAGAACCCAGGGATTTCCGGCAGCCAGCTGCGCCTGAATGTCCTCCATGGGACGGTCGCGCCAGACGGCGTATTTTCCGTAGTAGCCGGTGGTCTCCTTGTTCGCTTCCTGCTTTTCCCGAAGGGCGGACAGCTCGTCCTCCGTGCAGAAGCAGGGGTAGGCCTTGCCCTCGGACACCAGCTTCTTGGCGTAAACGTGGTAGATTGCGGCTCTCTGACGCTGACGGTAGGGGCCGTAAGCGCCGTCGTCGCCGTCCACGGTAGCGCCCTCGTCAAAGTTGATGTTGTAGAATTTCAGGGTGTTGATCAGCACCTCCACCGCGCCGGGAATCTCCCGCTTGGCGTCGGTATCCTCCACCCGCAGGTACAGCACGCCGCCGGACTGGTGGGTCATTCGCTCGGAGATGGTACCCTGCACCAGATTGCCCAGGTGGACAAATCCGGTAGGGGAGGGAGCCATCCGGGAAACCACCGCGCCCTCGGGAAGATTGCGCTGGGGGAACCGGGCTTCCAGCTGCTCGGGCGTTTCGGTCACGTCGGAAAAAAGCAATTCGGCAAGCGCCTGATAATCCATAACTAACTACCTCTTTTTCATATTTTCTGGGATAAAGTATAGCATAGGGCAGTGGAGAAATCAAGTAGACACAATTGCTTTCCACTGGGGCAAAATACCCCCTTGCGGAACCTCTCGGGCTGTGCTAAAATAGCACCATAGATTTGAAAAAAGGAATGTGACGACCATGAGTGAGGTTATTACCGAAACCGCTGCACCGAAAAAGAGAATGCTCTCCGGCATCAAGCCCTCCGGAGATCTGACCCTGGGTTCTTACCTGGGCGCGGTAAAAAACTGGGCGGAACGTGCCAACGACTACGACTGCTTCTATTTTATGGCTGACCTCCATGCCATCACCGTGCGCCAGAATCCCGCCGACCTGCGCAGACGGACGCTGGAGCAGCTTGCGCAGTACATTGCCTGCGGCCTTGACCCGGAAAAGAACACCCTGTTCATCCAGAGCCATGTCCACCAGCATGCGGAGCTGGGCTGGGTGCTGGACTGCTATTCCATGTTCGGCGAGTTGAGCCGCATGACCCAGTTCAAGGACAAGTCCGCCAAGAACGCGGACAATATCAACGGCGGCCTGTTCACCTATCCCGCTCTGATGGCGGCGGACATTCTGCTCTACCAGCCCGATCTGGTGCCTGTGGGCGAGGATCAGAAGCAGCATGTGGAGCTGTGCCACACCATCGCCCGCCGGTTCAACGGCATTTACGGCGACGTGTTCAAGCTGCCGGAGCCCTTCGTTCCCAAGGTCGGCGCCCGGATCATGAGCCTGACCAATCCCACCGCCAAGATGTCCAAGTCCGAGAACGAGGACACCGGCCGCATCCTGCTGATGGACACTCCCGAGACCATCATGCGCCAGTTCAAGCGCGCCATCACCGACTCCGACACGGAGAACTGCGTCCGCTTCGACCGGGAGAACAAGCCCGGCGTCGCCAACTTGATGACCATTTACTCCGCCGTTACCGGCAAGACCTTTGATCAGATCGAGACGGAGTTCGCAGGCTGCGGCTACGGCAAGTTCAAGCCCGCCGTAGGCGAAGCAGTCGTGGAGACTCTGCGTCCCATCCGGGAGGAAGCGACCCGCCTGATGAAGGACAAGGGCTATCTGGAAAGCGTCTACAAGGCCGGCGCCGAGAAGGCGGGCTACGTGGCGGAGAAGACCCTGCGGAAGGTCTACAAGAAAGTGGGCTTTGTGGCAAGGTAATGGCTGACGAGAAATTGACCCCGGAACCGGACATCTACGACCGGGAGGATCAGTGCCGCAAGTCCATCCGCACGGTGGGAAAGGCCGTTTTCATGCGGCTACTCGTGACCGCGCTGTTGGTGTTTGTCCTGATCGGCAATGGAATGCAGGGCTGGGTCATCGGCCTGATTGTATTCGTCCTCATCATCAATCTCACCGGAATGCTGCCCCTGGTGCAGGAGCTGCGCAAGCAGAGAAAGCTTTTGAAGGAAATCCTCGACCAGGAGGAATAAAATTTACCCCGCGAGCGTCCCTTGCCTCTCCCTTTGGGAGAGGTGTCTGAGCGCAGCGAAGACGGAGAGGGTACGGCTGCAAAGCCCTCTCAGTCACCTGCGGTGACAGCTCCCCCAAAGGGGGAGCCAAGGACGTATTGGCACAAGAAATGGAGCGTATCTGTACCGATACGCTCCATTCACTGTTTTACGACCACCCAATAAATGCTTACGGGGTATCTTCCGCCACTGCGGCATAATCCGGAAGACCGTAGCCCCGGATGTGAATTTCGCCCAGGGGAATAACGCGGTAGGCGACGGCGTCGTCCCGGTTGCCTTCGATGACCTTCACAAATGGCCATTTGGTTCCGACCACGATTCCCACATGGTCTGCCCAGCCGGTGCAGTCGCCGGGCCATTTTTCGTCCCAGTCGTAGAAGATGATATCGCCGGGGAGAGGCGTGTAGTTGTCGTCCTCCTGCCAGCGGCCAAGCTCTCCGAACAGGCCAATGAGACGCTCACAGCTGCATTCCGTGGGAATGATGTCCGTCAGGCCGCAGCGGATGGAAACGGCGCTGACGAAGGTAGCGCACCAGCTGTCGGTGTACTGCACGGTGTAGTTCTGCGCCAGCGGCTCGTGAGCGTTGTACAGATCAATAATGGCTTCGTGACTGCCGTCTGATTCCCGGCAGCCGAGGTAGCTTTCGGCGGTTTGAACGACCTGCATCCGAAGTGCCGCTTCGCTGCCTGAGATCTTCCGGTAAAATCCCCACGGCTCCAGCGCATAGTGGGCGGCAATGGCCGCAGCGAACAGCAGAAGCACAAGAATGGGGAGAATAGTGCCTAAATTCTGTCTTTTTTCGGTAATCACGTCGAGTCCTCCTGCAATAGCGTGTCCCCCATTCTACCACAATATTCTCTTTTCCGCAACAAAAAAATACGCCGGATTCGTCTCAACGCGACGAAAACCGGCGTATTTGCGCTATAAGAAAAGATACAGTCCCAGCGTCAGCAGAGCAAAATTCTGGTCTTCCTCGCCGTTGCCGGACATGAGCAGAAGCAGCAGCACGACCATCAGGTCTTCCATGCAGAAGTCCTTTGGAAGAAGCTGGTGCAGAAAATTGCCGATGCCCAAAAGGGAATCTTGGGGTGGTTGGGGTGGTTTCCTCCGGGGCGGCGGGGGAGCGGGACGCTCCTGCCTGCGCGGATTGGAACAGGGCGGATTCTTCTGGCAGGGCGGCTTCCCCTGCGGCTGCGGCGGAGAAAAATCGGGATTCCGGCGGGGCGGCTCCTGTCTGGGCGGTTCCGGTCGGGGCGGCTGCTGGGGCTGGGGGACGTCTGCCGGTCGGCGGCGATAGGTGCCGTCGGGCTGGGGAATATAGCGGTTGTACATTCCTTGTCACCTCCCGGTCAGCATATCCAGCCCCCCGGCATTGAGAAACGCCGAGGCAAGCCGTGCCATTTTTGCCGCGCGCATGGCTTTTTCCAGCTTGGCGGAGCGCTCCCGGCTTATGTAGGGGGAGAGCGCCCGAAGCAGCGCCTGCTGGTTTTTGTCAATGCCGGATTGCCGGGTCACCCCGGCGAGCTTCTGCATGACGGAAAAATCCGGAAGCGCCGGAGGGGCAGGCTCCGGCGGCTGTTCCGGCCTTCCCTGAGGTTCCGGCGGCGGACTCATGGCCTGAGCCATGGACATGATCTGCTGCATCATCTGGGGGTTGCTCAGGATCGCCCCCAGCTTTTCCTCCATCTCGCTCATTTGCCGCCTTCCGCTTGGGACAGCAGCTTTTTTGCCTCCGGAGTCGCGAGAAACGCGGCGATGGTCTTCTGCGCCCGGTCATAATTTCCGGCGGCCGCGTCTTCCATGGCGCTGTTTATTTCGCTTGAGTGAAGCTGTTGCAGCGACGCAAGCAGCTGCTGCCCTGCGGGGGACTGGACAAAGCGCATGATCTGCGCAAGCTCCTGTGAATTGGGCATGGGTTGCATAGGCTTACCTCCCTGGGGTGGTGAAACTTCTGCTATAGCATATGCGTCCCCAGGAAAAAATGTACACAAAAATCAGAGGCAATTTCTGACGAAAGCACATAGCAAAACCTGCCAATGTATGATATAATCCCAGAAAGACAAAATAAAGGCGGGAGCGATATGAAAATTCTGGTGCTGTCGGATTCCCATTCTGCGCTGAAGTTTATGCGGCAATGCGTGGAATCGGTGAAGCCCGACGCGATCATCCATTTGGGGGATTTTTTTGACGACGGCGTGGTCATCCGCGAGGAAAACCCGGATACCCCATTTTATCAGGTGCCGGGGAACTGCGACCGGTTTCGCTGCCCGTCCTGGCAGCCGGAGACGCTGGTGCAGCCCGTGTTTGGCGTGGAGCTTTTCATGACCCACGGGCATAGGCACAACGTGAAAATGGGGTTGGGCGCACTGCTGAAGGACGCCCGCGCCAGCCGGGTGGATGCGGTGCTGTACGGACACACCCACCAGACCGACTGCCGCCGGGAGCCGGACGGCCTTTGGATCCTGAACCCGGGCAGCTGCGGCTACGGCGGCGGAACGGCCGGTCTGATTCAGGTGGAGAACCGGAAAATCGTTACCTGCCGGATTCTCAGGGAAGCGGACCTGTAATTACCCCATGGTGGCAAGGAAAACCATGGCACTGACGAAGCCGATTCCGGAGAGAATCGCGGTGATGATGTTCACTGCCTTTTCCACAAAGTAGCGCCTGTCGGCGGCATTGGGGTAGGCAGGTTCGCGGTAACGGCGTAAATTCGGGCGGGACAGAGTGTGTTGTTTCATTGAAAAAGCCTCCTTTTGTTTGCTGAAAACAGTATACAAAAGGTTCTGTCCAATAAACCGGACTAATTAAGTTTTTTTGAAAAATTTTTATCCCGGATGTGGGCGTCTTGCAACCCAACGGCAAATATGCTATAATACAGAAAAAGTTATCCGGAGGTATTTTATGGGAAAGACCGGTCAATTTGCGGAGAAGCAGACTGCCGTGCAGTCCACCGGCTTTGAGAAGTTCAAGACGGTGATGTCCAAAATCAATTCCGTCATCAATCTCATCGGCGTCTGGCTCTTCCGGCTGAGAAAGTTCATTATGGCCGCCCCGGTGATTTACGCCGCCATTCGGCTGGCTTCCTATAACGGTCAGCATCTGCCGGAGCAGGTGGGGCTTGATCTGCAATCCACCGGTGAGTTTGCCATAACCGTGAGCCGTCAGCTGGCGGTGATGGGGCCGCTGGGGCTGACGGCGGCATGTCTGCTGCTGATGTTCTGCTCCAGAAAGGCAATGTACCCCTGGGCGATCAGCATTTTCACCCTAGTGCTGCCGGTGCTGCTGCTGGTGAGCAACGTGTATCCCAACTGACTTTAAGAAAATCTTTTGCGTCTGTTCAAGGTTTCTTCACCAATCGCCGCCGGGAGTATGGTATACTGTAGGTACAGAGGCGGAGACAGTGGGGAAAGCCGATGCCGTGGAAATATCTGCGGATAAGCCAACGGTGTACCCGTGACACGCTGTGTCCCGTGGAGAGAGAAAATTATCATTGTGCGGCGGCTCAGCACTGAGCCGCCGCGTGTTTTTGCGAAGAAAGAAGTCCGCCGGGAACACCCGACGGACAATTTGTTTATTCGCTTTCCAAATCCTGAACCTTTGCATTTTTACCAAAGTACGCCAGAATATAGCTGACGAAGGAAATGCCCAGAAAAACCGTGTCCACCGCCGCAATGATGCTCACTGCCGCGCCGTCCACGTTGGGAAACAGCACCAGGGCAATCAGGCTGACGAACAGGACGGTGGTGCAGACCTTTCCGGCCATCAGCGCACCGGGAAGCATCTTTCCTTTTTTCAGATGCACCGCCCCCGCGATGAGCTGAAACAGCTCCTTGACGACGAACAGCGCCAGCACCGGGAACAGCTGGGGATGCTTCAGGGAAAGGCACACCGTCAGGGTGAACTGGGTGATCTTATCCGCCAGCGGGTCGAGAATTTTTCCCAGAGTGGAGACCATATTGAAGCGGCGGGCGACCTTTCCGTCGATCAGATCCGTCAGGCAGGAAACCGCCATGATCGTCCCGGCGGTGATATACTGGTAGGTTTCGGTAGCGCCCAGATAGATGTAAATATACACGGGAATCAGCGCCAGCCGGAACAGGCTCAACAGATTCGGAATGGTGAAAACTTCCTTTTTCCAGTCCTTGATGTGCATGGATCATTCCTCCGAGACGGTTTGTTTTTTATTATAGTCAAAAAATCTCTGTTTATCAAGGGTTCGCAGCCCTTCCAGGAAAATTTTTATAAATTATCCATATTTTTCCGTCAGGGAAGATTGTTCAGGTTCGTCGCCAACGGGTAATGCAGGGCGAGATGCTTCCAGGTATGCTTATCCAGCGTCCCGGTCATCGGAAGGCCGCATAAAATTTGGAAGGACGACAGAGAATCCGCCGTCGGTTCGTCCAGAATGCCGGAGTGGGTCGGTTCGGCGACGCTTTTATAAATGTCGGCAAGTACCGTCAGCATGGCCTGCGCCAGATACAGATGGGGGTTGCTTTCTCCCCGGCGAATAACCTGGCCGGGATTCATAGTGATATCCACCGGGTGGGCGGCGTCGATCCGCACGAGGGCGGGAGTGTATACCCCAACAACGGCTTCCCAGGTCGCATGATCGGTGACACCCGTCACCGGCAGACCGTGTTTTCGCTGGAAGGTGGAGACGGCGGCGGTGGTCTCCGGGCCGTAAATGCCGTCGGGAACGATGCGCAGATGGGTGGGGTCATCCTCGGCAATGACCCGGAGCATGGTCTGCAAGCTGCGGATAGGCTGACCAACAAAGGAAGATAGCGGTCTCATCGCGGTGCCTCCTGTCTTACGGGATCCTGATTCCCGGTGCTCAAAGGATTCCCCGGGAACTGGGTCAGGGTGGTGGATTGGGCGTACCGGTTTCTGGGCGGCGTCCCACCGATGATGGCGGCGGTATAGGGATAATTCTCCGGGTCACGCCAGCCGGTGGTTTCGATGCCGGAAAACTGGTCGTAGATTTCGTACCAAGTATCGAAATTCACAATACCGGTTTCCGGCAGACCGAACCGGCGCTGGGCGGCGATGACGGCGTTGCGGGTAGCGGAGCCGTAAATTCCGTCTATGGTGACGGGTGGAATTTCCGGGATGTAGGCGGAAAGCACGCTGAGCATATATTGCAGATGCTCAACCTTCACCCCTCGGTCGCCCTGCTCAATGGGGTCGCTTATCGCCCAGGAGATGGTGTAGAACCGCTGTCCCTGACTGCGCAGCTCCGCGAGACTGGTCACGGCGACGTAGTAGCGCAAAAGGGCATACCAGGTCTCCCGGCCGACGACGCCGTCCACGGCAAGATTGACGATCTCCTGGAATTTCCGCACGGCGGTTTCGGTCTGCGCGCCGAAAATGCCGTCCACAAGAGGGATTTTGGGGATGGCAGGGTAGTTCTGGGATATCCGGTTCAGCTCCACCTGCACGATCACCACGCTGGGGCCGGTGGTTCCCCGGCGCAGAGGGGTGCCGGGATAGGAGGTGGTGATGCCCCGGATGGGGGCGTTGTTCACAATCTCCACATTGCCGTAGTAACTGCGCAGAATCCGGACGGTGTCGTACCCTTGCCGCGCCAGATTCTGGCTGCCCCACTGGCTCAGGCCCTCGCAGGTGACGGTGGTGCCGTTACAGAATTTGGCGGCCAGAGGCTCTACAAAGCCGGGGCGGCGGAGATAGTCGTCGAACAGCTCATCCACCAGCCGGGCGACGTTGGTAAAGTAGCTGCGCCCGTTGACGAAAAACTGGTCGTAGGCGGTGGAACTGGTGATATCAAAATTGTACCCCCGGCTGCGGTAAAACTCCGTGTACACCCGGTTCAGGGCGAAGGAGACGATGGCGAGGATGTTGGCACGCAGAGCGGCCTCCTCCCAGGTGGGGTAAATTTCGCTGGACGCTACGTTTTTCACATAGTCTGCAAAATTTACGGTGACGTTGGCTGCGTCGGATGACGGCGCGCCGAGATGCACCGTGATTCGCTGCGGGATATAAGGAATGACTTGGGGCATAGGCTACCTCCTACAGATTTTGGGGAGGCGTGTTGAAAATTTCCGTCTGATCCCACTGATTCGGAAACTCCGACAGGGGAATCATCTCCAGATTCTGATTGGTGGTAGTATCGGCGAAAACCTGAAGATTTTCCGCTTCGATCTGCTCATAGCCCTTCAAACGGGCGTAGAGATTTACGGTGGTATAGGGCTTTGCCCCGGACTCCGGTTCCTGGCTTTCGGATTTATCCGGCACGGGAAGCTCGATGGGGGCAATCAGCCCGTTCCGGTCGGTCAGGCGCATGGCCAGGGCAGTGCCGTCGGTGGCGGTGACCGCAATGGCCACGTTTTCCAGAGGAAACCGGGCGGTGCTGGTGTAAGCGCGTACCTGTATGTATCCTGTAGCTGACAACAGGACCCCTCCTTTCTCCTACCAGAATATGCGCAGGGCGGCGGGATGGTGACAGGAAAATGCCGCGCCCCCCTGTCAGGAATGACAGAGGGCGCAGTTTGTGTAAATCAGCTTATGTAATCATGAGACAGGAATATATTCGTAGATCGGAATGGTAGGCTTTCCGGCAGCATCCTTTTCCCAGCCGCTCTGGAAGGCCAGCGCTTCGACCTGAGACAGATCAATAATTTCGTTAAAATTCCGGTATTCCTGAACATACACCAGATTGTCCCGGTCTTTGTAGTAGGAACCGCCTTCGGCTACCTGGACAAAGCTGCCGTCTTTCATTTTGATTCCGGCCAAGCTGGGATTTAAGCCTTCGTTACTTTCAATGCCTGCATAATAGGCTGTCAGCTGAAGCTCTATCTGACCGGACATCTGGCCAATCGAAGCTTTCAGCAGAGTCATACCGTCTTCGTTCAGGGGCGCATTGGGGGCTATTTCAATTGTTTGTGCAGTGCCGTCTAATGGAATAGAGAGCTTCCAGCTTCCCCAAACCAGCTGTTCCTCCTCGGTGATTGCCTTTCCCAGGTCTGCTTCCTTGCCAAATCCGGTAAAGGATAGATTCAATGTCTTTCCAAGGTTTGCACCGCTGGTATCGTTGAAATCGAAGCTCAAGGTCAACTCCATACTCCCGTCTGGCAGGTAGTATCTGCCGACCATAAAGCTGCTGTCACTGAACTCCTCCATGGGATAGTGTTCTTCTCTAACAGGTTCCCCGTTCTTATAGACGGATTCTCCGGATTCATTTATGACAATTGCGTCATAGAAATGATAACCGGCAGAACCGTAAAACTCAGCATTTCCGTCAAGGACGGGTCTTTCTCCATAAAAGCAGGGCCGTACCCCATCCGGCAATTCAAATCCTTCAATCTTCAGAACAATACTGGCACGCCACTGATCTACAATCGTCTGCTTGACGGAAACGGTGATACCCTGATCGACAGCCGACAAGCCGTCATCTTTCGTCTGATCCTCCGGATAGATCACAGACAGACCACTCTGTTCCGCCTGTTGGCGGATCGTATTGCTGGGGCGAAACCAATCCTCCAAACCGGAAGACCACCTGGCATAGAGAATCGCGCATCCAACCAACAGCAGAGCCAATACTATCACAGCGGCAATCAGCCATAGTTTCTTTGCGGACAGGCATTTTGCCTTTTTTTCGGAAAAATCCTGCTCGGATTCCTCAATGTATTTTCGGTCTATGTAACTCAAACCGATCAACAGGTTTTGTCCGGTCATACCTCAATTCCCTCCTTTTCCAGATAAGAAGCCAGCCTTGCGCGGGTGCGGCTGAGCTGCATTTTGACCTTGCTTTCCGTGATGCCATAGCGCGCCGCGATTTCCGCAATGGTGTCTACATGCCAGTACCGCCGCAGGAAAATCAGTCTGGTTTCTTTGGGAAGGGTAGCGAGGAAAGCATTCAGCAGCCGGCCGATTTCCTTGCCCTCCAATTCCCGCTCATGGCTGGTATCCGGGATACACAGCGCCATCTCATCCGTCAAAGAGACGACTTCGGCATGTCGCTTGGCCGCATGCTTCCAGTCAAGCCTGTGAAATGAGAGATGGCGGCAGATGGAAGCGAGAAATGCATAGAAGTAAGTGGGACGTTGGGGAGGAACGGTTTCCCATGTTTTCATATAGGTGTCGCTTACGCTTTCCTCTGCGTCTTCCCGGCTACCCAGAATTCTGTTTGCCAGTGTGCGGAGCTTTTTGCCATATGCGGCGTCCGTCTCGGCGATGGCGTCTTCCTTTCTTGCCCAGAACAATTCGATTATTTTTGTGTCATCCAATGAGCTTCACATCCTTTCGGTTCGTTCCTCACCCTAACAGTACGAAGTTTTCTCTCTCGGGTCACATATTTTTGAAAAAAACCGTTTCTAACATTATGTCACATCCAATCGGGAAATACAAGGATGGTTGGAACGGCAAAAAGAACCTGCCGCCCGCGTCTGAATGTGGGCGGCAGGTTTTTGTCACAAATATCCCTGCATCTGGCGGATATTGGCGGTCTCGCAGTCCAGCAGCTTCTGGCTCAGTGTGTTGATCTGCTCGTCCTGTTGACCGAACTGATGGAGGGTTTTCAGACCCTTGATCATGCCCCTGGTGTTGCCCTGAATCATCATGTCGGCAATTTTGGAGTCGGTGTTCCGGCCGCCCAGCTTCATCCGGGTCATGAGATTCGACCAGACCCGCACGGAGGGGTCAAGCTCGTCCATGTCCCAGCCCCGCTGGGTGGCGATGGAATGGGCTTCGGTTTCGATGGAATCGTATTCCCGAAGCTGGGATTCCAGCGCTTTCCGCAGCCCGGGACGCATACTGGTGTCCAGCACACTGCGAATGCCGATCTGCCCCATCTGGGTGGTTTTCAGGACGGAGGTCAGAATTTCTCTGCTGTTTTTCATAAAACATCACCGCACTTAGTATGCACATTCTTGCCTTTGTCATGCATAAAATGATTGGATAGAGCAGATATCTTAGGAAAAGGATGTGGTGAATATGTGCGCCATCAGCGGAATGATAAACCTCCCGGCATCGGAGAAAACCGTTCGTCGGATGCTGGAAACGATGCACCGCCGGGGGCCGGACGACCGGGGCGTGTATCGGGAAAAGGGGTGTACGCTGCTTCATGGGCGGCTTGCCATCATTGACCCGGAGGGCGGCCGTCAGCCCATGACCCTTGCCTGGGCAGGGGAGGAATACGCGCTGGTTTACAACGGGGAGCTGTACAATACCGAGCAGCTGAGAAGCGAGCTGTCCGCCCTGGGACACAGCTTTCTGGGGCATTCCGACACGGAGGTGCTGCTCCATGCCTATGCCCAGTTCGGGGCGGCGTGCGTGGAAAAGCTGAACGGCATTTTTGCCTTCGCCGTGTGGGAAAAGCGCCGGGGGCAGCTGTTTCTTGCCCGCGACCGAATCGGGGTGAAGCCCCTGTTTTATAAGAAGCACGACGGCGGTCTGCTGTTTGCCTCGGAGATCAAGACGATTCTGACATACCCAACCGTCCGGGCGGAGCTGGACGAAAACGGCGCTGCCCAGCTGATTCTTCTGGGGCCGGGGCGGCTGCCGGGAAGCGGCGTGTTCCGGGGAATCTCCGAGCTGGAACCGGGCTGCTGCGGCTTTTATGCCGACGGGGAGCTGCGCCTTTGCCGGTACTGGAAGCTGATGGACAGGGAACACCGGGATTCCTTCAACGAAACGGTGGAAAAGGTGCGCTTTCTTGTGACGGACGCCATCCGGCGGCAAATGGTGTCCGACGTTCCCATCGGGACGTTTCTCTCCGGCGGTCTGGATTCCAGCATCATCACTGCCGTCTGCGCCGGGGAAATGGAAAAAAGAGGGGAGGGGCTGAAAACCTTCTCCGTGGATTACCTGAACAACGACAAGTATTTTCAGGCGAACAAATTCCAGCCCAATTCCGACAGCAGCTACATTCATCTGATGACGGACGCCTTGCAGACCGACCACCGCTGGACGATTCTCGGCGCCGACGAGCTGGCTGCAACCCTGGAGGAAGCCACCGTTGCCCGGGACTTGCCGGGAATGGCGGACGTGGATTTTTCCCTGCTGGCCTTTTGCCGGGAGATTCGGCAGGAGGTAAAGGTCGCCCTGTCCGGAGAATGCGCCGACGAGATTTTCGGTGGCTATCCATGGTATCGCGACCCGGAGGTTCGTGCCAGAGAGGGATTCCCCTGGGCGCAGAATACGGCGGATCGGGCGGCGATCCTGACGCCTGCGATCACCCTCGACCCGGCGGAATTCGTGATGGACGCCTACAACCGGACCTGCCGGGAAAGCGACATTCTCCCCGGCACCTCCGATCAGGAGCGGCGGATGAAGCAGATGGTGAACCTGAATTTCCGCTGGTTCATGCAGACACTGCTGGACAGGAAAGACCGGATGAGCATGTACCACTCGCTGGAAGTCCGCGTACCCTTCTGCGACTATCGGATTGCGGAATATCTGTACGGCGTTCCCTGGGAATTCAAGGACTATCAGGGGCAGGAAAAGGGGCTTCTGCGCCGGGCGGTGGAGGGGCTTTTGCCGGAGCAGGTACTGCACAGGAAAAAAAGCCCTTACCCCAAAACCTTCGACCCCCGGTATGAGCAGCTCATGGAAGCCCGGCTGCAAGCCGTTCTGGACGACCCCGCCGCGCCCCTCTGGCAGCTGGTTTCGGCGGAGGAAGTGAGGAAGCTTCTGCATCGGGAGACGCAGTGGCCGTGGTACGGTCAGCTGATGCGCCGCCCCCAGACCATCGCCTATCTGTGTCAGATCGACTTCTGGCTGCGGCATTATTCCGTGGAGCCGGTTTTCTGAACCATCCACATAAATCTCCTTTACCGGATTTTACGTTGACGGCAGAGAAGGGGTGTGGTAGAATATGGCGGAAGCAGAAGTAGATATCAGGGCGTACCAAAAGAAGTCGCTGCGCCCCCATAACAGGAGGACTGTTTATGCGCAAAACAAAAATCATCTGTACCATCGGCCCAGCCAGTGAAAACGAGGAAACGCTGACCCAAATGTGCCTTGCCGGCATGAACGTCGCGCGGCTGAACTTTTCCCACGGCACCCATGCCGAACACGAGCGGAAAATCGAGCTTATTAAGCGGGTGCGTCGGAAGCTGGGGCTGCCAATCGCCATCATGCTGGACACCAAAGGCCCGGAGTACCGTATCGGCACCTTTGCCTCCGGCAAGGTGGAAATAAAGACGGGGGACAGCTTTACCTTTACCACCCAGGACGTGGCAGGGGACGAGACGAGAGTCAGCGTCAACTATAAGAATCTGCACAAGGATTTGAAGCCAGGCAACACCATAACGGTGAACAACGGCATTGTCCGGTTTGAAGTGGAGAGCATTGAAGGCACCGAAATCCACTGCAAATGTCTGGCAGGCGGTACGCTCAGCGACCGCAAGAGCATGTCCTTCCCCAACAAGGTCATGTCCGGCCCCTATATTTCCCAGCAGGACAGATCGGATATTCTGTTCGGCATCGCCCACGGCGTAGACTATGTGGCCGCGTCCTTTGTCTCCACGAAGCAGGACGTTCTGGATATCCGCAAGCTGCTGGACGAAAACGGCGGCAGCGACATTGAAATCGTGGCGAAGATCGAAAACCGCTCCGGCGTGGACAATGTGGAGGAAATTTGCTCCGTCTGCGGCGGCATCATGATCGCCCGGGGCGACCTGGGTGTGGAGATTCCCTACGTGGAGGTACCCTCCGTGCAGAAAAAGCTGACCCGGATGTGCCGGATGCTGGGCAAGCGGGTCATCACCGCTACGGAAATGCTGGAATCCATGATCCAGAACCCCCGTCCCACCCGCGCGGAGATCACGGACGTGGCCAACGCCGTTTACGACGGCACCTCCTGCGTCATGCTTTCCGGAGAATCCGCCGCCGGTAAATACCCCGTGGAGGCGGTCAAGGCCATGGCGGAAATCGCCGAATATACCGAGCAGCACACCGGCTACAAGTCCCTGTTCCTGAAAACGGAGTACAACGGTCAGAACAACTTAGATTGCCTGTCCCATGCGGTATGCTCCATGGCCATCGACGTAAACGCCAAGGCCATTGTAGTCTGCTCCGTGTCCGGTAAGACCGCCATGCTGGTCAGCCGATTCCGTACCCCTGTGGACATCATCGGCATGACCACCGAGCGGAAGATTTGGCGCAGACTTTCCATGAGCTGGGGCGTGACCCCGGTGATGGCGGATGAATTCCCCACCATGGACGTGATGTTCTACTACGCCCAGAAGGCCGCCGTGGATGTTCTGCATCTGAAACCCGGCGACAATATTCTTCTCACCGGTGGCCCTATCAACGGCAAGCACGGCAACACCAACACCATCAAAATCGAGACGATCTGACCGTAGAAATGTCGCCGCAGTTCACGCTGCGGCGGCATTTTTTCGCATGTTGACCGAAAAAAGCGGTGAAAATTTTGGGATTTTTCCCTATGTGAAATTGGGGCATTTTTGTGCTATAATATTATTATAGGTGAAAAAATGCGGCGTTTTTTGGAAGGATGGGAAAAATGTATCAGGTTGGAGAGTTGGTCGTTTACGGGATGCACGGCGTTTGCCGCGTGGTGAGTCAGGAGGAAAGGCTGGTGGATAAAAAACGGCTGAATTATCTGGCTTTGGAACCGGTCGGTCACGGCGATTCCCGATTCCTGGTGCCGACGCAGAACGCCTCCGCCATGGCGAAGCTTCAGCCCGTCCTGTCCAAAGAGGAGCTGGAAGCGATGATTACATCGGAGGATGTGAAGACGGGCGAGTGGATTCGGGATGAGAATCAGCGAAAGCAAACCTACCGGGAACTGATCGGCAGCGGCGACAGGAAGAGACTCATGCGCATGGTACATACCCTTTACCGCCATAAAGCCAATCAGATCGCGTTGGGAAAAAAGAATCACCTGTGCGACGAGAATTTCCTCCACGACGCGGAGAAGCTGCTGATTGGCGAAATTTCCATCGTTCTGCACCTGGAGCCGGAGCAGGCAAGAGCATACATCCACAAAAATCTGAAAGAGGAGGCCTGAGCGTCCTCTTTTTGCAGCCTTAAATTCATACGATTTCTCGATAAAATGGTTAACACCATTTTATCCTGCGAATCCTTCGCAGGCCGCCGGTGGCGGCGAGAAATGTATGGACTTACGTTTTTTGCGGCTACGCCGCCGGCTGCTGAAACAGCAGCCGAATAAAACGGTTTTTAACCGTTTTATTGAAAACTGGTATCAGTTCACATAGGTCAGGTATTTCGGGTCAATGCCCTGAATGCCCAGTCCCGGCGCGTCGGAAACGGTGATGTTTTTTTCGTCGAAAACAGCGCCGCCGCAGATCGGGTCTTCCCTGCACAGCACCGGGCCATCCAGGTCCACCTTCGTGATGATGTTCTTGGCGCAGGCCAGATGCACGGCGGCATTGACGGAAATTTTCGCTTCCAGCATACAGCCGATCATGCACTCCACGCCGAATACCTCTGCGGCGGAGGCGATTTTTAGGGCGTTGTAAATGCCGCCGCACTTCATCAGCTTGATGTTGATCAGGTCGGCCGCGCCCATCTGCAAAATGGTCATGGCGTTTTCCGGAGAGAATACGGCCTCGTCCGCCAGCACCGGCACATAGCTCCGGTCGGTGACGTATTTCAGTCCGGCAAAGTCATGGGCGCTTACGGGCTGCTCCACAAGCTCAATGTCCAGCCCAAGCTCCTGCATCCGGTTTAAAATCTTCACGGCCTGCTTGGGCGTCCATGCCTGATTGGCGTCGATGCGAATAACGATGTCCTTGCCCACGGCGTTGCGCACGGCGCTGAGCCGGGCAACGTCCAGCTCCGGATTCACACCCACCTTCATTTTCAGGCAGTCATAGCCACGGCCGACGGCTTTCAGGGAGTCGCTGACCATGGTGTCCGGGTCGTTGACGGAGATAGTGATATCGGTGACGATCTGCTTCCGGCCGCCGCCCAGGAGCTTGTAAACGGGGATCTTGTACATCTGTCCGTATAAATCCCACAGCGCCATGTCAACGGCTGCCTTGGCGCTGGAATTGCCTACGATGCACTTCTGCACCGACTGGAGCAGCGGCTCCAGCTCGTCCACATCCCGGCCGATGATGGTCTTGGCAATGTGATCCTGAATGGCGCCGATGATCGCGCCGGTGGTATCGCCGGTGATGGCGCCGGTGGGAGGGGCTTCGCCGTAGCCCACCGCACCGCAGTCGGTGTGGATTTCCACGATGACGTCTTCCACACTGCTGACGCTGCGCAGGGCGGTTTTGAAGGGGGTGCGCAGGGGAACGCTGATGCGTCCCAGACGGACACTTGTGATTTTCATATTGGTCACCTTCTATAGTTTTTGATTGAGAAATTCGTCATTTTGCCATTTCGTACATGGCAGCAGCAATGATTTGGGCGTTGCGCATCAGGCTGTCCACCGAAATGTACTCGTCCGGCTTATGCTCCCGGACTTCCTCTCCGGGAAAAATGGGGCCGAAGGCTACAATGTTGGGCAGCGCCTTGGCATAGGTACCACCGCCGATGGATTTGGGTTGACCTTCCAGCCCGGTCTGCTCCCGGTAGACCCGGAGCAGGGTGGAGACAAGGGGGCTGTCCTCGGGGACGTACAGCTTGGCCTTGTGAACCTCGGCGTCCAGAGTAAATCCGGTGCCTGCAAATCTGCCGTTCAGAATGGGGGCGCAGTCGGCGTAGCCTTTGGTGACCGGGTAACGGTAGTTGATTTTCAGAGACAGCCGGTGTTCATCGCCGTCAATCACGCCGAAATTCAGAGTCAGACCGCCGGAAACCGTGTCATGGAGGGCGATTCCGGCGGAGGCACCGTCGGTCTCCATGCCGAGGGTCGTCGCCAGAAAATGCACCGCGTCGGCAATTTCCTCGCTCAGGGGCAGGGTGTCCAGCGTCAGCAGCAGACGGCCGATGGCATTTTTCCCCAACTCCGGGGTGCTGCCATGGGCGCTTTCGCCCTCGGCCTCTACGAAAAGGCCGTAATCCGTGACAGTGAACCGCACCTGAGGAGCGGAGAGACCCGCCAGTCGCTGCGCCAGTTCCCGGGGACAGGCCAGCTTGGCGCAGGCGTGCGCTGGCACAACGTTGGGGGCGGTTCCACCGTGAATGGACAGGAGCCGAACGTCACCGGTTTGCGTGTAGGTGTGGGAGAAGGTCACGTTGATAATGCCCTTTTCCCCGTTGATCACAGGGTATTCGCCGTCCGGGGTGAAGCCCATGACGGGAATCTCGCCGCCGTTTGCAAGGTAGTATTTGATATCGTCAGAACCGGCTTCTTCGTTGCAGCCGAAGAGAATCCGGATGCGGCGGCGGATGGGAAGGCCGGAATCCCGCAGAGCGGCCAGGGCATACAGGGAAGCAATGGCGGGGCCTTTGTCGTCAGTGGTGCCTCTGCCCCAGATTTTTCCGTCCCGCAGCTCGCCGCCAAAGGGGTCGCGGCTCCAGCCGTCCCCGGCGGGAACCACGTCCAGATGTCCCAGAACGGCGACCATTTCGTCGCCCTCACCGTATTCACACCAGCCCAGATGGCCGTCCATGTTCTCCGTCCGGAAGCCCAACTTCCGGGCGGTGTCCAGCACATGGACAAGGCTATCCCGGACGGATGTCCCGTAGGGTGCGCCGTCCTCCGCGTCGCCCTGAACGCTGGGAATCCGGATATTTTGCCGAAGAGTGGAAAGAAGCTGAGGCTTCAGCGCGTCAACGCAAGCACGCAGTTCCATAGAAATTCCTCCAATCATACTATTTCTCGATAAAATGGTTAACACCATTTTATCCTGCGAATCCTTCGCAGGCCGCCGATAGCGGCGAGAAATGTATGGACTTACGTTTTTTTGCGGCTACGCCGCCTGGCTGCTGAAACAGCAGCCGAATAAAACGGTTTTTAACCGTTTTATTAAAACTAGTATCATCGCTTCCAGGGGTCGTCGTCCTGCACGAACTCGAACAGATCCCCCGGCTGGCATTGCAGCTCCCGGCAGATGGCGTCCATGGTACTCATGCGCACGGCCTTGGCCTTGCCGGTTTTCAGTATGGACAGGTTGGCGGGGGTCATGCCCACCCGGTTTGCCAGCTCCAGAGACGTCATCTTCCGCTTGGCCAGCATCATATCCAGATTCACAATAATCGCCATACGCCGCCTCACACCGTCAGATCGTTTTCTTCCCGGATTTCCACCGCGGCGGCCATGACGTTCTTCACCACGCTCACCGCCAGCGCCAGAAACGCCATGATCGTCGTCATGAAAATCAGGGGCGGGTAGAAGAACGCGGCAGGCAGGCAGATGCCGCTCACCGCCGCGCAGCACCAGCGGATGCGCCGCAGGAACCGGACATTCCGGGTAACGAACACGTCCTGCGCCAGAATATTTCGCACCAGCCGTTCCATGCAGGAAAGGGCATACAGCACCGCAGGGACGCAGCAGTAAAACCCGATCATGATCGCCGCCGCGCCGTACCGTCCCAGCGGCCGCAGGTTCTGATACCACCGCAGCAGCCCCGGCATGGCGAAAATCAGAAGGCAGATGAGAATGAACAGCGCCCGGCTGCACCAAAGGGTAAATTTCGCAGAAAGCTGTGAATTCATAAAGACACCTCCGTTTTCCTGGAGTGTACCACAGAAATTATCGAATGTCAATAATTATTTTCCCATTTACGGGAATTGCATTTTCCCGCCGCCCGAAAACTTGTTACAGAACTTCATACGAGCTTAATATTTTCCCACTTTAATCGTTAATATTTTACCGGTATAATAAGGCCATAAAGATCAAGACAACGTTAGCCCCGCCGCAAGGCACATGGGGCAGTATATAAATTTGCTACCAATCTTCATCTTTTTCATTTTTTCCTCTCCTCTTTTCTTGTTGCAAAATCCGCGGTGATGAGCCGCGGATTTTGCATTTTTTAATCAAAACTTAAGCTGTCCGCACCGTTTTCCGTTGCAAACACGGATATATTATGGTATAATAGGGAAAATTCACATTAGGGTGATGGAATGTTTACCAAATATCTTATGATTTTCTTCGTGTCCATGGTGCCGCTGGTGGAGCTGCGGGGCAGTATCGTCATGGCCGTGGGCATGGATCTGGACTACTGGACGTCTCTTGCGGTGTGCGTCGTGGGCAATATGCTGCCGGTGCCGCTGATCTATTTCTTTGCCCGGAAGGTGCTGCACTGGGGCGCGGATAAAAAATATATCGGGAAATTCTTTTCCTACTGCCTGGAAAAGGGCGAAGCCGCCGGTCACAGGCTGATGAAAAAGGCCGGACGGGGCGGATTGTTCCTGGCACTGATGCTGTTCGTCGGCATTCCCATTCCCGGCACCGGCGCGTGGACGGGAACCCTAGCGGCCAGTTTCCTGGACATGGGCATCAAAACCACGGCGCTGTCCGTTTCTCTGGGCGTCATTATCGCGGGAATCATCATGGGAGCCGCCAGCATGGCGGGCATCCATGTCTTTGGTCTGTAAGGAGGAAAATAACAATGTCCGATTGTCTGTTCTGCAAAATCATCGCGGGGGATATCCCCTCCACCAAGGTCTACGAGGATGATTTGGTCTTCGCCTTCCGGGACATCCATCCCCAGGCGCCGACCCACATTCTGGTGATCCCCAAGACCCACATCTCCGGCTGCAACGGCGTCACGGAAGAAAACAGCGCCGTGGTCGCCCACATTTTTGAGGTCATCCCCCAGATCGCGGCGGCGGAAGGGCTGACGGGGGGGTACCGGGTGGTCAGCAACTGCGGCGCCGACGCGGGTCAGACCGTGCCGCACCTGCATTTCCACATCCTCGGCGGCAAAGCTCTGGCGCTGGATATGGCGTGATATCTTGAAACCGGCATCCTTCGGGTGCCGGTTTTTCGCGCTTGACATCTTATATTTTTTTGCTATACTAACCCTAGATCGCAAAACAAATAAGTCTTCGGGGGGCCGGAAGTACCGGCTGAGAGTGGGCGTGTGCGCCCTGACCCGTGAACCTGATACGGCTAATACCGTCGGAGGGAAAGATGCATATATGGGATACAATTCAGTATCGCGTTGCACCTGGACGGTTTGCAATGCGATACTTATTTTTCGGAGGTTCCCAAAATGAAAACCAAAAGACTGACGGAAAGCGCCATGCTGCTGGCGCTGGCCATCGTGCTGGAGCTGATCTCCAAGGCCTTCATCCCCGAAATGCCCTTCGGCGGTCAGGTGACGCTGGTGGCCATGCTCCCGGTGGTGCTGATCTCCTACCGCTACGGCGTGAAGTGGGGCTTCGTCTCCGGCTTCTGCTACGCGCTGCTGGAAATGGCGCTGGGTGCGAAAACCGTAAGCGCCGCCTTCCAGCCCGGCTACTTCGGCGACGGCACCATGATCTTCAAGGCCATTCTCATGTGCCTGCTGGACTATCTGCTTGCCTACACCATGATGGGTCTGGGCGGCGTGTTCCGTGACAAAATCAAGAATCCCGGCACCAGCCTGATGTGCGGCTCCCTTGTGGCGCTGGGTGCGCGGTATCTGTCTCATATTCTGTCCGGATACCTGCTGTTCTCCGGCTGGGCGGATTGGTTCTTCACCCAGGACGGCTTCCCCGCCTGGGGCGCAAAGCTGGTGGAAAGCCTCAGCCCCACCGCGCTGGGCTGGGTCTATTCCATTGTGTACAACGGCTTCTACATGGTTCCCGAGCTGATCCTCACCGCCATTGCGGCGCAGCTGATCGCCCGGATCCCGAAGATCGTGGTCAAGGTTGACTGAACGGCAAACCGGCGTGGCCTTTGTGACCACGCCGGTTGTGTATTATTTGGTCTCTTGCAGCCGCCTGGCAAGGGCAAGCCCCTGCTCGGCCAGAGCATACTTCATTTCCCGCGTCATGTGCCATTCCCACTTAGGGGCGTCCCGGTGCATGGGATGAATGTCGGAAACCATCAGCAGCGCCGCCGCCCTCAGTCCCAGGCAGCGGGAAATGCTGAAAACCGCCGACGTCTCCATATCCACGCCCACCGCGCCCTCTTCCCGCCACACCTGCTCCTTGCGGAATGTCTGGCGGTAGACGGAATCCGTCGAAACGATGGGATCCGTATTGACCGGGAACAGGTTCACGGCCATATCCAGCAACTCCTCGTCCGGCGCCGATGCCCGGATGGATTCGTAATAGTGGAGAGAGGTTCCCTCCTCCACGAACGCCTTTTCCGGGGCGATGACCTCGCCGACGCGAAGCTTATCGTCAAAAGCGCCGCACATTCCCACCGCGATGATGTTCCGAACACCCAGCGCGGCAAGCGTCTCCACGGTATCCGCCGCCTGGGGCGCGCCGCGCCCGCCATCCAGAAAGCACAGCTTCCATTCAGGGATCTCCCATATGGGGCAGCGATTCAGAAAGCGCGGGAACGGCTCCGGCAGCTCCACCGCATCGTAATGCGCCGCGAGATAATCCGTCCCCTTACTCATAAAAAACACGATTGCCGTCTCCGGCAGGTTCATGCGGCATTCACGCCCCCCACAATGCACCTGCTCGGCGGCGGTAATCACCGCTTTTGAGCGATCGTCCGGTAAGCACCACATGATTTTTCCTCCGCAATCGTTAGAATTTCTTCTACCCTATCATAGAAAACCGAATTGCGCAAGCGTTTTATTCCCCCATACGTAATCGCCCCGGGCTGAATGGGCGGCGTTCATAAGACAGTTAACAGTCACAGTAGTTTGCTCTGCTTTGGCTGTTCTTGCATTCTTTTCTGTTATGTGATAACATGGAACCGAACAGACCTATAAATCGGAATTTGTTTCATTAAATGCGGAAGGGAATTATTATGGATAGAATTGAAAAGGTAAGAGAAATAGTAGACGAAATCATATTGAAAATGTCAAAGGATGAAGCACGTAGACATGCATATTTACACTTATATGGTGTTTCACAGGCATGTGCATTGTTAGCATTAAAGCGAAAAGAAAATGTTGAATTAGCTGTTATTGCTGGTATGTTACATGATATTTATACTTATGCAAACTTGGACTCAAAAGATCATGCTCATAAAGGGTCAGAACAGGCACGAGGCATTTTGGATTCACTACACATTTTTAGTGAAGATGAGAAAGATTTGATTTGTAATGCAATATATAATCATAGCAGTAAATCTGTGATACATGGCTGGTTAGACGAGATTTTGAAAGATGCTGACGTGATGCAGCATGTTTTGTATAATCCTTTATGGAGCATAAAGCAGCAGGAACAAGAGCGTTTTAGTTCATTGAAAACGGAGTTTTATTTAGAGAACTGAATTCCAGTTTGTCGAACAGATACAAGGGCGCACTTCTATACGGGGTATTCCCGTATGTGCGCTCTGCGAGACGGAACATTCCGGACACATGAATGTCCGGGGTGTTTTGCGTCACAACGTTCCGAACAAGGGGCTCCTTGCGCCGCAAAAGCGGCTATCCTCTTATGGCAAAAGGCGTGACCACTTTCGTCACGCCTTTTGCCTATTTTACTGTCTTACGAACACCGCCCCAAGCCCGGGGCGTTTGTTTTTATGCCTTTGCGATCATTTCGTTTTCCATCTGCCAGGCACGGTAGAGAATCTCCGCAGCTGCTTCCCGGGTCAGGGGGACGTCGGCTTCCAGGCTGAAGCCGTTTTGGGCGGCGGCTGTCAGAGCGTCCTGCGCCCAGGCGGAGATTTCCGATTCCTCTGCCGAGGTTTCCGCCGCCTCCTCCGGGGTGTCCGCCGTCAGCGCCAGGGCATTTTTCAGCATGACGCTCACTTCCCCGCCGGTAATCATTTCCTCCGCGCCGAAGGTCTGCTGATCGGGCAGCCCAGCCGTCAGGCCGGAACGCACTGCGGCGGCAAGATAGGGCTGGAGCCACTGAGGGATTTCGTCGGTGAACCCCGCGCCGGTCAGTTCCTCGTCCACGGGGATGTTCAGCGTCCTGACCAGCATGGTGACGAACTCGCCCCGGCTCACCGGTTTGTCCGGGCTGAAGCAGGGATTCCCCGCCACGTTTTCCCCGGAGAAAATCCCGGTGTTCTTCATCCACTCCGCCGAGAACCGGCAGTCCCTGCCCACCGTGTCGGTGTATTGGGTCGCGTCGGCGGGCTTGAGGATGGTGATGGTGACGGTGGCCTCCCGGGAGGTCTTCCCGGAGGCATCGGACGCGGTAAACGTGAAGGAATCAATGCCTACCTTGTTCTTTTTGGGCGTGTAGGTGAAGCTTCCGTCCGGCCGGAGGGTCACGGTGCCTCGCTTGGGCTGGCGGACGACGGTGCAGATCATGTCCTCCCCCTCCGGGTCGGCGACCTTCAATTTGCCGTCAGCGGCGAGATTCTTGTAGGTTTCCAGGGCGGAGTCCTCCGCCACGGGGGGCTTGTTTTCCTTGCCCCGGATGCCGATGGTCATGGCGGCGGACGCCTCCACACCGTCCGGATAGATGGGCAGATACCCCACCTCGGCGGTTTCGTCCTGCTCGGTCAGCCGGGGAGAAAAGGTCATCTGCGCCGCCTGCCCGGCGGTGAGAACGTCCCCGGGGACGAGAACGCGGCTGCCCAGCATCACGCTGCCCACTTTTTTACCGGGCAGGCTGGTGATGCAGATACCCGCAATGGGGGTCTCCCCGGAAAAATCCTCCGCAGAGAAGCAGTAGACGCCGTCGCAGTCCACCTGGGCGGCGGCCGCAGCGCAGGATAGCCCCGCAACGCAGCACACCGCCAGCAGCAGAGCCAACAATCGATTTCGGAACATGGCAATACCTCCAAAAAATGATTTCCGGTGGTATTGTTTGCCAATGTTGGAAAAATTATTCCCACAAATTTTTTTGTGGGGTACACCCCCGCGTACCCTCTCCGTCCTCGCTGCGCTCGGCCGCCTCTCCCAAAAGGAGAGGCAAGAGAGATGCGCGCCATTTTTCCTGCCGTGGTACACCCCCTTGGCTCTCCCTTTGGGAGAGCTGTCACCGCAGGTGACTGAGAGGGTTTTGCACCCCCGTTCGACCGGGTTTATAAAAAATTCAAAATTAGGTGCAGACAATCGGCAGGTTTTGTGTTATACTATTAAAATCTATACGTGTGCGTTGCATGCATTCTGTTTTTCGCTGTCTAAAGGAGGCGTTTCCTTTGAAATATTGGTTCGGCTACCTCACCGCCGCCATCTTCGGCGCCATCACCTGGGTGCTGATGCGGTTCGGTGAACGGTTTTCTACCCTGGTGGATATGGTGTACCCCTACGTCATCCGCACCTCGGAGTCCATTCTTGCCCAGTGGGCAGGCGGCGTGGACTTCCCCGTCTGGCAGCTGCTGGCTGTGGCGCTGGGCGTGCTGATCCTCGCCAGCATCGTGCTGATGATCGTGCTGAAATGGAACCCCATTCAGTGGGCGGGGTGGGTCATCGCGGTTTTTGCCGGCGTTTACATGCTCCACACCATGTTCTGGGGTCTGAATTACTACTCCGGCCCTCTGGCCGACGATATGCGGCTGGATGTGGGCAGCTACAATCTGGAGGAGCTGACCGAAGCCACCGAGTTCTACCGGGACAAGGCCAACGCGCTTGCCCTGCAAGTCAGCCGGGACGGGAGCGGCAATGTGGCCTTCGCGGACTTTGACGCGCTGGCAGACAAGGCCGGGGAGGGCTTCCAGACGCTGACCTACGACTACTTCTACCCCATTTTCGCCGGCTCCACCCTGCCCGTGAAAAAGCTGGGCTGGGCGGATATGTATTCCTCCATGGGCATCACCGGCGTCACCTTCGGCCTGACCGGGGAGGCCTGCGTCAATCCCCAGATCCCCGGCGTGTCCCTGCCCTTTACCATGTGCCACGAAATGGCCCACCGCATGTGCATCGCCCCGGAACGGGACGCCAACTTTGCCGCGTTCCTGGCCGCTTCCGTCCATTCCGACCCGGAATTCCAGTACAGCGCCTATTTTATGGCCTTCCGCTACTGCTACAGCGCCCTGAGCAGCGTCAATAACCAGTCCGCCGCGGCGGCCGCCGCCCGGGTGAGCGCCGGGGTCAACGACAATCTGAAATTCGACATGGCCGCCTACAACAGCTTCTTTAGCTCCCGGAAAAGCACCGCCGCCACGAATTTTGCCGACGCCGCCAACGACACCTATCTCAAGGTCAGCGGCGACGAAAGCGGCGTCGCTTCCTACGGCGAGGTCTGCGACCTGCTGGTGAACTGGCACATCCAGACCGTGGTGCTGCCCTCCATCACCGTAGAAGAATCCCCCTTCGACCCCTACGACGAAACGCAGGTGGACCTGAGCGGCATCGTCAACGCAAGGTGACGGCCATGATGAAACAGACTTTGGACGCAGGTCTGCCCGAGCTGGGGCTTGACCTGCCGGAAGACGTGCGTCAGACCCTCTGCGATTTTGGCGCGGCGGTTATCAAACAGAACGAGGTCATGAACCTCACCGCCATCACCCAGCCGGATCAGGTGGCAAAGCTCCATTTGCTTGACAGCCTGACGGTGCTCACCGCCGCCGACCTGCGGGGAAAGCAGATCATCGACGTGGGCTGCGGCGCGGGATTTCCCGGTGTGCCGCTGGCCATTGCCTGCCCGGAGGCGCAGATAACTCTGCTGGACAGTCTTGGCAAGCGGATGAAATGGCTGGAAGAAATTCTCCCCCAATTGGGTGTCTGCGCTCAGTGCGTCACCGCCCGGGCGGAGGAAGCGGCGGCGGAACGCCGGGAACGCTACGACTACGCCGTCTCCCGGGCCGTCGCCCGGCTGAACATTCTGCTGGAACTGACCGCCCCCTATGTGAAGGTCGGCGGCGCGGTGCTGGCCATGAAAGGCTCCGCCGCCCGGGAGGAGCTGGCCGAGTGTACATCTGCGATCAAAAAGCTGGGGCTGAAATTGGAATCGGTGAAGGAATTTTCCGTTGACGGGGCGTCCCACGCGGTCATTGTCCTGCGGAAGATCACCCCCACGCCGAAGCAGTACCCCCGCCGCTACGCAAAGATCAAGCAATCGCCGCTTTAAGCCATTTTCGAAAGTGAGGTTTTTATGGACGCAGTTCTCAGCATTGCTCTGGGATATTTTGCCGGTTCCCTCAGCCCGTCCTCTCTGGTGGGCAGGCTGAAAAAGACCGACGTGCGCAAATCCGGCACCGGAAACCTGGGCGCTACCAATACCATGCTGGTTCTCGGCTGGGGCGCGGGAATTTTCGTCATGCTCTTTGACCTGATGAAGTCCTTCCTCTCCGGCAAGCTGGCGCAGTACCTGTTCCCCGGGCTCAGCACCGCGGGGATGCTGGCCTGCATCGGCGCCATGATTGGCCACTGCTTCCCGGTGTTTCACCGCTTCCGGGGCGGCAAGGGGCTGGCGGCCTTCGGGGGTCTTGTCATTTACTGCGGGTTAAAGTATGTACCCATCGTGCTGTGCGCCGGATGGGCGGTCATGTGGATCTTCGACTGCACGGTGATCTTCCCCATAACGGTGGGCATCGCCCTGCCCCTGCTGATGTCCCTTTTCGGCGAAGCACCGGCAAAAATCCTCACGGCCATCTGCGCCGGAGCGGTGCTGGACGTGATGCACATCGGCAACATGAAAAAGGCCCTCGCCGGGGACGAGATCATGCACGTCCGGGGCTATTTCAGTGAGAAACTGCACAAAGAACACTGAAAAGTTTTCGCCCGAGAAAGTGAAACTTTTCCTTTACTTTTGGGCAAACTTGTGATATACTCGAAAAGCTGGTTATGACCAGACACAGTTTTTGCGCCCGTTGCTCAGTTGTGGGACAACGCCCATGCGGCACTTCACCGGCCCCTACTTGGCTCCCGGGCTACCGATTTGAAAGGTGGAAAAATCATGATTCAGAAGGAAAAGAAGACCCAGGTCATCCTGGACAACGCGACCCACGAGGGCGACACCGGTTCCCCCGAGGTTCAGATCGCCATCCTGACTGCCCGTATCAACGAGCTGACCGAGCATCTGCGCGTCCACAAGCACGACAACCACTCCCGCCGTGGTCTGCTGATGATGGTCGGTAAGCGCCGCAGTCTGCTGGACTATCTGGCCAAGAAGGACATCAACCGCTACCGTGCTGTGATCGCCAAGCTGGGTATCCGTAAGTAAGAGATTTAAGGGGGCGACTGTCGTCGCCCCTTTTCTTCGTGTCTCTGCCAATCCGTAAACCGCGGGAGATGCTTTAGCAGTTGAATGTGCCGCCGGAATCCGACCGCAGATTCAAGTGCTAAACCTCCCGTACAAATAAAATAATTAGGAGGTAAACCAATGATCACCCGCAAACAGTATCCCAACCATCACGTTTTCGAGACGGAAATCGGCGGCCGTGCCTTTACCGTGGAAACCGGTAAGGTCGCAGAGCTGGCCGACGCCGAGTGCATCTGCCGCTACGGCGACACCGTCGTGCTCACCACCGTCACCTGCAACCCCATCCCCAAGGCCGGAATCGACTACTTCCCCCTGACCATCGAGTTCGAGGAGCGTATGTATTCCGTGGGCCGCATTCCCGGCTCCTTTAACCGCCGGGAGGGCAAGCCCTCCGAGCGGGGCATCCTGAACAGCCGCATTATCGACCGCCCCATGCGTCCCCTCTTCGACGAGGAGCTGCGCAACGACACCGTCGTGACCTGCACCGTTCTTGCCAACGACTACGATAACCCCGTGGAGATCGTGGCGTCCCTGGGCGCTTCCATCGCCATTGCCTGCTCCGACGTTCCCTGGAACGGCCCCGTGGCCACCACCAACGTCGCCCACCTGAACGGCAAGTATATCATCAACCCCTCCTCCGACGAGCGGGACGCCGCCGACTGCTTCGTGTGCATCTCCTCCACCTTCGAGAAGGTGGTCATGATCGAGACCGAGGCCAGGGAAGCCCCCGAGAACATCGTCTACGAGTGCATCCGGGTCGCCCATGAGGCCAACATGGAGATTGTCAAGTTCATCAACTCTATCGTGGCCGAGATTGGCAAGCCCAAGTTCACCTTCGAGAAGGCCGCCGTCAACCACGAGCTGCTGGACGATCTGATGGCCTACGGCCTGGGTAAGATCGAGTACGCTCTGGACACCCCCGACAAGAACGTCCGGGAGGAGCGCCTGACCGCCGCCCGACTGGACTTCCAGGAGAAGTTCGGCGAAAAGTACGAGGACTTCGACACCCATATCGAGGTCTGCCTGTACAAGATGCAGAAGAAGGTCGTCAAGAAGTGGCTGCTTCAGGGCAAGCGTGTGGACGGCCGCGGCATGGACGAAATCCGTCCCCTGGACGCCGAGGTCGGCGTTCTGCCCAGAGTTCACGGCTCCGGCCTGTTCTCCCGCGGTCAGACCCAGGTGCTTTCCATCTGCACCCTGAACACCCTGTCCGCCGCCCAGAAGATCGACACCATTTACCCCGAGGATACCAAGCGGTATATCCATCACTATAACTTCCCCGCCTACTCCACCGGCGAAGCCCGCGCCGCCCGTTCCACCTCCCGCCGGGAGATCGGCCACGGCGCACTGGCCGAGAAGGCGCTGCTCCCCGTGATCCCCAGCGTTGAGGAGTTCCCCTACGCCATCCGTGTGGTGTCCGAGGTGCTTTCCTCCAACGGCTCCACCTCTCAGGCTTCTATCTGCGGCTCTACGCTGGCTCTGATGGACGCCGGCGTGCCCATCAAGCGCCCCGTGGCCGGTATTTCCTGCGGCCTGATCTCCGATCAGGAGACCGGCGCGTGGAGAACCTTCACCGACATTCAGGGTGTTGAGGACTTCCACGGCGAAATGGACTTCAAGGTCGCCGGTACCACCGAGGGCATCACCGCCATCCAGATGGACCTGAAGAACAAGGGCCTGACCATGGAGATCATCGCCGACGCTCTGGAGCGCTGCCGCAAGGCGCGTCTGGAGATTCTGTCCGAGGTCATGCTCAAGGCCATCCCCGCCCCCCGTCCCGAGGTCAGTGAGTACGCCCCGAAGATGCTGTCCCTGAAGATTCCCGTGGACAAGATCCGGGAGGTCATCGGCTCCGGCGGCAAGACCATCCAGAAGATCTGCGCCGACACCGGCGCCAAGGTGGACATCGACGACGACGGCAGCGTGTTCATTTCCGCCGTTGACTCCGCCGCCGCCTACGCCGCCAAGAAGATGGTGGACGATATCTGCTTCGTTCCCGAGGTTGGCAAGCTGTACTACGGCAAGGTCGTGCGCATCCTGCCCATCGGCGCGTTCGTGGAGATCGCCCCCGGCCATGACGGCATGGTTCACATCTCCAAGCTGGAAAACCACCGGGTGGAGAAGGTAGAAGACGTGCTGAACCTGGGCGACATGACCTGGGTGAAGTTCATGGGCTTCGACGAAAAGGGCCGCGCCAACTTCAGCCGCAAGGACGCTCTGAAGGAAATGGCAAACCAGTAAGGTTCAATGGCAAATCCCCGCTTTCGTTACCGAAAGCGGGGAATTTTTATGCAGAAAATCCGGCTGGGGCGCGGGGCAGTGTATCCCGCCTGGAAATCAAACCGACAAATCGGAATTTTCAAATTAGTCTTTGCAAATAACCTTTGAACCTTCACCATCAATTAC
>ERZ827458.516-NODE-516-length-52035-cov-9.788611_pt1 | contig 52035 bp, 43 predicted proteins | sample MGYA00519706_ERZ827458 | MGnify/ENA primary metagenome ERZ827458 (study PRJEB31778, sample SAMEA3449309) | human gut metagenome | biome: human gut; feature: human-associated habitat; material: faeces | place: United Kingdom | collected 2010/2012 ...
TCCACTGGATACCCGCTTCCCTTCGTTCCCCTTTGGAAACCTTCGGGCACCGAAGCTGGCGAGAAACCCATAGGACGGCAAGTCCCAATCCGCACTGTAGTCGGCGCATTATGCCTCCGGTAGGAAATTTTTTACGGCAGAGTTGTTGCTCTCCGACACAAGCAGGGGGCTTTCCGCTCGCCCCCTGCACCCCTTCGGACCGTAGTCGTCGAAATTTTGACGGAATGAACAGAGAACTTTCTTCGGGGGCAAACCATCGGCGTGGCCCGTATCCCCCTCCCTCTAACCCAATATCCCTCAGAAAGGAGCCACTCCCTATGCCGACAGAAGTCTATGAAATCATAGCTCAGGGCGCACGGTACTGGTTCCTTTTTTTGATGGCCCTGATCGTGTGGCGCAGCTTCCGCTGGTATCGGAAGGATCGCCGCCAGTATAAGAAACGCCTGCGCCTGCTGCCCGACGCGGGCTACGTAGGCGAACTGGTCACGATCCGTGGGAATGACCAGCTGCCCACCGGCACTATCCTGCCAGTGCCGTGGGAAGGTATTATCGGCTCCGGGCGCGGCTGCGATATTTTCCTGCCTGTTCCGGGCGTGGCCCCCAAGCATTGCTGGTTCTCCTATGACCGGGAGGACGGGCTTCAGCTGGAACCCTACCATGGCCGCACCGTGCAGGTGAACGACCAGACCCGGACGGGCCGGGGCGAAAATTTGAGTATGCATCACGGCTCCCGCCTGTATGTGGGGGACGTGGAGCTGCGTCTGCGGATGTTCGCGGGCTTTGAGACCGCCGCACGGGCCCATGTGCTGCGGGACGAGCCGCAGCCCGGCGGCGGGCAACTGGCGGCAGCAGCTCCTGTCATGACGCAGGAACAATTCCTGCGCTGGCAGCAGCAGTACATGATGCAGGCCGCTCAGCAGCAGACGATGCAGCAGCAGGCCTATTTCCAGTGGATGACCCAGCAGTGGGCCGCTCAACAGGCAGCGATGCAGCAGATGCAGCAAAGCGCCGCGGCCCGGCCGGCGCAGCAGCACGAAGCCCCCCCGGAGGAGCTTCCTGCGTTTGAGCCGCAACAGACCCCGGAAACCATTCCCCCTACGGCGGAGCCTGATTTTGATCTGACCGCGCCGACCGTGGAGTTCCATACCGGCGAAAACTTCTATCCGCCGGAGATGACCGATGCGGAGGAAGCCGCATGGCCCTACGCGCCATGGCCGGAGGATTTGCAGCCCCCGTCTGAGGAGGGCTTCGTTCCTCCCAATGCGGACGACGATCAGACCGACGCCGCCGCGCCGCCCAAGAGCGCCTACGTGGGCGAAGACGAAGCGCAAAAAGCCAAACAGGCCTTCTGGGATCGTTATCTGGGAGGTGGCGCACGATGAAAAGAAGATACCGTCCGGGCCACGCGGAGCGTAAGCATCGCAGCCGTCCCGACCGGCGGCTGTGCTCGGCCATGATGCTGTTTTTCTTCAGCGCCTTTCTGCTGATCTCTCTAAAGGGCGAGATCGCATGGCAGGGCCTTGCCCTGAGCGTGATCGTTCCGGCACTGATCTACGTGGCTACCATGTGGCTGCCCCGGTTTTTCCCGGCGGATAAGCTGCTGCTGTCCATCGCTAATTTCCTGTGCGCGCTGGGCGTATTGATCCTCTATTCCACCGATCTGGACGGCGGAACGTCCCGCGGAATGCAGCAGGCCATGTACTACGGCGTGGGCATCGTGGTTATGCTGGGGTGCATCATGCTGGTGCGCTACGTGCGGCGCTGGTCGTTCCTGATCTATGTGGTGATGGGCGGCGCGGTGCTGCTGCTGGCCCTGCCGCTGGCTATCGGTACGGAGCAGTACGGCGCGACCAACTGGATCCGGGTGGGCGGCATGAGCCTGCAGCCCAGCGAGGTGGTCAAGTTGGCGCTTTTGCTGATCCTGAGCTATTTCATGAGCCACCGGCGGCTGATCCCGTGGCTGGCGTTCTGCCTGTACTGTCTGGGCGTGCTGATGCTGCAGAAGGACTTGGGCACGGCGCTGATCTATTATTTCACGGCGCTGTTCATGTACTATGCCTATACCGGCAACCTGCTGATGACCGGCGTGGGATTGCTGGGCGCGGCGGGGGCCTCGGTGCTGGGCTACCAGATGTTCGCCCACGTGAAAAAGCGCGTGGCGATCTGGCAGAACCCGTGGATGTATTATGAGACCTCCGGCTACCAGATCGTGCAGATGCTGATGGCGATCGCCTCCGGCGGCCTGTTCGGCGTAGGGCTGGGACTGGGTGCGCCCCGGGTGATCCCCGTGTATTTTACAGACTGCATCTTCGCCGTGATTTGCGAGCAGTTCGGTATCATCTTCGGCGTGCTGGTGCTGGTGATGTACGTCATCCTGATTTTGCGCGGCTCGTCCATCGCCGTGTCCGCCCGGCACAGCTTTCACGGGCTGCTGGCCATGGGCGCGACTTCCATGCTGGGCATTCAGACCTTCGTCATTATCGGCGGTGTGCTGAAGCTGATCCCCCTGACCGGCGTGACCATGCCCTTCGTCAGCTACGGCGGCACGTCCATGGTCAGCTGCATGGGCCTGATCGGCCTTTTGCAGGGCGTGGCCAGCGTCAATCAGGACGACCTGAGCTACGATTACGACATCAGCCGCTCCGTTCAGGAAATGGACGAGCTGCCCGAAGCCTGACAAACCCAACGGAAAGGAGACAAGGCCCCATGAAACAGCAGCGGTTTCGCTATCGGATGCTGGCCTTTCTGACCATCGGATTGTTGGTGGTGGCGGGCGTTTACGGCGTGTATTCTGTCTCCACCTACGGGAGCCGCTGGTTTGCCAACGCCCGGAACACCCGCTATCAGACCGCCAAGAAAACGGTGGTTCCCGGGGACATTATCGACCGCAACGGTGTGGTGCTGGCCACCACGGACGAGGACGGCAACCGGGTCTATCAGAGCAATGTGAAAAGCCGCAGCGCCATCGTTCACCTGCTGGGGGATAACGAGGGCAATGTGTCCAACGGGGTGGAGTCCTTTCAGGCCAACTATCTGCTGGGGTTCGAGACCAGTCTTTCCGAGCGGGTGCTGGCCCTTCTCAAGGGGCAGACCCGCCGGGGCGACGACCTGACCCTGACAGTGGACAGCAAGCTGTGTACGGCCATCGTACAGGCTTTTGTGGATCAGAAAAGCAGCCACGGCAAGGCGGGCGCGGCAGTGGTCATGAACTACCGCACCGGCGAACTGCTGGCGCTGGTCAGTGTGCCGGTGTTCGACCCCATGAATATTACGGAAGAGGTCAAGACCAGCACGCTGCATCCCTTCTGGAACCGGGCGACGCAGGGCACGTTGCCGCCCGGCTCCACGTTCAAGATCGTGACAGCAGCCTCTGCGCTGGAAAACTGGACGGATGCGGAGCAGCGGGAATTCCACTGCACCGGCGCGACGCAGGTGATGGATCAGCTCATCCGGGACTACGGCGGCTCCCAGCATGGCAAGATCACGCTGGCCCGGGCCTTCCGCGTCAGCTGCAACAACACCTTCGCCCAGACGGCGCTGCTATTGGGCGACGCGGCACTGCGCAAAACGGCGGAGCAGTTCGGCTTCAACGATAATTTTCTTTTCCGGGACGTGGTGGTGGAAAACAGCACCTATCCCACGAAAAACCGAACCAATCTGGAGATCGCATGGAGCGGCGACGGCCAGAGTCAGGTGTCCGCCACGCCGCTGCATATGTGCATGGTGGCGGCGGCCGTCGCCAACGACGGCGTGATGATGGAGCCACGGCTGCTTGCCCGGGTGGAAAGCCCCTCGGGCGTGGTGCGGCTGCGGTATTCCCAGAAGGTCTACGGTCGGGCTATGTCCGCCGCCACGGCGCAGAAGCTGGACGGCTACATGAAGGACGTGGTGAAAAACGGCACCGGCACTAAGGCGCAGGTGGATGGACTGTCTATTGCGGGCAAGACCGGCAGCGCCGAAAGCTCCAGCAACGGACAGGCCGTGACCCATGCGTGGTTCGTGGGCTATCTGGACAGTGAGACGGCCCCCTACGCCGTGTGCGTCATGGTGGAGGAAGGCGGCTCCGGCGGCAGCGTGGCCGCGCCCATCGCCGGGCAGATCTTCGCTTATCTGGGAAGGATGGGGCAATGAAACGGCTGCTTTCCGCCATCGGGGCGCTGCTGATGCCCCAAAACAGCACATGCCATTTGTGCGGCGCGTTTCTGGAAGCAGGGGAGACCCTGCTGTGCGCCCGGTGTCAGGGGCTTTTGAACTACTGCCGCATCGAGCCCTTTGAGGCGGTGGTCTCACTGGATGAAAACTGCCATGCCGTGTCCGCCTACTGGCATGAAGAAGAAGCGCGGGAACTGGTGATCCAGCTGAAGTTCGGGCACGACCGGGCAGCGGCACTCCCACTGGTACAGGGGCTTTGCGCCGCTTATGAGGAGCAGAAACGGCTCTTCCCAGAGCGGCCGACGGTTCTCCCTGTGCCCTGTCACCCCGACCGGGTCCGGGAACGGGGCTATGCACAGGCGGAAGTGTTGGCACGGGCTTTCTGTGAAATGACGGGCCTTCCGCTGGATACGGAAGGACTGACCCGCGTTCGGAGTGGCTCCCAGCTGGAACGGAACCGAAACCAGCGGCTGACGGCCATGGAGGGAGCGTTCGCCGCGACACGGGATTTCATCGGCGAAAAAATCCTGCTGTTGGATGATGTATATACCACCGGCGCAACGGCGCTGGCCTGTGTGAACTGCCTGCGGGCCGCCGGGTGCGAAGAAACGGCGGTGCTGACAGTCTGCCGGGCATGAGCCGGGTTGGATGGACGGAAAGAACGATGGCAGGAAACGAAACTGCTGCCTAAAAAAAACGGGGAGAATAGCTGTTTCGAATAAGCTCCGTGAATTTTCTTACAAAAAGGTGCTTTCCTTCGGAAATGCTGAAGGAAAGCGCCCGTATCAAAATCGGCGTTCAATACCAAAACGCACCTTTCGACCAACGGGAAAGGTGCGTTTTGATTTGCCGGCTTTGCCATGCAGCCGACGCCGAGAGAAGTTTATTTTCTTTCCGGCACGAACATCAGACCGAAGCTGATGGAAAGCAGTGCGCAGCAGACCCAGATGGCTTTGCAGCCCACCACCGCCGTCAGGATGCTGCCGAGACCCGCGCCTACGCCAAAGACCAGAATCACGCCGAAATAAGTCAGAGCCTTTTGAAGCACTTCCTTTTCCCGGGTACGGAAATAGGCGCAGAGCGCTTCTGTGCCGCTGCGCATATTGCCGATACACATAGTGCTGGCATAAGCGTGGCCGCGCACCTTGTGGAAGGTCTGCACCTGCATAGCGCAAACGAAGGATACCAGCGCGTTGGCCAGCGGCTCCAGCGCCTGCGGCAGAAAGCCTACGATCAGCAGCAGCACCATTTCGCCCAGCAGAATGATCTGCCGCCAGTGGAGCTTCTCGGCGTTTTTCAGCCGGATATGGATGCCTTCCGCTGCGGCGGTCCCGATCAGAAAGGACACGACAGGAATGAGGTATTTTAGGACGACCGGCCACTCCCGCCGAAACAGCGCCGTGCTCAGCAGCACAATATTGCCGGTCTGCGCGTTGGCGAACACCTCGCCCCGGCAGCAGTAGGTATATGCGTCCTGAAAGCCGCCGGAAAGAATGATGAAAATTGCCGCCCGAAAACTGTCGGACATCTGACCCCGGAAGGGCTTAAAGCGCCTCATGAGCCTTCCTCTTTTCCGGCAGAGTAAAGACAAAAGAAGCATAAGAGAGCATGAAGCCCAGTGCAAACGCGATCATCGGGGCGGTAAGACCGCTCAGCGCGCAGAAAGCCACGCCCAGCGCAGAGCCCATGCCGAAAGTCAGCGCCGTAAATTGCACGTTTTCGTTCCGTTCACCTGCCCGGCGAACCGTTCGAAGAGTCAGCCCCAGCAGGGCAATATCCCAGAAAATTCCCATCCAGAGCATTAGAACCTGTTCCATCGTTCCGACCATCCTTTTCTCTGCTTGGCGGCTTCCGGCATTCTTTTGGGCAGCCGCAGAAGCGGCTCTTGCTTTCCGGGAGCAGGGATAGTATAATGAGATCGAACATATATGTAAAATATATGATTTATATATTGACTATATGAATATCACATGCAAAAGAGGCGATCAAAATGTACGTCAGCTACGACCGCTACCGAATTTTTTACTATGTTGCCAAATATGGGAATATCTCGCAGGCCGCCAAGGTGCTGCTGAACAACCAGCCCAACCTGACCCGGACGATCAAAAATCTGGAAGGGGAACTGGGCTGTACCCTGTTTGCCCGTACCAGCCGGGGCATGAAGCTGACCCCGGAGGGGCAGCGGCTGTACGACCATATTCGGATCGCCGTGGAGCACATCGAGGCGGGCGAGGCGGAGATCACCGAAAGCCGCACTTTGCAGAACGGCACCATTTTTGTCGCCGCCAGCGAGGTGGCGCTTCGCTGCCTGCTGCTGCCCATCCTGAAAAAATACCGGCTGCTCCATCCGGGCATTCACATCCGCATCAGCAACTATTCCACGCCGCAGGCCATTGCGGCTCTGAAGGACGGCACGGCGGATATTGCCGTAGTCACAACGCCCACGGCCCACTCGGCCTCTCTGGTGGAGACGAAGGTGAAAACGGTCACGGAGGTGGCCGTCTGTTCGCCTTTCTTTTCCGCCCTGACGGGCCGCCCGGTCTCGCTGGAAGAACTGCTGAACTATCCCCTGATCTCGCTGGGGACGGACACGAAATCTTTCGAATTTTATTCGGAGATCTTCACCAGTCACGGCCTGCCCTATCAGCCGGACATCGAGGCATTCACCGCCGACCAGATCCTGCCTATGGTAGAGGCGGATTTGGGCGTGGGCTTTGTCCCTAAGGATTTTTTGCGGGGAGACAGCGCCGTATGCCAGATCGAGCTGAAAGAGAAAATTCCCGAACGGAGCGTCGTCCTCATTCAGAGAAAAGAGCAGCCCTTGAGCGTGGCCGCCAAGGAACTGAAGCGGATGATTCTGGAAGCGGAAAGGGAGCAGAACTGACGATTGGTTCAGCCAACAGGAACGATGGGTGGTTTCAGATGGCTGAAGCAGGGGAGAAAAGCTGGAAATGGGTGCATTCGTTCTTCCCAACCAGCTCGGGTTGTGCTACAATGCTTAGGGCACTACCGCACAATTCGTCGGCAGCGCTGGCGAATGCCTTTTCTGCCATCTGCTTCTTGCAGAAATCTCGATTTACCTCCAGTAAACCTTCGATTTCTGCAATCGCATCTGACAAAAAATGCATTCGCCATCGCACCAACTCATTTGTGCGGTATTGCCTTAAATCAAATAAAACCACACACAACGAAGTAAGGAGGAACTAACGCATGTACAAACTCTACTATCAATTTCCCAACACCTGGTTTGGCGACTGCATGCCCTTTGGCAAAGACGGAAAGTTTTATCTGTATCATCAGCGGGATACCCGTAAACCAGGTCCATTTGGCGAACCTTTCGGATGGTCGTTGGCAACGACGACGGATTTTGTACACTATGAAGATCATGGCATTGCCATCCCTGGTGGAACTGAGGAAGAGCAGGATCAGTATATTTTTGCTGGCACCGTGTTTGAGGCAGAAGGACTGTATCATGCCATGTATACCGGATTTAATCGGGAATACGCAAAGCAGGGAAAAGACCCGCAGGTGCTGATGAAAGCTACAAGCAAGGATTTGTATCATTGGGAAAAAAACGATGAGAAGCTGGTTGCGCCGCAGCCCGGATACGATCCAGAGGACTGGAGAGATCCGTTCGTCATGTGGAATGAAGAAAAACAGGAATACCTAATGATCTTGGGCGCTCGAAAAAAGAGCCCGCATATCAACCGCGGCTGTACGGTCTGCTTTACATCCAAGAATCTGCATGATTGGAAATTTCAGGGGGATTTTTGGGCCCCCAATATTTACAGCATGCATGAAATGCCTGATCTGTTTAAAATGGGTGACTGGTGGTATCTGATCATCAGCGAATACAGTGAAAAGAACAAAATAGTTTATCGCCGCAGCAAAAGCTTGGACGGTCCTTGGACTGCACCTATAGACGACGCATTTGATGGACGTTGCTATTATGCAGGGCGCACGGCTTTTGATGGGAAACGACGCGTGCTGTTTGGCTGGGTCAATACGCGGGATACATGGAAGGATGATGCGCACTGGACTTGGGGCGGAACCTTTGTGCCTCACGAAATCTATCAGCGGGAGGATGGTTCTCTGGGGGCGAAAATTCCCGATAGTGTTTTGGAGGCCTTTGAGACACCACGGGTACTTGCGAAGGATCACACGCTGCATACTGTAGATAGCAGTGAAGAATTGCCATTGGCACAGATTCGGGATAAGTTTTGCAAGTTTGAGGCTCGCGTAAAGTTTTCTGAGGGTACGCGTTCCTTCGGCGTGCGTGTCAAGCAGAATGAAACTACTGGAGAATCTTATGATTTTCGCTTGCTAGTGGGAGAAAACCGCCTTTATTTTGACCGGATTCCATGCATTCCTTCTGACGTCAATAACAAAGGGCTAGAGCGTCCGATTCAGCTGAAGGCGGGCAAGGAATACTTAATTCAGATCATTGTGGATGATGATATTGCGACCATTTACATTGATGGAGTGGCGCTGAATGTAAGAATGTACAACGAAAATCAATCTGGTCATGGAATTAGCATGTATGTAACGGACGGGACACTGGAAATACTGGAAGCAAATATCAGTGACCGCTTGATCAAGTAAGAGAACATATGATCACCCGGAATGCTGGAATGAGCTTTCCGGGTGATTTTTTAAAAGTTAGTCAGATGAATTTTCAAAGGAGAGGAACTGCTGTGCAGATGAATTTTCAGCTAAACGTTCTTGGGTTACAGCATATTGGTATTCCTACGCAGGTATTCGAGGAAACGGTCGATTTTTATAAAAGCTTAGGCTTTGAACCTTATTATAATGCGAGGATTTCCGAGAGCAATTTTCGCGTTGCTTTTCTGCGTATGGGAAAAATCACGATTGAAGTCTATGAAACTAAAAATACGGAACACAAAAGCGGGGCGATAAATCACATTGCTTTAGATGTTCGAGATATCGATGCTGCGTGGCAGCAGGTTCAGGCGTTGAGCCTGCGGTGCGTGGATGAGCAAGTACGGTTTCTGCCTTTCTTTGAACACGGTATCCGTTTTTTTACAATAGTAGGACCAAACTGCGAGCAAATCGAGTTTTCTCAAATACTATAGGAATTGAACATTTTGAATGAAGCGGAAAACGATAAAAAGTGTGAAATAATAATGTGAAAAACCTGAATTTTCACCCAATGCCACGCCCCATGGTAATATTATATATTTAATAGAAGAATGCTGAATATTAAAGCTTAAAGAATTAGAACTTTCTGTTTTGACAAGTTCTGATTAGCGCGTCAACAAAAGGTATGGAGGATGGCGATCAATCGGTATGAAATCAGGAACATATCCCTTTGGTAAAGGCAAATCCTACAGCTAAACAATAACGGATGACATCTCAAGTCTTACTTTTTGGGGGATATTGTCCAAGGCGCATTATAGCGCTACATGTAGCCGAGTTGGATGCTGCTCTATTTCTTGACATATCTGATCAATGCCTTTATAATGCAATAGTTGCCTTCATACCTTTTTGCATTGAAAGGAAGTCTATGAACAAAAAGCCCACTCTAAAAGATGTTGCGCGTCACGCTGGCGTATCCGTTGCAACGGTTAGTCACGTGGTTAATCACACCTGCAATGTCAGTAGTGCGACACGGGAACTTGTATTGTCTAGCGTGGAAGCGCTGAATTATCGTCCGGATGTCATGGCACGCAGTTTAAAAATCGGTCGTTGCAATCTGATTGCATTTGTCGTGCCAGATATTGCTAACGCTTTTTTTGCCACGTTGATTGAGGAAGTAGAACAAATCGTGGCTGAAAAAGGCTATCGCCTTCTGATAATGAATACGAAAGAAACGCTAGAACGTGAAACAGGTGTTCTCCATGCGTTATCTAGGGCAATACCGCATAGAAAAAGCAAAACGCAGCCAAATATGATATAATGGACGTATGGATAAACAGATGACGATTTCCGCATTCAGCGATGAGCTGGCGCAGGTGCGGACGAAGAAAAAAGAGTTTCTGGCTCAGATCGAACGAATAGTCCCGTGGAAGGAATGGATTGCCATGATTCAGCCGTGCTATTACAAAGGAGAGCGCGGCAACAAGCCCTATCCGCTGGAGACGATGGTGCGGCTTTATCTGCTGCAAAACCTGTACGACCTGAGTGACGAGGCAACCGTAGCGGAAGCGATCGACAGCCGTGCGTTTTCGGATTTCTGCGGGATAGATTCCAGCAATCAGGTTCCGGATGGCGATACGCTCGGCCGTTTTCGCAATCTGCTGATCAAGAACGGACTGCAGGAGAAGCTGTTCGCGCAGGTAGTTGTTGCGCTTATGGAACGAGGTCTCATTCTGAAAAAAGGAACGATCGTGGATTCTACCATCATTTCCGCTCCGTCTTCCACGAAAAACAAGGAAAAGAAGCGGGATCCGGATGCGCATCAGGTGAAAAAGGGGAATACATGGCATTTCGGTTATAAAGCGCATATCGGCGTTGACAAGGACAGCGGACTGGTTCATACCGTGGAGGCTACATCAGCCAATGTTCATGATGTTGCGGAAACATCAAAGCTGTTAACCGGAGAAGAAGAGGCTGTTTACGGTGACAGCGGTTATCTCGGTGCGGAGAAACGTGATGATGCGATCATTCGCAACGAGGCTGGACACAAAATCAAATACAGGATCAATCGCCGTCCATCCCAAGTTAAGAAGCTGAGCAAAAGCGGCCAGTATGCCGCAAAGAAAGCAGAACACGCTAAGTCCTCTGTTCGTGCGAAAGTGGAGCACGTATTCGGCGTAGTCAAGAAACAGCTGCGTTTCCGAAAAACACGATACCGAGGGCTCGAAAAGCAAAGAGCCAAATTCAATATCATGTTCGCGTTAGCGAATCTGATTCTGGCTGACAGACCCTGCCTGGCAGCTTGAATCAGTGCGCCCCTGCGAGCAAATGCATAGGGCATCCTGTTGATTTTCACAAAATGCATGTCCGCCTATGTGAATCCTGCCATTTATGCGGTGTTGCCTTAGGAAAAATCGGCGGGAACGAACCCTGCGCCGCGCTTTTTTTCTGCCTTATTTTGGAATGAGATCAGGACGCCGTTTTGGAAAGGAGCCCTTATGCAAGCCAAACGATCCCCCGCTGCCCGGCTGGGGCAATTTCTCCGGGAATGCCTGTGCTGGGATAAAGCCTTTACCCGCAATGTTTTTCTGGTGGCGCTGCCCATGGTGCTGCAGTCGCTGGTGGAAAGCTCGCTGCACATCGTGGATGGGTTGATGGTGTCTGCGCTGGGCGACGCGGCCTATTCTGCCGTGACACAGGCCAACCGATTCACCTTTGTGTTCAATCTGTTCAGCTTCGGCACCTGCTCGGGAAGCGCCATTTTCATGAGCCAATACTGGGGCGCGCGGGACATCAAGCGTCTGCGCTGGTCCATGGGATTGGCCATGCGCTTTGCGCTGATCATCGCGGCGGTGTTCGCCGCGGTGGGGATGCTGTTTCCCCGTCAGGTGGTGGCCTGTTTCCTGACCCCCGGCGAAAGCTTTGAGCTGGCGGTCAAATATCTGCGCATCGTGGCTCCGGGATATCTGTTCTCCGCGATCAACGGCGTGTACGCCACCGCCATTAAGAGCGCTGAAAAGACCTACCTGCCCATGCTGGCGGGCATGGGAGGCATTGTCTGCAATACGATCTTCAATTATATGATGATTTTCGGCCACGGCCCATTTCCGGCCATGGGCGTGGAGGGCGCGGCCCTTGCCACGACCCTTTCCGCCTGCGTGACGATGCTGACCAACATCGCGTTCGCCTACGGGAAGCGTCTGCCCGCCGGTGCGAAGCCGTCGGAGTGGTTCTGCAAGGAGCCGGGCTTTTCTTCCCGCTTTGTGAAAACGGCGCTGCCGGTGGTGTTCAACGAAGGCCTGTGGGGACTGGGCACCACCATGTTCAGCGTATTCTATGGCCGCATGGGCGACGCGGCGGTAGCCACCATGGGCGTGTGCAACACCATCAACGATCTGGTTTGGGTGGCGATTTTCGCCCTGATGAACGCCTGTGCCATTCTGGTGGGCAAGACGCTTGGCAGCGGCGATAAGGAACGGGCCTATCTGTACGGCAAACGGCTGATCTCCGGGGCTGTGCTGGCGGGGCTTCTGCTGGGCGTGGCGGTCTATCTGCTGCGCTGGCCCATGGTGAACCTGTTCTCCGGCCTGAGCGAAAGTGTGCGGCAGAAGGCCCAGCTGATTTTGACCATCGGCGGCGCTGCGATCTGGTTCCGGGCGCTGAATACGGTCAACGTGGTAGGCGTGCTGCGCAGCGGCGGCGACACGGTGTTCAGCCTTGCTCTGGAGGCGGGGACTTTGTGGATTGTCGGCGTGCCCCTGACCGGGCTGGCCGCCCTGTGCTGGCACTGGCCGCTGGAGGCCGTTTACCTGTGCACCATCGTGGAGGAAGTCGTCAAAATGGCGATCGGCATTCCCCGACTCAAGAGCCGCAAATGGATGCATGTTCTGACAGAAGCAAAGGAGAACGCGTAAGATGCAAAACATTGATCTGGTCGTGAAGATCGGCAGTATGGCGCTGATCCAGAAGGAAGACAGCGTCATTGACTATAATGTATTTCAACGCCTGGCCATGGCGCTGCGGCCCGGCATGATCCTGGTCTCCAGCGGCGCGACGGAGATCGGCCGTCTGGACTACATTCAGCGCACCGGCCACGAGCTGACCGGTGAAAAGGAGCAGATCAAGGTGGACTATTCGGCACAGGGCCAGTCCATCCTGATGAACAATTACCGTACCTTCATCCGTCCGGAGTACGGCGTGCGGCAGGTGTTGGTGGAGCACACCCATTTCAACGATCCCCAGCGGCGGGAGCACATCCGGCAGATGCTGTACCGGGCGGCGGAGCAGAACGCCATTCCCATCATCAACTACAACGACCCGGTGAACGACGAGGAAGTCAGCAAGCTGGAGCTGGCCAGCCGCCGGGCCGAGGGCATGGAAGTGGTGGAATGCGTGGATAACGACGAGACCGCCGCCGTGGTGGCGCGGCTGGTTCACGCCAAAAATCTGATCCTGCTGACGGGCACCCATGGCATTTACCTGAACAAGGACGACCCCTCCACACTGGTAGAGCGGGTGGAAGCGGACAATATTGAAGAAATGCGGCAGAAGGTGGCCGAGCTGATGGGCCACTGCGAGGGAGCCAGCCGGGCGGGCGCCAACGGCGCAAAGGCCAAGCTGGCCTTTGCCCTGCGGGCAGTGGAGCACGGCACCAATGTGATGATCGGCCACGCCCAGTGCCGTCTGGATGACCTTCTGTCTGGTCGCGTGCCCTGCACCCGGCTGACCCTGCGGCAGGGGGAAAAGGAATGAGCAGCACGGCGTGGCTGATTTTGACCATCGTAGGCGCGCTGGGTTCCGCAGCCTGCCTTTACGGTATTTACGGGGATAAGAAGCGGGGCTATCCCGCTTTGAAGGCCGTGGACAGCCAGTTCGAAATGCCGGATATGCGCCTTCGCTATACGCCGGAGGAACTGTTTGCCTGCTTGGAAAAGCTGGGAACGGAGGGAAGGCAGCGTCTCCGCCGCCTTTGGGGGCTGGACAGCGCGCTTGCTCTGTTCCTGGTACTGGTGCTGGCAGTGGTCAGCCACAATCTGGCGGCTTTCCGCTGGCTGCGCTGGGCCATGTACGGGCTGGCAGTCCTGCGCTCTCTGTTGGACTTTTTGGAAAACGGGCTGCTGCTGCGGGTCTGCACCGCTTATCCCTCCCGCCGGTTGACCGGCACGGCGAAGGCCGCGTCTGCCTGCACCATGCTAAAGTGGGCTGCGGCGGTTCTCTGGGTCACAGGGATGTTCGGGGCAGCGCTGGTAAGGGCTTATGTGCTGGGAAAATAAAAATCATGCCGCGTTCTGAAAGCTTCGGAACGCGGCTTTTGCTTGCGATGATCAACGTCGGGCTTATTTGGTCTTTATTGATTTGGCCAAAATGATGAAAAAAAAGTACATTTTAGGGCTTGACGGCGGAAAGCTATGTGATTATAATAAATTACAGAATTAAGTTCTGAAGGAGAGAACAGCTTTGGACGAGCCCAATGTGAAGGTAAAGTCTCTGGCAAAGGCGCTGAATGTGCTGAATTGCTTCATTCAGGAACCAGAGCTGGGCGTGACGGAGATCAGCGAACGACTGGGACTGTACAAGAGCAATGTCTGCGACATCCTCACCACCTTCCAGTCGCTGGGCTATGTAGATCAGAGCGAACGGACGGGCAAGTATCATTTGGGTTATCGGATTCTGGAACTGTCTCATGCCTTCACTACTTCCATGGGTTTCCGCAAGACCATTTATCCCCACATGAAGCAGTTGGCCGACAAGGTGGGGGAGACGGTCTATCTGGGCGTCCCCGACGGGCTGGACGTGCTTTATCTGGACGCGGCCTATCCCGGCCATGAATACATGACCCGCGCCATGCTGGGCGACCGGGCTCCCATGTACTGCACGGGAATCGGCAAGGCCATTCTCAGCCAGCTGGACGAGGCCACGTGGGCTTCGCTGTTTTCCCAGAAGCTCAAACCCTATACCAATTCGACCCTGACAGATCCCGGAAAGCTGCGTCAGGACCTTCTGGCCGCCCGGGAGCGGAAATACGCGGTGGACAACATGGAGCATGAATATGGCATTCGCTGCGTGGGCGTGCCGGTACTGAATGGTTCCGGCCAGGCGGTAGCGGGCATCAGTATTTCCTGTCCCTCCCTGCGGATGGATGATGAGAAGGTAAAGGAATACGCCGCTTGCCTTCAGCAAATTACCGAAAATATCAGTATCTACTTCTGATATTTTTTGATAGGGCATCAGAATGTTGTTCTTTTATTCAGAACAAAGATTGGAAAAGAAATATTTTTCTTTCCAAAATCAACAGAACTGTATTCTGAAATAAAGAACAGAAGATCGGAGAGAAACGAGCATGAACGGAATCAAAAAGGGAATCTGGCCTACGATGATTACCCCTTATGATCGGGAGGGAAGGGTGGACCTGAACGCCGCAAAGCGGATCGTGGACTGGTACGCCCGCCGGAACTGCGACGGCATTTTCGCGGTGTGCCAGTCCAGCGAGATGTTCAACCTGTCGCTGGAAGAACGGGTCGCATTGGCCCGGACGGTCGTGGAGGCGGCGCAGGGCCGCCTGGAAGTGATTGCCTCCGGCCATATTTCGGACGACCCGCAGGCGCAGGTGGAGGAATTGGGCGCGATCGCTGAAACCGGCGTAAAGGCCGTGGTCATGGTGTCCAACCGGCTGGCCCGGGAGGACGAGGACGACGAAGTGTGGATCCGCAACGCCCAGCGGATCCTGGACGCACTGCCCGGCGTGACCTTCGGCGTATATGAATGCCCATATCCCTACAAGCGGCTGATGACCGAACGCACCCTTGGCTGGTGCGCCCGCAGCGGACGGTTTTCCTTCCTCAAAGATACCTGCTGCGACGCGCGGATGATCCGGGAGCGGATTCAGGTGATCCGCCGGGAGGCCGCCGTGGCCGGGGTGGAGCCGCTGGGACTCTATAACGCCAACACCATGACCCTGCTGGAAACCCTGCGGGACGGCGCGTCCGGCTTCAGCGGCGTCATGGGCAACCTTCACCCGGAGCTGTATGTCTGGCTGGATCAGAACTGGCAGACGCAGCCGGAAAAGGCGGAGGAGCTTCAGGCGCTGCTGACGCTGCTCAGCAGTCTGGAGGGGCAGGGATATCCCATCTGCGCCAAGCGTCACATGGAGGACGTGGGCGTGGAAATGACGCTGATCGCCCGCAATCAGCCCGCCGCCCGGTTCGGATATGCCCAGCAGGAAACACTGCGGCAGGCGGAAATTGTGGAAAAAGTCGCCCGCAGGCTTTGCGGCATTGAAGAAAAATAAGCAAAACGGAGATCGGAAAGGAGAGGATCATCAATGGCAACTTTTTCAGCCCCTGCGGCGAAGGAGCACGTCAAAGGACTTCGCGCGCAGATCGTTCACCGTGCGGATCAGGAGTTTCCCTTCCTGCATGATACGATGATCGTGCCGCTGGGCGGCCGTCTGCTGATGGCCTGGTACAACTGTTCCGAAAATGAGATCGTCGGCCGGACGATCATCCGCGGACGCTGGTCGGCGGATCACGGCCAGACGTGGTCGGAGCCGGAGATCATCTGCGAGGATGTTCGCCCTGAACACCATATGGTGCCGGTGACGTTTACCGAGGAAAACGGCGAAATTTGGGCTTATGTGACCAGGATGTCCTCCCACGACCGGCCTACGGGCTATGTCTGTGTGCAGTACGATCACGGCCAATGGAAGCTGCGGCAGGAACGCGAAGAACTGGTGCTCATCAATACGCTGCCGCAGGAGACGGACGGCGAGTGGATCGCCGGAGGCCGAATGGCGGCGAAACCGGGCGAACTGCCCCTGATCCCTGTGGTGGTGCGCGCCCCGAAGCAGTCGCCCGCACCATGGAAGATCGTGGCTCTGCCGGGGCCATGGAACGAGAATGTCTATCCGCTGGAATACCCGGAGACCGCCGTTCTGGTCGAGAAAGACCGGGTGGACGCCATCGTCCGCAACGATGCCGGCCCCGCACAGGCCTTCCACAGCACGGACGGCGGCAAGACCTGGGGAAAAGCGTCCGATGCGCAGATGCCCATTGCCCCCGCAAAAATGTACGGCGGTTCGCTGCCGGATGGCCGTCAATACCTGATCTACAACGAGCAGACGGAGCGCAAAGACCGTTCCCGGCTGGTGCTGGCCCTGAGCCGCGGCGGAGACGCGCCCTTTGATCGTGCGTTGATCCTGGCAGACGGCCCCAGCGAGGCGCTGAACGCAGGCCCTTACTGGCATTATCCCTGCGCCTGTATCGACGGGAAAATGCTTCATATTTCCTGCACGTCTTCCGCTGACACCGTCGTCCGGCACGCAGCCCTTTTCAGTATTCCCCTTGAAAATCTGTAAATGGAGGTTCCGCCTATGCCGCGCAAAGCACAAATTGCCAACCGCGCCGGATGGGGCGCGTATCTGAAGCGCAACTGGGAACTGTACCTGTTCGTCGTTCCCGCGCTGATCTACCTGCTGCTCTATTGCTATTATCCCATGTACGGCGTACAGATCGCCTTCAAAAACTTCCGCGTCACCAAAGGGATCACCGGAAGCGAATGGGTGGGACTGGAACACTTCCGAAAGTTTTTCTCCAACCCCTCCTGCCGGGCGCTGATCAAAAACACGCTGGTCATCAGCCTTTATTCTCTGGTCGTAGGCTTTCCGCTGCCCATCATCTTCGCCCTGACGCTGAACGAGGTGGCTCCGGGCCGCTACAAGAAGCTGGTACAGACGGTATCCTATGCGCCGCACTTCATTTCCACCGTGGTCATGGTCAGTATGCTGACCATGTTCCTGAACGCGGATAACGGTATCTTCAACAAGATCGTGGAAACGCTGGGCGGGCCCCGAGTGGATTACATGTCCAAGGCCAACCTGTTCCCGACGGTATACGTGCTCAGCGGCGTATGGCAGAGTCTGGGCTGGTCATCCGTTATCTACCTGTCGGCCCTTTCCGGCATCGACACCGGCCTGCACGAGGCCGCGATGATCGACGGCGCGTCCCGCCTGCAGCGCATCTGGCACATCAACCTGACCGGCATTCTGCCCACCATCACCATTATGCTGATTCTGCAGGTGGGCAATCTGATGACCGTCGGCTTTGAAAAAGCCTTCCTGATGCAGAATCCCCTGAATCTGGAAACCAGCGAGATCATTTCGACCTTCGTATACAAGATGGGTCTGAATTACCGCCAGTACAGTTACTCCACGGCCATCGGCCTGTTCAACTCGGTCATCAACATGATCCTGCTTGTCAGCGTCAACACCATTGCCGGCCGTCTGAGCGAAACCAGCCTGTGGTAAGAAAGGAGGAAGACGAATGGAGCATACGGAAAGACCCCGCGCCATGCGCAGCCGGGATGATTACATTATCAACTTTGTAGCGTACTTCCTTTGTTCGCTGGTGCTCATCGCCACGCTGTACCCACTGATTTACGTGGTCAGCGCGTCCTTCAGCGAACCCAGCGAGGTCATTAACGGCAATATCTGGCTGCTGCCCAAAAACGTGACGTTGGACGGCTATGAGATGATTCTGGATTACGACCCCATCTGGATCGGCTACCGCAACACCATCTTCTACACCGTCTTCGGCACGGCGTTCAACCTGCTTTTGACTCTGCCCTGCGCGTATTCCCTGTCCCGCCGGGATTTCCGCGGCCGTAAGGGCATTATGCTGCTGTTTACCTTCACCATGTTCTTCTCCGGCGGCATGATCCCCACCTATCTGGCCATGAAGAGCTTCGGACTTTTGAACAGCCCCTTCGCGGTCATCCTCCCGGGCGCGGTGAACGTGACCAACCTGATCATCGCCCGTACCTATTTTGCCACCAGCATTCCATGGGAATTGCAGGAGGCCGCGACCATCGACGGCTGTTCCAATACCGGCCTGTTTTTGAAGATCGTGCTGCCCCTGTCGATGCCCATTGTGGCGGTGATCGCCCTGTATTATCTGGTAGGCCACTGGAACGCCTACTTTAATGCCCTGATCTATCTTTCCAACGAAAAGCTCTATCCCCTTCAGCTGTTCCTGCGCAATATTCTGCTGATGGATCAGATGACCGAAATGATGGAGGGCGACAGCGAAGCGCTGCAGGCATTGATGCGGAGGCTGCAACTCAAGGAAAGCATGAAGTACGGCATTGTGGTTCTTTCTTCTCTCCCGGTGCTGGTCATTTATCCCTTCCTGCAGAAGTACTTCGTCAAGGGCATGATGATCGGCGCGATCAAGGGCTGACAGGCCCCCTGACTACGGTAAATTAGGAAGAAATCCCTTCCTAATCAAATAAAAAAGGAGGTTTCCCCATGAAAAAACTGTCTCGTGTGCTGGCCGTTATTCTTGCGCTGGCGCTGTGCCTGCCCGGCATGGCCGCCGCCGAAATGACCGAGGCCGAAAAGCTGGCTGAAATGGTAGCCAACGTCGTGCTGCCTACGCCGGAGCTCCCGCTGGTGGATGAACCCATGACCATCACCGTCAAGTACCCCAAGACCTCGAACCATGGTGATTTTGACAACTGCTTCTATCTGAAAGCCGTCGAAAAGCTGACCAATATCAAGCTGGACGTTCAGGGCATCGACGCCAACGGCTGGGATGAAAAGCTGGCGTTGGACTTTGTCTCCGGCGACTACAGCGAGATCTATCTCAACGGCGTTTCCTTCAACGACGCGGCTGTGTACGGTCAGGCCGGGATGCTGCGCCCGCTGGAGGACCTGCTGGAGCAGTACGCCCCCAACGCCGTGGAGATCCTGAACCTGCTGCCTGAAACCCGCCGCAACGTCACCGCCTCCGACGGACACATCTACATGATGGCCGCTTACGACGGAACGCCCCGCGACATGCTGATGAACGCCACTTACAATCAGGAAGTCAACGGCGACTGGCTGGCCAAGGCTGGTCTGACCGAGACCCCCAGCACGCTGGACGGTTTCTATGACATGCTGGTCTCCTTCCGGGACGGCGACGCCAACGGCAATGGAGAAGCGGACGAGATTCCCTACAGCTTCGTTTATGACGGAGACGGCTACAACATGCCCCTGGGCGCGTTTGGCTTCGTCAACCTGCGGCACGACGTGATCGACGGTCAGTACGTCTACGTTCCCGCTCAGGAGAATTTCCGTCACTATCTGGAGTTCATGCATAAGCTCTACACCGAGGGCCTGCTGGATTCGAAGATTTTCACCCAGACCACCGAAGAATACAACGCCAAGATGTCCACCGGCGTGATCGGCGTGATGCCCAACTCCGGCGCGGCGATCATCGGTCTGGACGAATACCTCAAGACCACGTCCCTGAAGCCCATGACCAGCGAATACAACGAAACGCCCGTCCATCCCGGCCGTGCGCAGGAAGTGGACAAGTTCGGTATGGTCATCACCGATAAGTGCAGCGAGGAAAAGGCCATTGCCGCCATCAAGCTGCTGGACTACTTCTACAGCCAGGAAGGCACCTTCCTCATCAAGTGCGGCCCGGAATACGGTGCTTGGGGCGACATGATCGACGGCGGCTACGTCCGTCACGAGAATGAAGACGGCACCGTTTCTTACGAGCTGATCTACGATCATGAGAAGTATCAGGACAGCTACTATCAGTTCCGCGTCAAGAACGGCCTGATGAACATGCCCTTCTTCTACACCGGCGCTCATGCTGCCGTTATCATCGGCGGCTCCGCGGACAACAACCATCTGACGGAGATCGTGAACGAGAGCGGTATGCTGGCTGCCCGCCGTATGGGCTATCCCCAGATGGCGACCTTCACCGAGGATGAGCAGGACATTCTGGCTCCCTACGTGCTGATGGACAGCTATGTGGATCAGATGGTGGCCCGCTTCATCACCGGCGAAGTGGAAATCACCGATGAGACCTGGAACAGCTATCTGGAGCAGCTGAACATGATGGATCTGGACACGCTGGTGGAAGTCCGTCAGGCGGCCTATGATCGCTGGAACAGCTGACGACCCGCGAAAGAATCGAAAGCTCTTTTCTGGCCGTTGACCTTTGGGTCAACGGCCGTTTTACATTCTCCGCAAATGAAAATTGCCGCGCTCTGCTGGAAAAAGCAAAGTGCGGCAGCTTTTTGATTTTGTCCTTTAGGCCTGCGGCTCCATTCTCCACACATCCATCCGGCTGTCGCAGTCGCCTTTCAGCGATACCTCCACGCCGATGTTCATCAGCGCCTCGCCGGTCATGCGGCGGCCGTCTTCACAAACGTAGACCGCGTCGGGGAGCAGGCCCCGCATACGGAACCGGGGCATGGGCAGATCCCAGCAGCGCATTCCGTGGGCGAAGGAGAACAGGGTGAAGGCTTTCCGATCCCGGCGCACATACTGGAACAGGGCGTAGGGATGCTGCGTGGCCGAGGCAATGCGGTACACGTAAGCGTCCTGCAGGTCGCCCCGGAGACGCTTGAACTCGGCGATGGCTTTTTTCAGCTCGTCCAGTTCCTCCTGCGGGGCGGTCAGCAGGTTGATGCCGATGCTCATGGAGCCGGTCATGCCCCAGTGAATGCGGAAGGAAAGCGGCGTGGGGCGCTCGTGGATGTGGTGCCGGGCCGGGGCAATGTTGCCCGCGCCGCCGGCGGTCTTGGGCACGAACAGCATGGAGAAACCCTCGTGCAGCACCATCACGTCCACCGGGTCGGCGTTGTCGCTGCGGTTGATGCGGTCGGCGTAGGGCACCATGCCGAAATCGGAACGCCCGCCGCCGCTGGCGCAGTTTTCAAACAGCACATCGGGATGCTTTTCGTCCAGGTGCTGCCAGATGGCCAGCAGGTTTTTCGTGTAGCGGACGGACAGGCTTTGCTGCTCCTCGTAGGGTGCGTCCGGCCATCCGGTCTCGGTGACGTAGCGGTTCATGTCCCACTTGAGGTAGTCCAGCTGGCAGGTGTCGATCAGATCATCCAGCCATGCAATGGCCCAGTCCCGAATTTCGTCCCGGGCCAGATTCAGCACCAGCTGATGTCGCTGCTGGATGCGGGGCCGGGCAGGGTCGTGAATGACCCAGTCGGGGTGCGCCCGATACAGGTCGCTGTCCGGGTTGACCATTTCCGGCTCCACCCACAGTCCGAAGAGCATCCCCTTGTCGTGACAGGCCTTGGAGATAGCCTGCAGCCCGTGGGGAAAACGCTCCGGGTCGGCAAACCAGTCGCCCAGACCGGCCTTGTCGTCGGTACGCTTGGGCATCCAGCCGTCGTCGATGACGAACAGCTCCACGCCCAGCGGCGCACACTTGTCGATCAGCGCTAGACAGTTGTCCTCCCGCACGTCAAAGGCATAGGGATACCACGAATTGTAGATGACGGGCCGCACGGCGTGGGCCTTGTCGGTCTTATTGCCCCGGGGCATCAGGTGGTCGAACTGCCAGTCGTAGAAGACCTCGCTCATGCGCTCGAAGCCCCGGTTCGAGAAGCCGCCGGTGAACTGGGGCGTTTCAAAGCACTCACCCGGCTTCAAAAGGTACTTGGTGTCGAAACTGTTCACGCCGCCGGTGACAGTGACCATTTTGCCGAACTGCCGCTCCACAGTGATATCGAAATTGCCGCTCCAATGGAGCACGCCGAAGAACACCTGCCCCGTTGTTTCGGTGGCCGCGCCGTCCTGATCCAGCGCAAAGAAGGGGATCTGCTGAGCGGCGGCGCAGGTGATGCGGTTGTTTTGCAGCACGGTGCGGGCCTGAGTCAGCATCAGCTGATTTTTGGTGTACTCGCAGCCCCAGTTGCCGCTCAGATGGGTCAGCCGATAGTCCCAACCAAAGGGCAGCTGCCACGCGGCGCTCTTCATCTGTTCCAGCTCCAGCGCGCCCTCCTCGCCGTTGCGGATGACCAGCCATTTGCTCAGCAGCGGCAGATCGGCCCAGCCCCGGTAATGCAGCTCCACCGTGACGGCATAGGCCGCGTCCCGGGCGACGACGGTCAGGTGGTCGCCGTCGATCAAATGGCTGTCGTACAAAAGCCGCAGACCCCGGCTGCCGTCCGGGTGGCGCGCCCACAGCACCGGGTCGCCGTAATCGCTGGGCTCCATGGTGGGCAGCTCGGCCACGCCGTCTTTGCGCGCGTCCACGCCCTTGGATGGCTCGTAGGCCGCCAGCATTGTCTCGGCCAGCGGCAGCAGAGAATCGTCGCTGCTCAGTGACGGCCCCCAGTACAGGTGGCGCAGCCGTCCATCGGCAGCAATACCGAAGGCGTAGGACATTTCAGAAGTCCGAAGGTGAAAGAGCCGGTGAGCTTCGTCAAAGTGAATACGCATGGGGGGAACCCTCCTTGTGAAGTTTTCATTCGCTCAAGAGAAACGTTCTTCTTTTAATTGATGGTCTGCCACAGGTTTTGCAGGGGAACCGGCCGGGCTTCGGGCTGCTCCTGCCCGTCCAGCAGCGGGTACATCCGTTCCGCAAAGCGCCGGAAAGCCTCCGCCGCCAACGGATAGGGACGGTTGCATACGTCGATCAGGCCGATCTGGTAGCATTCGCCGTCGAAGCGGCCCAGATAGGGCTGGTCGCTGTATTCGAAATAGTGAACGCCGGTCAGGTGGGGCTCCTGCGTGCTCTGCTCCAGATAATACCGCAGCGCCTCGGCCCGCTGGGACTGCGTGCCCGTATGGTACAGACCCCAGGAATCCAGTCCGCTTTCTTTGGCGCCGATATGCCATTCGCCCACGACCATGGGCAGGTTCGCGCCTTTGGCCATTTGCGCGGCGGCGGTGGCGGGTTCGGAACCGTAGCAGTTGAAGGAAAACACATCGAAGTAGTTCAGCGGGCCGCAGAGGGTCTTTTCGGAGGCGTGGCTGTAACGCATTCCCAGATTCAGATGATGAGGATCCTCCGACCGCAGCGCGTCGCTGATGACGCGGCCATAGCGTTCCACCAGTACATTGTGGAAAACTTCGAAGTCCTTTTGGGCGGCTTCCGACCAGCTGTCCCGGCGGAGGGGCGAAAGCAGATCGTCAAAGGAGGACAAGTTTGTCTCCCAAGCGACGTTCAGGGCTTCTACCGTGCCGTAGCGTTTTTTCAGATGGTCGGCAAAGGCCTGCTTGGAGGCGCGGCAGCCGTCCGCAGCCAGCAGCCGCTCCGCCAGATTGACGTTGTCGTGCATCAGCCATTCCGGCTCGTTGGTGACGAAGTAGCCGATCAGCAGCGGATCGTCCCGATAGGCGCGCAGTTCCCGCCGGGCCATCTCGGCGGTGAGTCGCTCGTAGTCCGGGCTGAACACGTCGGGGAAATCCCGGAAGATGCGCTCGTCCGTCAGCGGAAAAAATTTGAAGGTGATGACGTAGGGCATTTGGGCCTTGCGGAGGAATTCCGCCGTGGGTTCGTCGCCGTAGTCGTTTACGCCCACGCCCAGCGTATTTACGCCCCAGGAGCGCATCCGGGCGGTGTTGAGGGTGATCCACGCGTCCAGCCAGCCTTCGCCGAAGACCCGCATCATATTGGCCCGGGGAAAGTTGACCAGTTCCCGGGTTTTGGCGTTTTCAAGGCCGTTGCGGACCACGTACTGGGGAATCTGATCGCCGGTGGTCCACGCCCGGGCGAAAAGCCCTTCCTTGGGCGGCAGCCACTGGTGCAGACTGTCCAGATGGTCGGCCATGCCGTAAATGCCGGTACGGTTGCCGTAGCACATGCCATTAGAGAAGAAGGCATACCCGTCCGGGTCAACCAGCCACCAGCGCCGCCCGTCATGGACGGTGTGGAACCAGCCGGTCTGGTCAAAGCGCTTGTTCAGCCAGCCGCCGTACCGGGACCAGCCTTCGGGATAATGGTTGTGGGTCTTGGCCCATTCCAGTTCTTTTTTCAGATAAGCGTCCAGTTCTTCCAGACTGCCCGTCTTTCCGGGCCAGGCGCCCTCGGCCCGCTGCCCCAGCGCGTCCACCAGCGGACGGCCTTCTACGTCCTGCGGCTGCCAGCCGGACACAAATTCCACGGACGTAAGTGCGGCGGAACGCAGGGACGGCTCCCGCAGAAACAGCCGGAAGAACTTCACTTCTCCGGCCTGAATGGGACGGCCGTTCAGCCCGCCCTTGAACACGCCCGGCCACGGCGGCAGGAACGCCATATCCGCCCCCAGCGCCCGCTTATCCACGGGGAAGGGAACCTGCACCCTGCATCCGGGCAGAATGCGATAGTGAAGGGACAGAAGCGGCTCGTCTTCTTCGGAAACGCAAAATTCCAGATGGATTTCGATTTGGTGGTCGGCCTCCGCCTGCAGGGTCACGACGGCGGTCTCCTGTCGCTGCCAGCCCTCTGGCAGGGCGGAGGACAATAATAACTCGTGTTCTTCGGGGAGAAGGGTCGTTCCCTGCCGGACGCCCTTGCGTAGCGTGAGGTCCGAATTCCGCAAATACAGTTTCATAGCACAGGCTCCTTTGAAAGCTGCCGGGCTTTCCGTTTGTGAGGAACAAAGTTGCATCCATTATATACGGCGGCTTTTAGGAATGCAATGCCGCGGCGGGGACAAAAATAGCTGCTTTTGGACAGGAACGTTTTTTCCCAAAAACGGTATTTCAGGGCGCAAACTGCGCATTTACTTTGGACAAAAAGCGGTTTACCATGAGAAATATAAACGAGAAAGGATGAACCGTCCATGAAACACAGCGCCGCTCATCCGAGTCTGCAGGTGCGTCATAAGAGTCTGGGCCGCAGGATGCTGGATCACTGGCAAATTTATCTGCTGCTGCTTCCTGCCATCGTGTATTTCATCATCTTTTATTACTGGCCCATGGCGGGCCTGCAGATCGCCTTCCGGGATTACCGCGTTTCCAAGGGCATCTGGGGTAGCACGTGGGTGGGGCTGAAGTATTTTCAGAAGTTTTTCAATCACCCCCAGTGCTGGAAGATCATCCGCAATACGATGGTCCTTTCCCTTTATACGCTGGCGACGTTCCCGCTTTCCGTGATCATGGCGCTGCTCATCAACGAGCTGCGGGGCAAGCGCTTCCAGAAAACGGTGCAGATGGTGACCTACGCGCCCCACTTTATCTCCACCGTAGTCATTTGCTCTATGATTACGCTGTTCATGAACCAGTCCACGGGCCTTATCAATAATGTGATCGAAATGCTCGGGGGCAATCGGGTGGACTTTCTGGGCACGGCCCAGTACTTTCCGCACATTTTCGTGTGGTCGGGCGTGTGGCAGGATCTGGGCTGGGGCACCATCATCTATCTGGCTACTCTGTCCAGCGTCAGCCCGGAGCTGCACGAAGCCGCCTACATGGACGGCGCGAATCGGATGCAGATCATCTGGCACGTGAACCTTCCCTGCATCCTGCCCACAGTGGTCATCATGCTTATCATGAGCTGCGGCCGCATTCTGTCCGTGGGATTCGAAAAGATCTACCTTCTGCAGAACTCCCTGAATCTGGACGTATCGCAGGTCATTTCCACCTACACTTACGAGCTGGGTCTGCTGGGCGGACAGTACAGCTACTCCACCGCCATCGGCCTGTTCAATACGGTGGTCAACGTGGTGATGCTGCTGATCGTCAATACCATCTGCAAGCGTCTCTCCGACGTGTCTCTGTGGTAAGAAAGGAAGGAGGACGTATATGAAACCCACGATCATTCGCCGTACCCGGGCGGACAAGCTTTTCGACACCCTGAATGTGATCCTGATGGCCATTGTGCTGGTCATCACGCTTTACCCCCTGTATTTTGTGCTGATCGCCTCCGTGTCCGACGCCTACGAGGTGGCCAAGGGCAATGTGTTCCTCTGGCCTAAGGGCTTCACGGCGGAGTCCTACCTGAATGTGTTTAAGGAAAACCGGGTGTGGCTGGGGTATCGCAACACCATTTTCTACACTCTGACGGGCACCTTTTTCAGCCTGATCCTGACCATCCCCAGCGCCTACGCCCTCAGCAAGAAAAGCCTGCCGGGGCGGCGGCTCATCAACGTGTTTTTCCTCATTCCCATGTACTTCAACGGCGGCCTGATCCCCACCTATCTGGTGATGAAGAAGATCGGCATGGTGAATACGTGGTATTCGCTGATCTTCATCGCGGCCTCCAGCGTGTACAACATGATCGTGACCCGGGCCTACTTCCAGTCCAACGTGCCCGAGGAACTGTACGAATCCGCCCGGATCGACGGGGCCAGCGAGCTGAAAACGTTCTTCCGTATCGCACTGCCGCTGGTCAAGCCCATTCTGGCGGTGATGATCCTGTTCTTCGCCGTGGCCCGGTGGAACGACTACTTCAACGCCCTGATCTACACCACCAAGAACGACTACCTGCCCCTGCAGATGGTGCTGCGCTCCATCCTGCTTAACAGCCAGACAGCCATGCAGAAGATCGATGCCTCGGCCATGGATACCGAGGCCATCAAGAACGCCGCCCGGCTGGCCTATATGGCCGAGGCCATGAAGTACGCCCTGATCGTGGTTTCCTCCGCGCCGCTGCTGATCGCCTATCCCTTTGTGCAGAAGTACTTCGTCGCCGGCATGATGGTAGGCGCGGTGAAGGGCTGACCCTCGAAATAAGAGAAGGGACTCTTCTCTTAAAAATAAAAAAATGGAAAAGGAGATATCCACCATGAAGAAACTGGTTTCTTTCCTCCTGGCGCTGGTGCTGGTGCTCAGCTCCGTCAGCGCGCTGGCCGCTTACAACGACCATACCGACTATGTGGACTGGCCCATTGTCAAGGACGGCGAAAAACTGACCGTCAGCGTTGCAACCAAGCGCAGCGAACAGTACGGTAAGGATCCCGACCAGCAGTGGTTCTGGATCTGGTCCGAAACTTATTCCGGCATCGACTTTGAAGTGGATCAGATTCTGTCCACTGCCGTGGATGAGCGCAAGAGCCTGATGTTTGCTTCCGGTGATCTGCCCGATCTGCTTTTCGGCATCAATCTGGACACCTCCGAGCTGGTTCGCTACGGCATGGGCGAAGGAATGCTGCTGGATCTGACCCCCTACATCACCCCCGAGATCATGCCCAATCTGTGCAAGTGGATCGAAGCCTATCCCGAATCCATCGCCTACTGCACCACCCCCGACGGCAAGATCTACACCCTGCCCGGTTACTCTGACTTCTACATTCAGGGCGACGGCCCCAATGCCATGCAGTTCAACACGGAATGGCTGGAGGAAGCCGGTCTGGAAATGCCCAAGACGCTGGACGAATTCACCGCCATGCTGTACAAGTTCAAGGAACTGCATCCCGACGGCTATGCGCTGGGCTCCGGCGCGAAGAACGGCGAAAAGACCGGTGACCGCGACCCCCGCAACTATATTCTGAACGCCTTCGGCTATTTGTGGCCGGATACCATGGTCAATTCCACCGGCGCTTATCCCGCCGTGCGGGAAGGCAAGGCCGTCATCCCCGCCTATGACGACACCTTCGTGGAATTTCTGAAGCTGATGAACCAGTACTACACCGACGGTCTGATGTCCCGCGACTTCTTCACCATCGACCAGACCACGGCTTTCGCCCAGCTGGCGGAGGACGCCGTGGGCACCTATGCCGGTCTGGCGTATCTGGCCCTGCCGGAGAAGGAAGACTTCACCAAGTGGGTGGATGCTTCTCCTCTGACCAGCCAGTGGAACGACACTGCCAAGGCGGGCGCGCTGAACAAGTTTAAGTACGGTCACGTGTCCCTAAAGGCAGATGTGGAAGAAAGCAAGATCGTGCCTATCATGAAGTATCTGGACGCGTTCTACACCGACCTGCTGGGCATGTACCTGTGGTGCGGCCCCGCTGCCAACAGCTCCGACACCATGGGCCTGATCGGCGGCTACATGGTCACCGAGGATAACGCCTATGTGTGGCTGGATGCGGAAGGCAACAAGACCGACAGCCAGGCCTTCATGGAAGGAGACGCTGGCAACATGTCTCACGGCTTCGGCAACCGTTCTCATCCCCTGCAGAACAAGGAAGCCTTTGACGCAGGCGTGACCAACCGTCCCGAAATGCGCTCTTACTACTACAATAAGGACAACATCCTGCCCTACGCCTACGATCCCAACTTCGGCTCCGGCGCGCACCTGCTCAACGTCCGCAACAATGTGGAGCCCTACCGCACTGAGTCCTTCCCCATGATCGTGTACTACGATGAGGAGACCACGCTGGCCATCGACGAGCTGCATACCATTCTGGATCCCTACATCGAGTCCGAAGTGGCGAAGTTCATCACCGGCGCGCGCAGCACCGACGAGTTCCCCAAGTTCCAGGAAGAACTCAAGGGCATGGGCGTGGAGGAACTGCTGGGCTACTACACCACCGCTTATGAAAACTACCTGTCCGCTCAGAAATAAATATTGACAAACTCCGCCGCTTTTGGATAATCTGAAAGCGGCGGAGGAACGGTTCCCTGCACCTTCAGCCCGGATTCGGGCTGAAGGCTTTTGGGCGTTTTGGGGGACGTTTCTTTTTTCCATTTCTGATTTACTTTGCTTTTCACGGCCCATTTGCCGAAACTGGAAGGGAGAATCCTGATGCCGATCCGCAGCCGGGTGTTCAAACGATATGTGCTGTCCTATCTTTCGGTGGTGCTGGCCGTGTGCATGGCGCTGGGCCTTGCGCTGGTGCGAGTGGCTTCGGGCCAGCTCCGGCAGGCGGAGACGGAGGTCTATCAGGCCCGTCTGGCCCAGACTGCCGATTATATCGAGCGGCAGCTTTCGACAATGGAAGACATCCGGCTGGACGTGAAAACCCGGTTGCCGTTTCAGCCCTTTTATCTCAACCGGCAGAAGACCAACGAATTTGAATTGCTGGACGCTTTCTCCCGATATGCCGGCTTTTCGCCGTGGATCGAGGAATATTACCTCTGGTATCAGGACGACGGCAAGGTGTTCGGCACCCGCAGCACCTATTCGGAGCGTATCTTTTTTCAGCGGGTGATGAAAGGCATGTCGGCGGAACGAATGACGGAAGCGCTGCCGGAGGCCGGAAAAATGCTGTTCCAGGTGCCTGAGACCCGCTCGGACACGCTGATGATCGCCCTGCCGTTTTATTTCGGCACGGCACGGATCCCCACGGGCCGCTGTACGCTGATTTTTCTGGTCAAGCTGGCCCAGCTCCGGCAGACCATCTGGCAAATGACCGGCCAGCCCTTTGACAGCGGGTTTGCGCTGGAATATGAAGGGCAGACGGTGCTGTCCACCCTGACGGCGGAACGCACCCTTTCCGGACAGGGCACGAAGGAAAAAGCCCGGGTAGTGATCGAGGAACCCAGCATCGCCGGGCTGGAACGGCTGGGTTCGTTCGAACGGTTGATGATCTGGATCGTGGTGCTGGCGGTGCTGCTGGGCACGGCCATCGCCGTGTACGCGGCGTGGAGGAGCTATCAGCCTATCCGCAAGCTGTACGCCAAGTACGGCGGCAGCCAGAAGCCCAGCAACGAACTGCAGACGCTGGAAGACTTGCTGAGTAACTCCCTGAAACGAAACAGCTTTTCCCAAAAGCAGATCGAGGAACAGATGGAACAGCTGGACTTGCAGCAATCGTGGCTGAAGCAGCAGCTGGTGATGATGCTCATCACCGGCAACGACAGCCCGGTGGTCAAGGAACTGATCCAGAAAATGGGCTTCGAAATGAGTCACGCCCATTTTGCCCTGTGCTTCCTGTATCTGCAGGGCGACGAGGGCGACCGAACGGGACTGGTGCGCAGCATTGAGGATTTCTCCGACGAGGAATGCACCCTGTACGCGGCGGAATTGCAGGAAAACCGCGAGTATATCGTGCTGATGAACTTTCAGGAGGAAGAACAGTGCCGGGAGCTGCTGGAACTTTTGTCCGACAGTCTGGAAAGCCGGAATTTGTCGGTGCGGGTGCAGTGGAGCCGCACCTGCAGCCAGCTGAACGAGATCGCCTCCGCAGCCATTGAAACGCTGAACACGCCGCCGGTGGCGCTGGCGGTGGACAACGCCGAAGCCGAGGAAGAAGACGCGCTGGAGCAAATGGCGGCGCTGACGGAAAGCGGCAGCACGTCGCAGGCATTGGCCCTGCTGGAGACCATGATCGCCCAGACGGAAAACCGCTATCCGTCCTATCTGATGCGCATTTATATGCTCAACCGTCTGGTGCAGCAGATGATGACGCTGGCCTCCCGGGAAGGCGTAACCCTTCCGCCCAAGTCTCCGGGGCAGGACCCGGACAGCGTGCGGGAAACGCTGGAACAGCTGGTGCGCGCCCTGTGCCGCAAAGGGGCGCAGCGTTCGTCTGCCGAGAAGCCTGAGGGCGGCAAGACCGCCGCTTATGTGCGGGAACATTGTCTGGACGGGGACATCAGCCTGTCCTCCACGGCGGAGGCGCTGGGCATTTCCACCAAGCAGGTGTCCCGGCTGCTGCGCATGGAGGTGAACATGACCTTCAAGGAATATCTGCTGCATCTGCGGATGTCCGCCGCACAGGATTTCCTTCGGGAGGAAGGCCTTTCCATTGCGGAAACTGCGGGCCGGGTAGGCTATTTCAACATTTCCCACTTCATCAAATGCTTCAAGGCCTATACCGGCATGACCCCCGGCGAATGGAAAAAGCTTTCGTCCGGGCGGACGATGGAATAAAGAAACGCCCTTTCTTCGGAAACGCTTTGCTCCGAAGAAAGGGCATTTTCGCGTGGCCATTCGATCTCGTTTACTCCTGCTGCAGCATCCATTCGATAAAAAGTCCGTAGCCCATGGTAGGGTCATTGACGAATACATGCGTCACAGCCCCTATGAGCCGACCGTCCTGCAGAATGGGACTGCCGGACATGCCCTGCACGATGCCGCCGGTCTTTTGCAGCAGACGCTCGTCCGTGACCCGCAGCACCATACTGCGCTGGGCGGGGGAGGACTGGCGGGCCACTTCGACGATCTCAATGGCGTATTCCTGCATGGAGGCGCCGTCCACCGTGCAGAGAATGGAGGCGGGGCCGGTGTGGACGGCGTCCTTGCGGCCAATGGGGAGCCCATCCGGGTAGAGAGGATGGGCGGGCGCACTGTCCAGCCGGCCGTAAATGCCGAACTGATTGTTCAGGCGGATATTGCCCAGCACCCGGTGCTCTCGGAGAAAACTGCCCTTCAATTCGCCCGGAACGCCGGCCTGCCCCTTGCGCACGTCCACCACATCCGCTTCCATCAATTCGCCCCGGGAAAGGGTCAAAATCTGCTGAGTATCCGCGTCGGTGATGGCGTGCCCCAACGCGCCGTAGCGCAGCGGGCCGTTTTCCTCGACCTGTCCGTAAAAGGAAAGCGTGCCGACCCCGGCGGTAGAATCCCGCACCCATGCGCCGATGCGGTAGCTGCCGGTAGCTCCGTCCTGCCGGGGTTCCAGCGTCAGGCGAAGCTCGCCGCTGCCCCGGCGGATGGTGAGGGGCATGGCCCGGCTGCCGCCCTCGTTGACCAGCGCCGTCAGTTCCTCAATGCTGTGCAGGGGCTTGCCGTTGACCTGGGTGATCACGTCCCCGGCTTTCAGCCCTGCCAGCCGCGCCGGGCTGAAAGCGCCGGTCAGGTCGCTGGTGCCCACCACCAGTACACCCTCCGTCTGCAAGGCCACGCCCACGGCCTGCCCGCCCGGGTACAGGCGCAGATCGTCCCGAATCTCCACCGTGACCTGACGCAGGGGCAGAAGCCCCAGCAAACTGACGGTGGCCCTGGTCTCCGAGCCACCGTCCAGCGTGTCGCCGGTGGCGGAAAGCGCCTGCACGTCCGGCTCGTCCGCCGTCAGCCGCAGGGGAAAGGGAAGCTCCGCCGCCGTTTCCTGCCCGGAAGCGATGACCAAACGCTCCGGCAGATGCCGCAGCGCTTCCGCCTGGGGAGAATAAAAGCCCAGCAGCCAAAAGGCGCATAGCAGCCACCCCGTCAGCCGTTTTTTTCGTCCTGCTCTTTTGGGTCCTCTCATGGTTCAAACGCCTCTTTCCGCTTTGCATTGCACGAAAGCATTGTTTGCAGAAAGAGGCGTTTTGAATGATGGGAATGGCTGTCAGTTCGCTTGAAAAATCATAAATGCAGAACCAGCGCTTTTCGGGATTGAGAAGGGCCTGATCCCGTTTTTGGACGAAAGCGGCGGCTGAAGTACAGCGCGTCCCGAAGCCCAGCCGAGCGGCTTCGGGGACGCTTGTTTGCGAATAGGGAGTGTTTTCGAAAACGTCCGTCTCACGATTCCTCGCCGGAGGCGTGCATGGAACGGTATTCGCTGGGTGTGCAGCCCATTTCTTCCTTAAAGACCCGGGCAAAGCTGACTGCGTCCGGGTAGCCCACCTTGCTGCCGATGAGATAGAACTTGTCGTTGGTCTCCCGGATCAGGCGGCAGGCTTCCTCCATGCGCAGATGCTTGCGGTAACGGCTGAAGGACGTGCCGCAGACCTTGCGGAAAATGGTGCTGACGTAGTTGGGATGGAGCTCCAGATACCCGGCCAGATCGGTCAGGGTGAAATCCTCGGCAAAATGGGCCTGAATGTATTCGCAGGCGCGTTTGACGTGGGTCTCGTCGCTGGTGGTGATCTGTCCCTGAATGCGGCTGATCTGCAGGTCGATGATGCGGGTCATGCTGCGGTAGAGCGCTTCGGCGGAATGGGTCTGCTGAATGGTACAGATGATGTCGTCCGCCGTCAGCTCCATCTGGCTGAACACCGCCACGAAGGAAGAGTTTCCCTGCAGGGTGGCGTAGATCATACCGCAGAGAAGCTGACGAAGGGAATCCACCGGGGGATACTGGGCGCAGGCCCGGCGCAGCAGAAGCAGCAGCGTCTGATGGTAGCTTTCGACCTGCAGGCGGCAGATCGCGTCCGTCAGATCGGAGATCAGCGTGGAATAGGGATAGGTCTCCGGGCCGTCCTCACCGGGCAGGTCGAAGAAGCGGCGTTCCAGCAGCGTCTGGCATACAGAAAGCTGCTCCGGCGCGTGGGGCAGAAGAAACATGGTGGAAAGAACCTGCGCGGAGTTCCCCGGCAGCAGACCGCCCATGGCAGTATACTGGGACTGATCGGGAAAGATACACAGGCTCAGGCACATCTGCCGCTTCCGGCCCTGAAACAGGGCGCAGCCCGTCTGCAAAAGCGGCTGAATGGCTTCATGCACCTGCTGGAACCATTGCAGGTCGGCTTCGCTGGAAACTGCCGGCGCAGCCAGCAGCGCGGCGGGGGAGGAGGGCGTCAGGTGCAGCTCCGCCAGCACGCCGTCGGGAACGATCCCGTTGCTGTCAAACAGCTTGTCCAGCACATATTGCTGCAAATAGACGTTTTCCTCCGGGCGTACCCTAGCGGTATGGATGGGTACCCGCAGGGCGGCGCGCTTGAGGAAGCTGTCGATCTGAGCGTATAGCTCGTTTTCCGCAATGGGCTTGAGCAGGTAGTCCACCGCACCGGACTTCATGGCTTCCCGGACAAAGGAATAATCGTCGAAGCCGCTGATGAAGATCACGTCGCATTGGAGCTGCTGCTCGTGCAGACGATGCAGCAGCTCCAGCCCATTCATGACGGGCATTTTGATGTCCGCCAGCACCAGCTCCACGTTTTCGGAAGCTACGAGGGAAAGGGCCTCCTGGCCGTTGGAGGCAAGGAAAATATGGAACTGGTCTGGGTATTTGCGCCGCAGCATGGCGGCAATGGTTTCCCGGATGATGGATTCGTCGTCAACGATCAATAGGGGTATCATGGTGCTCTCTTCCTTTTCTCAGGCGAAGGGTTTATGCATCAGCGGCATGCGCAGGGTCACGCTGGTACCCCTTCCGGGCACAGAGCGTATGGAAAGGCCATAGGGCTTGCCGAAGAAGAGTTCCAGCCGACAGTGGGTATTGCGCAGGCCGATGGACGTATAGTCGCTGTTGGAGCCTGCGATATAATCCTGCAGATGGGCCAGCTCCTCCGGGGCAATGCCGTCCCCGTTGTCGCTGACGGAGAAGAACAGGTCGCCGTCCTCCTGATAGCCCAGCACGCGGATCAGACCCGTTTCCTCTCCGGCGGGCAGACCGTGGTGAATGGCGTTCTCCACCAGCGGCTGCAGGGCCAGACGGATCATGTAGCACTCGTGCAGCTCCTCGGGCACGTTGATGAGGACGTGCAGCTTCTTGCCCAGCCGCATCTGCTGCAGGGTGATATAGTCCTGCAGATGGGCCAGCTCCGTTTCCACGGTGACGCAGTCACCCTGACGGGAAATGCCGTAACGCAGGGTCTTGCCCAGCAGGGTCGTCATATCGGCGATGGCGTATTGCTCGTGGAGGTAGGCCTCGGCGCGGATCGTTTCCAGCGTGTTGTACACGAAATGGGGGTTGATCTGGGAGCGCACCAGCCGCATTTCCGTCTGGGCCAGCGTCAGGTTGCGCTTGTAGACCTCCTCGATCAGGGTTTGAATGTGATTGGCCATCACGTTGAAGGCTTCGATCAGTCGGTGCATTTCGTCACAGACGCCCGCGTCCTCTACCGGGGAAAAGTCCTCGTAGAAAATGCGGCCGCATACCTCCGCCAGCTTGTCGATGGGCTGCTGGATGCTGAGCGTGACCATCCGCGCAAAGAACAGCACCGCGGCGATGACCAGCGGCAGCAGGATCGTCAGCACCATCTGGAGCTTGAGATGAGGGTACAGACTGCCAAAGGGGGTGCGGAGACAGGCAACATACCCGTCGGCCAGTCGAAAAATTTGCCAGACGGTTTGGTCTGCCCAGTCCATGCGGCCGATCAGCTGATTGACCGGCAGGGAGGACAACTCCTCGGTGGAAAGCTCCGGGTCGCTTCCGTAGTATAGCGCGCCTTCGTCGGAAAGGATGGAAAGCTGCTGGGTATCGAACAGCCGGTTGGCATCGAAAACTTCGGTGATGTTTGTCAGCTGCCCCCGGCAGAAGATCACGCCCACGGCGGAAAGCGGGTACAGCTGCATGATGGCCCGGGCGCAGTACAGCGAGGACTCCGGAAGGGACAGGCCGGGAAACAGGCCCCGGGCCTCCTCCGCAGTAAAGATTCGGGCCGCGCCCTTTCTTGCCAGCGCATCCTGAAAAACCTCGCTGATAAAGCTGCAGTTGGTTCTTTTGTAGGCCATGCCGGTGGTGTCGCAGTAAAGCATCAGCCCGTTCAGGTCGGAGACCCCCAGCAGGTCGAACCGGGAATGGAGCACCATTTCACTGAACAGCTCCTCCTGAAGGGCGGTATACAGCGGCGAATAGATGCCCTTGGGGCTGGTGGCCAGATAGTTGTAGATCTCGGTCGAACTATAGGTGCTGGCAATGACAGGGTATTGAGTCAGGCTGACCGCTTCGCTGACGATCTCCTCCATCTGGGTGACGGCGGAGTACAGGAGCTGCTGGCCGCTCTGGCGCAGCTGCCCGGCAGCCGCATTGAGCGAACTGTAGACGATAAACCCTCCCAGCATAGCCACCATCAGGGAGAGCAGCAGCATCAGCGACCACAGCCTTCGCTTGATGGAGGTGGTTCGCAGACGGGATACGATTCGCTGCAATGGCTTTTCCTTCCTTGATAATATATTATCTCGTTGGCTCGGCCGGACGGCGCGCCGTCCGGGCAGGTTCACCAAATCTCAGAAATTCTATCATTTTTTTCAGGAGGATGTCAACGTATGGACAAAAAACGCCAATGAAAACATTTTTTTGCAATCTGAAGTTTTGCATAGAAATATGAGTTTGTGCTATTTCTATATGTTTTTTACCAGATTATAATAAATTCATACAAAAAAAACACAGGAGGTGCCCTTCGATGAAGAAGGTTCTTTCCATGGTCCTCGCAGCTATGATGCTGCTGTCCCTGTGCTCCTTCGCCGCTGCCGAAGACGTGGTGGAGCTGGAGTTCGTTTACCACAAGACCGAGTCCAACGCCATCGACGCGATGGAGACCGTCATCAACAACTTCAATGCCGCCAACCCCGGCATCAAGGTCAACTTTGTGCAGGTCCCTGACACCGCCACCGTGCTGCAGAGCCGCGCTCAGCTGAACGAAATGCCCGATATGTTCGGCTGCACCACCGGCAACATGTTCGAGCTGATGTTCGAAGACGGCATCATCATGGATCTGACCGGCCAGGAGTTCCTGAGCAGCGTGGAGCCCTCCAGCCTGGAAATGTCCACCTACAACGGCAAGAACTGGCGTCTGCCCTACTCCCTGAGCTGCTACGGCCTGTATGTCCGCACCGATATCTTCGAAGAACAGGGCCTGGCTCTGCCCACCACTTGGGACGAACTGATGGACGTCTGCGAGAAGCTGACTGCCGCCGGCATCACCCCCTTCGCTCTGCCTGACAAGACCATGGTCTATCAGCGCATGGAACGTATGATGAGCTTCATGTCCGAAGACGACACCGAGTTCAAGCAGATCGCCGCCGGCGAACTGGAAGCCAAGGACTCCAAGCTGCTGCAGAACTACGCCAACGCTTCTCTGCAGATCGTCAACTACATGACCCCCGAATCTCTGGGCGCCGAGTACACCGAAAGCTATCAGCAGCTGATCGCCGGCCAGGCCGCGATGACCATCAACGGCGGCTGGTCTCTGGCCACCTTGAAGGATTACGATCCTGACATCAAGGTCGCTCTGATCCCCATGCCCAACCCCACCGGTGAGGAAAGCAAAGTGGTCGTGTCCATCGACACCAACTTCTGCATCTCTTCTTCCACCAAGCATCCCGAAGAATGCCTGAAGTTCTTCGAGTACCTGGCTCAGCCCGAAGTGGCTCAGGTCTATGCCGATAAGGAAGGCAGCCCCTGCGTCATCAACGGTGTGACCGTGAGCACTCCCGAACTGTCCGTCATCAGCGAAGCGATGGCTGAAGGCAAGATCTGCCTGAGCCAGAACGCCATCTGGCCCAGCGGATTCCGCAAGGCTCTGGGCAACGTGGCCACCGAGTTGGAGATCGACCAGGATGTGGACGCTTTCTACGAGGGCGCGGCTGAAGTGATCGACGAGTATTACAACAACTAAGCCTGAAACGATTTTTCGGGGGCAGGGCTGCGCCGCAAGGGCCATCAGCCCTGTCCCCTTTTCATACTTGAAAGAGTGAGGTGGAAACCGCATGTCAGCGCAAAAGTCAAAGAAAAAGACGCATTCCGCCATGACCCGCGAGCGCATCACAACCTATGGCCTTTTCTGCCTGCCGGGTTTTATCGCGTACTGCGTTTTCTTGATTTTTCCCATCCTGATGGGCATTTATTACAGCTTCATGGACTGGAACGGCATCAGCAAGAGCTATAACTTCATCGGTTTTGCCAACTATGCAAAACTGTTCACCGATAAGAAATTCGGCGAGGCGCTTCTGTTCAACTTCCGCTATACCATCATGCTGATCGTCGGCGTCGTCGTCATCAGCGTGGTTCTGGCGCTGCTCCTGAACAAGGAGTTCAAGGGCCGCTCCTTCTTCCGCACGCTGTACTTCCTGCCCGCCGTGCTGAGCATGATCACCGTCAGCCTGGTGTTCAAACAGGTGTTCTTCTATGTGCTGCCCGCCATCGGCAAGGCACTGGGCATCGAGGCGCTGTCCACCAACATTCTGGCAAGCAAGCAGAACGCGATCTACGGCGTTTTGTTCGTCCATCTGTGGCAGGGCGTCGCCCTTCCCACCCTTCTGTTCCTGGCCGGTCTGCAGACCATCCCCACGGAGCTGTATGAGGCGGCCGCTATCGACGGCGCCAACGGCTGGCAGCAGTTCAAGCACATCACCGTGGCCTACCTGATCCCCACCCTGAGCGTGGTGCTGGTGCTGCTGGTCAAACAGGGCCTGATGGTGTTCGACTACGTCAAGTCCATGACTGCCGGCGGCCCGGGCACCGCGACCCAGACCATCGCCCTTTTGATCTATAACAACGGCTTCGAGCGCAACCGCTACAGCTATTCGATTGCTCAGGCCATTGCCACGGGTGTGATTATCGCCCTGATCTCCGCGATCCAGATTCAGGCATCCAACAGGAAGAAGGTGGATTAAGTGCGCACGACCAAAAAAGGCAAGTTTTTCCTCTATTTGATCCTGACGCTGGGTGCGTTGCTGATCCTGTTCCCGATGTATATCACCATCACCACAACGTTCAAGACCCCCGCGGAGAGCGCCGTAAGCTTCTTCACGCTGCCCAAATCGCTGTATCTGGGCAACTACGCCACCGTTTTGCAGGATGAAAAGCTGTACTATGCCTACGGCAACACCATTCTCATTACCGTGGTCTCCCTGCTTGGCGAAATGCTGATCCTGCCGCCGATGGGCTTTGCGCTGTCCCGCGGCATGAAGCAGAACCGCTTTTTCAAGGGCCTGTACTTTTTCTTCCTGCTGGGCATCTTTCTGCCCTGGCAGGTGCGTATGATGCCTGTGGTCAAGCTGATGGGCTGGCTGGGCCTGCTGAGCCCGCTGGGCATTACGCTTCTGTACGTTGCTCACGCTACCTGCGAAAGTATGTTCCTGTACGTGGGCTATCTGGCCACCGTCAGCGACAGCATTGAAGAAGCCGCCTACATCGACGGCGCTTCCACCTTCCAGGTCTACACCCGCGTGATCCTGCCGCTGATGACGCCCATTCTGTCCACTGTGCTGATCCGCGAAGGCCTGGCCATCTGGAACGACTTCCAGATGCCGTTGATCACCCTGAACCGTTCCAGCAAACTGTGGACGCTGACCATCTATTTGAATAACTTCCAGTCCGAGCTCAGCGTCGATTACAACCTGTCCTTTGCATGCCTGATGCTGACCTGCCTGCCCATCGTTATTTTCTACATTATCATGCAAAAGCAGATTATGGGAGGTCTGACCAGTGGCGCCGTTAAAGGATAAGCTGAAGGTACTGACGCTGAACGCGCACAGCCTTCTGGAATGGGACAATACCTTCTGTCTGGAAAATCTGACGGACGCGATCATCCGGGAAGATGTGGATGTGGTCGTGATGCAGGAGGTCAATCAGACCGTCGAAGCCCCCTATGCGGAGCCGGACGCGCTGAAGGCCGACGGTTACGTGCCCTGCGACAGCGAAGCGAAGATCCGCACGGATAACTACGCGCTGTCGGCGGCAAAGCTATTGAAGCAGAAGGGCCGCGAATTTTCCTGGACGTGGGGCTTTGCCCATCCGGCCTATCGTCATCTGGAAGAGGGCGAGGCGGTGCTCAGCCGCCTGCCCGTGCTGGCGGCGGATAACGTCTGCGTTTCCACGCCCGAGGGCCGCTGCCGCCGGGTGATCCCCGGCCTGCAGGTGCAGTTGGCCGACGGGCCCGCCTGGTTCCGCAGCGTTCACATGGGCTGGTGGAAGGATGAGCAGGATCCCTTTGCCGGGCAGTGGAACAAGCTGAACGCCCACTGCGAGGGCACGGGACGCGGTTGTCTGGTGGGCGATTTCAACAGCCCGGCTCATCTGACCGGCGAGGGCTACAGCCTGATTACCGGCAGCGGCTGGCAGGACGCTTACGTGATGGCGGAAACCAAGGATGAAGGCATCACCGTGGGCGGAAACATCGACGGCTGGCGTGAGGGTAAGGTGGACGCGATGCGCATCGACTTCGTGTTCAGCCGGGAGATGCCCGCGCCCCGCAGCAGCCGGGTCATTTTCAATGGAACCTTCTACCCGGTGATCTCCGATCACTTCGGCGTACTGACCGAATGGTAAATCCAAACGGAAACATAGAACCATACCGCACGGAAAAGACGGCGTAACTGCCGCCTCTTCTGTGCGGTGTTGTCGCAAAGAAAGGAAGGAACGACCCATGCAGAGGCAGTGGTGGCAGGGCAAAACGGCTTATCAGATCTATCCGAAAAGCTTTTGCGATTCCAACGGCGACGGAATCGGCGATATTCCCGGCATCATCAGCAAGCTGGACGAGCTGCAGGAGCTGGGTGTGGAAATTCTCTGGCTTTCCCCGGTGTATTGCTCGCCCATGGCGGATCAGGGGTATGATATTTCCGACTATTACAATATCGACCCCCGCTTCGGCACCATGGAGGACATGGAACGCCTGATCGCCGAGGGCAAAAAGCGCGGCATGTCCATCGTGATGGATCTGGTGGTGAACCACTGCTCCGACGAGCACGAGTGGTTCCGCAAGGCCTGCGAGGATCCCGACGGCCCTTACGGGCAATATTTCTACATCCGCCCGTGGCACGAGGGCGAAAAGCTGCCCAACAACTGGCGCAGTTATTTCGGCGGCAGCGTGTGGGAAAAGCTTCCCGGACACGACGACCGCATCTATCTGCACCTGTTCCACAAAAAGCAGCCCGACCTGAACTGGGAAAATCCCGCTCTGCGCGAGGAAATCTACAAAATGGTCAACTGGTGGCTGGACAAGGGCGTGGCGGGCTTCCGCATCGACGCGATCATCAATATCAAGAAGCCCATCCCGCTGACGGTGGACTATCCCGCCGACCGCCCGGATGGCCTGTGTTCCGCCCATCGGATGCTGGAGGACGCGGTGGGTCTGACGGATATGCTCAATGAGCTGGCCGACCGCACCTTCCGTCCCCACAACGCCTTTACCATTGCCGAGCTGTTCGACTGGCGGCGGGAGGACCTGGAGCGCTACATCGGCGATCACGGCTGCTTCGACTCCATCTTCGACTTTGCCGAGACCGTGCTGAACGGCTCCCAGAAGGGCTGGTACGACCAGAAGCCCGTCACGCCCGAGCAGTACAAGCAGACGGTCTTCGGCGTGCAGCGGGAAGTGGCCGATATCGGCTACATGGCCAATGTCATCGAGAACCACGACGAGCCCCGGGGCGTCAGCCGCTACATTCCCGAAGGAGAATGCACGCTGGAGGCCAAGAAGATGCTGGGCGGCCTGAGCTTCATGCTGCGCGGTCTGCCGTTCCTCTATCAGGGACAGGAACTGGGACTGGAAAATGTGCAGTTCACCGATATTTCGCAGGTGGACGACATCAGCACCAAGGATGAATATCAGGTGGCGTTGAACGCGGGATGCACAAAAGAAGAGGCGCTGAAAGCCATCAGCCGCTATTCCCGCGACCACGCCCGTCTGCCCTATCCGTGGAACGACGGGCCTCAGGGCGGCTTCACCACGGGTACGCCGTGGCTGATGGCCAACCCGGCCTATCCTACCCTGAATCTGGCGGCGGAAAAGCAGGACGAAAACTCCGTCTGGCACTTCTACCGTAAGCTGATCCGGCTGCGCAAGAACCCGGAATACCACGAAACCGTGGTGTACGGCGCGTTTGAGGCGTATCTGGAAGATCAGCACAACCTGATGGCCTATTTCCGCAAGGGCGACAAAACGCTGCTGGTGGCGGGCAATTATCAGCCCCAGCCCCAGACGATGAAGCTGCCCGCGTCCATCCGCAAAGTGTTGGTGAACGACCTGCCCACACTGGAAGAAAAGGACGGAAGCGTCGTGCTGGCGGGCTATCAGTTCTTGGTGCTGGAAATCTGAACAACGAAACAACACAGAGAGGTACATTCGAAATGAGACCCATGAACGCTCTTGAAAAGGTCGTGCGGGCGCAGGTGGATGTCTGTCTGCAGAAGCAGCGCGGAGAAGCGGCGCGTCCGTGGGAACCCCGCTTCCATATGATGCCGCCCATCGGCTGGCTGAACGACCCCTGCGGCCTTTGCGACGACCATGGCGTCTATCGGGCGTGGTTCCAGTTTGCGCCCTTCGACGCTGCCGGAGCCCTGAAATGCTGGGGGGAATACCACAGCGACGACCTTGTCCACTGGCATTTTGACGGCGTACCGCTGGTACCGGATACGTCGTGGGACTGCCATGGCGTGTACACGGGTTCGACCGTCGTAGAGGACGACCGGCTGGCGGTGATCTACACCGGCAATGTCAAGGTGGACGGCGACCATGACTTTATCCACAGCGGCCGTGAAGCGCGCATCATCCGCATCGACCGCTATCCGGACGGCTCCTGGTCGCCCAAGCGCCTGCTGCTTTCCTGGCAGGATTATCCCACCTTCTGCACCCGCCACGTCCGCGACCCCAAGGTATGGCGGCAAGGCCACGAATGGTTCATGGTCACCGGCGCGCGGCGGCAGGACGATCAGGGCATGGTGCTTCTGTGGCGTTCCGAGGATGGCGAAGCATGGCATTTCCAGTCGGTCATCACCTCCGAAAAGCCCTTCGGCTACATGTGGGAGTGCCCGGATCTGTTCCGGCTGGACGGCCACTGGTTCCTGTCCTTCTCGCCTCAGGGCGTGACCCGGGAGCAGGACCGCCGCCAGAACATCTATCTGTCCGGCTACATCCCCATGAAGGGCGGGGAAGACCCCTGCACCGCAGAGCTGGACGGCGACTTCGTGGATTGGGATTACGGATTTGACTTCTATGCGCCCCAGACCTTTGAGACCCGGGACGGCCGCCGCATTCTGTTCGGTTGGGCCGGTATGGCAGACGCGGACGCGGAGTACACCGTGCCCACCGCCGCCGAGGGCTGGCAGCATATGCTCACCGTGCCCCGGGAAGTGACGCTGCACGAAGGCCGTCTGCGCCAGAACCCCGTGAAGGAGCTGGACGCAATGCGGCTGCAGCAGCTCCCCTGCAAGGCCGGAGAGACGGCTGTGGTGCCCGACACGGTGTTCGACCTGGAGATCGGCGGCATGAAGGGGCCCTTCGAGCTGCGGCTGAACGAAAGCTGCGTGTTGAGCTTCGACGGCAAGCTGGTCAGCCTCCGCTTTGAGGATGAACTGGGCTCTGGCCGCCAGTGCCGCCGGGCCGAAGCTTCCGACGTGCGCAATGTGCGCGTACTGGCGGACACCTCCATTCTGGAAATTTATGTCAACGACGGTGAGACCGTCTTTACCTCCCGCTGGTTCCCGAAGGAAGCGCAGCGCACCGTGCTGCTGACGGGTCAGGGAGACTGCCGTCTGTGGCAGCTGCAGAAGGAAAGCTTTCTTCAGCTGTAAAAAGGAAATTCAAAACCGGGACTGTTCTGTGTACTGGCGGGACGGCCCTGGTTTTGGTTTATCGGAAAATTTCTGTTTTTCAACGGGGCAGACGCGTTTTACGGGGAAAACCTGTTCCGTTGCGAATACAGATGGAGAAAATCGCTGCAGGAGCAGCGCATTTTGGGGAGCCTTTTCTCTGAAAACTCGTTTGATAGAAAGGAAAAGGCGTATCGTCCTCATGGACGCACGTACACATGCGCCACAGCCCCTATGAGCCGCCCATCCTGCAGAATGGGACTGCCGGACATGCCCTGCACGATGTCGCCGGTCTTTTGCAGCAGACGCTCGTTCGTGACCCGCAGCACCATACTGCGCTGGGCGGCGAGGACTGGCGGGTCACTTCGACGATCTCGATGGCGTATTCCTGCATGGAGGAGCCGTCTGCTGTCTCTTTTGGGTCCTCTCATGGTTCAAACGCCTCTTTCCGCTTTGCATTGCACGAAAGCCTTGTTTGCAGAAAGAGACGTTTTGAATGATGGGAGTCAGTTCGCCTGAAAAATCATAAATGCAGAACCAACGCTTTTCGGTATTGCGAAGGGCTTGATCCCGTTTTTTGACGAAAGCGGCGGCTGAAGTACAGCGCGTCTCCAAAGCCCAGCCGGGCGGCGATCTCACTCACGCCGAGGGTGGTGGTACGCAGCAGGCGGCAGGCCTCCCGCATTTGCAGATCGTAGTGATATTGCAGGGGGCTCATGCCCGTGTTTTTCCGAAAAATCTCCGCCAAATGCTTGTAGCTGAGATAAAAGCGGGCTTCCAGCGCTTCGGAACGGAAGGGTTCTCCACAGTGCTCCTGCAAATACCGGGCGAGCTCGTCCGCAAGGGAAGGCGGCTCCTCCGCGGCGCTTGACTCCCAAAGGGCGCAGGCCGTCAGCAGCTCGTGAAGGCGCAGCGGGTCGTTCCACGGGTCTGTGCTGCGGCCGTCCTCGAAGCGGCCGACATAATCCCGAATCATCCGTTCCAGCCGGGAACCAGCCAGCCCGGTCAGTTTTTTAGGCAGAGCCAGCGCCCCGATCTGCCCCGTCCGGCGGTCAGATGGGTCAAAAGGCGGTTCGCCGCAGGGGGGCAGTTCGAAGTGGAGGTAGTACCATGAGGTTCCCGCCGGAATCTGCCGCTGCCCCCAGTGATGCACCCCGCTTTTCAGAAACAGCAGCTCGCCCGGCTGGACATCGTAGGGCACGCCGTCCTCGGTCACGTAGATCGTGCCGCTGGTAACGTAGATCAGCACATGAAAAGGGGCGATTCGATCCACATGCACAAAGGGCGAGGCGATCACCAGATATTCTGCCGCCCGGAGCCGCGGCAGCTCCCGGTTGCTGAAAAGAATTTCGTTCATCGGTAAAATCTCCATGTTTATAGGGAAAAATGCCATGTTTTATCCCTTTCGGCAGGATGATAATACAGGTACGGGAAAATGTCAATGCAGACAAAGGAGAGAGCAAAATGAAGGTACAGCGGCAGATCGACCCCAAAAGCTATCAAAGCGCCAACGGATTTATTTATCATTACCAGCAGCTGGTGAAGGACGTGGTGATCCCCTACCAGTATCAGGTGCTGAACGATCAGGTGGAGGGTGTGGAAAAAAGCCACGTGGTCGCCAACTTCCGCAACGCCGGACGGATGCTCCGGGGCGAGGATCCGGGGGACGGCTTCTATGGCATGATCTTTCAGGACAGCGACGCGGCCAAGTGGCTGGAAGCGGTGGCCAGCGCCCTGACCCGCTTCCCGGACGCACAGCTGGAAAAAGAAGCCGACGAGCTGATCGAGCTGATCGCTCAGGCGCAGGACAAGGACGGCTATCTGGACACCCGGTTCACGCTGAAGGATCGGGACAAGCGCTGGACGAACCTGTGCGAGGGGCACGAGCTGTACTGCATGGGCCATATGATGGAGGCCGCCGCGGCGTACTTTGAGGCCACGGGCAAGCGGACGCTGCTGGACGTAATGATTCGCAACGCGGAATACCTGTATCAGCGGTTCGTGGTGGAGGGCCAGCCGGGTTACCCGGGCCACCCGGAAGTGGAACTGGCGCTGCTGAAGCTGTACCGCGTCACCGGCAACGAGCACTGCCTGAAGCTGGCGGAGCATTTTATCGACGTGCGCGGCGTGAACTCCCACTTCTATCAGGAGGAAGCGAAGAAGCGGGACTGGACGGAGTGGCATATGAACGTGGAGGACACCCAGTATATGCAGTGCGATAAGCCCGTCCGGGAGCTGAGCGACGCGACGGGGCACAGCGTCCGCGCCATGTATCTGTACACCGCCATGGCCGACCTGGCCTCTCAGACTGAAGACCCGGCGCTGAAAGCCGCTTGCCGCCGCCTGTGGGAAAGCACGACCCATCGGCGGATGTATGTCACCGGCGGTATCGGCTCCACCTGTCAGGGCGAGGCCTTCACCGTGGATTACGATCTGCCCAACGACACCGCTTATACGGAGACCTGCGCCGGGATCGGCCTGATGTTCTTTGCGTCCCGGATGTTGGAAATGGACGCGGACGCGGAATACGCCGACGTGATGGAACGGGCCTTCTACAACGCGGTGCTGGCGGGAATGCAGCTGGACGGTAAGCGTTTCTTCTATGTGAACCCGCTGGAAGTGATTCCCGGCGTGTCCGGCAAGGCGGTTACCCACCTGCACGACCTGCCTGTGCGTCCCGGCTGGTACTCCTGCGCCTGCTGCCCGCCCAATGTGGCGCGGCTGCTGAGTTCCTTCGGTCAGTATGCCTACGGCCAGAACGAGACCACTGCGTTCTGCCACCTGTACGCCGAGGGCGAGGTGCGGTTTGACAACGGTCTGCGGCTTCAGTGCGAGACCGGCTATCCCTATGAGATGGAAGTGCGTTTCCGGGCACTGGAAGGCAAGGGACAGCTGGCCGTCCGCTTGCCGGGCTGGAGCCGCCATACGACGCTGGTATGGAACGGCGCGCCTGCCGAGTATGAGACCCGCAAGGGATATGCCTATGTGGAGCTTCAGCCCGGCGACGAGCTGGTGCTTCGGCTGGACGGCAGCGTTCATCAGGTCTATGCCAACCCCAAGGTCTTTGAGGACACGGGCTGCACGGCATTGCAGCGGGGGCCGCTGGTATACTGCTTCGAAGAAGTGGACAACGGCGATGTGCGTCGCCTGTCCCTGTGCCCAGAGGGGGACTTCCGGCCGCTTCCGCCGGAAAAAACGCTGCTGGACGGCGCCGTGCGCCTGCAGGGCGAGGGCCTTCGCACGGCGGAAACGGAGACGCTGTATACCTGGGACCGCCCCGCCCGCACGCCGGCGACGCTGACCGCCGTGCCCTACTATGCCTGGGGCAACCGAGGCGAAGGCAGCATGCGGGTATGGCTGCCGGAAGCATAAGAGAGAAAAAAGCAAAATCGCCGCCCTTCCGCGTTTTCAGCGGAAGGGCGGCGATTGTTTGAAGCCTCAGATGGTATGCTTGACCCGGTCAGCCTCCTCCGCCCGCTTGGCGTTGTTGAAGCGATCCAGATTGCCCACCAGATAGCCGGTGATGCGGCGGATGCGCTCAAAGGCATGACCATCCTCGTGGCGGCCGCACTTGGGACAGCTGTCGCCGATGATGCCGTTGTAGCCGCAGACGGGGTCGCGGTCCACCGGGTGGTTGATGGAGCCATAACCGATGCCCTGATCGTGCATGTAGCGGACGACCTTTTCAAACGCGTCCAGATTCTTGGTGGGGTCGCCGTCCATCTCGATGTAGCTGATGTGACCGGCGTTGGTCAGGGCGTGATAGGGAGCCTCGATGGCGATCTTCTCAAAGGCGCTGATGGGATAGTACACCGGCACATGGAAGGAGTTGGTGTAGTATTCCCGATCGGTCACGCCGGGGATGATGCCATACTTTTCCTTGTCGATGCGGACAAAACGGCCGCTCAGACCCTCGGCGGGGGTGGCCAGACAGGTGTAGTTCAGCTTCTCCCGCTGGCTGCACTCGTCGCAGAATTTGCGGATGAAGCCCACGATCTCCAAGCCCAGATTCTGGCTGGCGGGATCCTCGCCGTGATGCTTACCGCGCAGGGCCACCAGCGCTTCCGCCAGGCCGATGAAGCCGATGGACAGGGTGCCGTGCTTGAGCACCTCCCGGACGGAATCCGTCCAGCCCAGCTTTTCGGAGTCGATCCACACGCCCTCGCCCATCAGGAAGGGGAAGTTGTAGACCTTCTTGTTGGAGATGATCTCCAACCGCTCCAGCAGCTGATCGTGCACCAGATTGCACAGGCGTTCCAGTTCTTCGAAGAACCAGCCGATGTCGCCCTTGGCCTTGATGGCGATGCGGGGCAGGTTGATGGAGGTGAAGCTCAGGTTGCCGCGGCGGGGGCAGACTTCCCGGGTGGGATCATACACATTGCCGATGACGCGGGTGCGGCAGCCCATGTAGGCGATTTCGGTCTCGGGATGGCCTTCTTTGTAATACTTCTTGTTGAAGGGCGCGTCCACAAAGCTGAAGTTGGGGAACAGGCGCTTGGCGCTGGTGCGGATGGCCAGCCGGTACAGGTCGTAGTTGGGGTCGCCGGGGTTGAAGCTGACGCCCTCCTTCACGCGGAAAATCTGGATGGGGAAAATAGGCGTTTCGCCGTTGCCCAGACCGGCCTCGGTGGCCAGCATCACGTTGCGCATCACCATGCGGCCCTCGGGGGAGGTGTCCATGCCGTAGTTGATGGAGGAGAAGGGTACCTGCGCGCCGGCGCGGCTGTTCATGGTGTTCAGGTTGTGGATCAGGGCTTCCATGGCCTGATAGGTGGCCTTGTCGGTCTCCTTCTCCGCGTGCTCCCGGACGAAGGAAACGATCTTGTTCAGCTCATCCTGAGAAGCATCGGGCAGAAGCTCCGCCACCTTTTCCGCCACCAGACGATCCACGTCCGCATTGGGGGCCAGCGAAATCTGCTCGCTCAGCTCGTCTACGATAGCACGGGCCTTATCCGCGGAATCCGCCACGCCGCCCAGCAGCTCCAGCGCCCGGTCCAGATTGTCCCGGAAACGCTTGCGGTAGGTCTTCTTGACGCCGGGGGCCATGCCGTAATCGAAATTCACGATGCTCTGGCCGCCGTGCTGATCGTTCTGGTTGGCCTGAATGGCGATGCAGGCCAGCGCGGAATAGCTGTAGATGTCGTTGGGCTCCCGCAGCACGCCGTGACCGGTGGAGAAGCCGCCGTGGAACAGATCCAGCAGGTCGATCTGGCAGCAGGTGGTGGTCAGGGTGTAGAAGTCCAGGTCGTGGATATGGATGTCCCCGTCATGATGGGCAGCAGAAAAACGGGGGTCCAGCACGTACATTTCATAGAACTGCTTCGCGCCTTCGCTGCCGAACTTGAGCATACTGCCCATGGCGGTATCGCCGTTGATGTTGGCGTTTTCGCGTTTGATGTCGCTGTCCACCGCGTCCTTGCTGGCGATGTCCTCGAACACCTTCATCAGGCGGGTGTTCATCTCGCGCACACGGCTGCGTTCGGCGCGGTATAGAATGTACGCCTTGGCAGAACGCACGAAGCCCTTTTCGATCAGCACGCGTTCCACCACGTCCTGCACCTGCTCCACGGAAGGCACAGAAGGGATGTTCTCGTCGTTTTCCAACTGAGAGACGACCAGCGCCGCAAGCTCCTGAGCCGTTTCATCGCTTTTCTGACTGCCGCTTCCCATAAAACAATGGGCAATAGCGTGCTCAATTTTGCTCGGGTCAAAGGGCACGACACGTCCGTCCCTCTTCTTGATGGAAATGATCATGATCTCAGGGCTCCTTCTATTTTCAAGTATGGAATTTGTGGCTCGGCTTCCGACAGAAATCGTCACCAGCCGGAAACAAACAACATTATATGGTGGATTTGACCTTTCGTCAATACTAAATATAGCATACAATCCCTCTATATGTGGGGGGAGTGGAAAACGGGGCGCGCGCAAATTCAGACGTCGTCTAAGGTTCCAAAGCTTTTCCACATGATTTCCACGGGCAAAAAATTTTTTCAACAATTAAACCACAATTCACCCACAATTTTTCCATGAAAGGCGCAAAGCAAGGCGGCGCGGGAGATCGCGGCGGTTCGGGCTTTCCGAAGGCGTTATAAGCGGGCTTTCGGCAGGCTCCAGTGGAAGCGGGCGGAGCAGAAGCGGATGACGACGATCAGCGCGAAGCCGATGACGGTCGCACCGTCCAGCCCTACCAGCGGTTTCAGCGCCGCGAAGGCGATGGCTCCCAGCAGTGCGGCACAGGCATACACGTGCTTGACGAAGATATAGGGCCGGTCGCCCGCGAACAGGTCGCGCATCACGCCGCCGCCCACGCCGGTGATCACCGCCACAAACAGCACCAGAAACAGGTTTTCCTCATAGCCCGCGCCAATGGCGACCCGGGCCCCATACACCGTGAAAATGCCCAGTCCGGCAGAGTCGGAGATCAGCATCAGCGCGTCGTACAGCTTGCGGCTGTGGAACAGCACCCGCCGCACCACCGGGGAAAACACGAACAGCGACGTGACAATGGACATCAGCACATATTTGGGATCCAGAAAAGTGGCGGGCGGGGTCAGCCCCAGCAGCAGATCCCGCAAAATGCCGCCGCCCACGGCGGTGGTCACGCCCAGCACGCACACGCCGAAGATATCCATATTTTTCTTCAGCCCGGTCATCGCGCCGGAAAGGGCGAACGACACCGTGCCTACGATCTCCAGAATCAGGATGAACAGTTCCATGACGAGGCCTCCTTGATGAGGGTCAAACAGGTATCAATATAAGGCGGCGAATGGGGCATGTCAAGGGGAAAAGAAAGGCTGGACGCGGAACTCCGGCTTTTTCCCACCTTGACGGAAAGCCGGGAAAATGTTACCATAACCCAAGCGCACGCTCGTTATCACACGCATAGAATGAAAAGGGCGGTATGGGCTCCGAATGGGGCTTGAGCCGCGCATTTCCTTAGCGCGGCCTGATTTTTGCCGTCCGGGAGAGTGAAATGCGTGAAACGCGGAGATATTTATATGGCGCGGCTGGATCCCGTCGTCGGCAGCGAGCAGGGCGGACGGCGGCCGGTGCTGATCGTCCAGAATGACCTGGGAAACCGCCGCGCGCCTACGGTGATCGCGGTTCCGCTGACCGCCAGCCCCCGCAAGCCGCCTTTGCCGACCCATGTGCGGCTGGAAATGGGGGAGGGCGGGCTGCGCCAGCCGTCCACCGTGCTGTGCGAACAGGTGCGCACGCTGGAAAAAACAAGGCTGGATCGGCGGTTGGGAACCCTTCCGCCGGGCAGGCTGGAACAGGTAGAGGAAGCGCTGCGGCATTCGCTGGATATGCGTCCCTATCCCTTGGAACAGGGAGAAAGAGAGGAACAAAACCCATGAAGGAATGGTTCACCAAAGAACGGATCACTGCCTGGGGGCAGATCTTACTGGGCTGTCTGCTGGGAGCCATGGCCTATCCGTGGTTTCTGGTGCCCAATCACATTGCCCCCGGCGGCGTGACTGGTCTGGCGACCGTGCTCAACTATCTGTTCGGCTGGCCCGTAGGCACAGCCAGCCTTTTGATGAACATCCCGCTGTTTCTGATCGGCTATCGCTCCATGGGGCGCACCTTTGCCGTGCGTTCGCTGGGCGCGACGGTGATCTTTTCCCTGCTGATCGACTTTCTGCCCCTGCAGCCCATGACCCACGATCCGCTGCTGGGTTCCCTTTTCGGCGGCGTATTGCTGGGCGTGGGTTTGGGCTTCGTTCTCAAGGGCGGCGCGACCACCGGCGGCACGGACATGGCCGCCCGGGTGATTCACCAAAGGATCCCTTATCTCTCCGTGGGCGTGATCCTGTTCATCATCGACTGTCTGGTGGTGCTGCTGGCCGGCTTCCAGATTCAGGCGGAGTACGCCCTGTACGCCTTCATCTGCCTCTATTCCTCCTCCAAACTCATCGATGTGGTGATGAACGGCCTGACCACGGAAAAGGCCTGTTTTATCAACTCCCTGCACGGGAAGGAGATCAAACAGGCTCTGATGGACGAGATCGGCCGGGGCGTGACCATGCTGGACGCCAAGGGCGGGTTCAGCGGGCAGGAGCGTCCCGTGGTGCTCTGTGTGGTCAGCGCGCAGGAGTTGGGGCGGCTGAAGAACATCGTTCATCGGATGGACCCGCAGGCGTTTGTGTTTATCAGCGACGCGCATGAGGTGCTGGGGGAAGGGTTTAAGCCGATGGAGTAAGGGAAAAGTTAAAAGAGTTGCACCGGTGGGGGAACCTGCCGGTGTTTTTTGCGCAGAAAAGAGGGAAGCTTTTTGGGGTGCCTACAGGCGCACATCCCTTGCCCTGGATGGGGCATGACGCGCCGACTACGGCGCGGATTGGGACTTGTCGTCCCATGGGTTATTCACCAACTTCGGTGCCCGAAGGTTTCCAAAGGACGAGCGGAAAGCCCTTTGGTGCGCCCGTAGGCGCATACCCGTTGCCCCGGCGGGGCATGACGCGCCGACTACGGCGCGAAAGGTAGGGCTGCTGCCCAGAGGGGGCAGTACTTTCTTTCGAAGCGAAAGAAAGTACCAAAGAAAGCCAGCGGCAC
>ERZ827458.518-NODE-518-length-51605-cov-10.266557_pt1 | contig 51605 bp, 57 predicted proteins | sample MGYA00519706_ERZ827458 | MGnify/ENA primary metagenome ERZ827458 (study PRJEB31778, sample SAMEA3449309) | human gut metagenome | biome: human gut; feature: human-associated habitat; material: faeces | place: United Kingdom | collected 2010/2012 ...
CACGTCGATGGTACTTGGCTGGTGACGGCCCGGGAGAGTAGATCGCTGCCGCATTTCATATTCCTCAGTAGCTCAATGGCAGAGCGTTCGGCTGTTAACCGAAATGTTGTAGGTTCGAGTCCTACCTGGGGAGCCATTAAGACCGCATACTTAGTATCAAGTATGCGGTCTTTTTGTGTAATGGGGGACTACTGCCACAATCGCTATAAGAAGTCTGTCACCAGATCGGTGAAATTGATCTAGCAATTCATTGAATTATAGAAGATAAAATGATTCGCTAAGGTAGTTTTCTGCATTATTAAAGCCATTATCTCGCTGTCTCTTTCCATTTTATTTCTATATCTATCTCTTTTCTGATAATCATATCTGATTATATTTGCAAAGTACGCCCCCTAAAGGTATAGCTCATACCTACGCAAACTGGCTATATCTTTTGTTATTGCCTATAACAATTATATGCCTCATATATTACAGTTGACGGAAAATTTGAGGCCTGCTGAAAAGCACATAAGTAGTCTTAGAATTGCATTCTCTTAAAAATGGATTGACAGCATTTCATTGCATAAAGCGACGCAATCCACATAGGCAAGACCAACACAGACATGGTTGCTTCAATCAATCCAGTATAAAATTATCGTAAAATTTTTGAATTTATGATATTAAAAAAATGTTATTCCAGTTTGATTTCTGGAATCTCTCTACGGCTTTTGACGGCCTATCAGCAGGCAGAGAGCAGGGAAACAGCATAGAATTGCTGCTCTAAGAGACTGTGGCCGTAAAAATCCAGTGTTGTTTTCGGAGATTGATGTCCAAGAAGAATACTGATTGTTTGTATATCAATTCCAAATTCCATTAAACGTGTAGCAAAACTATGACGAAGTGTATGAAAATGTACTCCGTTAAAACCAAGCGTTTGCATTTTCTTTTGAAAACGTCGCTGGATCGTGCGCGGTTCTGCTGCATGAGAACCTTTTCCAATGAGAAATGAATCAGCAGCATTGGATGTGCTAAAGGTTGTTTTCAGAATTTCAAATAGAAAATCAGGAATTGGCAAGGTACGATGAGAACGTTTGGATTTAGGGGCTCCGATCACTAGCATTGTTCGTTTGCCAGTGATACGGTCAAAGGCGGTTGTGCGCTGCACTGTCCTTTTAACCGTGATCGTCTTTTCCTCCCAGTTGATATCTGACCATTTAAGGGCACATACCTCGCCTAAACGCATTCCAGTATAAAGGCTTAATAAGGTTGGCAGGTCATCCTGCGACAGAGAGGCTTTTCGCAGTTTTTCCTGTTCGGAGCGGCTTAAAACACGCTGTTCTACAGCTTCTCGAGGCTGGATTTTAATCCTTCGGCACGGATTCAGAGGAATCAGGCCTGTCTCCTGCGCATAACGCAAGGCAGCGTTCAGAATGCGATAGATTCCCTTGACGGTTCGGTAAGATAAACCCGTATTTTCTAGGTGAGAGATAAATTCATAAATGACAGAGGACGTTAGCTGAGATAAAGCAAAATGTCCAAGCCTTGGCAGCAAATGAACGCGGATCTGCCGGAAATAAGTCTGGTAAGATGAGTTTTTCACGCTGCCAAGAATTTCACTTTCAAGCCACTGTTTTAGCCAGTCCGCCAGAAGAATACTGTGCGATCTTTTGGGGGGCAGTGTTCGGAGCTGAGCCGCCTTTTTTTGAAGCAATTCATTTCGTACTTCTGTATATTGATAGCTGTAAACGTAGCCGAATCTAGTTTTTCCTGATGCTGTTTTCCCTATGACGTACCGTCCTTCGTAGCGGCCATCCCGACGTTTATAGATATTTTCTCCATGTCTGGGCATATACTCGACCTCCTTGATGTTGTGTTCCAAATCCTTGTTTTGACGGTAAATTTGACGGCTTACCGCATAGCCGGCATATTTCGAAAGGAAATCGCAGCGGCGAATAAAAAAGTCTTATGGCACAATGCTTTCAGCACTCTAAAAAATAGGTCGATTGGATGCAAGAGTCTTGACACAGTAAAGTTTCCTAAGTATAATATCTCGATGGATGGTAAAAGATTTCTAATTTTTTTTACTTCATCCACTGCTATCGCAGAATCAAAAATTTTGCGGTAGTGAACGTATTGACATTATTATACTCCGTATGAGTGAATCTTGAAAGTAATTAAGAAAATGTCAATATGTTGAAGGCCCCCTTTACTGGAGAAACAAATCATCGCTGGAAATACACGACTGGGTTCAGCGGTACGGAAGACGATGAGGCATATGAAGGAGCAAGCTGCCGAGAAAGCCGAATGTACGTAGTTCGGGCTGGAAGATCGGAAGGCGAAGCTATGCGCGAAAACGAATTGGCGGGGCATATACCAGAGACAGAAGACGAACAGCCGCAGGAGAGGTCTTTCGGCTGTCTTTTCTGCATCACCGGCAAGGAACAAAGCATCGTCGATCAGATTCAAACCAGCTGTCCAGACGTGCGCGCTACCGCCATGCGTCAACTGAAGTATCGGACGTGCAAAAAGGTCAAAACACAGGAAGAAGCGATTCTTCTACCCAGTTATGTCTTTTTTGAGGCTCCTTCAACCATGGAACCGTCCGTCGAATTTCCGAGACAAAATATCATACGGATTTTGTCTACGGATGATGGCATGTGGCAGCTGCAGGGCGAGGATGAACGGTTCGTTAAATGGCTTTTCCAGTATGATGGGCTGTTGGGTTTTTCACAGGCATATAAAGAAAACGACCGAATCCGAATCATTTCCGGGCCGCTGAAGGACATGGAAGGCAAAATCAAGCAGGTGGATAAACGCGGCAAGAGCGGTCAAGTTGTCCTTTCCTTTTACGGGAAGGAAATTTCCGTGTGGTTGGGATTCGAGCTGATCGAATCCATTCAGTAAACCGGGAGGCATACGCTTGGGACGGAATGGCAAAGAGCCTGTGGCAAAATGGAAGGCGATTTGTATTCTGCTGTTGGCTGTCGTCGTTATGGCGGGGCTTTATCGAGGGGGACGGTGGCTGGAGGAACGCTCCAGAAACCCGGAACCCCGCGGCAACTATCAGGATCGCAAGGCAAGCGATACGACGGTGACGTATAACGGCGCGGTCTACCGGCAGCGAAATGGCCTGACTTCGATTTTGCTGATGGGCGTTGATCGTGGCAGCGGCGAAACCGGCGGACAGGCGGACTTCCTGCAGCTGCTGGTGATCGACGACGTTGGCAAAACGGTAAAGCGGCTGCCCATCGACCGCGACACCATGACCCCCATTACGGTGCTGGGCGTGCTGGGAAACCGCTCGGGTGTGCGTACGGCACAGCTCTCGCTTTCCCACGGCTTTGGCGACGGAAAGGCGGAAAGCTGCGAGCTGACCGTGGAAGCCGTCTCCAACTTGCTGTTGGGGGCGTCGGTGGATTTCTATCTGGCGATGAATCTGGACGGCATTGCCACGCTGAACGATATGGCTGGCGGTGTAACGGTGACGTTGGAGGATGATTTCTCCACACTGGATTCGGAAATGGCGCAGGGTGCAACGATAACGCTGCATGGCGATCAGGCGGAAATCTATGTGCGAAGCCGAAGAAACCTTGAAATCGGCACGAACGAAGCCCGTATGGCGCGGCAGGAACAGTATATGGCTAAGCTGTTTGCGCAGCTGGATACGCGGCTGCAAAGCGATCAGAATTTCTCGGGGGTTCTTTTTGACGCGCTGTCCCCCTACCTGACTACCAGCATGAGCCGGGGTCGACTGATTAACACCGCGTGGACGGTCAAGGATTACATTCGATCCGAACCGTTGGAGATTTCCGGCGAACACAGGGTCGGCAGCGACGGTTTTATGCAGTTCTACGCTGATGAAGCTTCGCTGTATGAAGCAGTGCTCGATTTGTTTTATGAAGAAGCGAAGTAAGTGTCCTCAAGGACATTTGCGATAAATGGTGCGGCTCAGCCCAACGCCGAAAAAGGAAGGATGATTCGTATGAAAAAGTTTACGTGCATGATGCTTGCCCTTCTGCTGTGCCTGACCTCCGTTGCCGCGCTGGCGGAGAGCGTTCCCAGCAAGACGACGGCCGATCTGCGGTGGATTGAGGCGGACCCCGAGAAAGACCCGGAAGATTCCGGCTTCTACATCCGCATTGTCACGGTGGATGAGACGAACTATCAGGAACGTGTGGAAATCTGCACGGAAGAGATTGCCAAGCTGGCTGCGGCGGAAAGCGTCGAAGCCTACTTCGGAGAAGAACTGGATTTGAAGTCTATCGTTGGCGCTGACGAACTGAACGTGTTCGAATATGTGCCCATCATTGCCGGTGGTTACGACATTGCCTATGGAACCGTGACGACCAAAATCTGGCTTGCTACGCCCTATGAAGTGGACGAAAAAGTGGCCGTAATGATCGGCATGGTAACGGAAAACGCGGACGGAACCAACACGGTCTCCTGGAAAGCGTTTGAGGGCGTCGGCATTGCGCCCGAGTCGGAAGAAGCGGTTGCCGGTATTCAGACGGAACTGGATCCCGAAACCGTGCTGGCCATTCAGGAAGGCGTTGCGTTGCTCGCAATCGTGAGCGACTGACGTGGCTTGCGGGGAAAATGTGATCCGCCATTTTACCCGCGCCGCTTTTTGAAGCCGGGCGAAAGCCGCCGGGAGGTTCGGACAAAAGAAATCCCGAGGCCGCTTCGGCGATTGAGAAAGGCGTTTTGCTGCTTGCGAAAGTAAGCGGCTGACGCGGTTCGCGGGGAAAGTGTGATCCGCCGCTTTCCCTGCACCGCTATTTTTGGAGCAGAACGGAGAAACGGAAGATGGCAGATCAGCAAGAGAAACGGAACAGACTCTCTGCCGCATCATCGGCGCAGCCAACGGAAAACGCTGCAACGATCGATCTGGTCGAATTGATGTATCGTCTGCTGGGCAGCTGGAAGTTGATCCTGTGCCTTGCGCTGGTGTTTGCCGTTGCATTCGGTGCTTACACCGTGTTTTGCATCACGCCCACGTATCAGGCGACTTCCACAATCTACGTCTTGAGCCGCAAGGATTCGGCCATCAATATGTCCGATCTGCAGATCGGCACCGCGCTGACCAGCGACTATATCAAAGTGTTCAAAATGTGGGAGGTTCACGAGGAAGTCATTTCCAATTTGAACCTTCCCTACAGTTATGCCCAGATGCGAAAGATGCTCTCCGTGGTGAACGACAGCGGCACGCGTATGCTGGATATTACCGTGACCTCTCCTTCCCCCGAGGAAGCCGCCGCCATTGCCAATGAATATGCGAAGGTAGCCAGCCAATATATCGCGGATACCATGGCGACGGACAAGCCCAACATTATGTCGACTGCACTCGTTCCCACAAATCCCGTGGGGCCGAATAAGACAAAGAACATCATGCTTGGTTTCCTGCTCGGCTTCGTACTGGGAGCCGGTATTGTGACCATTCGCACGTTCACCGACGATACCTATAAAACAGCGGACGACATCCGCAAATACACCGGTCTGGCAACGTTGGCCGTCGTTCCGATTGAAAACGAAGCTGACGGCAGAAAAAATAAAAACGAAAGGGCGGCAAGGAAAAAAGCATGAACGCATTGACCATCCGGCACTTTCCGCCCCTTAGCTATGCCTGCAGCGAAGCGGTGAATACGCTGTGCACCAATCTATCCTTTGCAGGCGAAAATGTAAAGAAAATCATGCTGACCAGCTGCCACGCGTCGGAAGGCAAAACCTTTCTTTCCATGAACATCATGCGGACGATGGCAAAGCTGGGAAAAACGGTCGTGCTGGTGGACGCGGACCTGCGCCGCAGCATGATCGGTTCGAAATACGGAGTGCAGTTTCAGCAGGAGAAGCCGTCCGGGCTGGCCCATTATCTGGCGGGGATGGCTTCCGAAAATGAGATCGTCTATTCGACCAACATTCCGGGAGCCTATATGATCCCGGTGGGGCGGGAAGTGTCCAATTCCCTGCAGCTGCTGGTTTCGCCCCGGTTCGACGAGCTGCTGGACAGTCTTGCCCAAAGGGCGGATTATGTGATCGTGGACGCTCCGCCGCTGGGAGCGATCATTGATGCGGCAGAAATCGCCAAATCCTGCGATGGAACGCTGATCGTGGTGAATTACGACGGGGTTCGCCGGCAGGAATTGGTTACAGTCAAAGAACAACTGGAACAGACAGGGTGCCCCATTTTGGGCACCGTGCTGAACATGGTGAAGCTCGATAACTATCTCAGCAAGAAGTATTATTACAAGTCTTATTATTCTTATGGCTACAATGCGTATGATAAGACGACTCGTCGCGGAAAGTAAGCTGTTTCCAGAACAAAATGATGAAATTTGCAGACGTTCATTCTCACTTCGTCTATGGCGTGGATGACGGCGCGAAGACGCAGGAGGAAATGAAGGCGATGCTGGATGCAGCATGGCAGGACGATGTGACCACGCTGGTTGCCACTCCCCATAGGACGCCCGGCGTTCATCCGTTTGACGAAGCGCTCTTTGAGCGGCGTCTGGCCGAGGCACGCGACTATTGCCAGCTCCGCAGCTATGCCATGAACCTCTGGGCCGGGGCGGAAATTCTGTACACCCCGGCGTTGGAGCAGTATATGACCTGCCATCCGCTGCCGACGCTTGGCTCTACGCGGAATGTTCTGATTGAATTTTCTCCGGCAATCTCCTATTCAGAGATTGCCGCAGCCGTTGAACTGCTGGAACGAAACGGCTACGTTCCCGTTCTGGCCCATGTGGAACGGTATAGAGCGTTGACCTTTTCCCGGCTGTACCGCCTCAAACGGCAAAGCGACGTTCTCTGTCAGGTCAACTGCAGCACCGTCCTTGACGGAATGGGGCCGCTTCAAAACCTGCGGCTGCACAAGTGGTTTCGAGACGAAATGATCGATATTGTGGCCAGTGACAGCCACAACTGCCAGACCCGCAAAACGCGCATGAAAAGCGTTTATTCCACTCTTTCCCATCGTTTTGGCGAAGAATACGCCGACCGTCTTGTCCGATTTTTCTGATCGGTTATCTTTTCAAATCATATCTGCATCATCCTTCTCCGATGATCTTCCTTCAACAAAGCAGAAAAGAGAGTGTGTGATTCCCATATGATCAAGATGCGTAGATCCATTCAAATGAGATGCATAAGTCTTGTGCATTTTGTGCTGAATACCGGGATCACGATGATGGCGTGGCTTCTGTGGTGCGCGCCGCTGATTGATACGCCCGATGCGCAAACCATGAGTCTGGCGATTTGCGCCTGTTATATGGTGTTCTCCATTTTTCTGTTTCGGACTTATAACGCTTACAAGATCGGAATGTATCGGGCGGGAGAAGTCTTTTATGCCCAAACGCTGGCTAACCTGTTCAGCAGCGCCATTACCTATCTGTTTGCCTGCCTGATTCGGCTGCGGCTGCTGCCCGTCTGGCCGGTGCTTGCCACCTTCTGCGGACAGACGATCGTCAGCGCCGCCTGGTGTCTTTGGGCCAACAAGCTGTATTTCCGGCTGCATCCGCCGATGAAAACGCTGGTACTCTACGAAACGGACGATGATTTTGAAAAGCTGAACGAAATTGTGTCCTTTGAGAACCGTTTTGACGTACAGAAAAAGATGAAATCCCCCGGAACGATCTACGAAATTCTGCCGAAGCTGAACGATTATCAGGCGGTGATCGTTTCCGGCATTGAGGCCACCCTGCGGAACGGAATCGTGAAGGCGTGTATTGACAAGGACATCGACTGCTACTTTATCCCTCACACAGGAGACGTGATCATTGCGGGCGCAAAGCATCTGCAATCCTTCAGCATCCCCATCATGAGCGCCAGACGCGCCGTGCTGCGCCCGGAATACGCCTTTGCCAAGCGCACGCTGGATGCACTGCTGGCGGCTCTGGGACTGGTGATTGCCAGCCCGGTGATGCTGATAACGGCGATTGCCATTAAGGCATATGACAACGGCCCTGTGATCTACCGGCAGGTTCGCCTGACCAAAGACGGAAAGCCCTTCGAAATCCTGAAATTCCGTTCCATGCGCGTGGACGCGGAAAAGGACGGGGTGGCCCGTCTTGCCGCCGATCAGGACAGCCGCATTACCCCGGTCGGCCGCATCATACGAACGGTTCATTTTGACGAGCTTCCCCAGCTGTGGAACATTCTGCGGGGCGACATGAGCATCGTGGGCCCGCGCCCGGAACGCCCGGAAATCGCTGCCCAGTATGAACAGGAAATGCCCGCGTTCAGTCTGCGTCTGCAGGTAAAAGCCGGCCTGACCGGCACGGCGCAGGTCTACGGGCGCTACAACACGGAGCCCCGGGACAAGCTCAAAATGGATTTGATGTATATCAACAATATGTCCCTCGGCGAAGACCTGAAGCTCATCTTCGCCACTGTGAAAATTATGTTCATGAAGGAGCGTACGGCAGGCGTACAGCTCGGTCAGGTAACGGCGGCGAAGGCCGGGGTGGCGGAGAAAAAGTCGGCGTAGATCGTTTATGCATGGTGAAGAATTTTGTGGAGAGAAGGAGAGAAGATGGTGGTCGCAAAGCAGCCGCTTATCACTGTCGTGATGCCCAATTATAACGGACGTTCTTTTGTGGAACAGGCGATCGACAGTGTGCTATGCCAGACGTATCCAAACTTCGAACTACTGGTAGTAGATGACTGCTCCACGGATGATTCTCTGCAGTTGATTCAGCAGAAAGCGCAATGCGACAACCGCATTCGAATCATTGTATTGGCGCACAATGTTGGTGTAGCGAATGCGCGAAACGCAGGAATCGCGGAGGCCAAAGGCGAGTATATCGCGCTTCTGGATAATGACGATTTGTGGACGGAGGACAAACTGGAACGTCAGCTTGCTCTCGCACAAAAGGGAGCGGACATTGTGTACTGCTCCTATGATTTTATAGACGAACAGAATCATTCGATCAAAAAGCCGTTTATGGTACCGCAGCAGACAAACTTTCACAAGATGCTTGCGTCCAGCGTTATCAGCTGCTCAACGAGCTTTATCAAGACGGAATTGATGCAGGCCCATCCCTTCAAGGCGGAATTTTATCACGAAGATTATGTTTTGTGGATGGAACTGCTTCAAATTTGTCCGACCGCATGTGGCGACCAGAAGGTGCTGATGCACTACCGGCAGGTGACGGGTTCCAGATCCAGTCAAAAAGGAAATGCGGCGAAGGAACGGTGGAACATATACCGAAAAGCACTGAAGCTCAATCGGGCTGCAAGTGTGTGGGCATTTGTGAGATACGCGGTAAACGGCGTTGTTAAGTATTATTTGTGACCTTTCCTGACAGATATCATTTTATTTAGAAGGAAGAAAAATATGAAGTTAGCAATCTTGATTCAATGTCATAAAAATCCCGAACAGATCAATCAACTGCTGGAAAGACTGGATCATCCCAGCGTGGATTGCTTTGTTCATATTGACAAAAAGCAGAAATTTGCCGATCAGATCATCAAAAGGAAAAACGTGTATGTGCTCCCAGAAAGCGAGCGTGTATCCGTGGAATGGGCGCAGATTTCACAGGTTACAGCAACCTTAAACCTTTTGACGGCGGCATATTCCACGGAAAAATACGACTATTATTGGCTGATCAGCGGGCAAGACTGGCCGCTGGTTGCAGTAGAAAAAATCGTAGATTTTTTTGAGAATCATAAGGGTTCTAATTTTGTTCAGTTCTGGAATAGCACAAATCACGGAACCAACCAGAGAAACAGCTTGGATAAAAGAAACGAGCTGTATTTTCCTTTAGGAATAATCGGCAGAAAATTATGGCAGAAAGTCGTAAAGAGAGCTTATGTTGAAATCACGGGAGGATATAATAAAACTTGGAAGATTTTTCTGCGCCATCAACCTGAATGTAAATTTTACTTTGGAAGCGCATGGTGGGCGCTGAATCGTGAAACGGTTGAATGGATGAAAGAATATCTGGAAAAACATGAAGAGTATTACAATTTTTATAGGAATGCCGTTTGCCCGGATGAATCTTTTTTTCATACGCTGGTCATGCTGTCGCCCTATGCCAATGAAAACACAGATTTTCTAACATATGTGCGTTTTCAAAAAGGAGCCAACAGCCCGGACATTTTAACTCAAAAAGATTATGCCGAGGCCGTGAATAGCAAGTATTTGGTTATGAGAAAAGTTGATATGGATGTAGACGATTTTTTTGTGAATTGTTGAAATGAAAGTTTTAATTGTGAGCCAGCCGGTTCTGAGCAGCACGAATAACATGGGCAAAACATTGATGGGATACTTTAAGGGTTTCCCTTCCGGCAATATTGCTCAGTTGTTTTTGCGGCAGGGAACGCCTGAAAACGCGGAGGTCTGCGAGCAGTATTATTGTTTTTCAGACGCGGATGCGATGAAGTCGATTTGGAACCGCAGTGTCCGGGGGACTTCCTTTGACAAAGGGACGGTTCAGGCCGCGGAAAAAGCTGCATCCGAAAAAAAACGAGCTGACGAGGCATACAAACTGGGGGCGGCGCATAAGGCATGGATGTTGTTGGCCCGCGACGTCGTTTGGAAATGCAGCCATTGGAAAAATGAAAAGCTGCTGGGCTGGCTCAAGCAGATCGACCCGGATGTGATCTTTATAGCTCCGGGGGACGGCGCGTTTGCCTATCGGGTAGCGGATGAAATTGCACAGTATTTACACCGGCCGCTGGTTATGGTATGCATGGATGATTTCTTTATCCACAATCGAAATCAGGGAGAATTTTTGGGAAATATCCGCCAAAGGCATTTTATGAAGGTAGTTCGGAAGACGATGCAGGATTGCGCGGCTGTTTTTACGATTTGCGATGGGATGAACAAAGCGTATAGCGCTCTCTTTCAAAAAAGCTGCTTTACGTTGCATACGTCCGCGGACAAACGGAAACTGACGCTTGACCCTGCCGCCAGCCACCTTTCCTATATTGGCAATTTGAGCTGCGGACGTTATCAGTCACTGCTGGAGATGGGAAAAGCACTTTCGGAGGTAAAGAGGGATGGTTTTCCGAACGTGATAGATGTGTATTCGGGTTCACAGGAAGCGCAATTCATTGAGCCGTTAAAAAACGCCCGCGGGATCTGCTTTCATGGAGCTGTTTCGGCAGAACAGATTCCCCAGATTATGAGCAGCAGTCTGATGGTGATTCATGCAGAGTCTTTTGACCCCGCCATGATGGAATTGGTTCGTTTTTCTGTATCGACCAAGATCGCAGAGTCCCTGATGTATGGCCCGTGCCTGCTGGCATATGGGCCGGAGGGAATCGCGTCGATCGACTACCTGAAGGAAAACGATGCCGCATATGTGATCACGCAGCCGGACAGGCTTGCGGAAGGACTGACAGAAATCCTGTCAAACGCAAAGCTGCGGGAGCAGATCATGGGCAACGCCAGAGCGTTGGCTGCTCGAAATCATGACCCGGAGGTCAATTCGAAAAAGCTTTATCAATGGCTGGAACGGGTTATTGGCAGCAACCATAAAACGGGGGAAACTTTGGATGAAGGTATTGCAGGTTAACACGGTTTGTGGGCGAGGAAGTACAGGGCGGATCGTAACCGACCTGCTGTTTTGTCTAAAAGAAAACGGCCACTCTGGAAAAATTGCATACGGCCTGAACCCGATGCTGAATGCCGAACAGGAGGATACCATTCTTCTTGACACCAAGCTGGAATATTATGTCCATAATATACTGGCTCGATTTACAGATAACGAAGGCGGTTATTCCTTCTTTGGAACAAAACGTTTGATCAGCACAATCGAAAAGTATAGGCCGGATGTTATACATCTTCATAATCTTCATGGTCATTACTTGAATTATGGAATGTTTTTTTCGTTTTTAAAAGAAAAAAACATTCCGCTGGTGTGGACGTTTCATGATTGCTGGCCAATGACAGGACATTGTACATATTTTGTGGTAGCAGGTTGCAGACAGTGGAAAGTACAATGCATGAGTTGTCCGCAGTTACAGTGCTATCCATGCTGCTATACAAAAGGGAATGTAAAAGAAAATTATTTAAAGAAAAAGAAGAACTTTACTGGATTAGAAAATTTGGTGATCGTGACGCCTTCTCAGTGGATGGCGGGTCTTGTAAAAGAAAGTTTTCTCAAGGAGTACCCCGTAAAAGTAATCCATAACGGAATTGATTTGTCAAAATTTTATCCCCGAACAAGAACTTTATTTAGAAAGAAATATGGTTTGAAAGACGAAACTCTTATTTTAGGCGTGGCGAGTGAATGGGGCGAACGAAAGGGGTTCAATGATTTTATCCGGCTTGCCGGAAAATTATCAGACAATCAGCGTCTTATTATGGTCGGCGTGAACGAGAAGCAGTCAAAAGAACTTCCTAAAAGTATCATCACGATCAAAAAAACAAACAGCGCGGAAGAACTTGCAGAAATCTATAGTGCGGCTGATGTGTTTTTCAATTTTACCTATGAAGATAATTTTCCAACCGTTAATTTGGAGGCGATGGCCTGCGGAACCCCGGTTGTTACATACCGAACTGGCGGGAGCCCGGAAAGTATCGCATATCAGACGGGAAGCGTTGTGGAACAGGGGGATTACCGTGCTGCCTTGGAGCTGATCGATTCTATGATGAAATTAGATCGGAATGTGATAAGAGAAAGGACTCACAAACGATATGAAGCACGGGATCGATATAATGAGTACTTGGAACTTTATCATTCGATGATTCCATCGTGTAAGTAATAAAGAAGGAACTAGCGTGAAAGAAACGAAATTATCGATTAGATGCACAGATCTGTTCATTCCATTGATGATGCTGTTTGCATTGGATTTTTTTGATTTATCGGGAATTATCCTGTCTTTGCTTCTTTTGCTTTTGTTTGGTTTTTGTGGAAAAGAAGTAAAGCTTGATAGAATGGCATTGTTAATGCTCCTATTCTCCGCAGCGTATGGGCTGAGCATCTTTTATTTTGAAGGAGTTACGGTCGATGCAATTATCAAATATGCGATTGCCCCGTGGGGGTGCTACGTATTAGGCTTTAACATACTAAGACTAAAAAAGGATGCATCCTCAATAAAAATTTCTAAATTGCTGTTTATCGGCTTTTTTATTCACGGAGTACTGAACTTAATTGCTTCGGTGGCGCAGTTTGGAATAAATTTTAACAACAATTATAGGCAGGCATATGATTTTTGGCAGGGGCGGATTATTTCTGTTACGACGGCGGCTCTGTATTACTCACCGTTGGTGTTTTATGCTATCGGAGTGTTGCTTACACAAAATATAAGAAAGAAAAAAATATTCAGTGTTATCGTGATACTGATTTCGGCCTTCGCAACATTACTTTATCAAAATCGTACATTGATTTTGGCAGCTGTAATTGTTTTAATGGGTGGTATTGTCTCAATTTTACTTGATTCGAGCACAACGAAAAAAACAAAAATTTCCTTTCTTTTCGGAACGGGGGCTGCAATCGGAGTCATTCTTGTTGCGTGGATAACAGACTTAGGCGGAATTAGATCATTTCTGCAGAACACAACATTTTATGCTCGATTAACAGGTGCAAACGGTGAAGGACAGGATCGAACAAAAATATGGAGCAGCTTTATTTTTGGAGATGCATGGAAATATCCATTTGGAGGAAATAGAGCTGTCTTATACAAAAATAAAGGATATGTGCATAATACATGGCTGGATATTTTTAGGAGAGGTGGAATTATACCGTTTATCTCATTTGGCCTTTTCACGCTGCTTTCCGTTAGAACTGTGTTTCTGTACGCAAAACAAAGCACAATCAAAAGCGAGGATCGTCACGCTCTCGCATTTTCAATGATAGGAATAGCAGCCATGTTTTTTGTTGAGCCTGTTATCGAAGCAAATCCATATATTTTTTATTTGCCTTTGGTCGTCATTGGACTTATGAATGGTGAGCTATATATAAATAGAACGGAGTACTTACAGTGAAACTTGTTTTTATTTCAAATTATATATCTCATCATCAGAAACCTTTTTGCGATGCAATGAAGCAAAAAATAGGCAAAAATTTCATTTTTATGGAAACAATGCCGATGGAAAAAGAACGATTGGACATGGGCTGGGAACCGATAAGGGAAAACTATGTTTTCCGCACATATGAAAGCAATGAAAGCGAGAAAAAGGCTAAAAAAATAGCGGTGGATGCAGAGATTGTCATTTTAGGTTCAGCTAGTGACAACTATATTATACCGCGTCTGAAAACGAAAAAACTCACCTTCAAATACGCGGAACGGTTTTACAAGACAGGGTTGACTTTGCGAAATCTTCCGCACGCGGCGGCAGGGGCTTGGCTCCATCACGGCCGTTTTCAGCGCTATCCGCTGTATATGCTGTGCGCAAGCGCTTATACGCCTGCGGATGCGGCGATCTTCCATAACTATGTCGGCCGAACTTACAGGTGGGGATATTTCCCGGAAGTCAAACGATACGATGTGGCCGAATTGATGGAGAAAAAGCAGTCGGCTGTATCGGTCGGAGAGGAACACTCCCGGATTTCCATCCTGTGGGCCGGCAGGCTGATCGGATGGAAGCACCCGGAAGCGGCTGTTCAGCTGGCGGCGTCCCTGAAGGAAAAAGGATACTCTTTCCGAATGAGCATGATCGGCAACGGGGAAATGGAGACGCAGCTTCGCGGCATGATTCGGGAGAAAGGCTTGGAGGATTGCGTGGAGATGCTGGGCGCGATGCCGCCGGAAGAAGTGCGCAGGCATATGGAAAAAGCAGATATTTACCTGTTTACCAGCGACTTCAACGAGGGCTGGGGAGCCGTCCTGAACGAGTCCATGAATAGCGGCTGCGCCGTGGTGGCAAGCCATGCCATCGGTTCTGTGCCGTTCCTGATCAAAAATGGAGAGAATGGGCTGATCTATGAAAACGGAAATCAGTTGGACTTGGAAAAACAGGTATTGAGACTTTTGGAGGATGGGGCATTTCGAAAAAAAATCGCTGAAAATGCGTATGAAACCATGATAAACCTGTGGAACGCCGAGACTGCCGCGGAACGTTTTCTGACATTGACAGAGAAATTGCTCAAAAACGAAAATACGGATTCTCTATTTCTAGACGGCCCGTGCAGTAAAGCGGCGATTTTGAAAAACGACTGGTATCAACATTAAAGGTGGAAAGCGTATGCATCCGATTCGCTCCCTGAAAAGAAGAACGGCTCTCTTTCTAGTGAATCACGTACTGACCGGAACAAGACCCTGCTTCTTTGAAACAAAAAGAAGATGGCTCAACTCGATTGGATATTCCATTGGAGAAGGAACCAAAGTCGTCGGGCCGATGGAATGCTATGCAAAATTGAAGGTAGGGCGGAACTGCTGGCTCGGGAAAAATCTGAAAATCAATGGGAACGGCACGGTGGAAATCGGTGACAACTGCGATATTGGGCCGGAAGTCACCTTTCAGACGGGAGGGCACCAGATCGGAACGTCGGAAAGACGAGCAGGCGAAGGCCTTGTGTTTCACCAGAAAGTAGGGAACGGCGTTTGGATCGGCGGCCGCGTTACCATCCTTGGAAATACGACGATCGGAAGCAGCAGCGTGGTCGCGGGCTGCGCCTGTGTGGTCAAAGACGTGCCTCCCAATACGCTGGTGGGAGGCGTACCAGCAAAAATGATTCGGAAGCTTGACGATGAAGATTCAGAAGATCCTGAAAAGTAAAGTGACGAAAAATGCCGGCTGGCTGATCGGCGGGCGCGTTTATCATATGGCGCTGGCGTTTGTCGTGGGCCTGCTGACGGCGCGGTATCTGGGGCCGGGCAACTATGGGCTGATCAACTATGCGGCCACCTATACGGCGTTTTTCTCTTCTTTCTGCACCCTGGGAATTAATTCCGTGATCGTCAAAAATTTTGTCGATCACCCGGAAGAAGAAGGGGAAACCATAGGCTCGGCGATCATCCTGCGGGCGATCTCCAGCGCGCTGTCGCTGGTCATGATGGTGTGCATCACGCTGATCGTGGATCGGGGAGAGACCACGACCCATTGGGTCGTGGTACTTTGCGGGGTCGGCGTTCTCTTTCAGGTGATGGACACGCTTAACTACTGGTTCCAGTGCAAATTGCAGTCCAAATATGCCGCCATTGCCACCGCAATCTCCTACACCGTCGTCTCGGCCTATAAAGTCTGGCTGCTTTTTACGGGAAAGAGCGTGGAATGGTTCGCCGTGTCCACGTCCATTGATTATCTGGTCGCTTCCATGGTGCTGCTGGCCCTGTATAAAAAACAGCATGGCCCGCAGTTTTCCTGCTCCCTCCGAAAAGCCAAAGAGCTGCTGGGCAGCAGCCGGCATTTTATTCTGGCGGGCCTGATGGTGTCAATCTATGACAGCACCGATAAATTCATGCTAAAGCAGGTGATGAATGAAGCGGAAGTCGGCTTCTATTCGACGGCAGTTTCCCTGTGCAACACCTGGGTGTTTTTGCTGACGGCGCTGATCGATTCGTCTTACCCCGTTATCCTGCAGTCCTTTGAAAATAAGGAGGGATTTGAGCGGAAGAATAAGCAGCTCTACGCCATCGTGTTTTACGCGTCGGTGAGTGTCTCGCTGCTGTTTTCGATCTTTGCCTCTCCCATCGTTGTGTTTCTGTACGGAGAGACGTACGCGCCGGCGGCCGCCCCTTTGAGGATCATTACCTGGTACGTCGCCTTTTCCTATCTGGGGGTCGCCAGAAATGCGTGGATCGTCTCCTATGGCAAGCAGAATTATCTCAAATACCTGTATATGGGAGCGGCCCTCGCCAATGTATTGCTGAATGCGCTGATGATCCCGCCGTGGGGCGCGTCCGGCGCCGCACTGGCGTCTTTGCTGACGCAGATCAGCACCATTTTGGTATTTCCGGCGCTGCTCAAAGATCTGCGGCCCAATGTCAGACTGATGCTGGACGCGATTCTTCTCAGGAATGTTTTTTGAAAAGGAGAAAGAAATGTCTGCATTTGATAACGCCACCCTTATGATTACCGGCGGTACGGGGTCGTTCGGTTCTACGGTTCTGAAGCATTTTCTGGACTCTGACCTAAAGGAGATTCGCATCTTCTCCCGCGACGAGAAAAAACAGGACGATATGCGCCATGCCCTTCAGGCGAACCACCCGGAGAACGCGAAAAAGGTGAAGTTCTACATCGGCGATGTGCGCAGCCCCCAGTCCATCCGAGACGCGATGCCGGGTGTTGACTACATTTTTCACGCGGCGGCCCTGAAGCAGGTGCCGTCCTGCGAATTTTTTCCGATGCAGGCGGTTCAGACCAACATTGTCGGAACGGACAATGTTCTTCACGCCGCTATCGACGCGGGGGTGAAGCGCGTAGTTTGCCTGTCCACGGACAAAGCCGCTTACCCTATTAACGCGATGGGCATTTCCAAGGCCATGATGGAGCGCGTGATCTACGCCAATGCCCGCATGGCGGCGGAGGGCGGAGGCACGACCATTTGCTGCACCCGCTACGGCAATGTGATGTGCAGCCGCGGCAGCGTCATTCCGCTGTTCATCGAGCAGATCAAGGCGGGCAGGCCCATCACCATCACCGACCCCAATATGACCCGTTTTCTGATGAATCTGGATGAAGCGGTGGAGCTGGTGATGTTCGCCTTCCAGAACGCGAACCCCGGCGACATGTTCATTCAGAAGGCGGACGCGTCCACCATCGGCGATCTGGCCAAGGCCGTCCAGCGGCTCTTTGGGGACACGGGCACCCAACTGATCGGCACACGCCATGGGGAAAAGCTGTTCGAGACGTTGATGACCCGGGAAGAACGCCTGCGCAGTCAGGATATGGGGCGCTATTTCCGGGTGGCGGCGGATAACCGCGACCTGAACTATGACAAGTTCGTGGTAAAGGGCGAGGTGCATACGATGGCCGACGAAGCCTACACCAGCCACAACACCACCCGTCTGGATGTGGAGGGGACGGTGCGGAAGCTTCTGACCACCGATTACGTTCAGAATGAATTAAAGGGCATTCCGAATGTCTGAAAACCAAAGGAGAAACGGATGAGGATTGCCTATATCATTCTCTGCCATACAGACCCCGAGCACATTCGGCGGCTGACGAAAAAAATCACCGGCGGCACGGATGACGAAGCGTTTATTCATGTAGATGGCAAGTGCGACGCAGCGCCCTTCGAGCAGACGCTGAAAGACGTGCCGCAGGCGCATTTTTTGTGCCAGAGGATCCCGGTCTATTGGGGAGGATATTCCGCCGTCGAAGCGACCGTTCAGCTGCTCAGAGCCGCCCTTTTATGGGAAGGACAGCCGTTTGACCGTTTCGTGCTTCTGCAGGGGCTGGATTACCCGATCAGAACGAATCGGGAAATCCACGCCTTTCTGGAGAAAAAAACCGAAACGGAATTTCTCCTCGCGCAGAACATTTCCCAATGTGCCGATCCCCATGAGACCCATAAGTATTCGCTGTACTGGTTTCTGGATTCGAAAACAAAGCTGTGGGCCAAAATCTGGCACAAGGCCAATTCCGTTCTTTTTTTGAGATCGGGTCGCATTCCTCATTGGAAAAAGAACTACGTCAGGAATCAGACGGGCGAAAAAATGGACATTTATCAGGGCTGCGCCCAGTTTGGCGTGACGAGAAAGCTGGCGGAATATCTGGTGCGCTTTCATGATGAAAATCCCGGCTTTAACCGATATTTTCGCACCATGTACGCGCCGGATGAGGCTTATTTCCACACGATCGTTTACAATTCCCCGTTTGCAGCGCATACGCCCAAGGGCAAGGCCGTCGCAAGCCCGCATTTGACGGACTTTGAAAACCTCACCTATTTTGAGTACCCGGCGGACGTTACCCTTTTTACGGAAAAGAAGGACTGGCCGAGGCTGAGGGACAGCGGCTTTCTGTTCTTCCGAAAGGCGTCCAGCCAAAGCAAAGAATTGCTGGACTTCATTGACGAGCAACATCGGACGCAGGAAAAGGAAGAAGAATCAACGAACCCCCTTCCCGCGGCGGACGGGAAAGGACACGGACAAAGCTCACAGACGGCTCAAAGGCAGATACGGCGCGCTTCTTCGGATATGCCCAAAAGCAGGAATAAAGGCGTTTGAAGTAGAATGCTACATTGTTTTTTTAGCGCGCGTCCTGCTCAGACATCTCGGGACGCCTCAAAGGAGATTCAATCGTGGAAGCGTCTGTTTTCAAAATGACCCATGAGCAAAGCCTGCAGCAAAATGGCTACACCGTCTGTTCCCCCATCAGCGGCAGCATGAAGCCGCTGATAAGGCCGAACGTGGACAGCGCCGTGTTTGTTCCGCCGGAGAAAATCCGCAAATATGACGTGGTGCTGTACCGGCGGGAGGGACAGGCCATCATGCACCGGGTCGTCGGGTTCCGGGGCGAAGATACCCTTATCCGCGGGGATAACAGCAGCTATACGGAAACCGTGCCGCGCCGGGATATTTTCGGCGTGATGCAGGGCTTTTACCGGGGACAGCGCTACGTGGCCGCAACGAACCTCGGCTACCGGCTGTTTTCCCGGTGCTGGGTCGCCATGGCCCCGCTGCTGCCGCTGATAAAGAAGATTTACCACATTTTGCGGAAGTAGCTCATCCCCACCCCTTCGGTGTATCCTGCTCGGCCCTCTGAGCAGTGTACATAAACATTCTATCGGAAAGGAGGAACCTAACCATGAAGTATGAAGCTCCTGTGGCGGTCGTTGTCGATTTCGAGAACGACTATGTGGCGGCTGCGCTCCCCAGCAAGACCGTCTAATCCCCGGTAGATCCAACGGCGAAATCGCGGTACGAAAGTATCGCGGTTTCGCCCATCCTGGAGGAAAAAACCATTTATGTTTTATATAGAAATCGCCAAGCTTCTGGTACAGGTGAACAACCATTATGAGCTGATTCGGCAGCACTGCCAGCCCTATCTGGTGGAACCGTATCGGGAACCCGACCTCGTTATGGAAGCAGACGAAAAAGAAATCGCCTTTGGGAAGGCATGGTTTTTGCAGCATGAGCATACGGAAATTACCGACGCAGCGTCGGAATTTTCCCGGGCTCCGTATACCATTTATCCCAAGCTTCCGGCTTTTGGCGCAATGTGGCTGCATTCCGTACTCCTTGAAATGGATGGGGAGGGTTATGCGATAACGGCTCCCAGCGGATATGGCAAGTCCACGCAAGGACAACTCTGGCTGAAGGCCTTTCCCGATCGGGCGCGTATTATCAACGGGGATAACCCCATCGTCCGCAAAGAAGGGGAAGGTTTTGTGGCTTATGGTACACCTTTTTGCGGCAAAGAGGGCTATCAGGTGAATATCGGCGTTCCGCTCAAAGGCTTCTGCTACCTCAAGCATGGGGAAGCCAATTCCATTCGGCGGATGGACAGCACCGTAGCCTTTGCCCAGCTTCTGAGGGAATATCAATGCCGCTTTACACCACAGAATCAGGAAAAGTATATGGAACTGCTGCAGCACTTCGCGGAGACCGTCCCTGTTTATGTGCTCACCTGCAATCTGGACGGCCAGGCGCCCATTGTGGCTTATGAAGGAATGAAGAATGGCGGAAATTGATCTGGTATGCCCGTGGGTGGACGGCAATGACCCGGCGTGGCAGCAGGAACGGCAGCACTATGTTCCGGCAGAACTGCAAAGCGGCGTTTTGATGTATCGCGACTGGCAGCTGATGCGTTACTGGTTCCGCGGCGTGGAACGGGCGCTGCCGTGGATCCGCAAGGTGCATTTTGTCACGTGGGGCCATCTTCCCCCGTGGCTGAACACGGAACATCCGAAACTGCACGTCGTGCGGCACGACGAGTTTATCCCGAGGGCCTATCTGCCCACGTTCAGTTCCAGCGCCATTATGCTCAATATCCATCGTATTCCCGGACTGGCGGAGCAGTTCATTCTTTCCAATGATGACTGCTTTTATCTGGATGAAACAGCCCCGGAGGAATATTTCCAAAACGGTTTACCCTGCGATCAGCTGCATATCAAGCCCATCACCGAGGTCTGCACCGACAATTTCGGCTATATCCTCTGGAATAATATTTCCTGCCTGAATAAGCACTTCGACCTGCGGACCTGCATGACGCAGCACAAAGACCAATGGTTCGCCGACTGCTACCCGGACAAGGTGCTGGCGGACAACTGTTTGGCCGCGTCCCTGCGCCATTTCCCGGGCTTCGATTGCCCGCACCTTCCCCAGCCATACCTGAAAAGCACATTTGAAACGGTGTGGGGAAAGGCATATACGCGCCTGAATTATGCCAGCAAGCAAAAATTCCGTACATGGTCAGATCATACGGAATGGCTGATGCGGTATTGGCAGCTGGCTTCCGGGCAGTTTGTGCCCTATGTGCGTCAGGGCGGGCAGGCGATCTCATTGGACTTGGAGAAGGAAAAAATCAAGGAAACGCTTCTTTCCACCCAAAACCGCGTCGTCTGCCTGAACGAAGGAGAACGGTCTGTAGACTACCTTTCCAGACGCGCCTATTTGAAGAATTTGTTCGAACGCGTATTGCCCCAAAAGTCCGCGTTTGAAAAGGATTGAGGTGGACGAGTTGGAAAAATTGGCGTTGGTGATTCCATCCCAGCCGTTGGACGCGGAAGCTCGTCACGACCGAGCCACGGCGGAGCTGCTGGCGCAAATGCTTCCGCAGGAGTTTGACTGCACCTGCGTTCAGCCGAACCTGAAAGCGGCGCTGCAGCCCCGCTCGGAAGACAAAAACGCGCCTACCTACACCCAGCGCAGCTATGCCCTGTGGCGCAGGACGCTTCCGCCTCCCGTCGAAGCCTTTGACGCGGCGTTGGCCATGGACGGGCTGCACCCTTGGGCGCTGGCAGCGTTGGAGGGGCTGAATGCCAAGCGGCGGTACGTCTGGCTCTGCGACCTGCCGGAGGAGTATCTGCTGCCGGAGGATATCCCCTTCTTTGCCGAGCACTATGCCGCGCTGACAGGAATTTTCTGCGCCAGCGAAGCGATCCGCGAGGATTTTGGCCGCCTGTTTCCCTCCCTCGCCCCCAAAAGTACGGTGATCACGCTGCCCTTGGATACGGCGTATTACCGGCAGCTTTCTCGGGAAACGGAGGAACCATGGGGGGCCGGTACGGCGGATATTCTGGCCGCCTGCCGTCTGGACAGCGACAACGACGCGCAGAAAATCCCGCAGCTGGCCGCCCGGTGGAAGGTGAAAAAGCCGGAGCTGCGCTGGCATATCGCGGGCACAGGCTCCCGGCAGGATCGGCTGGTGCGGGACATCGTGCTGGCCGACGTCTGCGACGAAGTGGAGCTGTTAGACCCGCCGGAGAATCTCGCACCGTTGATGGCACAGGCGAACGCCTATCTGTCCATTGCCGAAGCGGGCGACGAAGAAGCGGAGCGCATGGCGCGCGCCATGGGGAAAACGATATTCCAGTTACCCTTGACAGATCAGCAGCTTTCAGGCATGGAAGCCCGTGTCGGGAAAGCTGTTTTTTCTGAATGGAAAGACCAAAGAAAATGCTTCAAAGCACTGAAGGAGGAACGGTTATGAAAATCAATGAGGGATTTGTTCTGCGGAAGGTCGGCAAGGATCAGGTGGTCGTGGCCATCGGGGAAGCGTCGGCGCGGCTGAACGGGTTGATCAAACTGAACGGCACCGGCGTGGAGCTGTGGAAGCAGCTGGAGCAGGGAGCCGGACGGGACGAGCTGGCGGATTCTCTGGCGAAAAAGTACGGTATCTCCCGCGAACAGGCCGAAAAGGACGTGGACGCTTTCCTGAAGCCGCTGACGGACATCGGCTGCGTGGCGGAATAAGGGCGTTTGTCATGGAAGAAAAACACCCGCTCGTCAGCGTGATCATGCCGATTTATAACGCGGAGGAGACGGTAGAGCGCGCCATTCGAAGCGTGCAAAGCCAAACCTGCCCCGATTGGGAACTGCTGGCGGTGGACGACGGCTCCGCAGACGGGAGCGGGGCCGTCTGCGACCGCTGCGCGCGGGAGGATGCGCGCATTCGCGTGTTCCATACGCCCAACGGTGGCGTTTCCCATGCGCGGAATACGGCGATGCAGGCGGCCCGGGGAGAATGGATCGCTTTTCTGGACAGCGACGACAGCTATGACCCGGCCTTTTTGCAGACGATGCTGGCTAATGCTGCCGATGTGGATATGGTGATTTGCATGTATCGGCTGATGCCTGCGGGTCAGAACGTTGCAATCGACAGAAAAAACATCGCCCAGACAGAGGCGCGGGCGGTTTTGGAAGAGACGGTTTGCTGCGGAGAAATGCATATTACCACCACCCCGGTCTGGAACCGAATGATTCGGAGACGGTGCGTCACAACAATGTTTGATGAAAAAATGAAACATTGGGAAGACGGCGTTTTTGTGCTGCAGAACTGGAAAAACTGCGAGCGCGTGAAAATCATTCCCGATTGTCTATATCATTATTTTTACACGACCGGCTGTTCGCTGAGCAAAAAAATAGATTTAGGCGAGCTGAAATGTCTGCAAAAAAGAAAAAACTCATATGCGGAAATGCTGTCAGGCTCCCGTAGGGCAATGGAAAAAGTCATTTCCAATTATCAGACAAAAGTCTGCTATTACTTTTTGAAATTGATGTCAGTCAAAAAAGCAAAGCAGGACAAGCTGCTGATCTTACGCTTGCAGATAGATGACGAACTTTTCCTGAACAACGCTTCCTATGGAATCCAATGCCGTGGAATCTTTCGCCTGCTCTGGCGCGCCCTGCAAACGCAAAAGGCGGAGTGGGTCTATTTCGTTTTTTTCGTGCTGGGAAAGCCCTATATGCGTTATCTGGCCTTGAAAGAAAAAATGTTATGGAGGGATGGAAGAAAGTGAAGCATAAAACGACGCTTCATTTTCTGACGGAGCGCAACCGAAGATATATTCCCGGCCTGATCTTGCTGACGTTGCTGGAAGTGGCCCGCGCCTATCTGGGCGTGGAGTTCGCCATGGTCACCAGGCAGGTGATCGACTGCGCCCAGGGCGGGTCGGCGGAAAAGCTGACACGGGCCGCGCTGCTGCTGGCGGCGGTGGTCGCGGGGATCATGGTGCTGTACGCCTCGGCGCAATACCTGCGCGGGTGGCTGCGGGCCACGCTGGATCGCGAGTGGAAAACGCGCCTGTCGCACACGCTGCTGCACGGCGACTATGCCACGGTATCGGCCTATCACAGCGGGGAACTGGTCAACCGTCTCACCAGCGACGTGGAGGCCGTCAACGGCGGCGTGATCGCCCTGATCCCCAATGTGGCCGCCCTGTTGACCCGGCTGGTCTCCGCCGTGTGGATGATGGCCACCATGGAGCCGACCTTTACCCTGCTGGCAGTCGCCTGCGGGCTCGTCGTCATCGGCGCGACCGGCTTTTTCCGCCAGCGGCTTAAGACATTGCACAAGCAGATGCAGGAGGCCAACGGAAAGGCCAACGGCTTCGTGCAGGAGATTATGGAAAAGCTGCTGGCGGTGCAGGCCATGAGCGTGGAAGCGGAAACGGAAGCCCGCGAGAAGAAAATTCTGGACAGCCGCTGGAAGCTGCAAATGCGGCAGCAGCGGTTTTCGATCATGGGCACCACGGGCATGTATCTGGCCTGTTACCTGCTGGAAGGCGCGGCGCTGGTCTGGTGTGCGCTGCGGCTGATGCAGGGCGAAATTTCCTTCGGTACGCTGACCGCCGTGGTGCAGCTGACCGGCCAGTTGGAAGGGCCGATTCTGAACTTCTCCGGCTATATTCCTCAATATGTGGCCATGCTGGCCAGCGCGGAGCGGCTGATGGAGCTGGAAGAAATTTCGGGCGTTCCCGTTCAAAAACGAGACGTGCAGACGCTCTTTGGGGCCGATACCTGCATTGAGGCGGAGGGGCTGTGCTTCGCCTATGACGACACGACCGTCTTTGACAGCGCGTGTTTTCGGCTGCCCTTGCAGGGTTCTGCCGCCATTACGGGAAATTCCGGCATCGGCAAAAGTACGCTGCTCAAGCTGCTGCTGGGGATTTACAAACCAACCTCAGGACGGCTGCTGCTCAGAACAGGGTCGGAAGAAATCCCGCTGAACGCGGAAACCCGCGGTCTGTTCGCCTATGTGCCGCAGGGAAATCTGCTTTTCAGCGGCACACTGCGGGAAAACCTGCTGCTGACCGCGCCCGACGCGACGGAGCAGGACATGGAGACGGCGGCGTTCGTCAGCTGCATGGACGAATACCTGCCCCAGCTGGAGCATGGCTTCGATACGGTGCTGGGGGAAAGCGGCGCGGGCCTGTCCGAGGGTCAGGCGCAGCGGGTCAGCATCGCCCGGGCCGTGCTCAGCGGCGCGCCGGTATTATTGCTGGATGAAGCGACCTCCGCGCTGGACGCGGTGACGGAACAGCGCGTGCTGGAACGGCTGAACGCGCTGCCGGGCCGCGTCTGCATCGCGATCACTCACCGTCCGGCCGCGCTGGCGCTGTCAGATCGCCAAATGGTGATCGCAGACGGAAAGATCACGGTTCAGACATTACGAAAAGAGGAAAAAGCATGGATCAGATAAGTCAGGTCGTACTGTCTCTGCTGCGTTCGGCGCTGTGGGGAGAGAAAATTAGTTGCCCTGCCGATACGGACTGGGAAGCGGTAACGAAGGAGCTGCGGATGCAGGCCGTTTTGGGCGTTGTCGCCGGGACCGACCTGCCGGAAAGCATCCCGGCGGAGGTGCGTACCCGATGGGAAGGCCTGGCAATGCATCAGGGTCTGCATTTTTATCATCTTCTGCACGATCAGGACGAGCTTCTGACCCTGCTGAAGGAAAACGGGATCCCCACCGTTATCCTCAAGGGCATGGCCGCGGCGGTGTACTATCCGTCCCCTGAAATGCGCTCTATGGGCGACGTGGATTTTCTGGTGCCCAGAGGAAAGGACGAGCAGACTTACGAACTGCTGCTGGCCAACGGCTACGAGCTGTTTGAGGAAAAGGACGCAGTCGACAAGCATATTTCCTTCCAAAAGGGCGAGGCGCGCTTTGAAATGCACCGCTACTTCGGCCGATTTGACCGGGTCGACGCGATGAAGTACATGGACGACCTTCTGCAAAAAGAAATGCAGAGCATTGAATGGCGCGCCTGCTCGGGAAGCAGCTTCCCGATGCTGTCGCCGCTGGCGAATGGTCTTGTGCTGCTGGAACACGCCGCCGGTCATTTCCGGGATGGATTGGGGCTGCGCCACATTCTCGACTGGATGATGTACGTCCATTCCTGCCTGACGGATGCGTTCTGGAACGAAGCGTTTCAGTCGGCGGCGCAGGCCATAGGGCTGGATAACTTCGCCAAGGTGCTGACCAAAATGTGTCAGACCTACCTCGGCCTGGCGGGCGACCTGCAATGGTGCCGGGATGCCGACGACGAAAGCTGCCGCCAGATCATGGACTATGTGCTGGAACAGGGCAACTTTGGCTTTAAGCAAATGGATGTGGAAGGCAAAGTGATCCGTCTGTTCGGCAGGCATAACGGGCTCGTCGAGTGGTGCCGTCTTTTGCAGCTTTCCGGCATGAATCACTGGGGTGCGGTTCAGCGACATCCCATTCTCAAGCCCTTCGCCTGGATCTATGGTATAGGCCGCTATCTGCATCTGGCGCTCGGCCGGAAAAACGCCATCGGGCTCGTCCGGGAAGAAAAAAAGAAGAGCGACCAGCGGGAAAAAATGTACACGGAGCTGGGAGTCAATCGAGGCAAAATCCCAGTCGTTCTGCAGGACGATCAGTTTGTAGAGCGGAAGCAGTGACGAATCCCCCGTGTGGGACAAAAGAAGAACGGCACCCCGGATGTCAGCGTGGTATGTGCGGCTGACATCCGGGGTGTTTTGCTATAGAACCATTCTTTGCCATCGCCCCCTTTTTCTGTTACAATAAACAGAGAAATCATCATGCGGTCAGGGAAGATAGAATGCTGAAACAGCTCAGGTATTTTCAATCGGTGGTTCGGCTGAACAGCTTTTCGGAGGCGGCGGAGAAAAATTTCATTTCTCAGTCCGCCATTTCCCAGCAGATTCAGGCACTGGAACGGGAATTGGGCTTTCTGCTGCTGGAAAGGAAGAACCGCACCTTTGCGTTGACGCCGGCGGGGGAATATGTGTATCAGAAAAGCCTGCTGCTGACGGCGGATTATGAACGGATGCGCAGCGAGGTGGACAGCGCCAGACCGGCGCTGGAAAAATGGGTGGTGGAGGTTCAACGGTGAAAAAACTGCTGATCGTTTATTATTCCTGGTCCTGCGGCAATACGGAGCGGATCGCCAAAATACTGCAATGCACCGCGGGCGGCGACCTTTGGAAGTTGGACACCGCCGAGCCCTATCGCGGCAGCTACAGCGAAGTGGTCGATCAGGGCCAGCGGGAAGTGGAGCGGGGCTTTGAGCCGGAGCTGAAGCCGCTGGGCGTGGACCCGGCAGAGTATGACTGTATCGCTGTGGGAACGCCCACGTGGTGGTATACGGTGGCACCCGCCGTCAAAACTTTCCTGCACCAGCAGCATTTCAGCGGCAAAACGGTGCCCCCTTCATGACCAACGGCGGCTGGCCGGGTATCTGCTGGGAGAATTTTGACTGGAACTGTTCGCTGACCAGATGCCCTCCACCGACAGCGTGTCCTACGCCTTGAGCGACGACAAGGGCAATCTGCTGACCCTGCCGGAACATTTACTGGGGGAGGAAAATGAGCTGAGTTCCTTCCTGTTTTTAGGGAGGTCCGGGTTTGCCCGCAGCGGCAGCTGGCTGTATTCGGTGGATCGTGCCCGCATCCCGGACAGCGACTTCACCGTATCCTGCATCATGAAGGTCACGTCTCCCCGGCAGGAGAGGATGCAGGTTGCGTCCATGCTGTGTCTGATCCTGCTGGGAACGCTGTTGCTGGCCCTGATCTGCATCGGAATCTGCACCCGGAATATCTCCATCCCAGCCGACCGACTGCGGAACCGGCTGGCCCGCATAGCGGAAAACGACTTGTCTCCCGACCCGGAGCTGGAACAGCTGCTCGTCGGCTTTGCCCAGATGGGCGCTACCGTCAATCAGATGACGGTCAGCATTCAGGGGCTGATGGAACAGGCGGTGGCCGAAGCCAACGCCAAAAAGGACAGCGAGATCGCCGCCCTGCAAAGCCAGATTTATCCCCACTTCATTTATAACACGCTGGATTCCATCCACTGGATGGCGAAATTGCAAAAGAATATCGGCATCTGCACCCTGACCGAGTCCCTGACGGCGCTCCTGCGCAATCTGGTGCGGTCGCCCGGCGAACGGATCCCCCTTCGAGAGGAGCTGAACCTGCTCCGGCACTATATCACCATCCAGTCCGTACGCTATATGGACTCCTTCGACTGCGATATTCTTGTTCCCGAGGAATTACAGGACTATCGGATCATTAAATTCGTGCTGCAGCCGTTGGTGGAGAACGCGGTCTTTCATGGGGTGGAACCGGCAGATCATTTCTGTAAGATCGTGATCTCGGCCACGGCGGAGGACGGTGTGCTGCATCTGGTGGTAGAGGACAACGGCGTGGGCATGGACGAACAGCGGCTGGCCGTGCTGAACGGACAGGTGGAATCTGCGGACAAAGGCGGCATCGGCGCGGCTAATGTCCGCAGCCGCATCAAGCTGGTCTATGGCGAAAAGCTACATTCAGGAGCACGTGGAGGAGCGCCTGACCCTGAACGATGTCAGCGCGGCGGTGCACATTTCCCCAAATTATTTGTCTTACCTGTTTATGCGCCAGCTTTCGGTGGGCTTTGTGGATTGCGTGAATCAGATGAAAATGAAACGGGCCTGCGAGCTGCTGGAAACGGGAAACCATCTGATCTATGAGGTGGCCAACCGGCTGGGCTACGAAAACGCCTATTATTTTTCCAAGGTGTTTCGGAAATATATCGGCTGTACGCCCAAGGAATATCAGGCGCGTGGACGAATGGAAAAGGGAAAATGAGGGGAAAACGGTGCAGGAACAGTGCCTTGCGGGAGACGGAAGGGAAAACAGAGAAAAATCGGATAGATGGAAGATGAAACGGGCGTTAACGGGAAAGACTCACTCCATTGACTACATTGACAGGGTTTCCCTGCTGGAAGGCGCGGACGTTCTCCACCACAGTGTCCATCAGCCGTTGGCGTGCCTCTCTGGCCGCCCAGGCAATATGGGGCGTGATGAGACAGTTGTTCAGCCCCAGCAGGGGACTGTCCGCCGGAATCGGCTCCCGCTCGGCTACGTCTACGGCGGCCCCGGCGACCTGACCATTCAGCAGCGCCTTTCGCAGAGCGGCTTCGTTGATCAGGGAGCCGCGTGCGGTGTTAAGCAGAAGAACGCCCGGTTTCACCATGGAAAGGGTTTCAGCATTGATGAGATGATGGTTTTCTGCTGTCAACGGGCAGTGCAGGGAAAGAACGTCGCTTTGGCGCAGCACTTCTTCCAGAGAATCACCGCCTTCCCGACCGGAGGGCGAAAAGTGCAGAACCTTCATGCCGAAAGCGGCGGCAATCCGTCCGACTGCCTGCCCGATGCGTCCGTAACCGATCAGCCCCATTGTTTTGCCGTTGAGCTCGATTTGGGGATAATCCCAGAAGCAGAATTCTTTGCCCTGTGTCCATCGGCCCTCCTGCACCGCTCGATCGTGGGCCCCGACACGGTGACAGAGTTCCAGTAGCAGGGCGAAAGTATACTGTGCAACGGCCTCCGTGGCATAGGACGGAACGTTGCAAACGGGAATGCACTGTTCCGCCGCCGCGTCAATGTCCACCACGTTGAAGCCGGTGGCCAGCACGCCGATCATGCGCAGCCTGGTGCTTTGTTCGATCATTTCCCGGCTGATGACGGTTTTGTTGGTCAGCACGATTTCAGCATTTATCATCCGGGCACAGGCTTCGGCAGGCTCGCTGAAGTCATAGACCGTTACATTGCCCAATTTTTCCAGTTCTGCCCAGCTCAGGTCGCCGGGATTTTCAGTATGGCCGTCCAGAACGACGATTTTCATTCAAAAATTTCCTCCTTATGGCAAAAGATACTCACTCCCAAAGAGCGGAGAAAGAAACAAACCAGAGAAGTTATGTCAAAAATATGCGGGGGGAGAACACTTCCGGCGTTAAAAATTTCGTCAGTTGGATGAAAATTCCTTTTTATCCTGTGATTTAGAGAAGGGAAAGTTTTATTTGTCCGCGAAGACTGTCTTATCAACCAACAGGAGGACGGACGATGGGAGCCTCGTTGCGGAAGGATGCGGAAACGATCATTGCCGATTCCATTCGGGAGGTGCAGCCGGACAGCGCGGTCATTCGGGCGCTGAAAGAAACGACACTAACTGGAAAGATCAAGTTGGTGGCCGCAGGCAAAGCTGCATGGCAAATGGCGAAGGCGGCTTCTAATTATCTGGGAGAACGGCTGGAGCAGGGGATCGTTATTACGAAATACGGACACGTACGGGGAGAGCTTCCCCGCATCCGATGCTGCGAAGCCGGGCACCCGGTGCCGGATGAAGGTTCTTTTGATGCGGCTCGAAAAGCGCTGGCGCTCACGGAAAATCTGACGAAAGACGATACGGTGTTGTTTCTCCTGTCCGGCGGAGGAAGCGCTTTGTTTGAACTGCCGCTGATTCCGGCGGAAGCATTGCAGGATGTGACCCGGCAGCTATTAGCCTGCGGCGCAGACATTGTGGAGATCAATACGCTGCGCAAGCGTCTGTCCGCCGTGAAGGGGGGACGTTTTGCGCAGCATTGCGCCCCGGCAAAGGTTTTCTCCATTATCCTTTCCGATATTCTGGGAGACCCGCCGGATATGATCGCCTCGGGGCCGACCTGCCCTGATTCTTCCACCTGCGCGGATGCGATGGAGATCGTTCGCCGCTATGATCTTTCCCTGAGGGAAGAGACAAAGCAGCTGTTGATGGTGGAGACGCCGAAGGCGCTTGCCAATGCCCGGTGGATGATTACCGGCAGCGTGCGGGAGCTTTGCGCCGCCGCTGCCCGAAGCTGCCGGAAGCTTGGCTATGAACCGTTTTTTTTGACCGATCGGCTGTGCTGTCAGGCCCGGGAAGCAGGCAGCGTGATGGCTTCCATTTTGCGCACCCACGCGGGAGATGGGAAAAAGCTGGCCTTTCTGGCAGGAGGAGAAACAGTGGTTCGTCTGACCGGGAGCGGCAAGGGCGGGCGCAATCAGGAATTGGCGCTGGCGGCTGCCGAGGGCATCAGCGGCCTTTCCAATGCAGCGCTGTTCAGTGTCGGAAGCGACGGAACTGACGGCCCTACGGACGCGGCGGGCGGCTTCGTGGATGGCGCGACCCGGCAGCGCCTGTTGGAAGAAGGAATCCATATTGACCAAGTGCTTCTGAATAACGACGCCTATCATGCCCTTCAACGCACTGACGGTCTGATCTTCACCGGCCCCACCGGCACCAATGTGAATGATGTGACGGTGGGCCTGGTGGAGGGCTGACAGCCGAAAAAGCAAGCTTTGTCTACCGACAAAAAAACAGATTGACAGCCCCTAAAGCCATGCTATAATGGAAAAGAAGTTTCCAAAATGAAACAGGAATATCAGACTGTCTGTCAAAAACCAAAGAAACGTGGAAGAGAGGAGCAAGGGGGACATGAAGAAGAACACGCTTTGGGTGTATGCAATGCTGACGGCATTGCTTTTGGTGCTGTTCGGAATTCCTTCCGCACTGGCGGCTGGAACGCCGACCCGCACGGAAAACCTGGATTTGACGGCATTGACCGTCCCGGAGGATCATCTGGCCGACGAAGGCTGGAAATGGGAGCCGACGCAGGAGGGCGGCATACTGACGCTGCGGAATTTCTATCAGAAATGTCAGCATAACAATAGTGGAATGATCTCTGTGAAGGGAAAGATCACGCTGGTGCTTGAGGGAGAAAACGTGCTGGAAACCACGTCGAATTTGTATCAGCCGCTGGTCACTTCCCCAAATGGTGAAAATGCGGACTGGACAATTCGCGAGAGTGAGGCTGGCGGAAGCCTGACGCTGAAAATGCCGGAGGGAGTCGGGACGCAGACATACTATCCTTACGGTTTTTTGCGGATCATTTTGTCGTTGAATCTGGCACAATCCATTCCGAAATGGTTCTGTGCTTTGCCAGTACCTTTGAAATGAAGGGCGGAAACGTCACCATCGACAAGAATACCGGCATCTATGCCGCTATCCAGACCCTATTGGGAGACGTAAATCTGAACGGCGGCAAGCTGACGGTTCGCAATGCCGTCTGCGGCGTTGCCGCAAAAAGTCAGGAAGCCTATACCATTACGGTAGACGGCGCGGAGTTGGACATCCAAGCGACAGTGGTCGGCCTCAGCGGTAAGGCGATCCTGTTTCAGAGCGGAAAAGCGGTCGTTATCGGTGGAACCCGCGCCACGAATGTGGCGGCGGATGCGTCCGGCTATCAGGGCCCGGGGTTTCTGGTAGGCTCGGTCGATGAAAAAGGGCTGGCTCCAAGGCGTTACGATGTAAGTCAGTATAAAACCTATAAACGAATCGATCTCCCTCATGAGCACGTGGGCGAGGGCAACTGGCTTTCGGACGATGAAGAACACTGGAAACTCTGTAAATGCACGGAAAAAGCGGAGACCGCCGCTCATCAGTTCGGTGAATGGGTGACGGTGGAAGCCGCTACCCAGACAAAAGAGGGCGTGCGGGAGCATAAGTGCGACATTTGCGGCAAAGTGGTGCAGGAAGCGATCCCCTTCCTACCGAACACGGGTGATTCGGCTCATCCGGGCGTTTATGCCCTGCTGCTGGTGCTCTGCGGAGCGGCACTGATCCTGCTGCGGCGCAAGGCGGTACGATAATGAACCCCAAGCGGCGGTTGTAAAACAGAATATGGCAAGAAGCTTCGTTTCGTAGGAAAACAGGAAACGGAGCTTCTTGCTTTTGGGGGTAAAGGAAGGCTTTTGGGGACTGCCGCCCCAAGCGTCGGGACTTCCTCCGGCACTTTCCGCCCCTTCGGTCATAGCATTTTATAGATACAGAAACCCCACCGGCTTACCCGGTGGGGGCAATCGATCCCGCAATTCAGCAGGTATGACCGTAGGTCTCATTGTGAATTTTGTCGTTTGCCAGATCTAGCAGATAGCGGCCTACCTGTTCGCACAGAGCGGCGGTGGCGTCCACCAGATGATCCGGCAGGCGGGAGGTGGAATTGTGAATTTCGAAGGTCAGGTCGCCCTCGTAGCCGATTTCGCTGAGCACCGGCAGAATGGAGCGCCAGTTCACGTTCCCCTGGAAGGGCAGGATGTGGTCGTCCAGCTTGCCGGAGTTATCCGCTACGTGGGTGGCCTTCAGACGCTTACCCATCACCCGCAGCGCTTCCCGCTGGTCGATGCCCATCAGGTTGGCGTGGCCGAAATCCCAGCAGATGCCCACATTGCTGACATGGAAGGAATCCACCAGATCGCACAGCTCTACATGGGTGGAGCAGTACACGCCGCCCGGACGGCGATGGGTAGAGAAGCCGTCGGCCATGTTTTCAATGGCAATGCCGCAGCCGAAACGATCCGCCAACTCCAGATAGGGCATAAAATATTCGTAATTGCGGCGCTTGGATTCCCGGAAGTCCGGCGCGTCGTCCGGATAGGTGCCGGGGTGCATCACGATCCACGGGACTTTCGCCATGCCGCTGGCCTCGATGGCCCGGGGGATCATCTGCTCCCACAGGGACGCTTTTTTGCTTTCCGGCTCCAACGCGTTGTAGAAGGGCGCGTGGGACTGGGTGATGGGCAGGCTCAGCTCCTGAGACAGGGCTGCTACCTCCTGCATCCATTCCTTCCAGTCGTCGTCCCCCAGACGGAAAAACGGCTGCCCCGCGTCGGACACGTTCAGGTCCACCGCGTCAAAGCCTACGGCCTTCAGGCGTTTCATGGAATCCAGAATGGGAAAATAGGACACATAATCGGGACGAAAGGCGATCAGATTGGTTGAAGTGGAAAGTTTCATGCTTCATCGGCTCCTTTCATTGATTTGCGGGCGGTCACAACAGTATCCGCCAGCACGGCAAAATCCAGATGATTGGCTTTTTCCACCAGCTCGATCATGGAATGGGGCAGATTGTGCCCGCCTGCATACAGGGTGCACAATCCCGCCGCCAGGCAGGCGATGGTGTCGGAATCCCCGCCCATTTCCGTCGCCAGCCGAATGGCCAGCGCCGTGTCTTTTTGGGCGTACAAAAACAGACCGAAGCTGCAGGCGCAAACATCCGCCGAGGCCAGCGTCGCGCCGATGACCCCATAGAGAAATTCTTTCACCTGCTGCTCGTTTTGCAGCGTGGGGATCACCTTTTGCAGAAAACGCAGTCGGGCCGCGCAGGAGGGGGCCACCCCCGCCACCCGATGGGTGGAGCCGAAGCCTTTGCCGATCTGGGCGCCTTCGCAGGCACTGTCCAGAATCTGCTCCAGAGACTTGCCCACTGCCGCCGCCTGAAGGGCGTAGGCGTAGCACATGGCCGCCTCGATGGCCACGCTGGTGTTGTGGGTGGGCATCAGGCAGGTAACTACGTTCTGGGTCAGCGTATCCGGCGTGCTGAACAGAAAGGCTACAGGCGCACGCATCATGCCGCCGCAGGTGGTGCCGCCGGTACCGGCGGTGGTTACGTCCGCGCCCTGTTCAATGGCGCGCAGAGCCTTCAGACTGTTGGGACCAATATATTTGGTCGCGGCGTCCGTTTCCTGTACCCAGCGAAGCAGGCACATGGCCGTGTCGTAGGGGGTAACCCGGCCCTGCCGCGCATATTCTCGAAGCAAATAAACGTTTTGTTCCGTATCGTCGGTCACTTGACCGTAAAACAGATCCTGATGGGCAATCGCCTTTTCCGGCGGCAGCAGCTCATCAATGCGACTGTAATGGGCCTGCACCTGCTCCAGGGAACAGTATTCGGTCGCCTTGCCGTAAGCGTCGCCCACGGCAAAGGCCTCTAAGAAGGATTGAATCAGTTCTTTCTTCATATGCCATCCTTGCAATACGGCGGGTCTCCCACAGGGGAGACCCGCCGCCAGTTTAGGGGTCGAATCAGAGACCGGCTTCCTCGTTGTACAGCTCGGCGGCTTCCTGCATGGCGGTCAGCGCGTCGTAGTTCAAGTCGGCGGTCACCTTCTGACGAGCGGTCGCCAGAGCAGTGCCCAGAGCGGCGTAGTCGTCAATGTTCACATAAGCGTAAGCGTAGCTCAGCTGCTTGAAGGCGGTAGCGTAGGAGGGCATGGAGGCCACGGCCTGCTTCACTTCTTCGGTGTCGGCAGCGGACTTGCGGATGGGCATATAGCCGCTGTTCACGGCGAACTTGGCGTTTTCTTCGGAGCTGGTGACGAACTTCACAAAGTTCCAGGCAGCGGCGCGGCGGGCTTCATCCTCGGCGGGGAAGATGGAGATGGTGTTGCCGCCCATGGCGACCGCCTGCACGTCGAACATGGGCATTTCGATCGCGCACAGGTTCGCGCCCATGGTCTCGTTCCACTCGATGATCTTGGTGGAGGAGCCGGCGAAGAACACTGCGTTGCCGGAGGCAAACACGTTCACGCCGTTCTGGTTCATGGTCATATCCATAACGCCCTCGCGCACCATGTCCTGCCACCACTGGGCGACCTTGGCGCATTCCTCGCTGCCGAAAGCGGCGGTCTTTTCGGAGTAGTCGTCGTTATGAGCGATCACGCTGTTGCCGCAGGACAGCAGCTGGGTCTTGGTCAGCCAGTCCTCGTCGGACACCACGAAGGGGATAAAGTCGGTCTTGTCGCTGTAGTAGGCCTTCAGAGTCTTGCAGACCTCCAGGAAGTCCGCCCAGGTCTTGGGGGCGTTTTCTTCCAGATTCAGGCCGGCAGCTTCCGCCAGTTCCTTGTTGTAGAACATGGTGTTGGTGGAGATGCCATAGGGGATCTGGCAGATCTGGCCATTGTAGCGGCCGTACTCCCACAGACCTTCGAACACATCGTCGAAGTTGAACTCCGCGTCAGAGGTGGCCTGCTCACCGGCGAAGAAGTTGCCGTAAGCGCCGGTGTAGGTGACCTGACCGCCGATCAGCACGTCCGGGGTGGTGTTGCTGGCCAGCGCGCTGGTGATCTTGGTGGCGGTATCAGTGTAGCCGCCGGAATAGGAGGTGACGACCTTCACATCGGGGTTCTGGGCGTTAAAGTCGTCTACAATGGACAGGAACGCTTCGCCGCTGGTGCCGCTCAGCGCGTACCATACTTCCAGTGTGGTTTCTTCCGCCAGAGCGGGAGCGCACAGGGACCCAAGCATTCCCAAAGCCAGTACCAAGGAGAGGAGCTTAGCCAGTTTCTTCATGTCTGTTTCCTCCGTGAGTTGGTTATATTTTACAGCAAGATGCTGCTGTAATCGCCGTTAGCCCTTCAGACCCGTCATGGTCATGGAGCGGACAAAGTTCTTTTCGCACAGAATGTAGACGATGATCAGGGGCGCGATGCTCATCAGGGCCGCCGCCATCATCAGCTGGTAGGCGGAACTGGCCTCGGAGATCAGGTATTTCAGGCCTACCGCCAGCGTGCGCATCTCCGTCTTGTTGGTCACCAGCAGCGGCCACAGGTAGCTGCGCCAGTGAGACAGGAAGGCGTACAGCACCGCCGCGCTGATGGCTGTGACCGAATTGACGATGATGACGTGCCACAGGATGGAAAAATATCCGCAGCCGTCGATCTTGGCGGCGTCGATCAGGTCGTCCGGGATGGTCGTGAAGAAGGAAATCAGCATCATGGTGGTAAACACGCCCAGCACCTGCGGCAGTACGATGCCCGCGTAGGTGTCCACCAGCCCCGTGCCGCTGACCATCTGGTACAGCGGGATCACCAGCACGGACATGGGCACGAACATGGCGCTCTGGATCAGCATGTACAGGGTACGCTTGAAGGGAAAATGCAGCTTGGCGAAGGCATAAGCCGCGCCGATGGACATGGCAATCTGGATCGCCGTCTGCAAAACGGAGGTCAAAATGGTGTTCCAGTAGTACCGCAGGAAGGGCACCATCTGGAAGACCTTCTGGAAGTTGCTCCATTCAAAGGAGGACGGCAGCCAGCGGATGGGATAGGCATACACATCCGCGTTGGTTTTGAAGGCCGACAGAACCATCCAAATGAAGGGGAAGATCATTACCACAGATACCAGCAGCAGAATCAGGAACACCGGCATGTTGTAATGCCGCAAACCACGCTTACGCATCGCTACGCTCCTTTCTGTCGCTCATGACCTTCTGCACCATCGTCAGCAGGAAGATCACCGCAAACAGCAGCACGGACGCTGCCGCGCCGCGGCCCATTTTGGCGTTGCCGAAGGCCTGCGTGTAAATGTAATTGGCCATCAGCATGGTGCTGTTGTTGGGCCCGCCGCCGGTCATGATATCCACCTCGGTAAAGGCCTGGAAGCAGCCAATCATGCCCATCATGACGACGAACATCACAATGGGGGAAAGCAGCGGCAGCTTGACATGGCGGAAAATCTGCCTTTCGTTGGCACCGTCGATACGGGCGGCCTCCACCACAGAGTCGGATATGCCCTGCAGGCCGGAAATGAAAATGATAATGTCATAACCGATGCCGCGCCATACGGCAAAGGCCACAATACTCATCAGCGCGGAGCTTTCGGCGTAGATATAATTGCTGGTGGGCAGCCCCAGAAAACGCAGCAGCTGGTTCAGCGGGCCGATGGCCGGGTCGTACAGCCACATCCAGATAATGCTGGACGCTACCACCGGCACGATCACCGGCAGAAAGTAGCTGATGCGCAGAAATTTGCGCCAGGGAATATACATATCCAGCATGACCGCCAGCACCAGAGAGATGACGATCTCCAGCGCCAGCTTGGTAACGGTGAAAAACAACGTATTGCTAAACGCCTTTTGGAACATGGCGTTTTTCAGCAGATAGGCGTAATTTTTCAGCCCGATATAGGTGGACTGGTTGGTGATGGTGTTGGTGGAGGTCAGGCTCAAAGAAAACAGCCGCACCACCGGGATCAAAAAAAGAAACGTCAGCGCGATCAGAGTGGGCAGCAGCAAGATGGCAGCCGTCGTCGTTTGGGCTGTCTCATAGTGTTTTTTCCCTAGCTGGTAACGATACTTCACAAGCAGGCCCCCTTCACGTTCTTGCCAAGAGTCCGTTTGTCTGCTATTATAAGTGGCAGAAAATGAATTTTCAATGCAAAAAGGGGATGAAACTTTGCAGATTTGTCCAAAGTTACAGGACTCTATCCGTGCCATGCCGATCCAGTTGGACGAGCATTTCCCTATTCATGCCCCTTATCTGGATCGGCTGCATTATTCCCGGCCCCACCCGGCGGATCATATGCATTACCACCTGACCACCGAAATTGGGGTATGCCTGCAGGGCAGCGGCATTTTTTACATCGGCACCCGTGTATACCGCTACCAGCGGGGAGACGTATCCGTCATAGCGCCCAATGTGGTGCATATCGCCCAAAGCGACCCGGAGAGCATCAGCGGCTGGAAATTTTTGGACGTCGATTTGGAAAAAATGCTGCTTGGGCTGTCGCCGGAGTATCAATCTCTGGGCCAATCCGCCTTCAGCGGCATCATTCACCCGGAGCAGCTGCCCGGCATGGCCCCTCTGGTGCAGAGCATTCTGGAGGAATTAAAGGAAAAATCCGACTGGGGCCAGCAGCTGGTGCGGCTCAAGGTGGGCGAATTATGTGTGATGCTCCGGCGGATGCTGCAAAACAGAGCGCCGCTGACGGTGCTTCCCTCCTTAATGAATGAGATCTCCACAGCGGTGCTGTATATTGCCAACCATTATCAGGAGCCGATCACTCTGCAGCAGCTGGCCGACATGTGCGCCATCAGCTGCACGTCCTTCCGGCGCAAATTTGAGCGCACCATGCACACCAGCCCTTTGGAATACCTGTACCATGTGCGGGTCAAGGCCGCCATCAACCTGCTGAAAACCACCGAACTGCCTATTACGGAGGTGGCCTCCCGGGTAGGGTATCAGACGCTTTCTTCCTTTAACCGGCATTTTCGCCGCATCGCGGGCGCATCTCCCCGGGACTGCCGGCGGGGAGGGTAAAGTGCGTGGGCATGAACGCTGCTCGATTTCCCACGCTCAAAACAGTTCTCTTTCCGCGCACAATCTCCTCGCCCCAAAATCCCGAAAAGGTTGACAACGCCTTCAGTTCGTGGTATCATATCTTTTGCTCGTAAGAGCCCATATGCGCCCGTAGCTCAGCTGGATAGAGTGTCAGACTCCGACTCGGGGCAAGAAACCTAATAAAATCAAGCGTTTGAACGCTAATGTTTGCTGATTCTGTGATTGGATGAAGCACTTTTTTCTGCCTAAAATGAGGGCAGAAGAATGCTGTTGGGATTCAGGCGTTCCCTTTTGGGACTTAGGGGATAACTTTCCGGGTTCAACTTACAACTTTTAAGGTTCAAAGTCTGGTTTCGGGCTTTGGGCCTTTCTTTTGTAGAATCAGACTATCACTTTACGACATTACTGCACTTCTTGCTGCAATGAGGACGCAAAGAATGACGCTTTTAATACGTTCTGAATAAAAGAGCAAATATTATATCACTTTGAAACAGTAAAAACAATCCCCCCTCTGGCGCAACAAGGGCAAAAAAAGATGAATTTTTGTTTTTTAGATGTCATTATTAGGAAAACTATACACCGCGCAAAACATCATATTCATCGCTATTCATTGAAAACCATCGCAATTGTATAAACTTTCTTTTTGTTCTGACATAAGGAAGGGTAATTATTCTGGGCTTTCAAACATAAGCGGGACAAGGGTTTGCTGTTAAAATATTCATTTTGTGTATTATTATCCAATTTGCACTAATTTTTATACTGCGTATAATGGCATTGTAAGTTAAATGAGCGGCGGCGAAAAGCCGCTGGCGGCAGAGCCGCAGAAAGGACGGAAACATGGAACTATCAATGGGTTATGAACTTCTCCACACGCAAAAGGTCATCTCTGTTTCTCGCAGATTTGCGGAGAACGCGGGCAAGATGGGCAGTAAAGAATATGCACTGCTTATGCATCTAAGGAAGGATTACCCGGATTATGCGGTTCGCCCCCGCAAAAACAAAGAGGCGAAGTCCCATCAGACCTATGGCCGGTTGCGTTATCAAAAAATGGCGGAGTGGATTGCCGAGTGGGATGGGGCGGAAAGTCCGAAATTGGCTGAACTTACACAAGTCATAAGCAAGGCAAAGACCTGTCCCGGCTCTTACGGCATTGTAAAGAAATGGTTTTTGGATAATTACAAAGACCGCTACACCAAGCATCTAATCCCGGAAAACCTGACGCAAGCACCAAGCGAACCTGAAACCGCAGACGCAACTTCCGAAGAAGAATAAGAAAGGTGGAATCCCGAATGAAAAACTACTCTATTGATTTCCTGACCAACACCATCACCGTTTCCAAGAAATTTTTGTCGGATGCTTCCCATACTGACACCCTTGCCTACAAAAAGATACTGGAATTGCGGAATCTGGGAATGACGCTTGTGGTAGAGGAGCAGAAAAGGGCCAAAAACAGATTGTCCTACAATCGGATGGAAGCCTATATCTCCTGTCTGGCTGACGCAGAACGCTACCTGAACGAATTTGAAGCAGTCCGGGAAGCGTCCGTAGGGAACCCCAATCCATACAGTTATGTGTATCGGTGGTTTAATAAGACCTTTCCCAACCGCAATGAAATTCCCGAATTTGACGAAAACTACCACATTGTGAACAACACGGCGGATGTCGCTTGACCGAAAGAAAGGAGCAAAGGAACATGACACGCAAGATGGACAGCGGTTATTTCTATGATATTTACACCAATACCCTCATCATCACTAAGGAGTTTGAACGCAAGGCTTCCCGTATCAACAGCACCGAATACTGCATCCTGCTGGCTTACCGGCGGGAGCATAGCGACCTGAATGTTGCCTACTGGAAGGAAAAGCATACGCACAAGGGCGGAATGTCCTATGACGCTATGGAGAAATTCATTGGTCTCTATTCCGATAGTGAAGAACGTCTAAAACAGTTTGCGGCAATGCGGAAATGCTTTGCCAAGCAAGATAGAAGCTATTTCCGTATGAAGGAATGGTTCAAAGAGAACTATCCCGATTATGAGGAACAGAATCACCAAATGGACGAAGATGGCTTTCTTGTGGCGAAAGAAACCGCCGATGTGGGAGCGTGAAGCCCAATGCTACTTTGCTTGGCGAGAGAGAAAAAATCTCTTTCGCCTTTTTGTTTTTGGGGGATGAAGCCACAACTTTTGGGGTTTCGTCTACAAAATTTCAACTTCCAAATAACTTTCCTCACACTCCTCTTTTCTCCCGCTACCTCCTGCCCGAAAAAGGAAGGAAAAACCATCCTCCCATTTTATATATAGGCGCTTGCCCCGTAAAAACAAAAAAGGGAACCCCTTGTTCGCTGACGCTCACAGGGGTTCCCAAAAAAGAAAAAGATACGATTTTTTTACTTGGCTGGTCTGCCAAATTTGGGGGATATGATATAGAATACCCCCTTTTTTGGCAGAAGAACCATTCTAAAATAACGGAAAATTTTTGCGGGAACCCGCATAGCAACGCGGAGCGGGTTCCCCAAGGAAAGATAACGGGGAAGAACAGCGGGAAGAAAAAAAGGGAAGTTCAGGGTTTTCTTTTGCCCCAAATTTTTGGTTCCCTAACCGGCGTAGCCGGAAGCGACCTTGAGACGTTGGCTGGTGCGGCAGCACCTGCCAATGGCGAATGGGAGCTTTTAGGAACCAACAGAATCATTAAAAATACTGTTGGAACTTTTTTGCTTTTCTATCTTCCCAATTATAATAAAGCGAAGATTCTTTTCCCGGCCGTTTTGGATGGTGTAGCCGCATTTTTGGAGGCGTTCAAATAGTTTTTCGTAGGAAATGGGTTTGCCCTTGGCACTTGGCAACCGAATCCCAAGGCGGCCCCTTAAAATCTCCTTATCCTTCGTGAAAAGCCTTACATCCAAAAAAGCTTCTGGAACCCAAATTTCTCCTTCTTCCGGGTCATACAGATAAAGCGTTTCAAGGTCTCCACGGTAGCGGCCCCTTGCCTGCGTTATGCTGGTTTCTTTGGAGGTATGGAGGATGAAAAAGGAAAGGCTGCCGTAAAGGTTAATGGCGGTTTCACAGCTGGCGTTGAAAAGAAACAGGTCATATTGCGGCGGCACTTCTTCGTGTTCCAGAATATAGGCGCGGGCGGCAAGCTGTTCTTCCGTCATAGGGTGGGCTTCGTTGGCGATGCTCCAAACGCAAATGGGTTTGCGGCCCGCTTGCCGGGCAAGAGTTTCTATTTCCTTCATCTGCTCTATGTGGGCAACGTAGACGGCCCCTTTTTGGTTGGGAGGAAGCCTTTCCAAAACCTGACGGATGCCGGAATAGCGGATGATGGTTTTGTTCTCATATTGCCGCAAGGAAGCCGTATCAATAGAAATGGAATTTTGCGGACAGGACAGACGAGAAAGCGGTTCCGGCGTGGCGGTCATACCAACGATAAGGGTTTTGCCGCCCCATACCGCGTTGATGATGGCATTGCGGGCAATCTCCGCATAATTGGGCTGGGTTTTATCCTTATGGAACGTGGGGAAAATGACAAGGTTATGGATTTCGTCGCAGAGAATGACCTCAAAGAACGCGGCAAAATCAGGATTGTGCTTTGCCCAAACGCCGAATTGGGCGTAGGTGGTAATGACCACCTTGTCCGGCTCCAATTCATCCGCGCAAAAATAGCGGTTGGCAATGCTTTCTTCGTAGAAGTGATAGGGCATAGTCAGGGCCGGGTTCTTGGCAAGGCGTTCGCTGCCGTTTTTAGTGTCTATCAAATAAAGGGCTTTCCGCGGACAGGAGGCCAGCGGGGCGATTTTGTTGATGGAGGCGGTGGTCTTGCCGCAGCCGCAGGGAGCGGTGATAAGGTTCAAAGCGCCGTAGCGAAAACAGGACGTGTCCAGCACGTCCGAGAGGAATTTTTCGTTTTTCATTTTTTATGGGTGTCCTTTCTGAATTTCTATATAAATGATAAAACAAAAATTGAATTGCTTCAAATTTTGCTGCCGAAAAGATTTTTTGCTTTGGTAAAAGCGGTTTTTTTGATATAATGAGGATATGTTTCCTAGCATTTTAACAACCATGAAAAGGAGTCTGGAGTCTGCAATGGAAAAGCTTACCTTTACCGTTTCCTGTGCAGCTTTGTGCAAGCAGTTTCTTCAAATCAAATGGTGCGATAAAGACTATATGTATTTGGAAGAGTTGATTCAGCGCTATCCTGATTTTAGAGACGAGGATTTGGAAGATTGCTGCTTGAAATATCGAGGCACAGAAAAGAGCTATACACAATGGTCAGAAGAATTGGTTGCCTTTTCTGAAACGATGCCACTGCTCCATTTTACTCCTCCTATTTTTATTATCGAGCCTGCAATCAATGTTGCCGCTTATTTTGTCAAGAAAGCAAGTGAATGTTTACAAGTTGCCCGTCTTTTTACAGTAAAAAGTGCAATAACTCTTGCCTCAAATCGTGATTTGGCTTGGGCTGGAACGTATCTTTCACAATACTATTATCGTTGTCTCTATTTTGGCACAGCATCTACATGGTATTCTAATTGTTTTGACCAAATTCTTCAAGTTTATTATTGGGGACTTAAGTTGTATACATCCGCCAAAAACAAAAAGAATCAAACTTATTGCGATTCATGGGGCGTGGAAAAAACTCTTGGCTTCTGCACATATAATTTTGTTTCTAATGAATTGGGAAAACGGAATTATGATGATGCTGAAAATAACATAAAACGATGCTATAACGCTATTCAAGAGGTAAGGACTTGGGCTAATTTTATTAAACATAAAGGAGGACTGGATTATCAATATTTGGAGCCTCAATTGCCGATGAGAGCTTTTTTTCTACCAAATCCTAATAACAAAGAAACATGTATATCAACGGCAAGCCAAATGCTGGAACTAAAGAATTTCCGTTCGCCTATTCAAATCGATATTGACGAAAAGATGAATGTTTTGAAACAAACATATGTTTCTCTGTATACCTGTCTGCAAGAGACCATTCGTTTTTTTCAGTTCGACCATTACTCCATCTGAACATTCCCCTCAACGCTTATACACATATCCCGTCCCGCGTCCATTACCGATTTTCAGAATCTCGCCGGACTTTACCAAATCGCCAAGCACTTTTTCCACGGTGGTTTCGCTGATGTCCTGGCAAGCTTGCAGAATATCCTTTTTGGCCGTCTTGCCAAGCTGGTTCTGCAAAAAGAGCCGGATGCGCTCCGCTTTGGAAACGCCCTTGGTGGTCAAATGCTCCACCCGCTGGGCAAAAGCCTTGTAAGTGTTCAGGATAACGCCCAGCAGATAGCGCACAAACGGAAGATAGCTGTTCTGGTTATCGTGCCAACCGGCAGAGCTGGCTTGCAGCGCCTCATAATAGGTGTCCTTGCTTTTTTCAATCATCATTTCCAGACTGACGTATTTCCCTACAATATAGCCGGAACGATACAACAACAGCAGCGTCAAAAGGCGGCTCATGCGTCCGTTGCCGTCGTTGAACGGATGGATGCAGAGAAAATCCAGCACAAACATCGGTATCAGCAGCAAAGGGTCAATGTTGCCGCGGTCAACCTCCCTCATATATTGCTGGCAGAGCGCTTCCATCAGCGCCGGAGTTTCAAAAGCGGAAGCGGGCTGAAAACGGACGCGCTTTATGCTGTCTGCGCCGATTTCCTCAATGATGTTATCCGTGGTCTTGTAGCGTCCCCCGATGGAAGCGCCCTGATACTGGTATAAATCTCTGTGAAGCTGCAAAATAACAGAGGGCTTTGGAGGGATAAAATCATAGCTTTCATGAATGGTGGCCAGCACGTCCCGATACCCCGCAATTTCGTTTTCATTGCGATTGTGGGGTGTGGCCTTATCCCGCACAAGCTCCCGAATGCGCTGGTCAGAGGTATAAATGCCCTCAATGCGGTTGGAGGCTTCTGTAGACTGGATTTTGGCAATCTCTAAGAGATGGGTCAGAAGGTCGGATTTTGCCTCAATAAAAAGATTCTGCTGCCCCTTGTATTCGTGGATGCTGCCTAACAGATTCACAACGTCGTTGGTCAGCAGCGTGGAAGCGGCGGCGGGATAGTCAAAGAAGCGCACGTTATTTCCTCCCCTCATCCTTTATCTGCATTATTTTAACATAATTATATGCAGATTTCAAATTTTGATGCAGAAAAAATAGCGTGGCGATTCAGCACACGCTATTTTGTATTTTGAAACGCAGCCACATACTGCGCCACAATTTCATCCGCTGTTTTTTCGCCTCGCAGCACAGCGCGGCAATCCTCCTGCGTCTGCTTGGAAACGTGGAAGCCCTCCATTTCCATGCTGGCGCATACGCTGCGCAGGGTGCTGTCGGCATTGTTCATCAAGTTTGGCATTTGCTTCGCCTCCCGATTGGATTATACCACAGCAGCGGTCTGAAAGCCAATCCAAACATTGCCGCCCCTTACCGTATCTCCTGCTCCAAACCATCAAACTCCGGGGTGCTGAAAAACTCGCCCAAGGTCATATCCAGACCGTCGCAGAGCTTCTTTACCAGATTGACGGAAACCTCCCGGCGTTTGGGGTCAAGCATACTATATACGCTGGACGGGGTAATGCCCGCCCGGTTGGCAAGCTCATTGGGCTTGATGCTGCGTTCTTTACAGATTTGATGAAAACGTTCTGCCACGGCATCCTTTACGGTCATTCCTATCACCTCAAGGATAGCATACCGAATTGTTCGCAAGTGCGTTTTCGCAGTTGCGTATTTTTGGAAATTGTTTTATAATATCAGGAACATGCGCAGTTGCGTAAATATAAGGAGGTTTCATCCATGAAAAAAATCTTAACGATGGGCAAAAGAATCATCTCGGTTTTGCTTTTGATGCTTATACTGCTGACATTATGCAGCTGTGAGAGCGATTTGGAGAAAGCACAACGTAAGGCGGACGAGGCGGCACAGAAGTATACTGAAGCTCAGCGAAAAGCTGACGAAGCAAAGGAAAAAGTAAGGATTCTTGAACACTACTTGGGAGATGATTAAAATGGACAATAAATACATGACGACTTGTAAAACATGCGGAAAAGAAGTTGCCAAAAACGCAAGAACCTGCCCGCATTGCGGGGCAAGAATGCCCGCGCAAAATCCAAATTTTCTGGGATGGATGCTGATTATTTTCATTATTGGTTTGGTATTACGAGTAATCGGTCAAAGCATGATGTATTAAATTGAAATCGTTGCCTAATTTCCAAATGCCCGTCCCCAACAAAGGAGACGGGCACTCTTTTCAATCTCCCTATTTGCTTCCTTCTACTGCCCTTATCTTTCCTTGATAACCCCCGCCCATCTATGCTATACTATCCATGTAAGGAGGGATTCCGATGCCAACGCTATCTATGTTCTATGGTATCATCGTTCGGATGTATAACAACGGGGAGCATAATCCGCCCCATTTTCACGCCTCCTATCAGGATTACAACGCCGTGTTTAATTTTGAAGGCGATTTGATGGAGGGAGAAATGCCAAACAAGCAGCGAAAGATGATAGCCGCTTGGGCTGAAATTCATAAGGATGAGCTGCTGGCAAACTGGGAGCTGGCAATGAGCGAGCAGCCGTTGTATAAGATTGAACCTCTGCGTTAAAAAGGGGGGAACCATATGAAAACGCCAGTGTGGGTCGTAAAGAGCGTTGTTCCGCAGGAGAATTACACGCTGCTTCTGACCTTTGCCGATGGAAAAAAGCGCCTTTATAACGCCAAGCCTCTGCTGAATAAGCCCATTTTTGCCGATTTGAAAAGCCTGCCCGTTTTTCTACAGGCCCGCGTCAGCGGCGATACCGTGATTTGGAACGATGATGTGGATATTGCCCCGGAACACCTGTATGAAAACAGCGTGCCGGTCAATTAAGATCAAAAGCAAGCTCCCCATAGGGTTTTCGCTGATGAAAACGTCTATGGGGAGTTTTTTCTTCACTTTCCCATCCTCAAATACTTATACACCGTGGGCCTGTTCACCCCGCACACCCGTGCCAGCTCGCTTACATTCATCCTTCCCGCCGCATAAGCCGGATAGTGCTTCCAGAATACGGCGGGGATGTCCGCCTTGCTGCTTTTTCTTCTCCCAATCTGCCGACCTTTAGCCTTGGCGTTCGCTATTCCGCTTTTTACCCTTGCCCGAATAATGGACAATTCCAACTCCGCAAAAACGGCGCTCATCTGGATAAAGGCTTGGCTCATGGGGTCAATCTCCCCGTTGCGGCAGTCCACGGTGATGCTGCCCACAATCATCAGCCGCAGCCGCTTTGTTTTGATGGTATGGATGATTTCGCATAGCTGCTGGGTGGAGCGGGAAAGGCGGCTGACCTCTGTGGTAATCAGCGTATCGCCGGGCTGGGCGGCTTCCAGCAGGCTTTCCAGTTCCTTCTTGATTTTTGCGTCCCCGTGTTCATATTCAAAGACGATGGTTTCCGCTCCCGCCGCTTTCAGTTCCTTGATTTGGCGATGAACGTCCTGCTTGCTTTCGTTGGTGGAACAGCGGGCATATCCGTAATTCATTTTAGCTCCTTGTGTAAAAGAAAGGGTCAGGGGCCGGCTTTACAGCTTGGGCGGCGAGAAAAGGCCCCAAATGCGCGGGCTGATGAACCGCTTTTTTCTGTAAAGCCAACCATTTGTTTTTGTTGACAGGTCAGTCCTTGCCCGCCTGATGGAGAGCGTAGGCGTTTTGAAGCTCCCGAATATCGCTTTGCAAGGCGGTCAACGCCGTGCCCAAGGTGTCCAGCCCCGCCGCCTCCTGATACCGTTTCTGTTCCAACGCCATTGCATACAGCGGCATTACGTCGTTTTCATACAGCACGACCGCCCCTTCAATCAAAAGCCGCATATGTTCCAAGGTCTGCCCTTCCAAACGCTCAAAATCCATTGCTGTTTCCTCCCAAGCCCCGCGGGGAGTTTCTCCCCGCAGGAATTATCTTTTCGTTAGTTCAGAATCATTTCCACGGCTTTTTCCGCTTTGCCGGACGCGCTGACGATGAAACGCTTGTCATTGCGAAGAACGGACAGCCAGTTTTGAAGATAGGCCGTGCTGTTGCGAAAGCTCCTGTCCGTCTCTAAGCCCACGTGATGAACCAACGCGGCGGCCCCGATTTCCGCAATCAGTTCTTCCTTGCTGTAGGCTTCCGAACCGAAAAACGCAGTCTGATTCAGCCGGTTCAGGCGGCTTTCGTGGCCGGTGGAATGAACCATTTCATGGAACAGCGTCCCGTAGTATTCCGATGTTTCCCGGAATTGGGCCAGCGTAGGCAGGGTGATTTCATCGGTGGAGGGACGATAGCAAGCCTTGTCTCCCGGCTGATGGGTCAGCTTCACGCCGGACTTGCGGCAATAGGCTTCCGCCAGCCGTTGGGCGGTTTCATCCGGGTTGGCGGTCTGGGGCAAGGGTTCTGTATGCTTGGGGGAAAGTCCCTCGCACTGGCTCAAATGAAACACGTTATAATAGCGGAGAAAGGGCACGTCCTTTTCCTCTTGGGTTTCTTCGTCCTGCACCTTGAGGAATTTCCAGAAAACCACCATATGGGTCTTTTCGCCCTTGCGGACGCAGCCGCCCGCCTGCTGAACCTGCTTGAAGGTGGCGTATTCGCCCGGCTGGCCCAGCAGCATTTGATTTAGCAGGGAATAGGGCTTGCCGGTGGCGTAGCTGACCGCCTTTCCGGCGGCGACCCACGGTTTTTGCCACGGGATGATACCCTGCTCCATCTGAGAAAGAATTCGGTTTGTGATTTCGGCGTATATGTCCAATTTTCCTTGCTTCCTTTCTTGCGGGGAGCAAGGCGGTTGTGGTAGAATAACCTTGCTCCCCGGTTATGTGAGAGTTTCCGTTGGGGCGTTGCCTGAATGCTGTGGTAGGTGTTCAGGCTTTTTAATTAATGGAGAATCGCCGGGCCGTGGTGGTTTTGGTATAGGCGGCGGCAAGCTCCGCGTGGTCTTTTTTGAAGCGGGCGCTGTCAAACCGGCTGGCGGTGTAGGGCTTCCAACTGACCTTGAACGCTCCGGCCAGCAGGGTTTCTTCATCTCCCATCCGGGCCTTGACTTCATCCTCCAAAGTGGTGATTTCCGCTTCCAGTTCCTCCTTCATTCGTTTCAGTTCCATCAGTTCCCTGATTTTGGGTTCCATGTTATGGTCGCTCATAGGTAGGCCTCCTTTGTGATGGGGAATCTTTTGTTCCCTCTTGACAGTTATTATTATACACTTGCAAGTGTCTTATGTCAACAATAAAATGAAATTTTGTGATGTAAATTTGAAAATCATTCTTGCCAACTGACATATGAAAATGTATAATTCAATTTGGAAGGAGATGAAAGCAGAATGGGTTTAACGACTGCTGAAAAAATTAAAATCGTTTTGAAACGCCGAAAAATGACGATGGGCGAACTGGCAGAAAAAACGAACCAGACACGTCAGAATCTTTCTAACAAAATGACAAGGAACAATTTTCCAGAAAAAGAATTGAAGGAAATAGCCGAAGCCCTTGATTGTGAACTGGAAACGACATTGATTATGAAAGACACTGGCGAAAGAATCTAAAAAAGGAACAGCCCACGCCGAAGCGGGTTCTGTTCCTGCATTTGCCGGGGATGGTTTCAGGCGTTCCACTGACATACCTAACGAAAAAGTCCTGCCCCTGCCCACGAGCCGCGAAAAGGATTATCGGAAAAGGCTTGCGATTTTGGCACGCAGATTTCTAAGCGAACTTTCGCTGACCTGAATGTCTGCCTCCAAAGTCGGAGGCTTTTTTTCTTTATCTTGCTGCAATTCCGCCATTTCCTTTTTGAGATTGTCTATTTGCTCCTGCTGTTTCTGAAATTTTTCCATCCAGTCCATCTACAGCAAAGCAACGGTATTGTCTATACAGTCCGCAAATTCATTGACATGCTGGGAGTGGTAGGGGTTGTTCGGGATGGTTCCGCGCAATGCGTTGGTCGTGCGCAGGTTATCCGTATAAAAGCTTGTATTTATCAAAGGAGAACACCTCTTTATTTTTGGATAGCTTATTTTACTTCCAATTTTTGAAAAAGTAAAATTTTCATCCCGGCAAAAATTTATCGTCGTAAGTTGCTTTTTTGTCGCTCTATCCTCCAAAGTTGTAAGTTGAAGCGGCAAAAGGACAGTTCTATCCACAAGAGGCGTAAAAGGAACGCCCAAAAGGCTAACGTCAACCTTGACTTTGCTTTCTTCAAGCTACTATAATCGTTTTATCCCAATGGATAGTGCATCTTGAAAACGGAATAGCACACATTACGTCAAACGCCATGAAAGAAGGATATTTTATGGCAAAAAGACTACAGCAATGCGTGAAGGTTGGCAAAGATGCAAATGGTCGTTCCATCTATAAAACGGTTCATGGTTTGACCCAGCAAGAACTATATGAAAAAGCGGCGGCAGAGATGGTCAAGGCAGGAACCTTTTCCGTTCCCAAACAGACGGAATCCGCTCCACTGCTTTCCGATTACATCCTGACGTGGTTTGAAACCTTCAAGGTTCCGAAACTGAAAAAGAATACCGCCGTCAACTACCGCATTGACATTTGCAAGCACATTATTCCCTATTTTGAGGGCAAGCGGCTGGATGAAATCACCACGGCGGACGTTCAGGGCTTTTATAACAGCAAAGCCCATTTGGCTCATTCTACGGTTCACTGTATGGCGGTGATTCTTCACGGCACGTTTCAGTCCGCCATAGAGGACGGCTATCTTGTTCGCAACCCTACGGAAAGCAAACGGCTTTCCATGACGGACAAAAAGACGGAACGCAACGCCCTTCCGGCGGAAACCATCGGGGACATTATCCGCAACCTGTGGAGGCTGGAGGACTTTGACCGTTTGCTTCTGGCCTTACTTCTCTTTACGGGGATACGGCGGGGCGAAGCGTTGGGGCTTCGGTGGGAGGATATTGACTGGCGGCACCGGCTGATTTTCATTCAACGCTCCGTCAGTTTTAGCGGAAACTTGCCCGTTATCGGAACCACGAAAAGCAGGGCGGGCGTTCGCTACATCCCGCTTGCTAACCCGCTGGCCCAAACCCTGATGCCCTTTGAAGCGGAAGAAGGCTTCATCCTTGGCGGAGAACGGCCCATCACCCAATGTAAATTTCTGCGGGCTTGGGAACGTATCAACAAAACCATCTGCCTTTATGGAGCAACGCCCCACATTCTGCGGCATTCGTTCATCACGGCGGCGGTTCCCTATGTGGACGTCAAAACTCTTCAAAGCATTGCCGGACATGCGGACATCAGCACCACCCTGAACCGCTATGCCCACCGGCAGATGGACAGAATCATGGCGGCGGGGGAAGCCCTTCAAGGGATGTATGGAGGGGAGACTATACCAGAACTATACCACCATCAAAACGTGCTATCCCTTGCCAATCAAGGGGTTGAGTAATGGTAAAGCCGCCCGCTTCTACCACCTTCTATACCACTTCCCCCTTTTCCGCCAAAAACACTCTAAAATGTGGAAAACTTTCTTCCTTTCTGCCGCAAAAAAGGTTCCCAATCTCCCCGCCCCAAAATCCCGAATGTAGGTTTGTCAAACATATTGGACAATGAACTCAATGGGGGAAAGTCAATGGAGGGGTCTCATAGGAAAGTTGTTGGAACGGGAATGATGAACGGCGAGCT
>ERZ827458.524-NODE-524-length-51347-cov-4.535854_pt1 | contig 51347 bp, 47 predicted proteins | sample MGYA00519706_ERZ827458 | MGnify/ENA primary metagenome ERZ827458 (study PRJEB31778, sample SAMEA3449309) | human gut metagenome | biome: human gut; feature: human-associated habitat; material: faeces | place: United Kingdom | collected 2010/2012 ...
CGGCGGAGGGTCTCGTGGTAAAGATCCATGTCGTACCAGGATTTGAGCATGCCCGGCTCACGCGCGGGCAGACCGGCACGCATGGGAAAAGCGGTTTTCGGCAGATTTACGGTGGCATTGTAGTCCATAGCTGTGCAATTCTCTCCATTCGCTGACAGAGCGGGGCCGATCGAGCCCCGCCCTGTGGGTTTTTTCTTTAAAAATCAGAATTTGATCTCCGGGGCGTCCGTGTCGGAATCCTCGGGCTTCTGATAGACAGCGTTTTCAAACGCCTTGACGTAGTCCTGCTCGTCCTCGGCGTCCGGGTAGAGGGGAGACTCCTCCTCCGTTTCCGGTTCGGCTTCGGGTTCGGCTTCCGGCTCGGCGGCGGGGAGGACTTCCTCCTCAACGGTCTCGCTCTCGGCCGCTTCCGCGGGGGCGGCGATGGCCTTCTTCTCGGCGGGCGCAGGCGTCACGACGGCGCCGGTGAGGTCAGCCTCGGCGAGCGTGGTAAGGAAGGTCTGCTCGCGGTCGAGCAGCATGCGGACCTTCTGGATGTATTCCGCAGCGGCGGCGCGCGCCTTCTCGTAGCGCAGCTCCTCGGCCTTGCGGTTGGCCTCGATCGCGCCGATGGTGCGGTCAGACTCGGCCTTGGCGGCGGCGAGGATATCGTCGGCTTCCTTCTGCGCGGAGGCGACGAGGGCTTCCGCCTTGGCGCGGGCGTCCTCTTCGATGTTCTTGGCGAGCTTCTGCGCGGAGACGAGCGCCATGTTCATGGCCTCCTCCGAACCCTGATACTCGCGGATCTTGTCGGCAAGGTATTTCATCTTCGCGTTGAGCGTGGCGATCTCCTTCTGGGAGGCAGCGGCGTCATTGGCGAGCTCGTCGAGAAAATCATCGACCTCGTCCATGGCGTACCCGCCGATGCGGGCCTTCTCAAAACATTTTTCGCGGATGTCCTGGGCAGTGATCATATCTTTCTACTCCTTTCCGGATTCTGTTTTCTATCCGTCAGCGCCGTGAGGCGCGGGAACGCTTGATTAAAAGTATTTTTCGCGGGATTCGACGGCGTTGCCTGTGTCACCCATGAAGTCCATCCCCGCGGGGGTGATGATGTAGGTGCTGCCGGAGACCTTCTTGACCTTTCCGCCGAGCGCATAGGTAACGCCCGAGAGAAAGTCGAGCATGCGGCGGGTCAGTTCCTTCGGCGCGGTCTCCAGATTGAGCACGATCGCGTTGCGCTCGGCAATGCGGTCGGCAATATCCGCGGCCTGCTCAAAGCGGTCGGGGTGCACGAGCAGCAGCTTCGGCTGCGCGCCGCCGCTCTGCGGACGGGCGGGCGCGGCATACCCCTGCTGGGCATAGGGATCGGGCGCATAGCCGCTGCGGGCATAGGGGTCGGGCGCGTAGCCCTGCTGGGTATACCCCTGCTGGGCGTAGCCGTAATCCTGCTGCGCGTAGGGGTCGGCGGCCTGCTGCTGCCGCGCGGCGCGCTGGTTGGAGAATACATACGGCCGGCGGGTCGGCTGCACGGGCTCGGCGCTGCGCGGCGCTTCGGCGTAGGACGCGTAGGAGCGTGCGTCCGCCGCGCGGCCCGGCGCGCGTACCGGCTCGGCGAGATCTTCTTCGAGATAGTCCTCGTCGTCGTAGGGTTTCGTCAGTTTTTTCAGCTCATCCAATAGTCCCATACGGGGGCGCCTCCTGCAAATCGTAATTCCGGGGGCCGAACAGCGCCGTTCCCAGACGGACGATGGTCGCGCCGCAGCGCACGGCTTCCTCGTAGTCACCGCTCATACCCATCGACAGCTCAGCCATTGTTACATTATCGTATGTTTTCCGGCGGATGTCAACAAAAAGCTCATACATTTGTCGGAAATACCAACGATTTTCTTCTCCGGCGCTCACGGCGGGCGGGATCGTCATCAATCCTTTCACGCGAAGGCCGGGGCAGAGCGCGGCGTGGGCGAGGAGAGCCTCGAGCCCGTCGGGCGAAACGCCGCTTTTGGACGCCTCGCCGCCGATGTTCACCTCCAGCAGCACATCCTGCACGATGCCGAGCGAGACGGCGCGGCGCGAGATCGCGTCCATCAGCTCCGGAGAATCGACCGAGTGGATCAGCTCCACCGCGCCGACGAGGTATTTCACCTTGTTTTTCTGCAAATGCCCTATGAAATGGACGCAGCAGGGGGCATAGGCGTTCACAGCATTTTTGGAAAGAAACTCCTGCACGCGGTTTTCCGCGCAGATGTCGACACCGGCGCGGATCGCCTCCTGCACGGCCTCCGGGCCGTTCATCTTCGTTGCGGCGAGAAGGCGCACCTCGCTGCCGGAGCGGCCGGCACTCTCGGCGGCGGCGTTGATCTTCTGCCGGGCCATGCGCACATTTTCGGTGATGCTCATATCTTTCTGTCCTCCCGAAACGTATTTAAAAGGAAAAAGGGTACTCTACTTTTAAGATGACGCGCTGTCCGCCGCGGGGAAAAGCAGCACGCTCATGCCGCCGCGCAGCATCGGCGATGTGATGAGCGCCGCGCCGCCGCGCCGCGCGAGCACCGTGACCGGGACGTATTCCCGCACCGGGCCGGACACACGGCAGACGGTCTCGCCGTCCTCACCGTGCATGACCGCAGATTCCGGCACCGAATAGCCCTGCCATTCGGCCAGAAGCACCGCAAGCGTGCATTCGTTCAGGGAAAGAACGCTTTCTAGGTGCGTGCCGCAGGAGAAAACGGCTTCCCCGGCGTCCGTTATGCACACTGCGGCGGTGACGCGCGTTTCGTCCGGCAGAAGAAGCACGGCGCTGCCGCCGTCCGGCAGACGCGCCGCGGTCTTTTCGTTGAGCGGCGCGGTGAACGTCCAGCCGCTGCCGGAGACGACGGTCATCGTGCCGTCCGCCCCGTGCGCGGAGAAATATCCCGCGCGCGGGGCGCGGACGAGCGTCTCTTCCGCTCCGGAGGAAAGGAGCGCTTCCTCCTCCTGCCGGAGAGCGTTGCCGCCCGTCGCGGCATAGCCGAGCGAACGGCGCGCCTCCGGCAGGGCTGCGCCGAGCGCGGGAAAGTCCCGCCGGGCGAGCGCTTCGGAAAGCGAGCGCAGAGCCTGTCCGCCCGGCACGGGCAGCGTATCGGAGGCAAGCTCCACGCGCACGCGCAGAAGGAGCGCGGCGCGGAAAAGCTCCGCCCCGGTCTCCCCCGCGAGCGCGACTGGCGCCCCCGCCGCGACGCGCTCTCCGTCCGGAACGAGCGGGTACACCGCGCCTTCCGGCGCGGAAACGGGCGTTTCACTGCGGGAAACGACGCCCTTGAGCGAAAGCGTATCCTGCCAGAGTGCGGCGGTGCACACCGCCGAGGGCACATCCTCCGCGCGGGAGGTGAAAAAGAGCAGGGCATATGCCGCCGCCGCGAGCAGCAGAACGATGCCAGGGAACAGCAGCGGCAGCTCCGAGCGCTTCACGCGCTCTTATGTATTCGTGCCGCCGGTCATATCGACCGACTGCGACGGGACGAGCGTGGAGATCGCGTGCTTATAAATGAGCTGCTGCTTTCCGTCGGTCTCGAGCACGACCGTGAAGCTGTCAAATCCGCGCACGATGCCGCGCATCTGAAAGCCGTTCATGAGAAAGAGCGTCACGCTCTGTCTGTCTTTGCGGGTCTGGTTGAGGAAAAGGTCCTGCAGATTCTGTGTTTTTTGCATGATAAAAGCTCCCTTTCGCCGGGGTCTCCGGCTTTGTGATAAGTATTCACACGCTTGGGCGTGTGTTCCCTTATTGTAAAGAGAGCTGTACGAAAAGCCGGTCGAAGCGTGTCAGACCGTCTTTCGGCGGTTGCGCTAATTTTTGAGGACAGCGGCGAGAAGACCGTCCTCCGTCGGGTATTCCTCCCGCGGCAGCCAGACGAGCTCCCTGTCGCGCCGCAGCCAGGTGAGCTGGCGCTTGGCATAGCGGCAGGATTCGCGCTTGACGGTCTCGATGGCGTCCTCCGGCGAGCATTCGCCCCGGAGCGCCGCGGCGATCTCCTTGTAGCCGATGGCCTGCATCGCGGTGCAGGAATCCGAAAGCCCGGCGCCGAGCAGACGCTCCACTTCTTCAAAAAGCCCCGCGGCGACCATCTCGTCCACGCGCTGCCGGATGCGCGCATAGAGCGTTTCCCGATCGTTCCACGTGAGCGCAAAGCGGCGGGAAGCATACCGCGGCGGGAGGGCCTTTGTACGAGCGTCGTGCGCGGTGATCGTATCGCCGGTGAGCGTATATACCTCCATCGCGCGCACGAGCCGCTTCTTGTCGCCCGGCGCGAGCTTTTCCGCCCGCTCGGGATCGACCAGCCGCAGCTTTTCCCGGAACGCCGCGCCGCCGAGCGCGTCATACTCCGCGCCGAGCGCTTCGCGCACGCCGGAATCGCCGGGCGCGGCGGAAAAATCCCGTCCGGAAAGAAGAGACTCGATATAAAGCCCCGTCCCGCCGACGATGACGGGCGTTTTGCCCCCGGCAAGCAGCGCGTCACAGCACGCCGCCGCGTTTTCGACCCAGCGGCTGACGCTGTAGTCCTCGGCGGGGTCGGCCACGTCGATCATATGGTGCGGCACGCCGCGCATTTCTTCCCGCGTGGGCTTGGCAGAGCCGATGTCCATGCCGCGGTAGAGCTGCATCGAGTCCGCGCTCACAACTTCGGTGCCGAGAGCGAGCGCAAGACTCACGCCGAGCGACGTTTTGCCCGAAGCCGTGGGCCCTGTGATGACAATGACTGTACGATTGTTCATAGACAAATAATTACACCTCTGCTATAATCCTTAGCATCGTGTTAACTCTATGTGAACTGTTTTAGAAAGGGAGACCGTAAATGCCAATGAAGATCCGAATTTCTGCCGACAGCACCTGCGATCTTACGAACGAGCTGATCGAGCAGTACGACGTAAAGATTGCGCCGCTCTATATCCTCATGGACGACCACGCGCTGCGCGACGGGATCGAGTGCACGCGCGAGGACATTTTCGCGTACACGAGCCGCACGGGAAAGCTCTGCGGCACGGCGGCGGTGTCCATTGCCGACTATCTCGATTTCTTCGGCGAGGAGCTTCAAACCCACGACCAGATCGTGCATTTCACGATCTCCTCGGATATGTCCGCCTGCTTCCAGAACGCGTGCGATGCCGCAGAGGAATTTCCGGGGCGCGTGTTCGTTGTCGATTCGCGCAGTCTCTCCACCGGCATTGGCCATCTCGTGATCGATGGCGCGCTGCTCGCCCGCGAGGGCAAGTCCGGCGAGGAGATCAAGGCGATCCTTGACGAGCGCCGGGAGAAGCTGAACGTCAGCTTCGTGATCGACACGCTCGACTATCTGCGCAAGGGCGGCCGGTGCTCGACCGTCGCGGCGCTGGGCGCGAATCTTTTGAAGCTCAAGCCCTGCATCGAGGTGCACGAGGGCAAGATGAGCGTTGCGAAAAAGTACCGCGGCACGCTCGCCAAGGCGATCGAGAGCTATGTGACCGACCGCATCAAGGATCACGACGATTTCGACAAGAAGCGCGTGTTCATCACCGACTCCGGCGTGGACACGGAGATCGTGGAGACTGTCGAAAAGCTCCTGCGCGAGTACGGCGGGTTTGAGGAGATCCACCACACGCTCGCCGGCAGCACCATCTCCGGCCACTGCGGGCCGGGGTGCCTCGGGATACTCTATTATAATAGGTAAAATCTAATGCCTGTGCCTGACAGGTGGGCGGAGCAGAGCCCCGCCCCTACGGGTGCAGCGTGATTTTTCGACGTTTTCTTGGGCTCCCTTGTGTAAAGGGAGCTGTCAGCCGTAAGGCTGACTGAGGGATTGTTTTGACAACCCCTCAGTCAAAAACTTCGTTTTTTCCACCTCCCCTACACAGGGGAGGCTTTTTTATTGTCCCGTTTCCGGCAGCAGCGCCTTGCGTTTCCGGAAGTAATACACCGCACCGGCGATATCGGCGAGCACCCACCCGATGGGGATCGCGGCCCAGATGCCGGTGACGCCGAGCGTCCCTGCCGTGAGATACGCGAGCGCGACGCGCGTGCCGAGCGACACGACCGTCAGCACCACGGACATCGCGGGCTTTTTCACCGCGCGGTAGAGCGCGTAGAAGAGAAACAGAAACCCGATGCCGAAGTAGAACGGTGCAACGCACCGGAGATAGTAAACGCCCTCACGGATGACTTCCGTGTCGGTCGCGGGGATGAAGAGACGCATGAGCGGCGAAGCGAAAAGCAGCACCGCCGCGGAAATGACCGCGCAGAAGCCGAGCACGAGCGCAAACGAGCGCCGGATCCCGGCGCGGATGCGCCCGGTCTGCCGCGCGCCGAAGTTCTGCGCGACAAACGTGGAAAAGGCGTTGCTGAAATCCTGCGCCGGCATATACGCGAACGATTCGATCTTCACCGCCGCGGCGAACGCCGCCATGACGATCTCCCCGAACGAGTTCACGAGCCCCTGGATCATCAGTATGCCGAAATTCATCACCGACTGCTGCACGCAGGTGAGCGAGGAGAGCGAGAATATCTCGCGCAGAAGCGCTGCGTCAAAGCGCAGCTCTTCCCTCTTCGGCAGCAGATCGGGGCAGCGCCGCAGCGTGAAAACGGCGAGCCCCAGCCCGGAGGAGTACTGCGCGATGACCGTCGCCCACGCCGCGCCCACCACGCCCCACGAAAAAACGAGCACAAACAGCAGATCGAGCGCCACGTTGCCGAGCGCCGAAATGCCGGAAAAGACGAGCGGCGTCATGCTGTTGCCGACCGAGCGCAGGAGACAGGCAAAAAAGTTATAAAGGAACGTCGCCGGAATGCCGGCGAAGATCACGGCAAGGTACGTCCGCATGAGCGGGGAAACGCTCTCCGGCACCTGCAAAAGCCGCAGAAGGGCGGGCAGGAGCGCATAGGCGAGCGCCGTGAGGAGGAGCGTACATACGCCGATGAGACCGAACGCGTGGACGATGCTCCGCCGGAGACCGCTCTCGTCGCCGCGCCCGCGCCAGATGGAGAAAAGCGCGCCCGCGCCCATCGAAAGCCCCAGCAGTATCGACGTGAGGAAGATCATAAGCGTATACGCGCTCCCTACGGCGGCGAGCGCGTCACGCCCGATGGCGCGCGAAACGATGAGCGTATCGGCGATGTTGTAAAGCTGCTGGAGAATGTCCCCGGCGAGCATCGGCAGCGCGAAGAGAAGAAGCGAGCGGAGAATGCTCCCCCGCATCAGATCGCGGTACACGTCACACGATCCTCCCGAAGCGCTTGTCGAGCTCGGCGCGTGTGAACACCGTCATCACCGGGCGGCCGTGCGGACAGTGCGTCACCTCTCCGGCGAGCACCTTTTCCGCGAGAGCCAGAAGTTCCTCCCGCTCCGTGACCCAGCCGCCCTTGATCGCGGCCTTGCACGCGACCGTGGCGGCAAGACGCTCCCACACGTCCGAGGACGAGAGCGACCGGCCCTCCCGCAGCTTTTCCAGCAGCTCTTCGAGCAGCGGGACGGCAGAGGCGGCGTCGAGCTGCGCGGGCACGGCGCGGATGAGGAACGCGGTATCGCCGAACGCGTCCAGCTCAAAGCCGAGCCGCGCGAGAAGCGCGGCGTTTGCTTCGAGAAGCGCCGCGCCGTCCGGGTCGGTGTTGAACGGCTGGGGCTCCAGAAGCTCCTGCGGCATGAGGGGCTTTTCGTTCAGGCGCATTTTGTCAAAGAGGATGCGCTCGTGCGCGGCATGCTTGTCGATGAGCAGCATCTTGTCGCCCTGCTCGAGCAGAATGTAAACGTTCAGCGCCTCGCCGATGTAGCGCACAGGCTCGGCGCGGAAGGCCTCGTCCAGCACCGTCTGCTCCGGCACGGTCTCCGCCGCCGTTTCCGGGGTGGGAAGGCTCTTTTCGACCGGCGCGGCGGGAACGGCCGGGGAGACCGGCGCTTCCGGCGCGGGGACGGGGGAGCGCGGCGCGCTCACGGACGGAATGTCCGGCGTATAGGTGCGCACCGGCACGGAGACCGGCGCGGAAGAGACCGGTTTCGGCGCGGCGGGGGAAGCGGCGCGGTAGGGCGCGCTGTCGCGCACGCCGGAAGTACCCGCCGGACGGGCGGGCGCGGCGGAGTACGTCTGCCGGAACGTGTCCGCGTCCATCGTGCGGAAGAAGTCCTTGCGCGGCGCGCTTGCGGCGCCCGGCGCGGGCCGGGCCGGGGAAGAAACGGGCGCGGCGCTCTTCGGTTCCGGGGCAAAAGGCGCGTTCGACATCGTCTGCGGCGCGCTTTTCTGGCCGAGCGCGGCAAGCGTGCCGTAATAAACGCCGTCAAAAACCGGCTTCTCTTTTGCAAATTTGACTTCCGCTTTCGTCGGATGGACGTTCACGTCCACAAGACCGTTGGGCAGCGTGATATAGAGCACGCACCCGGGGAACTTGCCGACCATGGCGGTATTTTTGTATGCCTGCTCCAGCGCGGCCTGCAGAGCGCGCGAGCGGATGGGGCGGCCGTTGCAGAAAAAGTACTGCGCGCCGCGGTTGCCGCGGCAGTAGCCGGGCGCGGAAACGAAGCCCTTTACCGTGACGCCGTCGCTTTCGGTCTCCACCGGCAGCAGTCCCGCCGCGGCGTCGCGCCCGAGCAGCGCGTATACGGCGCTCTTCGCCGTGCCGTCGCCGGGGGAGAAAAATTCCTCCTGCCCGTCGCGCAGGCAGCGAAAGCTCACGTCCGGGCGGCCGAGCGCCGTGCGCAGCGCGCTCTGCACGCACGCGGCGCTCTCGCTCCGGTCGGTGCCGAGAAACTTCTGCCGCGCGGGGGTGTTGTAGAAAAGATCGCGCACGGTGATCGTCGTACCCTCCGGGCAGCCGGTCTCCTCCATGGAGACGATCTCCCCGGCCTCCACCTCCACGCGCACGCCCATGGCAGCGCCGCGGCGGCGCGTCGTGAGCGTGATGCGCGAAACGGCGCTGATCGCCGCGAGAGCTTCGCCGCGAAAGCCGAGCGTGCCGATGGCCTCCAGCCCGCGCTCGTCCGAGAGCTTGCTCGTCGCGTGGCGCAGAAAGCACACGCCCGCGTCCTCCGGCGCCATGCCGACGCCGTCGTCCGTGACGCGGATATAGTCCCGCCCTCCGGCGCGGAGCTCAAGCACGACGGTGCGCGCTCCGGCGTCCACCGCGTTTTCCAAAAGCTCCTTGACCGCCGAGGCGGGGCGCTCAACGACCTCGCCCGCGGCGATAAGGTCGGCGACGTGCGGCGAAAGGACGTGGATGACCGGCATGATATATGTACCTCCAGAATGGGAATCGATAATATTTCATTCTGATTATAAAGCAAAGCCGTTGCGGAATCCAGAGCAAAATGTTAAAATACTCTATTATCGGAAGAAAAGCCTCCCTTGTGTAAAGGGAGGTGGCACGGCGAAGCCGTGACGGAGGGATTGTCGTTTTCCGAAAGCTACAATCCCCCAGTCAGCCTCCGGCTGACAGCCCCCTTTGCACAAGGGGGCCGTTCACAAGGATACACGGAAAGGAAATAGATTTATGCCCTACGAGAGAACCGAGGTCTCCGCGCAGGAGATCGAACGGCAGAAAGAGATTTGCGCGCGCGTCCGCTCCGCCCTCGGCAGCGGCGAGCGCTTCGCCATGGTAGACACCTACGGCTGCCAGCAGAACGAGTCCGACAGCGAGGTGCTGCGCGGTTATCTCCGCAGCATGGGCTATACGATGACCGACGACGAGGACAAGGCGGACGTCATCGCCGTGAACACCTGCGCCGTGCGTGAGCACGCGACGATGCGCGTGTTCGGCAACGTCGGCGCGCTCACGCATTTAAAGCGCGTCCACCCGGAACGCATCGTGATTCTCTGCGGCTGCATGGCGCAGAGCGAGGAGATCCGCGAGCAGGTGAAAAAGTCGTACCGCATGGTCGATCTCTGCTTCGGCCCGCACGAGCTCTGGCGTTTCCCGGAGCTTTTTGAGAGAACGCTGCAGGTCCACGGTCTCTCCGGCGCGAAGGGGCGCGTGTTCGATGCCGAGAGCACCGAATCCATTGCCGAAGGTCTCCCCCGCGAGCGGGAAGGCAGCGTGAAGGCGTGGCTCTCCATCATGAACGGGTGCAACAACTTCTGCTCGTACTGCATCGTCCCCTACGTCCGCGGGCGCGAGCGCTCCCGCCGCAGCGAGGACGTCGTGCGCGAGGCCGAAGCGCTCGTCGCCGCCGGGTATAAGGATATTACGCTTCTCGGCCAGAACGTGAACTCCTACGGCCGGGGACTGGACGAGGATGTGGATTTCGCGGAGCTCCTTCGCAAGGTCAACGCCATTCCGGGCGATTTCCGCATCCGGTTTATGACGAGCCACCCGAAGGACGCGACCGAGCGGCTTTTTGCGGCCATGGCCGAGTGCGAAAAGTGCGCGCCGCACATCCATCTGCCCGTGCAGTCCGGGAGCGACCGGATATTGCGCGCCATGAACCGCGGCTATACGGCGGAAAAGTATCTCGCGCAGGTCGATCTTGCGCGGAAATACATCCCGAACCTCGTCCTCACGACCGATGTGATCGTCGGCTTCCCGGGCGAGACGGAGGAGGATTTTCTCGATACGCTCGCGCTTACGGAAAAGGTGCGCTTTGACTCGATGTTCACGTTCATCTATTCCCGCCGTCCGGGTACCCCGGCGGCGAAGATCGAGGACGATACGCCGCGCTCCGTCATTCAAAACCGGTTCGACCGGCTCGTGGAGAGCGCGGGGCGCGTCTCCGCCGAGCTGCACCGCGCGCAGGAGGGGAAGACCTTCCGCGTGCTCATCGACGGCACGGCGAAAAACGGCGACTATACGCTCTCGGCGCGCACCGCCGGGGGACGGCTTGTGCATCTGCGCGGGGACGAATCGCTCATCGGATCGTGGGCCAACGCGCACATCGTTTCGAGCAATACGTTCGCGCTCTTCGGCGAGATCACGGAGTAAAGGGGAGAAAGACATTGCCCGCAGAAACCACCCCCATGAAAATGCAGTACAACGCCATCAAGGCCGAGCATCCCGACTGCTTGCTCTTTTACCGGCTGGGCGATTTTTACGAGATGTTCGACGATGACGCCGTTCTCGGCGCGCGCGAGCTGAATCTCGCGCTCACGACGCGCGACCGCGGCAAGCCCGAGGATGAGCGCACGCCGATGTGCGGCGTGCCGTACCACAGCGCGGAGCAGTACATCTCCAAGCTCATCGCCAAGGGCTACAAGGTCGCCGTGTGCGAGCAGATGGAGGACCCGAAACTCTGCAAGGGGCTCGTATCGCGCGATATCGTGCGCATCATCTCCCCCGGCACGATCATGGAGACCTCCATGCTGCGCGAGGGCGAATCAAACTATCTCGGCGCGGTCATGCTGCGCGGCAAGGCGGGCGGGTGCGCCTTTGCGGATGTGTCCACCGGCGAGGTGTGCGCGGCGTCGTTTGAAACGGACGCGGCGATGCACATCCAGAACGAAATTTCCCGCTTCCGCCCGCGCGAGTGCGTGCTCGCGCCGGAGGCGATGCTCAGCCGCGACATCCGCGACACGCTCGAAAAGCGGCTCGGCAGCCGCGTGGAGCCCGCCGCGGGGCGGTTCGATCCCGAAAACGCGCGCAAGGCCATTGCAAATCAGTACGGCGAAAACGCCCCCGAGCTCGACGAGATGACGACGCTCGCGCTCGGCGCGCTGCTCGCCTATCTCACGGACGCGGCGCGCGGCGACATGTCGCAGCTGCGCGTGCCGGATATTTTCACGCGGGGCCGGTATATGGAGCTTGACGCCGCGGCGCGGCGCAATCTTGAGCTGACGGAAAACCTGCGCACCGGCGAAAAGCGCGGCAGCCTTCTCTGGGTGCTCGATAAGACCAAGACCCCGATGGGCGGGCGAATGCTCCGCAGCTGGGTGGAGCGCCCTCTGCTCTCCCCGGTGGCGATCCGGCGGCGGCTCGCCGCGGTGGAGGAGCTCTTCCGCGATAACGTCGGCCGCGCCGAGCTCACCGAAAAGCTCAAGACCGTCGGCGATATCCAGCGGCTCACGTCCCGCGCCGTGTACGGCGCGGCGAACGGCCGCGACATGCTCGCGCTCGGAAACTATCTCTCCGCCGCGCCGGAGATCTTCGCGCAGCTCGGCAAGTACCAGAGCGGGATGCTCCGCTCCATCGCCGCGACGGAGCCGCTGGAAAACCTCTGCACGCTTTTGCGCCGCGCCATCTGCGACGAGCCGCCGTTCTCCGTGCGCGAGGGCGGCATCCTCCGCTCCGGCTACAGCGAGGAGGTAGACCGTCTGCGCAACATCCGCGACAACGGCGCGAAGTGCGTCGCCGAGCTGGAGGCGCGGGAAAAGGAGCGCACCGGCATCAAGAAGCTCAAGGTCGGCTACAACAAGGTGTTCGGGTATTATATCGACGTGCCGAACTCCGCCGGCGCGGTCGAGCTGCCGGAGGAATACATACGCAAGCAGACGCTCGTAAACGGCGAGCGGTACTTTACCCCGGAGCTCAAAAAGCTGGAGGACGATATCTCGTCCGCCCGCGAGCGGATCGAAACGCTCGAATATGACCTCTTCCGCGACGTGCTCCGCCAGGTGGGCGATCGCGTGGATGAGCTGCAGGCGCTCTCCGCGGCGCTCGCGGAGCTCGATTCTCTCTGCTCGCTTGCGGAAGTTGCGGTGCGCAATAACTATGTCTGTCCGGAGATCGAGGTATCGCACACGCTCACGATCACCGAGGGACGCCACCCGGTCGTTGAGCAGATGCAGCGCGATACGCTCTTCGTGCCGAACGACACGCACCTAAACGACACCGACGACCGCGTCGCCATCGTGACGGGGCCGAACATGGCCGGTAAGAGCACCTACATGCGCCAGACGGCCATCATCGTGCTCATGGCGCAGATCGGCTCGTTCGTTCCGGCGCGCAGCGCAACGGTCGGCATCTGCGACCGCGTGTTCACGCGCATCGGCGCGAGCGACGACCTTGCGGGCGGCGCCTCGACGTTCATGGTTGAGATGAGCGAGGTCGCATCCATATTGAAGAACGCGACCGCCGATTCCCTGCTCATCCTTGACGAGATCGGGCGCGGCACGTCCACCTACGACGGCATGGCCATCGCCCGCGCAGTGCTCGAATACTGCGCCGACGCGAGAAAGCTCGGCGCAAAGACGATGTTCGCCACGCACTACCACGAGCTCTCCGCGCTTGAGGGGACGATCCCCGGTGTGCGCAACTATAATATCAGCGCCAAGCGGCAGAACGGGAAGCTCCTCTTCCTGCGCAAGATCCTGCCCGGCGCCGCCGACGAGAGCTACGGCATCGAGGTCGCAAAGCTTGCCGGCGTGCCGGAGAGCGTCATCCGCGCCGCGGACGCGCATCTCAGGGAGCTCAACGCGCAGGGCGTGGCGGTAAAGGTGACGGCCCCCGCAAAGCCCGAGAGCGATCAGGTGAGTCTCGCCGACGTCGGCGCGGACGCTGTGGCCGAGAGGCTGCGCGCCGTCGATCCCAACACGCTCTCCCCGCTGGAGGCGCTCCGGCTGCTCTTTGAACTCAAAAACGATCTCGGATGATAAAGGAGAAATCGTGATGAAAAAAGGCGAAAAGGTGCTTCTTGTCCTCGGCGCGCTGCTCATTGCGGCGGGCGTGTTCGTCGGCGTGACGCTCGGCTGGGACTATTCTCCCGACAATTATGCCTACAACGATATTGCATTTACCTCTGCCGATACGGAGACCGGCGAGTGCAGCTTCGTGAGCGTGCAGCTCAGCGAGCTTGAGGTGAACATCTATTCCACGACGGATAAGACCGTCTCGATCGCCGCGCGGGGCGCGAAAACGCCGGACCGCGTGAGCGTTGTGCTCGACGGCGGCGTGCTTCGCATCACGGAGAAAAAGCCCGGCCTTTTCCAGCGCCTTGCCGTCTCGGACGATGATGCGGTCATCCTCCGCATTCCGGAAAAATGGATCGGCACGGTGGACGCGGCAACGCAGTCCGGCGATGTATATGTGAGCGGGCTGGTGAGCCCGCAGCTCACGCTCCGCGCATCGAGCGTATCCGGCGCGGTCAGCGCGTCGGAGCTGAAGGTCGCGGAGACACAGCTCATCACGACGAGCGGAAATATTTTTGTCAGCACGACCCGCGGCGGCACGATAACAGCCGGCACGACCTCGGGATATATGAATATTTCTGATGTGAAGGCGGAGAGCGCGAGCCTTTCGTCCGTGAGCGGGAGCATTTCCGTACGGAACGCGGAGCTCACCGGCGTGCTGACGCTGCACACCATGAGCGGCGATATCGACCTGGACGACATCTCCGCCGCGGGCATCGAGACCGACACGACAAGCGGCGATCTGGAGCTGGACGAGGTCGATACGCAGAGCCTTACGTTCACCTCCACGAGCGGCGACATCTCCGGCGAGCTGCTGCACGCGGATGAATTTGGCGGCACGGTCACCACCGTGAGCGGCGACATCTCCGGCATCCGCAGCGGCAGCGAGGGTACGCGGACATTCAAGATCGAAACCGTCAGCGGAGACATAGACCTCGACGACTGAATAAAGCCATGCAAAACTTCCCCGCAGAACGGCCTCATGGAAGAGCCGGCCCGGCGGAGAGAAAAAAGAGACGCCCCCGAAGACAGGAAAAGTCCTGTCTTCAGGGGCCTTTTTGCGTGTATGGGATGCGGCCATTTTACCGGAGGAACCCGGACGTTTTGCGCCGGAGGTCAGGCAAGCGCAAAACGCCCGGCTGCAAAAGAACTCTCAGGGCGTGAGTTCCGCAACGGCTTCGATCTCACACAGGGCATTTTTGGGAAGCGCTTTCACTGCAACGCAGCTTCTGGCCGGGCAGTTGATAAAATAGCGGGCGTAAACCTCGTTGAACGCCGCAAAGTCGTTCATATCCGCGAGGAAGCAGGTGGTCTTGATCACGCTGCCGAGCCCGGTCCCGCCGGCCGCGAGCACGGCGCCGACATTTTTGCAGCTCTGCTCCGCCTGCGCAGCAATGCCCTCCGGCATCGTTCCCGCGGCGGGATCGACGGGAAGTTGGCCGCTAGTGAAGACCATGCCGTTTGCAATATAGCCCTGCGCATAGGGGCCGATGGCGGCTGGCGCGTTGGGGGTGCTGATAACTTTCATGATTATCCTCCTTGTCAGCGGTCCAGCGGCTGCACGGGTGTTTCAAAGTAGCTGTGGAAGCCGGTGGGCAGCGTGCGGTAATCGATGGTCTCCAGCCCGTCAGGCGACGGACGGGAGTTGAGTGTGTTCCAGAAAAGGAACGTTTTGCCACTCGTTTTCTCCGCCGCGGCGAGCAGCGCCGCGAGTGTTTTGCCGGTGTAGGTCCCCTCCAGCTGGATGCCGAACATGACGTTCATGCGTCGGAGCGCCGCCACACCTTCCTCGGTGAAGAGCGCGTAGTCGCTGCCGAAGAAGTCATGGAGGAGAGGAATGTCCTCCGCGGGAATGTGCACGGCGGGGAAGGACGGATCGTATCCGCGCAGCAACGCCACGGTGTCATCGATGAGCTGGGAGATGGCGGCGACGTTGACGCGGCTTTCGTCGTTGACGCGGACGGGGATCACCTGCGTTTTGAGACCCAGCGCCTTCAAACCGGTCATCAGTCCGGCAACTGTTCCGTTGGTGCCGTCGGCGGCGTAGATGTAATCGGGTTCTGGGAGCTGTCCGGCAGCGATCTGTCCGGCCAGCTCAAAGGCGGCGTTGACAAAGCCCACGGTGCCAAGCGGCGACGAACCGCCAACCGGAACGATGTACGGTGCTTTTTTCCCTTCTGCAAGGCGCTCGGCAACGAGCGTATCGGTCAGCGCGTCCATCTCCTGCTTTGTTTCACAGTGATGGAGCTCAATGCCGTAAAAGGCGCTCTTGAGCAGATTCTTGCGCAGATAGCGGGTGTTGTGCTGTGTGCGCAGGATGGAAATGCTGTGCATGCCGAGCTTGCCGGCGTAAATGCCGGTGGCGAGAGCATGATTGGAACCGTCGCAGCCGAAGGTGATCACATCCGTACAGCCGTTGGCTTTGGCTTCGCCCAAAGCAAACTCCAGCTTGCGCACTTTGTTGCCGCCGTACTCCAGACCGGAGAGGTCGTCACGCTTGATGAACACGCGGTTGTCGCTCTCGGAGAGACCGTGCAACTCCTGTACGGGCGTCGGGAAGAGCCCCAGACGGACATGGGGCAGCCCTGACAGGGCGGGATATTTTTCAAACAGAGGAAGCGTACCAGACATGGCCGTGCGCTCCTTACTTGTTCAGACCTTCCAGATACTCGTAAACTTCGGCGATGGGAAGAACGTCGCAGTACTTGTACTGAATGTCGAACATGTTGGCGCGATGCGCCATTTCCAGACGGTCGAACACGCACTCCTCGATCAGCGCGGTCTTGAAGCTCAGGCTGGTCGCGTCGATAGCGGTGGCGCGGGCGCAACCGCTCGTGGTGTTGCCAACGATTAGAACGGTGTCAACGCCTTTGCTGCGCAGGGAGTTGTTTACGTTCGTGGAGAAGAACACGCTGGGCCCCTGCTTTTCCACGACGGTGTCGCCGGGGATCACAGGCGTGAGCTCCGGGATGATATCGCAGTTCGGGTTATCGGCGGCGAAGACATCGTTGGCCGGACGGCCGGCGAAGCCGTACTCGGGGCGGTAGCAGTGCTTGGAGTAGACCACGGGGATGCCGTGCTCACGGCAGTAGGGAATGAGCTTCTCAATGTGGCGGATGGCAGCCCAGGCAAAGTTGCCGCAGGCGTAGGGATAGCGATCCTGCTGCTCGTAGATGGGCATGTCGTCGCCGATGACGGCCTTCTGCATGTCGATGACGATGAGCGCAGGCTTGCTGCCCAGACCGCGGCGCGGCTGGAAGGAGGACTGGTTGGCGAGACACTTCTTATCGTGCTCGGTGAGCATGTCTTTCCAGATCTGTTCCATGGATTGATCTCCTTTTATATATTTTTTGTTTGAAATTTCAGACGCTCAGAAACGCGTTGCGCTTGAGATACTGGCCGTGGGGTTCGCCGACGATCTCGCCGTCTTTGGCGACGATGCTGCCGCGGACAAGAGTCATGACCGGCCATCCCTTGAGATTCCAGCCTTCAAACACGCTGAAGTCGGAGTAGGACTTCAGATTGGCGGCATTGACGACCTTTTCCTTATCGAGATCGACGATGACGAGATCGGCGTCCGTACCGGGCTGGAGCTTGCCTTTTTCGGGCATGTTGAAGATCCTGGCAACATTGTAAGAGGTGACCTCCGCGATGCGCTCCAGACTGATCTTGCCCTTATGGTAGCCCTCGCTGAGGAGGACGGGGAGCATCGTGCCAGTTCCGTGGAAGCCGCAGGCGGCATCCCAAATCGTGCCGGCCTTGTCGGCACGGACGTTGGCGCAGTTGTCGGAGCCGACGGTGTCGAGCGTGCCGTCCGCGAGATACTGCCAGAGCTTGTCGTTGTTGTGCGCCTCGCGCAGCGGGGGGTTGACCTTGCCAAGCTCGGCACAGGGGGAGTCGGTGTTCAGCACAAGATAGTGCGGCGTCGTTTCGCCGTAGAGACGCAGGTTCGTCTTCTTTCCCTGCGCAATCTTTTCGGCTGCCTCGGCGCAGCTGATGTGAACGCAGTAGAGCGGGCAGCCGGTCTTTTCGGAGAAGTAGGAGAGACGGGAGACCGTCTCGGCCTCGGCAATCTCGGGACGGACATGATCCCAGGCGGCAAGACCCATCTCACCTGCGGCCTTCACCTTTGGTGCAACGGTCTCAACAAGCTCGATGTTTTCGGGGTGGAAGTTCGCGACGACATTGCCGTCATACTTCGCGAGCTCCTGCATGCTTTCGTACATAAAGCCGTCGGTATAGGGCTCGGGAATACCGGAATCGCGCAGACCGCAGATGTCCACATCCACATTGCGCTCGGTCGTGAAAAATTTGAAGGAGCTGACGCCCATTTCCTTCACGGCAAGATCGACCGTGTTTTTGTGGTCCTGCTTGGTGATAAAAAGCTGCAGGCCGTAGTCAATGTAGCTATTGGGGGTCATGACATCGAGCAGCTGCTGTACATACTGCGGCTCAAAGTTCGGGCCGGGGGTGCGGCGGTACTGCAGGCAGGTGGTGTAACCGCCGATGGCGGCAGCGGCGCTTTCCATGCGGGTATCAACGCCCATGTCCTGATAGCAGCCCCAATGAACGTGCGGGTCGATGCAGCCGGGGAAGACGTACTTGCCGGAGGCGTCGATGACGGTCTCGGCCTCGCATGCCGTGCCGGGCGACAGAATGGCGGCGATTTTGCCGTTTTCGATGGCGATGTCGCCGTCAACGATGCCCACCTTGGGGATAACGAGTTTGCCGTTGCGAATGATGGTGTCCATGGTTTTCCTCCTTGTGTGTGAATGTGATTATTGGCGGCTGGTTGCTTACTTTGCGTTGTCTTCGGCGGCGAGCTGCTTTTCGAGCATGGGGATCAGACCGCCGGCGCGGAGGATCTGTGCGGGAGGACTGTCGGAGGGCAACGCCTCACCACGAATCGTTCGCCCGGTGTCCAACGAGCGGATCTCTCCGGTCTCCATGTTGACTTCGATCGTCTCGCCCTCTTCAAAGGCATCGTGGACGCCGGGGCAGGAGAGAATCGCCATACCGAGATTGATGCTGTTGCGGAAAAAGATTCGCGCGACCGATTCGGCGACGACGAGCTGAATGCCCAGACCCTTGAGCATTTTGGCGGCGGGACGGCTCGAGCCACAGCCAAAGTTTTTGCCCGCGATGACGATATCGCCGGGGCGAACCTTTTCGGCCCAGTCCGGACGGTTGGCGCGCATGCAGAAGAGCGCCGCTTCGTGCGGGTCCATGTTAGGGCTGCTCATCGCGCCGAAGCTCGGCATGATGAGGTCAGTGCTGATATTGTCACCGAATTTCCAGACGCGACCAGTAAGAATGTTGGATCCACTCATGATTCAGCCCTCCAGATACTCTCTCGGATCGGTGATGACGCCGTTGACGGCGCTCGCCGCGACGGTGGCGGGGCTCGCCAAATACACTTCAGACTGCGGGCTGCCCATACGGCCCTGGAAATTCCGGTTCGTGGTGGACAGGCAGACCTCTCCCGCGGCCAGAACGCCGAGATGCTGCCCCGCGCAGGGGCCGCAGGTCGGATGGCAGACGAGTGCGCCCGCTTCCGTCAGAATGTCGAAATACCCGGCCTTCATGGCATCGCGCCAGACCTCCATGGAGGCGGGGATGATCAGCAGCCGGACATCGGGATGCACCTTGCGTCCCTTCAGGATACGGCATGCCATCGCAAAATCTTCCAGACGGCCGTTCGTGCAGGAACCGATGACGGCCTGATCGAAGCGCGTGCCTTTCACTTCTTCCACGGGCTTCACGTTGCTCGGGTCATGAGGACAGGCGACCAGCGGGCTCATGCCGGTCACATCGATATCGTAGACGGCGGCGTAGTTCGCGTCGGGGTCGGCGAACACCGGTGTAAAGGGCTTGTCTGTGCGGCCTTTCAGAAAATCGTAGACCTTTTCATCGGCCTCCATGATGGCAAACTTGCACCCGAGCTCCGCGGCCATGTTGCAGATTGTCCAGCGGCCCGCCAGTGAGAGATCTTTAATGACCGGACCGGTGATCTCTGCGGCTTTGTAAAGGCCAACGTCCGTGCCGTAGTCTCCGGCGATGCGGAGAATGACGTCTTTGCCCATACACCAGGAGGGGAGCTTGCCGGTGATGTTAAATTTGATCGTTTCCGGTACCTTGAACCACAGCTCGCCCTTGATGAGCAGATATACCGCGTCCATATAGATGGCGCAGGAGGCGGCGTTGAACGCGCCGTAGGTCGTGGAATGGGAGTCGATCATGGCAATCAGCTCGCCGGGGCGGACGAAGCCCTTTTCCGGATTCACCTGATGGACGATGCCATGGCGGCCGTATTCGTACCAGTTGCTGATATGATATTTTTTAATGTATTCGCGCAGCTCCTTGACCGTTTCGGCAGAGCTGATGTTGGCCGGGGGCGCGGAGTGGTCACTCACGCAGTAGACCTTGTCGCAGTCCCAGACGGATTTAACGCCGAGCTTTTCGATGTCCTCAAAGGTATCGTACATGGCGTTCGTCTCGTCAATCTTCGCCCAGACGTATTCGCCGGGGACGACCCTGGCGCGTCCGGCATGCGCGGCGAGGATCTTTTCGACCATTGTCATTCCCATGATGGCAGCACCTCTCTTATTTTCTCTGTACTTGCAAACGGGTGTTTCGAGTCATTTCGCATCGGGGTTGTAAACGCCGGAGGAGGCTGCGTATTTGGCCATGGCCTCCGCGGAAAGGTATTTGCCCTCCAGCTCGCGGATCTGACCGAAGCCGAGGAATTTGAAAAGCTCAAACTCGAAGATGGGGTGGTTTTTGCGCTTTTCCAGAATGTCGTTATAGGCGTCCATGCCGCGATCCATGAATTCCTTCGCAAAATCCCAGCTCTCGTAGTATCCCGCACGGGTCACGAGCGAGGGGACAATCACGCAGCTCATGCCGAGATCGATGTGCTCCTGCAGCGAGGGGATCGGACGCAGCTCGATCGTCGTGGCGGTGAAAGGTCCGTCTACGGCGGCACGAACCTGCCGGATCTCCTCTACGGAAAGGGGTCCTTCCATATACAGCATGTCTACGCCGGCTTCCTTGTAGGCGCGCAGGCGGCGGACGACCTCGTCGAGACCGCCGTTGGCGGCAGTGCGCGCGTCGCAGCGGGCGATGATGACAAAGTCGGGGTCAAGCTCGTTTTTGGCATCTACGGCAGCGCGGTACTTTCCGGCGGCCTCCTCGATGGATACGAGCTGCTTTCCCTGCACAAAGCCGCAGCGCTTGGGTGCGACCTGATCTTCAATATGTATGCCCGCGACGCCTGCGCGGATATACTCCTGCACCGTGCGGCGGACGTTGATGGCGTTGCCGAAGCCCTGGTCGGCGTCGGCAATCAGAGGAATGTTCACGGCGTTCGCCATGCGGCCGGCGTTTTCCACCATCTCCGTGAGTGTGAGCAGACCGGCGTCCGGCACGCCGAAAACCGTGGCGCAGGCGTTCATGCCGGACATGTACGCGACCTTGAAGCCGACGGCCTCCGCGATCTTTGCGTGCAGTGCGCAGCCGCCGCCGGGCAGAACAAAGAACTCGTTGTTTTCGATCATTCGTTTCAAAACGGTTGTTTTTTTCATTATGACCTCCTGTGTCGGGCTGGATTTCCGTGTCCGGCAGCCGCCGGACGCCTCGCGGGGGTTTACGGCATCATTTTATCGCGACTTTTGAAATAGTCAATAGGTTTTACAAAAAAAGTTGAATAATTCTGCAAATTATTGTTGACAAGAAGCGTAAAAGATGGTATTTATGGTGCATAAAAACGAAGGTCACCGCCCGCGTTTTGTGATATTTTTACTAAATATGTTGAACAAAATGTTGAAATTGACGAAGCTAGGCATTTTTGCAAGCCCTCCGCGCTCAACGGTATTTCCTCCTCAAAACAGAGGCCGAAATAAAACTCTTTTAAAAACAGAAGGGAGAACCACCGAATGAAGAAAATCCTTGCACTGATCCTCGCTCTTACAATGGTTTTTGCTCTGACCGCTTGCGGACAGACCGAAGCCCCTGCAGCGAACCCCGGCACGGAGAGTGCCGGAACGGCTCCGACCACCGGCGGCAAGAAAATCGTTTTGACCCCCGCCAGCTGGCAGGAAAACGGTTTCTGGGCCAAGCACATCGAGATTTTCGCTGAATATGTCAATGAGCATGCCGCGAACGTCTCCGTCAACCCCGTGACACCCGGCTCCATTGTTCCGACCGGCGAGGCCCTCCAGTCCGTCAGCGACGGTGTTGTTCCCGCAATGGCGATCGCCTCTGCGTATGCAGCCGGCACGATCGACGTTGGCTACGTTTTCTGCACGCCTCCGGTCGTCCAGAACATTCAGGACATGCGCGAGCTCAACGAAGTCTATGGTGCCGGAAAGGTATGGGAAGACCTTCTTCAGTCCAAGTATAACGTCCATGTTGTCGGCGAAATGTACGGTCCTGCGGACGTTCCCATCGTTTCTACGGTTTCCATCAAGGGTGTTTCCGATCTGAAAGGCGTCACCATCCGCGTTGGTGCCGGCTCGATCGCCGATTCTCTCGTTGCGCTTGGCGCGGCCACAGATAACGCCGCTGCCACGGAAGTCTACACCATGCTCTCTACCAAGGCTATCGACGCCGCGATCATGGGGTCCCCCTCGGACGACCTTGCCTCCAGCTACAACGAAGTCACCTCCTATTGGATCCGCTACCCCTATGTCAACACCACACACTGCACCACATTCATCGTCAACAACGACACCTGGAACGAAATGACTGCCGAGGATCAGCAGGTGCTGATCGACGCTATTGAGTATTCCAACAAGAAGATTGAAGAGGACGGCTATGCCACCATTCAGGCGGCCTGGGATGCCGTTGAGGCGCAGGGCATTGAGCTCATCCGCTGGAGCGAAGAAGATGCACGCACTTGGGCTCAGACCTTCTACGATACCTGCGCGGCTTACAGCAGCAGCCCCGAGTATACCGAGTACATCAACATTCTCCACCAGTGGGCGGTCGACCGCGGCTATCTGGCCGAGTGATCTTCCCGGTGGTTTCCGCTGAAATACCCAAATTCTGAATAGAAAGAGATGCACTGAAAATGAAAAAGTTCCCCCGTATCAATAACGAAGACGGTATCAATACTCTTTGCCGGATGACGACCGAGCTGGAATACGACGATATTCCCGCGGAAGTCATTGAGCTGGCGAAAGAACTCATCCTCGACACGGTCGGCTGCATGATTGGCGGCCACGGCCAGCACCCGCTGCCGGAGCTTGCCCATCACCTGCAGAAGAAGGGCGGCGTTGAGGAAGCCTACATCATGTTCCACGGCGGCAAAAAGATCCCCGCCGAGGAAGCCGCTATGGCAATGGGACCCATGCCTCGCGCGCTGGATTGGGCGGCGATCCACCCCGAAGCGATGCACTCCGTGGAGCACACCCTGCCTCCCATGCTCTGCACGCTTGGCTATCTTGACTCGACCGAGGGACGCCGCGTTTCCGGCAAGGAGTTCCTGACGGCCTTTGTCGCAGCGCAGGAGACGCTCATCCGCATCGGCATCGGCTATCGCGGAAACATCGGCGTGCAGCGCGGCCGGAGCAACGGACATTACATTTTCGGCTCCGTTGCCGGCGTCGGCAAGCTGATGCGTCTCGATCAGGAGCATCTGGAAAACGCCGAAGGCATCGGCCGCAACATGACACAGCCGCACGATATGGCCACCTATCACCCGATCACCCACATGGTCAAGGTGCATCAGGGCTTTATTGCGCAGGATGCGATCCAGGACTGCAAGTTTGCCAAGCTCGGTGTGACCGGCCCGCGCAACAACGTCATCTGCGGTCCCATGGGCTATTTCGGCATGGCCAACTGGGAGACCAATACGGACATCCTCTTCGACAAGCTCGGCGAGAAGTGGGAACAGATGGGCGTGGAAATGAAGGCTTATGCCGGGTGCAAGTGCCTGCACTGCGCCGTCGGCGCGGCGGAGTACATCGTCAAGCAAAACGGCCTGACTCCGGAAGACGTCGAACACATCCATGTAGAAGACAGCACGCTGAACGTCAACGTCAGCGGCGGCACGATGGAAGAGAAGCTGAACCCGAAGGACATTTTCCAGCGTCAATTCAGCGTCCCCTATATGGTCGCGACCATGCTTTACGACGGCGAGCTGATCCCGCAGTCCTTCTTCGATGAGCCGGCCAGCCGCCAGTACATCAAGGACTTCATGCAGAAGGTCGACATCGTGGAGAATCCCGATCTCGTTCCCTGGCGCTCCAAGGTCACGCTCACCACAAAGGACGGCCGTACTTTTGTCAAGGAAATGGATCCCATCGAGCTGAAGGGCAGCGTTGAGCACCGTTATACCCGCGAGGAGCTCATCCACAAGTTCAAGACCCTCTCCAAGATGTCCATCACGGAGTTCCCGGAAGGTACGCTTGATACGCTGATCGATAATATTCTCAATCTGGAAAAGAGCGACGACGTCCTGCGCGACATCGTGTTTACTCTGACGCCCAACAGAGAGTAAGTGTTCGGAGAATCCATCCAAAGCATAAATCCGAAAGGGCCGGGGGATCGCAGCACCACTACGGCAGCCCGGCCCTTATGTCTGCAAGGAGAGAAAGATGCTAAAACGATTTGTCAACGCCTGCGACGCCATAGCAGAGTGGTCCGGCAGAATCCTGTCGATCGGCGAATACGTCATTATGATCGTCATGCTCTGGCAGGTCAGCGCACGTTATATTTTTAAAAATCCGGCGGTCTGGACAAGCGATATCAGTTTGTACGTTTTCGGCGCGCTGGGCGTTTTGTCCGGCGCTTATCTTCTGAAGCATCACGAGCACATCAAAGTCGACCTGTTTTATGCGCAGTATCCGCCGCGCGTGAAGGCAGTCGTGGATATCGTGATCTATCTTATCGTCATCGCGTGGTGCGTGATCCTCTGCTACTTCAGCATCCCGTATGTGATCCAGACGATCCAGACCGGTGAACGGGGCATTTCCTCGCTTCACGCGCCGCTCTGGCCCATCCGTATGACGATCCCAATCGCGGGCATCCTGCAGGGCTTGGAAGCTTTGGCTCTGCTGATCCGCTCGGCCTATTTTGCGATTAAAGGGGAGGAACTGTAAATGGCTTCGTGGGTTGGTCCTCTTTTGATACTTCTGGGAGCGTTTCTCTGCGGTCTTGCGCTGGGAATCCCCATGGCCTTTGTTCTCGGCGGCGGCGCACTGCTGACGGGATACGTTTTCTACAGCCCATCCATTCTGCGCATCGCCATGACGAACACTATGTCCGTCATGAGCAGCTACACGATGCAGGCTGTTCCTATGTTCGTTCTGATGGCGTGCATATTGGAAAAATCCGGTATAGCAAACGCGTTGTTTGAAGCGTTGTATCAATGGCTAGGCGGCCTGCGAGGCGGTCTTGCCGTGTCGGTTGTCCTCATCTCTGCGGTTCTCGGCGCCATGTCGGGCGTCGCTGCGGCGGCTATCGTGACGATGGGGCTGATCGCTCTGCCGATCATGCTCGGCAAGGGATACGATAAGCATATCGCCATGGGCTCCATCCTTGTCGGCGGCCCGCTGGGCATCCTCATCCCGCCGAGCGTCGGCTTCATCATCTACGGCACGCTGACATCCACGTCTGTCGGCAAGCTTTTCGCCGGCGGCATTGGCCCCGGCATCCTGCTCGTCGTGCTCTACTCGGCGTATATTCTGATCCGCTGCTATATCAAGAAAGATCTCTGCCCGAACATCCCCAAAGCGGAGCGCCTGCCGATCAAAGAGCAACTGAAACTGGCCAAGGGCCTGATCCTTCCGATACTGATCGTGCTCGCGGTCCTCGGCAGCATCTTCCTCGGTATCGCGTCTCCCACGGAATCCGCCGCTGTTGGCGCGTTGGGAGCGATCATCGCCTCGCTCGTGTACAAGCGTTTCAGCTGGAAAATGCTGGCGGAAGCGGCGAGCCGTACATTTACCACTACCGGCATGGTCATGTGGATCCTGTTCGGTGCCAACTGCTTCTCCGCGGTTTTGATCATGACCGGCATCCCGAGCATGCTGAAGGTGTTTATCACCAGTCTTTCGCTGCCGCCGATGCTCATCGTATTCTTCATGATGCTGACCTACTTCATACTGGGCTGCTTCCTTGAAGAGACCACGATGCTGTTCATCACGATCCCCATTTACATGCCGATCCTTTCCTCCTTCGGCATGGATCCAATCTGGTTCGGCGTTCTCTTCATGATTGCCATGCAGATGGCGTACATCACTCCGCCGTTCGGCTTCAGTCTGTTCTTTATGAAGTCGATCGCACCAAAAGACATTACAACAGTAGACATTTACAAGTCGGTCCCACCGTTCATTGTGATCCAGTTAATCGCGGTGCTGATTTGTATGTTCGTCCCGCAGATCGTCACATTCCTGCCGAACCTCCTTTATGGCTGATCCACACCTTTGTTAATGGGGATATACAAGGGGAAAAACGGCGCTGTCCAATGGACAGCGCCGCGATTTTAACAAGGTATTTATGCGCAATAGCACTTGTCAACAAAGGGAAATATGATAAAATATGGTAAGACTATACGATAAAGGAGAGCAACGTTATGAATCTCTATGCCGCGGAAAAAACAGAATCAGGAAGCTCTCTTTCTGAAACAGACAGAGCGATCCTCGACAGCTATGCGAAGCTCCTTCCCGCGTTTTCTGCTGTGCTGGGCGGGTGCTGTCTGGTCGTGCTGCGTTCTGCGGCGGAGAAGACGTATCCCTGTATCGCGGTGGAAAACGGAGTGATCAACCAAACCAACATCGGCGATCCCGCTCCCAATTTTATCATTGACGCCATCGGCGACGAAGATCGGTCTGGCCAGCGGAATATTATCGGCCCATATATTACCAAAAGTCAGGACGAGCACGCAATCAAGTGCGTCGTTTATATGATCCGCAACTCTGAAAAACAAGTAATCGGATGTCTGTGCATCGGCATTGATCTCTCTATGCCGGTCAATGTGTTCTTTGAAAGCCTGATGCTGAAGGTGGACGAGGGCCTGGCCGAGGGCATTTCCGAACCGAAGCGTTCTGCCGTTCCCGACATCGACCAGGTCGTCAGAAAGAGTATGGCGCGCGCGCAGGAAAAAGCGGGCAACGTCAAGGGCTTGTCCGCCACAGAGAGAAATCGTATGATCGTTCAGCAGCTCAAGGATGAGAATATCTTCAGCGTCCGCGGCGCGGTAAGCATCGTCGCAAACGAGCTGGGGGTGTCCCGCTACACGATATACAATTATCTCAAGGACATTGCAGGGACCGAAAAGAGCTGACGCGCCGGAAGACATCGGCGGCTCCGCGAATCCCTGCTTCGGGGAATTGTGATATGAAAGTAAGAAAAAAACAACTGACACGGCAGCAGCGTCTGGCTCTGCTGCCGGTCATATCTCTGATTGGCATCGCTCTGATTGCTCTCGGCATCGTTCAAAACCGGCGGATGAATGAGTCCATGCCGGTGGAGGCTGAGATCACCGGTTATCGTGAAGTTTCCTCGGAAAATATCATGGGAGAAAACGGCAAGACGACGGCGTATTACGCCGAGTACCGGTATATTGTAGACGGGGAAGAATACACCGCCGTTTCCGACAGAGCCAGCGCGACTGCACCGGTCATCGGAGAGCGGGAGACGATCTATGTTTCGTCGCTGGACGAAGGCTCCGTTGTGCTGTCCGGCAGCACTTACGTCATTGTCGGTGGCGTATTTACCGTTTTCGCACTGGTTTTTTTCATGATAGAACGGTTCGTACCAAAAACGACACAGAAGACAGCACTGCCGTCGAAAAAAGCGAAATGACCGGCGCAAAGAGCATAAAATGCTGGTTCGGAATGGATTGGAGCGCGAAAGCCGGCGGCCTTGGCGTAACAAAAAGATGTTCCCCGCTTTCCTTTCGGAAAGCGGGGAACATCTTTATATCGCATATTATCGCAGCTTTTTGAGCTCCTCAAGCACCGAATACGGTATCGCGAGATTACCGCAGCCTGTGCCCATGGAGATGTGCGTTTTGCGTGTGCCGTGGTAGTCGCTGCCGCCGGAAACGCCCATGCCGTATTTCTCCGCGGCGCGCAGCAGCCACGCGGTCTGCTCGGCGGAGAACTCGGAGTAATACGCCTCCAGCGCCCGGATGCCGAGTGCCTTTGCCGTTTCGATCAGCTCGATGAGCTCCGGCTCGGGATAGTGGTACTGCATCGGGTGCGCCAGCACCGGCACGCCGCCCGCGGCGACGATCGTTTCCACGGCCTTCGCAATGGAGATGCGGCGCTTCGGCAGATAGTACGGCTTGCCCTCGCCGAGGTACTTTTCAAACCCCTCCTTCACGGAGGAAATGTAGCCCTTGCGCATCAGATGCTCGCAGAAGTGCGGGCGGCCAAGCACGGAATCCGGGTATTCCTCGCGCAGCTGCGCGAGGGAGATATCAAACCCGTCGCGCTCGAACATGGCGGCGATCTTCTCGTTGCGCTCGTCCCGCTCGGTCTTCACCCAGTCGAGCACCGGGCGCAGCTCGGGCGCGGCGGGGTCGATGAAGTAGCCGAGGATGTGGACGTTGTTGTCGCGGTAGTCCGAGGATACCTCGATCCCCGGCACGACCTCCACGCCGAGCTCCGCTCCGGCGCGCATCGCCTCCGGCACGCCGGAGACGCTGTCGTGGTCGGTGATGCTCACGGCGGCAAGGCCGAGAGAAGCCGCCTTTTCCACGGCGGCGCGCGGCGAATCCGTGCCGTCCGAGGCGGTGGTGTGGATATGCAGGTCAATGCAGTTCATGGATGGGTGCGCTTCCTTTTCGCGAAAATATCGGGCTCGTCAGGGCTTCCAGTTGTAGCCGCCGTTATTCTGGCCGTTGTTCTGGCCATACGGGTTCTGTCCGCTGTACGGATTCTGACCGCAGCCGCCCTGTCCGTAGCCGCCGTATCCGCCGCCGTTGGTGGGGTACTTGGGGCTGTCGCCGTACTGGTTCCAGCCGGGCTGGCTGTCCTTGCAGAGCCAGATGAGCAGAATGATCTGTCCGACAAGGGGGATGAGGTTCAGGAAGTACCACGCGCCGCTGCGGCCGATGTCGTGCAGACGCCGCCAGCAGACGCCGAGTCCCGGCAGGAACACGCCGATGTTCCAGAGCGTGAGAAACAGCGAAGCAAGGCTGCTGTCAAAGTTGCGGGCTATCGCCGTGAGTACCGCGCTCACGGCCCAGTTGAGCAGCGCGAAGTACCAGTACTCGCTGCGCCGCGCACGGCCGGAAAAGCAGATGTACTTCTGGAATACGGATTGGATCGCTTCCTGAAAACTCATAAATGATTCTCCTTTATTATAATCTGTAAGGATATAGTAGCGTACTTCGCACCGGATTGCAAGAAAGAACCGCGCCCCGGCAGGGTTTTCTGCCGGGGCGCGGTTAATTCTCTTTACTTTGCGTCGATTGACAAGGGCACACGCGGTTCTGCCGGGCGGAAATGCCCTCATACTGCGTCAAAGCCCTTGAGAATACACAAAGTATTCTCTGCGGCCTTTTCCTTGTCTGCGAGCATTTCTGCTCCGGCAGAACTGCTTCGCATCGGACAGCCTTGGATTTTCGAGGGATTTTTGTTCTTTTGGACGCAGGCGGGCTGTCGCCCGCCAAGGAGAAAAGGGCAAAAAGCACCGAAAAGACTGGCTGTCCGACGTGTGTGCTCTTGTTAATCGACGCTTTCAAATGATGAAAAGACCCGCGGACAGAAGCGATAACACGGTTCTGTCCGCGGGTCTGGTCATTTCATGCAAACCAGGCGGGAGACCCGCCGAGTACTGTTGACTTGCAGCCGCGCATGGCGGCAGACTACTCCCCCTCGGAGTGCCTGTATTCTATCGTGGAAACGTCGCGCTGTCAAGGGACAGAAAGCCGGTTTCCGCCGAAAAATTCGGCTTCGGAGGCGTCGTGGGTGACAAGTAAAACGGTTTTGTCATCGGAGACGGCGCGCACCGCGTCCATGGCGGCGCGGCGGTTTGCCTCGTCCAGCCCCTTGAACGGCTCGTCGAGCACAAGCAGGTCAAACTCCGCGCAGAGAGCGCGCGCGAGCGCGCACCGCCGCCGCATCCCGCCGGAGAGCTCCGCGGCGGGAACGGCGAGACTCTCGCCAAGGCCGAGCCGCGCCAGTATATCGCGCGCCTCGCGCTCCTTTTTCCGTCCGGCGGTGAGCAGAACGTTTTCGAGCGCCGTGAGCTGCGGGCAGAGCCGATCCTCCTGAAATACCGCGGCGCGGCGTGCCGGAACGCCGGCGATCTCGCCTCCGTCCGGCGTTTCAAGACCGAGAATGAGCCGCAGCAGCGTCGTTTTCCCGCCGCCGGAAACGCCGGTGATGACGGTCGTTTCGCCGAGCGGGAGCCTGGCCGAAAAATCGCGGAAAACGACCGTTTCGCCGTAGCTTTTTGAAAGATTTGTTATCAAAATGGCGTTCGTCATACCGCGTGCTCCAGAGCGTCAAAGATTTTGCCGAGAAGAAAGAGAAATACGCGCTCAAAAAGAGCGCTCACCGCGACGATCACGACCGTCCACGCGAAAAGATCGGCGATCTCCAGATACGCTTTGGCGTCGTAGAGCTTGCCGCCGACGCTTCGCGCCACAACGCCGATGACCTCCGCCGCGACGCCCGCTTTCCAGCAGAGCCCGAGCGCGACGCGGCAGCCCGCGAACAGGGCGGGGCGCAGCGCCGGAAGGAAAATGCACCGGACGCGCCGGCCCGGAGAGAGACGGAACACGTCCGCCATTTCCAGAAGGTTTCTGTCGGCGGCGCGGATACCCTGCAGCAGATTTGTATACAATACCGGAAAGACCATCAGAAAGGCGATAAACGTCGAAAGCCGCCGCGCCGAGAGCCACAGAAACGCGATCACGATGAACGACGCGACCGGCACCGACTGGATCGCCGCGACGTAGGGCCGCAGCAGTGTTTCGATAAACGGCACGGCAGCGGAGAGCGCCGCAAGGATCCCCGCGAGCGCGAGCGCGAGCAGAAAGCCGAGCGAAATGCGCGAAAACGTGAAGCCGAGCGTCGCCCAGAAGTCCGCCGTAACGATAAGCCCACAGAGCCGCCGCGCGACGGCAATGGGCGTTACGAGCAGCAGATCGTTCCCGAGCGCCATGGCGCCCGCCTGCCAGACACAAAGCGCGAGAGCCGCGGCGAAAAATCTCGCCGCGGCGCTGTCGGAGTTGAATTTTTTCGCGCCCTTACGCACCGAACCAGAAGTCCTCGCCCGGCAGCGCGCCGCCGACGGCGGAAGGGTTGAGCGCGAAGAGCGTTTCCAGCGTGCCGGTGGCCGCGGAGATCATTTCCTCGCCGGTCAGACACACCAGATTGCAGTTCGGGATGGCTTTCGCCGCGATGGGCGCCTTGACGATGTTGAGCGCGCCGCAGATCTCGCCGGCATCCGCGGGATCGGCGTTGACCCAATCGACGCTCTCCGCCATCTCCGCGAGGAACGCCTCGACCGCCTCGGGGTGGGCTTCGGCAAACTCGGTACGGACAACGACGCCCGCCGTCACGCAGCGGCTGCCGTTATCGAGCGCGTCCCACGCCTCGGAAAGGCTCACCGCGGCGCGGAAGCCCTCGCCGAGCTGCGCGGCAGCGGCGGTGACATAGGGCTGCGGCAGCATCGCAATGCCGCCGTTTTCGGCCTTGAGGAGCGCGACGGCCTCGCTCGGCTCGCTCTTCCATTCCACGGTCACGTCGGTGTCGAGATCGAGCCCGTTCTCGGCGAGCAGATACCGCAGGAAATATTCCGGCGTGCTGCCCTTGCCGGTCGCGTAGACCGTTTTTCCCTTGAGATCGGCGAGAGACTGCACGGTCTCGCCGTTGAACTCCGTGATATACAGCACGCCCAGCACGCCCACGGCGCAGAGCTTCACGCCGCCGGAGGTCTTATTATAAAGTACGCTCGCAAGATTGAGCGGCACCGCGGCGATGTCCACGCCGCCCTGCAGAAGCTGCGGCGTCAGCTCGTCCGCCGCGCCGTAGAGCGCGTATTCGTAGCTGTTCGCCGCCGTGCCGGCGTCGGCGTCCGAAAAGATCTTCGCCATGCCCATGGCCGTGGGGCCGGTGAGCGCGGCAAGGCGTACCGTGACCGGTTCTGCGCTCTCTTCGGCAGTCTCGACCGGCGCTTCGGTCGGCTCCGCCGGGGCTTCCGTGGCCTTGACGGGCGCGTCCGTCGCCGCAGGCGCTTCCGCGGCGGGCGCGCCGCAGGCAGCAAGAGCGAAAAGGAGCGCCAGCGCAAGGGCGAGCGCGGTAAGTTTTTGGATTTTCATAGATCGGGTTCCTCCGCTTTTGACATTTCGCTGACAGTATAGTATAGTATACCCGAATTGTAAGTTGCTGCGGCAACAAAGCGGGGTGAGACGCACGACAGATACGGAAAGATCGGCACTTTTGCGCTGCCCGCTGTTCGCGCGCATCGCCCCCAACGACGTTTTTGCGCTGACAGAATGTCTGGGCGCGGCCGAGCGGCGGTATGAGCGCGGCGAGGCGCTCTGGCTCACGGGCGACGCGGTGAGCGCGTGCGCGGTGGTCCTCTCGGGCGGCGTGCGGGCGGAGAGCCTTCTGCCGTCCGGCGAGCGGAGTCTCACGGCGGTGCACGGCCCCGGCGCGCTCGTCGGCGACGTGCTCATGGCAACGCGCGACAAGAAAAGCCCCGTGGACGTGATCGCGGCGCAGAATACCGCGGCGCTTTTCCTGCCGTACCGGGCGATGATGGCGTCGTGCGCGCACGCGTGCGAGCACCACGCGCTGCTGCGGGAAAACCTGCTCGCGGAGATCGCGGAAAAGTACTGGCGGCTGCGCCGCCGGGCGGAATATCTCGCGCGGCATTCGCTCCGGGCACGGATCGCGGCGTTTCTTCTTGACGCCGCCGCGGACGCCGAGGGAAACACGTTCTCGCTCGGCATGCGCCGGGAGGATCTTGCCGCCTATCTCGGCGCGAACCGGAGCGCCCTCTGCCGCGAGCTTTCGCGGCTGCGCGCCGAGGGCTGGATCGACTGCTGCCGCGACAGTGTGCGGCTCATCAATACCGCCGCGCTCGCAAAGAGCGCCGCGGCGGAGAATCGGAGCGGAGAAAAATGAACGAAACAGAAAACCAGAAAGAGAACTTTCGGCAGCGCTGCGCCGTCTTACAGGATGAAAACGCTTCGGAGGGGTTTACGGTTCCAATGGAAGAAACGGCAACGAAAAAACGGGGAAACAAAAAGACGCGCATAGCGCTTGTGATCGCGCTCTCGCTCGTGCTGCTCGCGGTCATCGCGCTCGGCGGCGTATCGGTGTATTACCGCTCGGCGTTTCTGCCGGGCACGGTCATCAACGGGTACGACTGCGGCGGCGTGTCCGAAGCGGGGGCGGCGGAGTTTCTGCTCGGCACGGCAAAGTCGCACACGGCGCAGCTGCGCGACGCGCAGGGCGATGCCGTCGTCGCGCTGCCGCTCGAGAGCTTCGTGGACATCGACGGCTTCACCGCCGCGCTGGAGGAGTATTTTGACGCGCAGCATGCCGAGGCCGGTCTCTTCGGCTGGATGACGAAGGGCGGGCGGAGTCTGGAGACGGACGTTTACGCCGTTTCGGACACCGCCGCGGCGAGCGAGCTCCTCTCCCGTGTCCTTTATGACGAAACGCCCCGGCAGGCGCCGGTGGACGCGCGCATCGTTCTCGGCGAGGACGGCTACACGGTCGATCCCGGTTCAAAGGGCAATCTCGTAAATCTCGCAAACTGCGTTTCCGCCATTGCGGAGCAGCTGCCCGCGGTGCGCGATCTGCGCGAGGAAAGCCCCGTGATCGAGGCGAAAAACGCCGTCATCCGGCAGAACGTTACGGCGGAGAGCCCGGAGCTTCTCGCGCAGCGCGCCGCGATCGACGCCTATCTCGCTACGGAAGTGACGCTTGATTTTCAGGACGGGAACACCTATACGCTCACGCCGCAGGATATCTGGCGCATGAGCGATGTGACGCTCTCGGACGCCGAGGGGCAGACGGTGTGCGCCCCGGTGCCGGAGAAGGTAAAGGCGCTTTCGGACGCGCTCGCGGACGAATACGCGCTCGACGGCGTTTACGCCAAATTCCACAACGCCGAAAAGACCCGCCCGTATATCTACTACCGCGTCGGCGATACCGGCTGGATCCTCGACCGTGACGCGCTCGCTTCCGACATCGCCGCGGCGCTGGAGACCGAAACCGACGCGACCGTTACACCGAGCTACGATACCTCGTGGTACTGGAAGCAGGAGTACTGGTTTTATAATTTCACGGACACCTTCGTGGAGATCAGTCTGGATAACCAGTACATGTGGTACTATGTAGACGGCAAGCTGCTCGTGGAAACGCCGGTCGTCACCGGCAACATCGCCGCCGGGGACGATACGCGCCGCGGCTGCTTCCGCATTGCGAGCATGACGACGGACACCTACCTCGTCGGCCCGACGTGGAACGACCATGTGGAATACTGGATGCCGTTTGACGACCAGATCGGCCTGCACGATTCCTCGTGGCGCACCGAGTACGGCGGGGACATTTACCTGACCGACGGCTCGCACGGCTGCGTCAACACGCCGCTCGACGCCATTGCGACGATCTACAACAACATCACCGTCGGCACGCTCGTGGTCGTGTACTGATGCTTTATGCTGTGCGTTATTGCAAAACTGGATAAGCGCTCCACAGAAAAGCTGACGGCCATACAAAAGGCGGCCGCGCCCGATGCCGATGGGAAACCGCTGCACGGGCATATCACGCTCGCCGCGTATATGGGCGAGGACGAGGCCGGGTTCATGGCGTTCTGCGCCGCGCTGCTGAAAGACGTTTCACGGTTCGCGGTGAAATATACGCATCTCGCGGTATTGGAAGAAACGTCCATCGTGGCGGCGCTCGCGGAGAAGACCGGCACGCTCGCGGCGCTCCACCGGCGCATCGCGGAAGTCTATGGCAGCAGCCTGAACGAATGGACCGGCTCGGACGAAGTGTGGCTGCCGCATACAACGCTGCTGTATGATCCGAAGGCGGATCTGCCTGCCGTGTGCCGCAAAATGGCGGCGGACTTCGCGCCGTTTACCGCCGGGATCGTGGGCATAGAATTTTCGCGCGTCACGCCGCCGGGCTACGAGATCCTGGGCCGCGCCGAGCTGCGCGATTGACGAACGGAATAAAGAAAAACGAACGCCGGAGCGCGGCATTGCCGCGCTCCGGCGCTTTCTGCGCGGAGAGAGAAAAATCTCGATTACCAGTGCGCCCGATCCGCCCGGCAGCGGATGACTGTACGCGTCTGCACCCGTCACGGGTTGGTACGCAGAAGAGTGTGAATGCATATACACCCTCCGTTAATTTTTCTTGATATCGTGTAAAGAAAATGCTAAAGTATTTTTGCACAAGGCAGAAATACTGCACGCCGCGCCGGCCTGTGCCGCCGCGGCGTTTTTATCCCCAAAGGAGAGAGTCGGGATAGCCATGGAGAAAAAGAAAAGAGTCAGCTTCGGTATGTTCCTTGTGACGATCGGCATTGTGTACGGCGACATCGGCACATCGCCGCTGTACGTGATGAAATCGATCCTCAAGGGCAACGGCGGCATCGCGCACGTGAACGAGGACTTTATCCTCGGTGCGCTCTCGCTCATCATCTGGACGATCACGCTGCTCACGACCGTCAAGTATGTGCTCATCGCCATGCGCGCGGACAATAACGGCGAGGGCGGCATATTCTCGCTGTACGCGCTGGTGAAAAAGGTAGCGCCCTGGCTCATCTTCCCGGCGATGATCGGCGGCGCGGCGCTCCTTGCCGACGGCGTTCTCACCCCGGCGGTCACGGTGACGACGGCGGTGGAGGGCCTGCGCAGCATCCCGGCGATGAACCGCTTTCTCGGCAGCGGGCAGGCGCGCGTCGTCCTTATCACCCTCGTCATCATCAGCACGCTCTTCGCTGTGCAGTGGGCGGGCACGAGCAAGATCGGCAAGGCGTTCGGCCCGGTGATGCTCGTGTGGTTCTCGTTTCTCGGCATCATGGGTCTGCTGCACGTTTTCGACCGCCCCGGCGTGCTGCGCGCGTTCAACCCGGTGTACGCGGCGCGCATTTTGGTTTCGCCCTATAACAAGGCGGGCTTTATGATCCTCGGCAGCGTGTTCCTCGCCACGACCGGCGCGGAGGCGCTCTATTCCGATATGGGCCACGTCGGCCGCGGGAACATTTATGCGAGCTGGCCGTTTGTGAAGGCGTGCCTGATCCTGAACTATCTCGGCCAGGGCGCGTGGATACTGACGCACACGGCTTCCGGCACGCTCGCCGCTATTCCCGACATGAACCCGTTCTTCCAGATGCTGCCGGAGGCGCTGCGCGCCCCCGCCGTCGCGCTCGGCGCGCTCGCGGCGATTATCGCATCGCAGGCGCTCATCACGGGCTCGTACACGCTCGTGTCCGAGGCCATCCGGCTCGATCTCATGCCGCACCTTGAGGTGCGCTACCCGTCGGACACGAAGGGGCAGATCTACATCGGCGCGGTCAATACGGTGCTGTATCTCGGCTGCGCGGCGGTAGTGCTCTACTTCCGGACGAGCGCGCGCATGGAGGCGGCTTACGGTCTTGCCATCACCGTGACGATGCTTATGACGACGCTCCTTCTCGCAGTGTATCTCTGGAACATCCGGAAAAAGCAGGCACTCGCGGTCGGCATCGCGCTCGTGTTCGGCGCGATCGAGGCGGTGTTCTTCCTCTCGTCGCTGAGCAAATTCGCCCTCGGCGGGTATGTCGCGGTGCTCATGGCGCTCGTGCTCTTTCTCATCATGGTCGTATGGCGGCGCGGCACGCAGCTCGAGCAGGAGTACGCCACACGCCTGCCGGTCGGCGATTATCTCCCGAATCTCGATACGCTCCATAAGGATACTTCGCTCCCGCCGCTCGCGGACAACCTCGTCTTTCTCGATAAGGCCGTGGACATGGATACCATCGACCGTGACATTCTCTACTCCATCCTCGACAAGGATCCCAAGCGCGCCGCGGCGTACTGGTTCATCAGCATGAACGTCACCGACGAGCCGGACACGAGGCGCTACAGCGTCGAGACCTACGGCACGGACTACATCTTCCGCGTCCGGCTCGATCTCGGGTTCAAGTGCCATCAGCGCGTGAACGTGTACCTCCGGCAGATCGTGCGCGATCTCATCGAGAGCGGCGAGCTGCCGCCGCAGGAGCGGAAATACTCGATCTACGGCAAGTCGGACGTAGGCTCTTTTAAATTCGTTTTCCTGCACAAGGCCGTGCCGTCCAAGTCGGAGCTTTCCTTCCTTGACGAGCTGGTGCTCAACACGAAGTATGCCATCCGGCGCGTTGCCGGCTCCAAGGTGCGCTGGTACGGGCTGGACACGTCCTCGCTCGTCGTGGAGACCGTGCCGTTCATCGTCGGCGGCAAAACACCGCGCAGCAGCCGGCTGGAAAGAGTAAAATAAATAAGGAAACCGCCCCCGCGGCTCAACCGAGCCGCGGGGGCATCACGATCTACGGATATTGAGATTTGAGAGAATAGCAAGCACAGCCGCGGTTCCGGACACACGGCGATTTTGGGATAATCCCAAGCCCTTAAGCTGTTGACACTGAGCGGAAAGCGTAAAGCAAAACTGCTGTCAAAATATACAAACGATCTATGCGTGAGAGTTTTGCATGCAAGCTGTTTTTGAAAAGTAACCCCTCAGTAAAACTGGGGGTTCTTCCTATGCGGGCGAAGCCCTCTGCTCCTCGCGTAACGCGTAAACGTGTAATACGGTCTGCCAGCTGCGCAGGGATTGTTACTTGCCGCCCGTAAACGGGCCAATAGAGGCTATCGTCATCTGTTCACCTAATTCGTCCTCTTTCAGTTGGTTCCTTATGTACTCCGCAATTCGGGTCTCGTTCTTTCCTACCGTATCCACATAGTACCCCCTGCACCAGAATTCTCTGTTGCAGTACTTGTACTTCAGTTCCCCGAATTGCTCATACAGCATAATGCTGCTCTTCCCCTTCAGGTATCCCATAAATTCTGATATCGACAGCTTCGGCGGTATCTCCACGAACAGGTGAATGTGATCCGGGCAGGCTTCCGCTTCGATGATTTTTACACTCTTCCATTCACATAGTTGCCGGAGTATTTTTCCTATCGCTGCACGCTTCTCTTTGTAGAATACCTTTCTTCGGTATTTCGACGCAAACACTATGTGATATTTGCAGTTCCACTTACTATGTGCTATACTATCCTTATCCATTTGGATAACCTCCTTTGACTTTGTCTGTTGTCGGTTGGCGAACCCGACACTACTCTATCATCGGAGGTTTTCTTTTTCTATCCATAAGTGGAACTCTTTATGTCCACCGGCATAGCCGGTGGTTGCCTTTTTAACAAACGGCAAAAGCGTCAGCGGGTTGCCCCGCTGACGCTTTTGCTTGAAATGATAAAACCCCTCCGTCAAAAACATTTTTTGCCGCCTCCCCTGTCAGGGGAGGCAAGATAGTTTTCCGCAACCCCCCGCAGCTCTCCTATCAGGGGTGCCGGCTCGCCGCGGGCGAGACGGAGGGGTTTGCTTCCTCCGTCGGCTCCGGTGTGGCTTCCGGCGTTGGCTCCGGCTCCCGGGCCGGCTCGGGCACGACCGTCACGAGCGCGGTGCGCGTGCTTTCCAGAAGTTCCTCCCGCACGGCCTCCGCGCAGGAGCCGTCCGCGAGATACGCCGCCGCGTTCCACCGCGCGCGGAGCTGCGCGGGATAGCCGGACGCATCCCCCTGCGCCCACGCCGCGGCGAAGCCCTCGCAGAGCGCCGCGCCGAGATCGTCCCGCTCCGGGAACGTCAGCTCCTCCAGCCGCTGCGCGGCGGAGAGCGTCTCCACCGCCGGATCGGAAAATCCGCCCCCGGCCGCCGAGCGCAGCGCGGCGAGCACCGCATCGCGGAACACCTCCGCGTCCTTTTCCTCCAGTCCGGGCGCGAAAAACCAGATGGCCGCATCCGCGCCCGCCGACGCCGTGCCGCATACGGTCTCCGTATCCGGCAGCGCAGCGCACACGCTCTTATCGAGCAGCGACCCTGTGCGCTCCAGCGCCGCGGCGAGCGCGGCGAGCCGGACGCGCGTCCATTCGCCCGCGCGCGGGCAGACGATACCGAAATATACGCCCCCGGTTCCCTCCCCGGCAAGCGATACCGTTTCCTTCACCGGCTTTTCGATGCGGCAGTAGGCCGCGTCGGGTGCGAGCGCTTCCCCGGCATCGGCAGCGGAGAACACCCCGTCCAGCCACGAGAGGATATTCTCTGCCCCGTCCGCATCGGCGCAGACGACCGCGAGCATATTCTCCGCCGAGACCGGCCCCGCGCCGTTCCCTGCCGTGTCGCTGCCGGGGAGAAGATATGTGAGAAACGCACGGTACGCCGCCTCCGCGTCCGGCACGGCTTCCGTCTCCGCGCCGAAAAATGCGCCGAGGCTCTCCTTTGCCCCGCGCAGAAGCTCCGCGGCCGAGTCTGCCGTGAGCGTCACGCGGCGCAGCCCGTCCGTTGTGCGCGCCATGAGCGTGAGTGCCGGGGACGCGCCGGTATCTTCTATGTATACGACCGCCGCGCCGGTCGCCTCGTGCGTAAGATATGCGGTCTTTCCGCCGGGCGTATCCAGCCGCTCGATCTTTTCGACACGAAAGCCGGAGAGCTGCTCGCCCACGCCGGGCAGCGCGGCGCTCCGGTGCACAGAAAAGCCGCTGCCTACCGTGAACACGAACACGATAAGCAGCAGCCATACAAGTTTCCGAGATAGTTTTTTCATTGGTGCATGTCCCCTTCTCCGCAATATTGTTTTACAGAGAAAGTATATGCGCGGGAAATTCAGGATATGACGCCCGTGCCGTCAAAGGCGGGAATTTCTTCCTCACCGGAGGCGGAGAGCTCCTGCACATACCCGTCCGAGAGGCCGGTCTCGTCCAGAATGGCGAGCGCGGCGTCCCATTCCTCCGGCGTGAGCGTCCGGCGCAGCTCCGGGAATTTTTTGAGATCCCCGCAGGGGGTATACTGCGCCATGAGCGACACGAGCACCGTGCCGGGCGCGAACGTGTCCGCGATCCAGAAAAGCGCGGCGCGCGTATTTTCGATCTGCCCCGGCAGCACGAGATGCCGGATCATAACGCCGCGGCGGAGAAGGCCGTTTTCGTCCAGCTCGAACGCGCCCGTATGCTCGACCATACGCTTTATGGCACTTTTTGCCGCCGCCGGATAGTCCAGCGCGCGGGAATAGCGCGCGGCAAGCGCCGGGTCGGTATATTTAAGATCCGGCAGAAAGACGCTCACGCTCTCCGCGAGCGTGTCCACGGTATCGACCGTTTCATATCCCGACGTATTCCACACGACCGGGATCTTCGGCTTTGCGATGGTGAGCGCTTCCCGTATCTCCGGCGTGAACTGCGTGCCGGTGACGAGATTGAGATTGTGCACGCCCTTTGCTTCCAGCCCGGCGAAGATCGCCGCGAGGCGCTCGACGGAGACCGTTTCGCCGATCCTCCCGCGGCTGAGCGCATAGTTCTGGCAGTATACGCAGCCGAGCGGACACCCGGCGAAGAACACCGCGCCGCTCCCCCGCTCGCCGCTGATGCAGGGCTCCTCGCCGTAGTGCGGCGCGGCGCGCGCCACGCGCACGGCGCTTCCCATATGGCACACGCCCGCGCTTACCGCGCGGTCTGCCCCGCACTGCCGGGGGCAGAGACGGCAGTCAGGCATGCAGCACCTCGGCGATAACGGCGTCGTCCGAGCGGCTGGTGCGCTCCGGCTTTCTGCGGCCGCACTCCATGCCCTTGAGCGCGAGCTTGAGCATCTTTTTGAGCGTATACTTGCTCTCCCCGGCTTCGCGGGCGCGGCGGTCGTAGGAGACCGTGCCGACCTTCGCGCCGAGCCGGTTCACAAGCCCGCGCAGGAAAAGATCGTCCCCGTGGTAGTGCGAGAGCGCTTCGAGCGCGGCGGTGTCCATGAGACGGTAATCGGCGTGGTCGTAAATGAGATCGGAGCCGAAGAGCTTCATCAATCCGTAGTACCCGCGGGCAGTGGTGCGCTTGAGGAACGTATCCGTCGCGCGCGAGGCGCGCACGCCGCAGACGATGCCGCAGCCTTCCTTATACTTCTCCACCATTTTGTCCATCGCGTCGATGTCGTCCTGCAGGTCGGCGTCGATGCTGATGGTGATGTCGCACCGGGCGCGCGACCACATGAGCCCCGCGGTGAGGGCGTTCTGGTGGCCGCGGTTGCAGATCTGGCGCAGACCGGTGAAATGCGCGTCGCTCTCGTGGAGCGAGCGGATGATGCTCCACGTGGCGTCCTTCGAGCCGTCGTCCACGAGGACGATGCGGCTTTCCGGCGCGATGGCGCCCGCGTCGATCAGATCGCCGAGCTTTTTGCGAAAGACCGGCGCCGAGAGCGGCAGAGCCTCTTCCTCGTTGTAGCAGGGCACGACAATATAAAGGATCGGAAGCGATTTCATAAGGTTTTCTCCTTCCCGAATAATATCCGGCAATGCGCCAAATACTGATACTGGCATTTTACACCAAAACACCGCGCAGTGCAACGAAACATTTTGTTTGAAAGAACATGGTTTTTTTCGTAAGAAATGAACGAAAACCAACACATTTCACTTGCAAAATGCGCATCGGTGTACTACAATGCGCTCAGAAGGAAAAAACTATTATTAGGAGGTCTAGGATATGAATTACAAAAAGAAGAGCATCCGCGACGTGAGCTTTGCCGGCAAGAAAGTGCTGCTGCGCGTGGACTTCAATGTGCCTCTGGACAAGACGACCCACGAGATCACCAACGACAAGCGCATCCGCGCCGCTCTGCCCACGATCCAGTACCTGCTGGACGACGGCGCCGCGCTGATCGTCTGCTCCCACCTCGGCAAGCCCAAAAAGGACCCCGACGCCAAGACCAACCTGACGCTCAAGCGCGTTGCCGTCCGCTTTGCCGAGCTGCTCGGAAAGCCAGTTGAGTTCGCCGAGGATACCATCGGCCCCGACGCCAAGGCGAAGGCCGCCGCGCTCAAGCCGGGTCAGGTCCTGCTGCTTGAGAACACCCGCTTTGATCCCCGCGAGGAGAAGAACGATCCCGAGTTCGCCAAGGAGCTCGCTTCCATGGCGGATGTGTACGTTTCCGACGCGTTCGGCGCGGTGCACCGCGCTCACGCCTCCACCGCCGGCGTTGCGGACTATCTGCCCGCGTACTGCGGCTTCCTCGTGGAGAAGGAGCTGACCGCTCTCGGCGGCGCGATGGACGATCCCAAGCGCCCGCTCGTGGCCGTTCTCGGCGGCGCGAAGGTCGCCGACAAGCTGGCCGTGATCGAAAACCTGCTCAAGAAGGCCGACACGCTCGTCATCGGCGGCGGCATGGCGTTCACGTTCCTCAAGGCCAAGGGCTACGAGACCGGCGCCTCCCTGCTCGACGAGGAGAAGATCGACTACTGCAAGAACATGCTCGCCAAGGCGGAAGAGTCCGGCGTGAAGCTGCTGCTGCCGGTGGACGTAGTCGTTGCCGACAAGTTCGCCGCGGACGCGGAGAGCAAGGTCGTCGCCGCGGACGCCATTCCCGCCGGTTGGATGGGTCTGGACATCGGGCCCGAGACGCAGAAGCTCTTCGGCGAGGCCGTGAAGAACGCCGGTACCGTTATCTGGAACGGCCCCATGGGCGTCTTTGAATTCCCGAAATTTGCCAAGGGCACCGAGGCCGTCGCCGCGGCGATGGCGGAGTGCAAGGGCGTCACGGTCGTCGGCGGCGGCGACAGCGCCAGCGCCATCGAGAAGATGGGCTATGCCGACAAGGTGACCCACGTTTCCACCGGCGGCGGCGCGTCGCTCGAATTCATGGAAGGCAAGGAGCTGCCCGGCGTGGCCTGCCTGCTCGACAAGTAATTTTTCACCAAAGGGGCGGCTTCCGCCCCTTTGCGCGTATTCACCGAAGGGAGAAAACCGCTATGAACAAGAAATACAGAAAAGTCATCATCGCCGGAAACTGGAAAATGAACCAGCTTCCCTCGGGCGTAAAGCCGTTCGTCGAGGAGCTGAAAACGAAGCTGCCCGCGGGCATGAACGGGTGCAGCGTCGTTCTCTGCGTCCCGGCGACGCATCTCGCCGCGCTCGCGCGCGAAAAGGCGCGGCGCATCGGCGTCGGCGCGCAGAACGTCTCCGAGTTCGATAAGGGCGCGCACACCGGCGAGATCAGCGTGGACATGATCGCCGATCTCGGCGCGAAATACTGCATCGTCGGCCACAGCGAGCGCCGCGCGAATAACGGCGACACCGACGAGCTCGTGAACACGAAGGTCCACGCGCTGCTCGAAAAGGGCATCACCCCGATCGTGTGCGTCGGCGAGTCGCTCTCCGAGCGCGACCGCGATCTCACGATGGAGCGCATCTCCTATCAGGTCAAGGCGGCGCTGTACGGCCTGACCGCCGAGCAGGTAAAGAAGGTCGTCATCGCCTACGAGCCCATCTGGGCCATCGGCACGGGCCGCACCGCGACCGACGAGCAGGCGCAGGAGGTCTGCTTCAACATCCGCGAGAATCTGCGCGCGCAGTACGGCGCGCTCGTCTCCCGCAAGGTGTGCATCCTCTACGGCGGCTCCATGAACGCAAAAAACTGCGCGGGCCTTCTCGCCCAGCCGGACATCGACGGCGGTCTCATCGGCGGCGCGTCGCTCAAGGTCGAGGATTTTGCCGCGATCATCCGCGAAGGCTGCAGGGAGGAGTAAGCCATGAGCAAAAAGCCTACCGTTCTTCTCATCATGGACGGCTTCGGTCTCGCCCCGGCGGGCCCGGAAAACGCCATTTCCTGCGCCAAGACGCCGAATCTCGACAAGCTCTTTGCCGAGTGCCCGAACACGCAGCTCCAGGCCTCGGGTCTGGACGTCGGTCTGCCTGCCGGACAGATGGGCAACAGCGAGGTCGGCCACACGAACATCGGCGCGGGCCGCGTCGTCTATCAGGATCTCCCCCGCATCTCCAACGCCGTTGAGGACGGCAGCTTCTTTGAAAACGCCGCCTACAAGTCCGCCATGGACGAGTGCGTGCGCACCGGCGCGCGGCTGCATCTCATGGGGCTGCTCTCCGACGGCGGCGTCCACAGCCACATCAACCACCTCTTCGCGCTGCTCGAAATGGCCAAGCGCCGCGGCGTGAAGGAGGTCTACGTCCACGCCCTGCTCGACGGGCGCGACGTTGCCCCCACCTCCGGCGCGGGCTATGTGAAGGCGCTTGTGGAAAAGTGCGCCGAGCTCGGCACCGGCAAGATCGCCACGATCCAGGGCCGCTTTTACGGCATGGACCGTGACAAGCGCTGGGACCGCGTGGAAAAGGGCTACCGCGCCGTCGTCTGCGGCGAGGGCGTGCAGGATGGCGATCCCGTCCACGCCGTGGAGGAGAGCTACAAGGCGGGCGTGACGGACGAGTTCGTCGTGCCGACCGTGTGCGATAAAAACGGCTGCATCCGCTCCGGCGACAGCGTCATTTTCATCAATTTCCGCCCCGACCGCGCCCGCGAGATGACCCGCGCGCTCGTCGATCCCGCGTTTGACGGCTTTGTGCGTCCGAACGGCTTCTTCCCGCTGCACTATGTCTGCACCACGCAGTACGACGCGACGATCCCCAACGTTTCCGTCGCCTTCCCGCCGGAGGAGATCGAAATGACGTTCGGCGAATATCTCGGCAAGCTCGGCAAAACGCAGCTGCGCATCGCCGAGACCGAGAAATACGCCCATGTGACGTTCTTCTTCAACGGCGGCACCGAGACCTGCTACCCCGGCGAGGACCGCTGCCTCATCCCGTCCCCGAAGGAGTTCCCGACGTATGACCTCATCCCGGAGATGAGCGCCTATAAGGTCGCGGACGAGTGCGCGAAGCGCATCGAGAGCGGCAAGTACGACGTTGTGATCTGCAACCTTGCCAACTGCGACATGGTCGGTCACACCGGCGTCAAGGCCGCGGCGATCAAGGCCGTGGAGACCGTGGACGCGTGCGTCGGACAGATCGTCGAGGCCGTGAAGAAGATGGGCGGCGTGATCCTCATCACCGCCGACCACGGCAACGCCGACCGCATCATGAAGCCGGACGGCAGCCCCGACACCGCCCACACCACCAACCCCGTGCCGCTGATCGTCTCCGGCGCGGACGTGAAGCTCCGTCCGGGCCGCCTGTGCGATCTCTGCCCGACGATGCTCGATCTCATGGGTCTTGAAAAGCCCGCGCAGATGACCGGCGAAAGCCTGATCGTAAAGTAAAAAAAGCCACCCTCTTTGTTTTGCTCTAAAGGAAAGGAGTTTTCCATGAAAGAGTATTTTGAAATCGTTGACGTTCTCGGAAGAGAAATTCTCGACTCCCGCGGCAACCCCACGGTCGAGGTCGAGGTGACGCTCGATAACGGCGTCGTGGGCCGCGCGGCGGTGCCGTCCGGCGCCTCCACCGGCATTTACGAGGCCTGTGAGCTGCGCGACGGGGACAAGTCCCGCTATCTCGGCAAGGGCGTGCAGAAGGCTGTGGAAAACGTCAACGGCGAGATCGCCGAGGCGCTCAACGGCCTCAACGCGCTCGACCAGCCGTATATCGACAAGATCCTCATCGAGCTGGACGGCACGCCGAACAAGACCCGTCTCGGCGCAAACGCGATGCTCGGCGTATCGCTCGCCGTAGCGAAGGCGAGCGCCGAAGCGCTCGGGCTGCCGCTTTACAGCTACATCGGCGGCGTGAACGCCAAGACGCTGCCCGTGCCGATGATGAATGTGCTCAACGGCGGCGTCCACGCGCCGTCCTCCGCGGCGGACATTCAGGAGTTTATGATCATGCCCGTCGGCGCGAAGAGCTGGAAGGAAGCGCTGCGCTGGTGCAGCGAGGTGTTCCACACGCTCTCCAAGGTGCTGCACACCTCCAGCGTCGGCGACGAGGGCGGCTACGCGCCCAGCGATCTCAAGAGCGACGAGGACGCTCTGCGCGCCATCGTCCAGGCCATCGAGCTTGCGGGCTACAAGCCCGGCGAGGACTTCATGCTCGCCATGGACGCGGCCTGCTCCGACTGGTTCAAAGCCGAGGACGGCTGCTATCATCTCCCGAAGCGCGGCATCACCATGACGCGGCAGGAGATGGTCGATATGTGGGTCTCGTTCTGCGATAAGTACCCGATCATCTCGCTCGAGGACTGCATGGCGGAGGACGACTGGGAGGGCTGGAAGATGCTCACCGACGCGCTCGGCCATCGCGTGCAGCTCGTCGGCGACGATCTTTTCGTCACGAACGTGCGCCGCATCAAGATGGGTCTGGAAAAGCACGTTGCAAACAGCGTTCTCATCAAGCTCAACCAGATCGGCACGCTGACCGAAACGCTCGATGCCATAGCGCTCGCCAACCGCGCGGGCTACACCACGGTCGTCTCCCACCGCTCCGGCGAAACGGAGGACACCACGATCGCCGATCTCGTCGTCGGCCTCAACGCCGGGCAGATCAAGACCGGCGCACCGAGCCGCACCGACCGCGTGGCGAAGTACAACCAGCTCCTCCGCATCGAGGAAGAGCTGTTCGACGCCGCGCAGTACCCCGGCAAGGCCGCGTTCTTCTCCATCCGGTAAATCTATATACAGCGAGCCTCCCCTGAACTTGTTCCGGGGAGGCTCGTTTTGATTTGCGTTGATTTTTTTCCGTATGCTGTCAGTCGTCCGCGCCGAGGGCGTCGAGACCCTTGACGTGGTCTACCTTTTTCGCCTTGATGTTCTTCACGAGCAGTGTGAACACCAGGAAGCTCGCCGCGGTGAGGATGGAGGCGTAGACCGGCAGCGTGCGCCACGCCATCGTCGCGTCCAGCACGAAGCCGAGAGCGACGGGCGTGATCGTCTGCGCGGACATGCTCGCGGCGTAGTAATAGCCGGTGAAGCGGCCGATCTTCTTGCTCGAGCACAGCTCCACGACCATCGGGAACGAGCAGTTGTGCACGAGCGCCATGCCGAAGCCCTTGATCGCCCAGACGACGAACAGCAGCGTCGGGAACGCAAACTCGCCGCGCGCGCCGACGACCTTTCCGGTGGGCGCGGCAAAGCACATGATGATGAGACCGACGAGCGTGCACGCAAGGCCGCAGGAGATCGTCCACTTGCGGCCGATCTTCTCGGCGATCGATCCGGCGGTGGCAAAGCCGATGACGGAGGCGAGTCCGCCGAGGATCGTGAGGATCATTGTGGCGCTCGAAACGCTGTTGAGATAGTAAATGACATAGTTTCCGATGTACGTGCCGAGCGCGTTATCGGACATGAACCAGAGGAATTCCGCGCCGAGGATCGCAAGCAGCATGCGCTTATTGGCCTTGCTCATCGGCTTATCGTCGTCGATGGGGGTTTCGACCGCGGCCATCTCCTCGCCGAGAGCGAGCTCTTCCGCCATCTCCTGCTCGATCTTGTTTTCCTTGATCGTGGCAAACAGCACGAGCGCGGAGATCACCATCAGCACCGAGGCGATGATGAACGGCAGCTCGATGACCCAGAGATTGCGCTCGGCGTCAGGCGCGTTGATGTAGCTGCTCAGCACAAGGAACAGGCCGAGCACCGTGGCGAACGCGCCGCCGATATAGCCCATGATGTTGATGATGCCGTTGGCCTTGGCGCGCAGGGGCTTGGGCGTGATGTCCGGCATGAGAGCGACGGCGGGGTTGCGGTACATCATCATAAAGATGAGAACGATCGCCATCATTGCGACCATCCCGGCAATGTTGTTATTGTGGAAGAACAGCGGGATAAACGGGAACGCGACCGCCGAAACGAACGTGCCGACAAGGATATACGGCATGCGCTTGCCGATCTTCGTGTGCGTTCTATCCGAAAGACGGCCGAAGAGCGGCAGAAGGATGAGCGCGGCAAGATTGTCGCACGCCATGATGATGCCGACGATCCACTGCACATGCAGGATGTGGTTCGGGTCGCTCGCCTTGAGATCGGCGGACGACATGCCGTAGAACCGGCGGGCGAAGATATCCGTCAAAAATGTGGGGCACCAGGAGTCGTACACCTGCCAGAGCAGGAGAATACCGAAAAAGGCAAAGCCGATGAGAAAGGTCCGCTTGTAATTGAGCTTCACTGCTGTTTCCTCTCCGCGCGGAACGCGCCGCGCGCCTCTCTTTTATACTCCCTCCATCATACAGGAAAAACCCTCTCTTTACAACCCGTTTTTCCTGCGTTACAATACCGCTATGAGGTGATACCAATGAAACAATGCAAAAAAGCCGGAACGATCGCCGCGGCCGCCATCGGCGCCGCTGCCGCCGGATATCTTTTTCTGATCGCGCCGGGCCGCTCCCGCGCGGGACAGCGTTTCCCCTTCCGCGGACAGAACATCGCCCACCGCGGGCTGTACGACGCTGCGCAGGGCATTCCCGAAAACTCTCTCGCGGCGTTCCGCGCCGCGGCGGAGGGCGGATACGGTGCGGAGCTCGACACCCGCCTTACGAAGGACGGCGTCGTTGTCGTTTCGCACGACAGCAACATCCGCCGCATGACCGGCGCGGATGTGACGGTCGAATCGCTCGACTATGCCGAGCTGCAGCAGTATAAGCTCGGCGGCACCGAGGAGCGCGTGCCGCGCTTTTCGGACGCGCTCGACATTCTCGCCGCCGCGCACGTGCCCGTGATCGTGGAGGTCAAGGCCTCGCCCGACCATCGCCGCGGCGAGCTCTGCCGCAAGGTGCTCGAGATCATCGACGCGCACACCGGCAATTTCTGCGTGGAGAGCTTCGACCCGTTCATCGTGGCGTGGTTCCGCTTCCATGCGCCCGACCTGCTGCGCGGTCAGCTCACGGCCCAGCGGGACGATCTCGGCGGCAATCTCGGCGCGTGGCTTTCGAGCCGGATGCTCATCGGCTGCATCGGCCGGCCGCAGTTCATCGCCCACCGCACGGGCAAAAAGTCTCTCGGCGTGAAGCTCGCGGAGCTGCTCGGCGCGATGCGCGTCACCTGGACGGCGCACGACCGCAGCGAAGAGGCCAAGTGCGACACCGTGATCTTTGAGGCGTACCGCCCGCCGGTACAGTATAAATGAGAACGCTCCGCCGCGCTCTCGCGCTCGTGCTCGCACTCTGCTGTCTTGGCTTTCTCCCCGTTCTCGCCGCCGATGAAGATGTACCTGCCGCGGAGACCGGCTGCGCGCATCCCGGCTGGCAGAACGGCACATGCGTCGCGTGCGGCGCAGCCTGCCCGCACGCCGAGCACGACTACGATTCCTGTCTCTGCTTTGCCTGCGGCATGACCGTCCGGCACTCGTATCTCACGTCCCGCTGCCCGATGTGCGGCCGGACGCCCGCTTTTCTCGACTCGCGCGTGCCGACGTCCTTTTTTCAAAGCTCCGGCCGCCCCGGCACGGTGCAATCGGTCGAATACCTGACGCACGACTACGTCGGCGAGCGCAAGGGTACCGGCACGCTCTCCTATTATAAGCGGATGCTCGTCTACCTTCCCTATGGGTACGACGCCTCGCAGCCGTACAACGTGCTCGTGCTGCTGCACGGCATGGGCGGCGGCGAAGGGTATTGGCTCCGGCAGGAGCAGCTCTACGCCGCTTACGGCACCGACTACTACGTCACCACCCGCCCGATGCTCGACAATATGTTCGCCGCGGGAATGTGCCGGAACATGATCGTCGTGACGCCGACGTTCTACCGCGATTCCGGCAACTTCTTCCGGTACGACCGCGTGCCGGACGAGGAGCAGTTCGTCCGTGAGCTGCGCGAAGACATTCTGCCGTTCATCGTGCAGAACTACTCGACCTATGCCGCCGACGGCAGCGCCGAAGCGATCAGCGCCGCGCGCGACCACTTTGCCTACGCGGGTCTTTCGATGGGATCGATCTACGCCTATAACTCCGTGATGCCGCTCTGTCTCGATCTGTTCGCGTGGTTTGGCTGCTTCTCCGGGAGCGACTGCTACGTCGATCTCGCCGCGGATGCCCTTTCCGGCGAAGCCAACGCCGCCTACCCGATCCGGTACTTTTATAACAGCATCGGCACGCGCGACTCCATGGCGACGCTGCACCGCGAAAATTTCATCGCGCTCACCGACCGCGTGCCCGGCCTGACCGACGGCGAAAACGCCTGGTTCACCCAGCTCCCCGGCATCGGCCACGAATACAGCGCCTGGGTCGTCGGGCTCTATAACTTTTTGCAGGTCGTATTTGCGATGTGATCTCACACGCCTCTCTCCGCCGCATTGACCCGCATAAACAAAAAGATCCGGAAGGACAAACGTCCTTCCGGATCACTTTTTTCCGGGAATTATTCCTTCTCCGTCTTCGAGTTCTTTTCCGCGCTCTCGCCCTACACGGCCGAGGCCGCGAGCGTGCGCAGCCCGCGCTTCGTGGTGAGACGGCGGTAGGCCTGCGGCGACATGTTGTGCGTAGACTTGAACGTGCGGGAGAAGTGATCCACACTGTCGTAGCCGACGAGCGCGGAGATATCATGGATGCGGAGCGTGGAGGTCGAGAGATATTCCTCGGCGCGGGTCATCTTGATGCCGCGGACGATCTCCGTAAAGCTCATGCCCATGTAGTTCTGCAGCATACGGGAGAGATAGGTCTCGTTATAATGGAACGCTCTCGCAAGCGTGCTCAGGCGCACGGTACGATAGTTCTGCTGGATGTACTGCAAGATTGCGCCGCAGTCGGCACGGGTCGATTCATCGCGCGCGGCGCGAAGCACGGCGGCGCTTCCGGCCTGTGTGCGGAACACCGACGCAAGGAAGATCTTTGTCCAGCACACGGAGGTGAGATTCGCGAACGGCGCCTTGGACGCGCACTCCTTGACGAGCTCGTGCAGCGTAGAGAGCACGTTTCCCGACTCAAAGTTCGCCGTCATGCTCATATAATTCATTTCGTTCTCGCCGTACATCGACTCGCGGAAGAAAATGCTCATTTTGTCGCTGCTCGTCATGAGATCGCCGAACTGCGCATCAAACGTGGAGCGGCGCATATGCAGTGCCAAGACGTACGCATCCGACGGAACGGCCTTGACGTGCGCCGTGTGCGGAGGAACGATGATAACGCTGCCGACGCCGACGGGGATGGGCGTTCCGGCAAAGAAGAACTCGCACTCGCCCTTGAGAACGACGGCGATCGTGAAGCAGTCATACTCCGCGGCATCCGCGCTCAGGTAGGAGAAAACGCGCGTCACGGCAACATCGCGGCCGGGCGCAAAGATCGCGTCCTCACCGGAAACATGAGCCGTGCCGGACTCCGACGGGGAGGTGTTCTGAAGGAACGCGGTGGCGTTCACAGGCTGAGAATCGATGATATCACAGATCTCTTCCACGGTATGCTGGACCTTGGAATCGGCCGCGGCAACAGCAGGCGGAGCGGAAAGGAGATTGTCCTTTTCCATCATATCAAGCGCCTCGCCAAGGGTGGGGCGAACGCCGGTCTTGCGGTAATAGGCAGAGAGAAACTCCTCGAGCTGCTTTACCGTTGTTTGTAATTTATTTTTTTCCATGGATGATTCCTCCGATTGGGGAAAGGGATTTTATGCCGCGCAAAATAATACACATGTACAAATATTTTGCATACATACTATACAATTAAAGTATGGAAACCGTCAAGACCCTTCGTAAAAAAGCCGCAGAGTTTTCCCGGAAAATTCGGCGGATTGATTACTTAAGAAAAAATTTACAGGATGGCATAAAAGCGCGCCGTTAATTTTGGAAATAATAAAAATACGGAGAGATGCATTTTATCATCTCTCCGTAATCTTTGTGTTGGCGTTGACCTATTTTCCCGGCCCGTCGCCAGGCAAGTATCGTCGGCACAGGTGAGCTTAACTTCCGTGTTCGGA
>ERZ827458.541-NODE-541-length-50136-cov-9.949662_pt1 | contig 50136 bp, 40 predicted proteins | sample MGYA00519706_ERZ827458 | MGnify/ENA primary metagenome ERZ827458 (study PRJEB31778, sample SAMEA3449309) | human gut metagenome | biome: human gut; feature: human-associated habitat; material: faeces | place: United Kingdom | collected 2010/2012 ...
CCCCGCCTACCCCAAACAGGCAACCACCCCGCCCACATAGCGGACGGAAGCGGGTCCAGGGCTTTAGCCCTGGTGGTGGAGAAGGGGAGAAAGGGGCTTGTAGACCAGCAGCGTAACAACGCTGATCAGAATCCACTTGACCAAGTTGAACGGGCCGGTGATCAGCAGCACAAAACCCCATTCGTCCTGAATGGCAGGAATCAGGGCCTGCCCCATGGAAACGATCTGCTCCACCGGCATCCCATATACCGCCCCGTAAAACGGGATCATCAGCCAGAGATTGCTCAGGACGCCCGCGATAGTGGCAGCCACCGTGCCCACAACCAGACCGATCAGCGCTCCCTTGCGGGTTTTATGGCGCTGGTAGATCAGCCCGGCGGGCAGGATCATGGCAAAACCCATGAGAAAGTCCGCCAACTCGCCCACGCCCTGAGAGGACGTGTGCAAAAGCCCCAGCAGGCTCTTGATGAGCAGAATCAGCGTGGCGGGTCCCGGCCCCATGGCAAAGGCTCCCAGCAGCACCGGCAGATTGCTGAAATCCAGCTTGTAGAACAGCACCACGGGGATCTCCACCATGAACAGCACCGCCGAAATGGCGGCCAGAATGGCGATGGTAGTCAGTTGACGGGTCGTGAGACGTTTGGATTTGGATTGCATACGAAAAACCTCCTGAGCGTAAAAATTCCCTGATGGCTCTTCATCAGGGACAACACGCTTGCAGGCGGCTGTTCTTCTATCATCCGGACTTGGCGCGCTGCGCCTTACCGTCGGCTTCGGAATTTCACCGAATCGGGGAGAACGGAACGGCGTTCCTTCTCCTTCGCGGGCTGTACCGCCGGTGGGGAATTTCACCCCGCCCCGAAGAAGCCATCATATGGTTTCCGTCAGGAATCGTAACACGCCGAACAGGGAAAGTCAATATTTCCGCGAAATTCTCTTAAAGAGCCGTTTTTTTGCAACCTTTTGCCATCGTCATACATCTGTATGGGTGAAAAGTGCTTTTCATCCATTCCATCCGGGAGGTACGATATGACACAAGCGGAATTTGTCCGGCGCGTTGTGGCCATGGAGGATACGCTCTATCGCGTGTCCACCACCATCCTTCCACAACTTTGCGACCGGCAGGACGCCGTTCAGAGCGCCATCGAAAAAGCCCTGCGCAAGCGGGACCAGCAGCGCGACCCCGCCGCGCTGGAAGCATGGCTGACGCGGATCCTTATCAACGAATGTTATCTGATCCTGCGCAGCCGCAAGCGGGAAACGCCCATGGACGACCTGCCCGAGCGGGAAACGGCCCCCGACGCTCTGCCCGATGTGTATGAACTGTTCACGTCCCTTGAGGAGAAATATCGTCTGCCGATGGTTTTGTATTACGTGGAGGGCTATTCCGTAGCGGAGGCGGCGCACATTCTGCACCTGCCCCAAAACACGCTGAAATCCCGGCTCCACCGGGGACGGCAGGCCCTTCGCAGCAGCCTTGCGTTAAAGGAGGTAGACGGATGAACGCTGACAACTTGAAAAAGATGTACGGTTCCACGCCGGAAAGCTTCCGGCAGAGCGTGGAAAAAGCCCTGAATCAGTCTTCCCATCCCGTTTCTTTCCCCCGCCGCGCGCCGGTGCGGCGCTCCCTGCGGCTGGCGCTGGTATGCGCGCTGATATTGGTGCTGCTGACCGCCGCAGCCTACGCGGTGTTTTCGCCCCGGGTGGCCGAGGTGTTCGGCGCGGCCTATGGCCCTGCGGCGCAGGAAAAACTGCAGGCAGGCAAGAGCGCCCAGCCGGAAAGCAGCATTGATCTGGATGGTGTGCGCTATACATTGCACGAAGTCACCTACATCGACAGCGGCCTGTATGCCGTGGCGACCATCCGCCCGGTGGACGGCGCCAAGATTGTGCTGTTGCCCCAGGAAGAGGACGATCCCGACACGCCCGTGGGCACCGACCGCTACAACGCCATTCACCCCGGTCCGGACGCGCCCACCTACGGCGAAAAAGCCGCTGAGACCGGCGCAAAGCTGATTTATGCCGAAATCGCTGTGGATCAGATCGCCGTGGACGGCGGCCCGGCGCTTTCCCCCGCCTGCTACGGCGTGTCCAGCCACCCGCAGGAGGACGGCAGCGTCCTTTACACGCTGGAAATCGACGCGGGCACGGCCGTTACCGCCGGAGAAAGCTACACGCTGCACCTGTGGGTCTCCCACTGGGAATACGACCGGCGGGATGAAACCTATGAGGGCGAAGAATGGCTCGTTACGGTCACGCCCAAAGCCGCCGAAGAGAAAGGAGAATAAACCGTGAAGAAACTGCTTTGCCTGCTGGCCGCGCTGCTGCTTCTCTGCCCCGCCGGGCTGGCGGAAAATTCGAAAGAATGCGAAATTCTCCTTCCGGACGGCTACACGGGCACCTTGCCGGTGTACCGGGCCACGCTGCGGGACGAAAGCAACGTCCCCCTGTTCGATGAACTGGACGTGTCTCTGTTCAATCAGAGCGGCGAACCGGAATTTGCGCCTGCTCTTTTGCGCAAAAAGCCGCTGCGTTCCGGCTCTTACACCTACCCTGACGGCGCCGTGCTGACCACCTCCCCGGAAACGCTCCGTTATAAGGAGTACGACGGCACGTATGTGAACACGCTCCACTCTGCGGAGGACGGTACGGAAATGCAAGAGGAGCTTCCCCGGTCTTCCCTGAAAAGCGCCATTGCCGATCTGGCTGCCGGGGCCCGTCAATGCTGGCCGGATCTGGACGAGCAGCCCCAGCTGACCACGGACGCATTGCCCGGAATCACGCTGGACGAAGCCAAGGCCCGGATGGAAGCCCTGCTGGAAAAGCTGGGGCTAAAGGACGGCTATCATTTCGTCTACGGACTGGACATGGCACTGGAGCGCATTCAGTCACTTGGGCGGAACTACAACGAGGTTTTGTCCTTCCGAACCGCCGAATGGGATTTTGCCCTTGCCACGGAGGAAGATCAGGGCTTCTATGTTTATTACGAGTTTCAGCTGAACGGTCTGGACATCCATTCCATGGACATTGCGCCTTTTTCGGCCTCGGCCTACTTTACCCGGGAGGGAATGCACTCGTTCCTGCTGACGAATCCCGCCATGATTGGAGAAATTTACGATACGCCCGACGCGCTGGTTTCCCCCGAAACGATTCTTACCCGGTTTGAAAAGGACAACCCTGACCGGAGCCGGTATGGTTTCAACGATCCCACGCCGGTTCAAATGAAGCTGGTCTACACCTTGCAGCGCGCCCCGCAGAAGAAAGACGGCATGGTGCTGGCCCCGGCATGGTACGTCCGCTATACTTTTGTGGACGGCGTTCCGAAAGAAGGTTGGGTCTGGTATTCCGCGCTGGACGGCGTGAAGCTGATGGACTGCTATCAATGGTAGTGGATTTGGCGTTGAAGGTCTGCCTGTGGTAAAATAAACGATATTCCATTTTGTCAGGGGGCAAAGCCATGAAACTTTACGAAGTTTCGCAGCGGGAACCGCAGCTTATCTACCAGCTCACGACCATTTGGGAAGATTCCGTCCGGGCGACCCATCTGTTTCTGTCGGAAGCAGAGATTCAAACGATCAAAGCCTATGTTCCGCAGGCATTGACCGGCGTTTCTCACCTGCTGGTGGCCGAAAGAGCGCAGGGACAGCCCGTTGCCTTTATGGGGATTGAAGGCCCTCGTCTGGAAATGCTGTTCCTTTCCCCTGCAGAGCGGGGCGCGGGACTGGGAAGGTAGCTTCTGGAATACGGCATTCGCCATTACGACCTGCAGGAATTGACGGTCAACGAGCAGAACCCGCAGGCCGTCGGCTTCTACCAGCATATGGGCTTCGAGACTTACCGGCGAACCGACTGCGACGAGCAGGGCGGCCCCTATCCCCTTCTGTACATGAAACGGGTCGGATTTTTCCATAGAAAACCCGGCGTGACAAATGCGTCACGCCGGGTTCGTTTGCTGTTTTTTTGTAATTACTTAATGAGCGTAAAATGGCTGAACAGCGTCGCAAAGGTATTGGCGACGGTGGACATGGTCTTGATGAAGATGTCCAGCGCCACGCCGACCACGTCTTTGCGTGTATCACCCACCGTGTCGCCCACCACGGCGGCCTTGTGGGCGGGAGAGCCCTTGCCGTGGCCTTCCAGTGCGCCGGATTCGATATACTTTTTAGCATTGTCGAACGCGCCGCCAGAGTTGCCCATGAACAGCGCCCGGGGAATGGCCACGATGGTCGCGCCCACCAGCAGGCCGCCCACGAATTCCACGCCGAACAGGAAGCCGCCCACAATGGGGATCAGCAGCGCCATCACGGAGGGCAGCAGCATGGTCTTCAGCGCCTGACTGGCCGCCATGCGGATCAGCTTATTGTAGTCGGGCTTTACCTTTCCTTCCAGCACGCCGGGCACGGACAGCTGCCGGTCGCCCTCGTCCGCCATTTTCCGGGCGGATTCAATGGTGTTGTCCGTCAGCAAAGCGGAGAAATACTCGATCAGCGCGCCGCCGATGATGCCGCCTGCCACGACCACGTAAGAGGCGATATTCAGGATGGGTTCCGCCGCGGCGGAAGTGTAGTTGCCCACATAAGCCACGATCAGGGACACGGTAGCAAAGGCGGCGGAGCCGATAGCGAAGCCCTTGCCGATGGCGGCGGTGGTGTTGCCCACCGCGTCCAGTTTGTCAGTAATCACGCGCACATTTTCAGGCAGGTGACAGGACTCCGCCAGACCACCCGCGTTGTCGGCGATGGGGCCGAACGCGTCAATGGAGACCGTCGCGCCTACGAAGGCCAGCATTCCCAGCGAGGACAGCGCAATGCCGTAGGTGCCGCAGATTTTGCCCGAGAGGAACAGCGCCACGCCGATGACCAGAATGGGCAGCAGGCAGGAGCGGGAACCGATGGCGTCGCCCTTGGTGACCACGAAGGCCTCGCCCTCGGTGGCGATCTGGGCCAGTTTCTTGGTGGGATCATAGTCGGTAGAGGTATAGTATTCCGTGATGGAGCCGATGACGATGCCGCTCAGAATGCCCAGCACGGAAGAAAGCCACGGGCTCAGCCAGCCCAAACGGAAGTCGGCGTACAGCTCCACCTTGCCGAACACAAGCAGCGCGGAGAAGAAGCCCACCACAATGGTAATGCCGGCGGAGATCCACGTTGCCAGATTCAGTTCCTTGGAGGGATTATCGCCCATCTTGCGGAAGGCCGCATAACCAAGGCCCAGTACGCAGCCCAGCAGACCGCCGCCCGCCAACACAATGGGATAGATACAAGTCGCGTCAAAGGTGGCCTGGCTCACAGCGCCCTGCGCGCCGTTAAACAGGGTGACGGCGATCATGATGGCCGCAGCCATGGTGGCCACGAAGCTTTCCAGCAGGTCGGAGCAGTTGCCCGCGATGTCGTTCACGTTGTCGCCGATGAAATCCGCCACCACGTTGGGCACGCGACTGTCGTCCTCGGGCATGTCGTGGCGCAGCTTGGCCAGAATGTCGGAGGAAATATCCGCGGCCTTGGTGTAGTTGCCGCCCGCCACGCGGTTGAACATGGCCACCAGCGAGCAGCCTAGCGAATACGTCGTGACCCGCATGATGGAGGGGTTGCAGGGCAGGTTGGCCAGCAGACCCCGACCCGTGGCGGCAGGGTCGATGCCCTTCCAGATGACCAGCACCAGCACCAGACCCAGCATTCCGAAGGCCTGCACACTCAGGCCGGAAATGCTGCCGCCGCACAGCGCCACCTTCACGGTCTCGCCGATGGACAGAGTCTCCCGGGCGCGGTTGGCGGTGCGCACGTTGGCATAGGTAGCGCTGCGCATTCCCAGCACGCACACAGCGGAGGACATACAGGCGCCGATCAGGAAGGTAATACCGCTGGTTTTTTCAATGAACAGGCTGAACACCAGCGCCACCAGCAGAACCACGATGGAGATCGTGCGGTATTCGGTTTTTAGAAAGGTCGCAGCGCCGCTGCGGATAATTTCCGCCATTTCCATCATTTCGGCGGTTCCTTCGCCCATCCGGCGAATCCGGAAATAATTGTAGAACACATAGGCAATCGCAAGCACGATCACGCCCAGAACGATCAACCAAGCAGCCATGAGAGCATCCTCAACTTTCCTTTATAAAATAGAATCAGGGATGAATACCATGCGTTCGCATCGCGTTCACTCGAAAAAAGCTGAGGATCTTTCAAAGGCATCGCATACGCCCCCTCGGGCGCGTGTCTCCGCGGCTGCCGCTCCTTTCCTGCGCAATTTTGCCCACAAAAAACACCGTCACCAATCGTCGGATGAACGATGCTGGGCGGTGGAAATAATGTTCGGTTTGCGGGACAATGTCTCACAGTTCGATATGAACCGAGGCTTTTCGCCTCGGTGACAGACTCCACCACTCATATCAACGTAGATATTATATCCCCAATGAGATAACCCGTCAATACAGAATTTCAAAATTTTTCCTCAATTATATTGTACTCCGAAAACCGGCGGTGTGCAAGGTGTAAATCCTTGCGTTTTCGCCCCCGCTCCGCTTGAAACCGCCGGTCGGATATGCTATCCTTCCTGTCAGAAAAGGAGGGACGGCATGAAAGCAACGCTGCTTCGCAGAGCCGCCGCATGGGTCGCGGCGCTCGTTTTTCTGCTCCCCTGCGTCCCCGCGCACGCCGGTCACGACGTGGTGATCCCCTTTCCCGAGGAACTGACCATCCGCATGGAGACCGAGTCCTGGACGGCTGCGGACGGACGGCAGGCCGAGGCCGACCTGCCCGTCACCTGTCAGGAGAGCGTTAATCAGGCGCTCCGGGCCGCCCTGGAGGAAATCTGGCAGGAGCTTCAGGCCCATTCCTCCCCGGATGAAGTGCTGGAGCTTTCCTCTACCTTCCGCATCAGCGGAGAAAGCTGGGCGGGCTTCCTTCTGACGGGCCGCGCCATTCGCACGGGACGCAGCCGAAACGATACCTTCGACACTGAGGAGACAGTTTATCTTACCAGCCGTATTTTCAGCTATGATCTGCTGGACGGCGCGCCGCTTACCCTGCGGGACGTTTTTCCCGAGGGGAGCATGGTCTGGCAGATGATCAGCCGGGCAATCGAGGAACGCTTTGCCCTCTACTATCCTGATACATCTCATGATGGTGCGGCGATCCGCCAGCTGGCCAACACGGCTTCGCTGGCCGATCTGCCTTTCCTTCCCTGCGCCGGGCGTTTTCTGCTGACCTTTCCCCTGGAGGACGCGGTGGACGGCAAATGGCAGCTGGTACAGGTTCCGCTGCTGTACCGGGACTACCGGGAATTTATGATCGCCGAAGCCGACCGTCAGACCGACAACAGCGCCCGCCCCATCATCGCCCTGACCTATGACGACGGCCCCGTGCTGAACGTTACCCGGACGCTTCTGCGCAATCTGGATCGTTACGGTGCTTCCGCCACCTTCTTCTGCGTAGGTACACAGGTGGAAAAGTGGCCTGACATGGCCCGACGGGAATTGGACTACGGGCACACCGTCGGCTCTCACACCATGGATCACACCTATGCGGAGGATGTTCACGCTGCTTCACAGCTTCTGCAGGATCGGGAACAGGTGCTGGCGCTCCATGCGGCCCAGGTAGGGCCGGAGCCGGTGCTGTTCCGGGCTCCCGGCGGCAACTATGCCAAATACCAAAAGCACGAGGTCGGCTGGCCGCTGATCCAGTGGTCGTCCTCTGCCGGGGACACCGGCAAGAACACCGAGCGTCAGCTGGCACGTCACCTGACGGCCAACGCAGAGGACGGCAGTATCCTGCTTCTGCACGATATTTATATGAAGACCGCCGTTTCGGCAGAAGAATATCTGGCAGAATTTTATCAGCGGGGCTTCCTGACCGCCACGGTGGAAGAACTGCTTTCTCTGGCCGGGCTGGAGCCGGAACCCAACGAGGTCTACGTCAGCGTTCCTACCGCCTTCACTACCGGCGGCATCCCGGACGGCGCTTTGTGATTTTTCCCAAACAAATCACGAATGGAGTTCTGCACTTTTATAATGAAACCTTTTGACAAATAGTTGACAACACAAAAATTGTGTGTAAACTAAACATGGAATTGCTGCAAGATTCCAAAACCTTTTAGGAGGAACGTACCATGATCCGCTACACAAAGGAACAAAAGGAGGCTGCGCTGAGCCAGGCGCAGGAGATCGGTATCATCAAGACCCACAACGAGACCGGCATTTCCATTCAGACGCTGTACAAGTGGCGTGCCGAAGCCGAAGGCAAGACAGGACCCAAGGCTGGCCGCAAAAAAGGAGTCTGCAACGAATATCAGGCTCTCTTGGATGACGACGTGATCGCCAACAAAATCAACCGTCTGGAAGAAGAAAACGCCGCCCTGATTTCCGACAACCTTCAACTGAAAAAAGCGTTGATGTCTCTCTTGGAAAAATAAGAATCTCACAAGGATTCTTACTTAACATAAACGCCCGTGCAGCCAAAAACTGCACGGGCGTTTGCTATTTTTCAGCGGCAAAGCAGGGGTGTAACCGTGCTTTTTTCTTTCTCCAGCCTGCATGTTTTTCCACTTTTTGCTGGTTTCTATGCAGTCTATGCATACAGGTGCAGTGACAAGCAGGTGAGAATTTCTGCGCAGGTTCTAGGCCGATGGGCTGCAGCAGACGGAGTTCACGGCGGGAAGGGCCGCACCGATTTTGTCACAAGCAAAGCCCTCGGCCGTAGGAAAATCCCGCCGGGGGATCGACGCGCCGACTCCGGCGGGGGTTGAGGATTGTCGTTCCAGAGGGTGACCCGAAGGGGATAGAGGTGAGTGGAAATCCTCTGCAAGCAGCGGTGTAAGCCGACCGTGCTGTAAAAAATCCCATCTGGGGGATCGACGCGCCGACTCCGGCGCGAACGTTGGGGCTGCCGCCCCGAGGGGGGGAGTACTTTCTTTCGAAGCGAAAGAAAGTACCAAAGAAAGCCAGCGGCACGGCGACTACGGGAAAAAGCCCTTTATTACCCATTTTGACGGCGGGGCTCGCAATGTCGCGCGCAATGGAGTTGGGCAGCTTTCACCAGCTCTTGGAGCGCGCTCGTGCTCGCCTTTTTCCGCCGTCAAAATGGGCGGGCCTTTTTCCCTCCGCTGCCTATCGCCGCTCTGCTCCCCCGCAGTTGGCACTAGGCAGACTCAACCAATGCGAGTTGGGATGTTACGGCGCAGGTTGGATGGCTTCGCTGTATCCATAAACAGACCTGTTTCCCAACTCACAGTTGGCGGTGGACTTACTTAACCGGCGCTGCTTGGGATGCTTCGATGCGGTTGGGATGGTTTCGCAGCGCAAAAAATAGGCTTGATTTTTTTCTTCTGCCGTTGGCACTATCCATGCTCAACCAGCGTCGCTTGGGGTAATCTAGTGCGGCTTGGATGGTTTTGCAGCACAAAAGGCCAGCGGGATTTCAAGTCCACGCTGACCTTTGTTGCAAGCCATGAGGCCTGTCGCCGAATGGCGGCCTTTCCTAATTCAACTATCAGGAATCCACACCAAACCGGCGAGCCGTGGCACCTGTCGTGCCACGGCGGTAAAACCCCGGCCAACCCGCATGTCCCCCTACGCCCCTGCGCGGCTATGCCGCGCAGTCCGGGGTGCAGGGCTTTAGCCCTGCCAGAGGGTGCGGTTCGCGTCGCTGGGCATACGCCAGTCGCCGCGGGGGCTGAGACTGACGGAGCCTACCTTGGGGCCGTCGGGAACGCAGTTCCGCTTGAATTGCTGCTGGAAGAAACGGCGTAGGAAGGTCTCCAACTGGCTGTCGATCTTTTCAGCGGCGTATACGCCCTCGAACGCCTGAATCGCCAGCAGACGCAGCTTTTCCGGGGAAGCGCCGCTGTCCATCATGTGATAGAGGAAGAAATCGTGCAGGGCGTAGTCGCCCAGAATGTCCTCGGTGCGCTGATTCAGCTCGCCTTCGCTGACGGGCAGAAGCTCCGGGCTGATCGGCGTGTCAATGATGTCCTGGCAGACGTCCGTTACCTGCCCGTCAAAGGAATGCGTGCTGATGTACCGCACCAGACTTTTCACCAGTGTCTTGGGCACGGAGCAATTCACATTGTACATGCTCATGTGGTCGCCATTGTAGGTGCAGAAGCCCAACGCCGCTTCGCTCAGGTCGCCGGTGCCCAGCACGATGCCGCCCACTTTGTTGGCATAGTCCATGAGGATCTGCGTGCGCTCCCGGGCCTGACTGTTTTCGTAGGTCACGTCGTGGACGTTCTCGTCCTGCCCGATGTCGGCAAAATGCTGCTTCACCGCCGGGCCGATGGCGATCTCACTGGAACTGACGCGCAGACGCTCCATCAGAATGTCCGCGTTGGACTTGGTGCGCGCGCCGGTGCCCATGCCGGGCATGGTAATGGCGTGAATGCCGCTGCGGTCAAGCCCCAGCTCGTCATAGGCCCTCGCGGCCACCAGCAGCGCCAACGTGCTGTCTAACCCGCCGGAAACGCCCACCACCAGATGCTTGCAGTGAATGGACGCAAGACGGCTCATCAGGCCGGTCATCTGAATGTGGACGATCTCCTCCAGCCGTCCATCCGCGTCCGTACCTTGGGGCACAAAGGGCAGCGGGTCCAACCGGCGGATGAGCGGCAGCGCCGCCTCCGCCACAGGCGTGTCGCTCACAAAGGCGGGCTTGCGCTTTCCGGCCGGCATCTGGTGGAAGCTGCCGTTGCGCTGCCGCTGATAGCGAAGCCGCTGCACGTCGATATCCGCAATGGCCGTGCCGCCCTCCCGCTGGAAGCGCAGCCCCTCGCTCAAGGCACGTCCGCTTTCGTAAACGGCGGTGTAGCCGTCAAAGACCAGATCACTGGTGCTTTCGCCAAAACCCGCGCCCGCGTAGGCGTAGCCCGCGTAGAGACGGCCGGACTGCTGACTCAGCAGCTCACGGCGGTACTGGTGCTTGCTGACCAGCGCGTTGGAGGCGCTGGGGTTGACGATCACGTCCGCCCCGTCCACCGCCAGCTGGCAGCTGGGCGGAATGGGCGTCCACAAATCCTCGCAAATCTCCACGCCAAAGATGAATCCGCCCAGATCAAAGAGCTGATCGGGCCGAAGCAGGGCGGAACAGACTTCTCCGCCTGGCAGGGTGCAGGAAAGCGTTTCGTCCGCCTCCGCACCGCTGACGAACCAGCGGGTCTCGTAAAATTCATTGCCGTTGGGCAGATAGGTCTTGGGCACAAAGCCGATGGGCCGTCCGCCATAGAGCACGGCAGCGCAGTTGTACAGGCGGCTGCGCACGTTCACCGGCAGACCGATGACCACAGCCATGGAACCGTCCGTTTTTTTCGCAATGCGCAGCATACTCTCCCAGCTGGCCGTCTGCACCAGCGGCTGCAGCAGCAGATCGCCCAGTGTGTAGCCCGTCAGGCACAGTTCGGGAAAAACGGCCAGCTGCACGCCCTGACGGCGCAGCGGCTCCATGGCGCTGAGAATTTCCTGTTCGTTGGCCGCAACGTCCCCCAGATGGACGGGCAGACTGGCGGCGGCGACGCGGGCAAAGCCTTTGGGCATGTTGATCTCTCCTTTTGCTTACAGCACGTTGATAAGCATGGTTCCCTGCTCGTCCAGCTCCACGGTGAGCAGGCCGTCCTTTTCCAATGCCTTGAGCATATCGCTGAAGCGCTTGAAGCCCAGCGCCCGCTCGGAAAAATCGGGATAGGTGGCCTGCAGGTCGGCCTTGAGGATGCTGGGGTTAATGCGGTCGAAGCCGTCCTCCTTGTAGCGGTGAAGCTGCTCCTGAATAACGGTGCGCCAGTTTTCCTTGCTCAGCTGGGGCGCGGCCTCCTTGCTGATGGGCACGGCTGCGGACACCATCACGTTAAAATTATCGCTGCGGATGCGCAGACTGCCAAACTGCTTGCTGAGCTTGTCCAGCACCTTGAGGAAGGTGGCGCAGCCGTAGGCCTTTTCGTTGAAATCAGGCCGCAGACGCAGCAGGATGCCCTTCAGTTCGCTGGCGTACAGCTCGTCCTTGTCGGTCTGCTCCTCCAGGATGCTGCACAGAAGCTTGTTGAGTTCGGCTTCGTCCAGCGGCTCCTTATCGTCCGCCGAGGCTTTTTTCTTGCCCGTTTCCTTGCGGATGCGAGGGCCCACGTTTTCCAGAAACTGAAATTCGTTGCAGGCGTTGATAAAAATGGTGCTGGCGGCCTCGCTGCGGCTGATGCCCAGCACAAACTTGCCCATGCTTTTCAGCCGCCCCACCAGCGGCGTATAGTCGCTGTCGCCGGACACGATGCAGAAGCTGTCGATCAACGGATTGGTGAAAGCCACTTCCAGCGCGTCGATCACCAGCAGAATATCTGCGTTATTCTTCTGGCTGATGCCGTAGCGCAGGCTGGGCACCACCGTGAAAGTATTGGAAAGAAGCACTTCCTTCAGGTCGCTGTAGCGGTCGGTGTAGCCGTACACCTTGCCCAGCAGGATGTCGCCGCGAATCTTCACCTTTTCCAATACGTTCAGCAAGGTGGAAACCTTCGCGCCGCAGTTTTCCAAGTCCACAAACAGGGCGAATTTTGAAGCGCTGATAACGCTCACGCTCCTTTCTGAAAATGAATATCATTCAGCCGCCCAGCCGTTACAGAAACCGGCTGGGCGGAAAGATCCGAAGGGTTAGATCCGGAAGGTATATTTGTCGCCGCGAATCCATTGGCGGCTCAGGTGCAGCGGCTCGCCGTGCTGATTGAGCACCAGCTCGTCCAGCACCAGCAGCGCATCGCCCACCTCGGTGTGCAGATGCTTGCTCACAAAGGGCGTGGCATGACCCATGGAAATATCATGGATGGCGGAAGAAGGAATCACGCCGTGAGCGCGCAAAAACTCATACAAAGAGCCCTCCACCGGCTCGTCCGCCAGAAAAGCGTATTCTTCGGGAAAGCGGTTGACCTCCAGCATGACCGGGTCGCCGTCGCACAGGCGCAGACGGCAAAGCTCCAGCACCCGTCCGTCGGGAGCGACGCCCAGCTTTTCGCAGTCCTCTGCCGTCGGTTCCTCCCACTGACAGGAAATGGGCCGTGCTTCCGCATGATGCCCCCGGGCCTCGCAGGAATCGGTAAAGCTGGTGATCATGCTCAGATCCCGGCGAATCTTTTCCTCGGCCACAAAGGTGCCCTTACCCTGACGGCGCACCAGCAGCCCCTCCTGCACCAGATCCAGCATGGCCTTGCGCACGGTGACGCGGCTGACGCCATAGGTGTCGCAAAGCACCTGCTCACTGGGGATGCGTCCCCCGGCAGGATAAACGCCCGCCACGATATCATTTTTCAAACGAGTCATGAGCTGCTGATACAGCGGGCTCTGGCTCTTTTTTTCCAAAAACTGTTCCTGCACCAGACTTTCCTCCTATTCAATCCCCAGGGTCGCCAGAATCCCGGTTTCATCGCAGAAACGCAGAATATCATTCAGAACGCCGGACGGCATTTCCGCCAGTACGGGCGCAGCGGTAAACGCCAGCGGCAGGGCGAAATCCCGCTTGTATTCTTCCAGATAGTTGTCGTTCAGGTGGAAGAAGTCGTTCTGATTATCGTAGGTTCGATCCACCAGCGCGCTTTCGTCCTTCATTTCCACATCGGCACTGTACAGAAGCGTGAAGGCGGGCTTCTCCGTTTCGGGATGCAGCCAGTCCACGCCGAAGGTCACATGGAAGGGCGGCTGGGCGGCGGAGCGTGTCAGCCGGAACTGGAAAGCATAGGCAGTCTCCTCCACCGCACTGCCGGAAACGGCAAAGTTCAGCTTGCCGACCGCCTGCGTGTCCGTCTCGCCCGGAAGACCGTCGGCGTTCAGCGTCAGGTCGATCAGGGTTTCCTCCTCAACGGAAACCGTCAGCCGTGCATTCACGTCCGTGCCGCCGTTCGCGCCGGGGGTCTGGTCGTATTCCAGCGCCAGCTCCTCGTCGTTTTCCGTGGGCAGAGACAGTCGGAAGGACAGGCCGTTTTCTCCCCGGGTGCGGGTGAACAGGACATGCCCGCCCACCTCGTAGCGGTCGGTATCGCCCTGCGCCGTGATGGTCATGCCTTCCTGTTCGGGATCCAGCCAATCCAGATAATCTTCCAGATAGCTTAATCCGTCGTAGACCTGATCGGCCATGCCCAGATCGATCAGCAACGCCAGCAGGAAGAAGTAGGACTGCTCCGCCTTCGCGTCCGTCATGACCGTGTCCAGCTCCTGACACATCTGATACAGATCATCGTAGGAGACCGTCCGATTTCCCTCGCCATGCAGGTAAGGAGTCAGCACGTCCTCATAGCATTCCGCCAGATAAGCCGTCACTTCGGGATAGGTCAACAGGGCAATATACTGGGTGGGCAGCTCGTAGTATTCATAAGGCTTGAGCATAAATTCCAGATAGTTGTTCATCTGGAAATGAATGCTTCGGTTGCACAGCGCAGGGCTGCGCACGTAGCGGAAGCCCCAGTAATCCTCAAAGGAAAACTGTGTCAGCTCCCGGTCGTTCAAAAGGAGCTGCGCTTCCATATACATACGGTTGTTGGGCCGGGGGAAGCGCTGCAGATCGATCACGCCGGACAGCCGAAGCTTGCTGAGAAAGGTTTCCCAGCCCCGATAATCCGTCAGGCCGTCGGCCGGGAAAGCGTCCGCATGGAGCTGGACGCTCAGGTCAAAATCGGCGCGGGTAACGGCGCTGGAATCCACGGGCCATTCTTCGGCGAGAGAGGCCGCCTCGCCCAGCGCCGTTGCGGGCAAAAGGCACAGGGCCAGCAGCAGGGCGAGGGCACGGCGGACAGCTTGACGGAACATGCGGTTCCCTCCTTTGCGTTCACGATCGGGTAAGGGCATTACTGTTTGGCGCGGTAGGCGGCGCGGGCCCGCTGCTCGTGGTTCAGCTCCCGCTTGCGCATCCGCAGGCTCTTGGGGGTGATCTCCAGCAGCTCGTCGTCGTCGATAAACTCCAGACACTCTTCCAGCGTCAGCGGATGAACGCTGATCAGACGAAGGCTTTCTTCACTGGCGGACGCGTTGCGCATGTTGGTGACGTGCTTCTGCTTGCACACGTTGACCACCAGATCATCCGGGCGGGCGTTCTGACCGCAGATCATGCCCTTGTACACCGGGGTCTGGGGCCCGATAAACAGCGTGCCGCGCTCCTGCGTATTGAACAGACCGTAGCTGGTGCTCTCGCCGTCCTCAAAGCAGACCAGCGCGCCGAAAGCACGGTGCGGAATATCGCCCTTGACGGGCTCGTACTTTTCAAATACGGAGCTCATGATGCCCTCGCCGCGGGTATCGGTCATGAACTCGCTGCGGTAGCCGAACAGGCCGCGGGAAGGAACCAGGAACTCAAGACGCACCCGGTTCACGCCGTGCATACTTTCCAGCGTGCCGCGGCGGCGGCCGATCTTCTCAATGACCGCGCCCGCATAGACCTGAGGCACGTCAGCCACCATGCGTTCGATGGGTTCGCACTTCTTGCCGTCGATCTCCTTATACAGCACCTGGGGCTTGGACACCTGGAACTCATAGCCCTGACGGCGCATGTTCTCGATCAGGATGCTCAGATGCAGTTCGCCGCGGCCGCGCACCTCAAAGGCGTCTGGGCTGGCGGTCTCGTTCACCCGCAGACTCACGTCGGTCTGCAGCTCCTTGAACAGACGGGCGCGCAGGTGACGGCTGGTGACGTATTCGCCTTCCCGGCCCGCGAAGGGGCTGTTGTTGACGGAGAAGGTCATGGTCACGGTGGGCTCGGTGATGGAGACGAAGGGCAGGGCTTCCACATGCTCGGGATCGCAGACCGTATCGCCGATGGAGATATCCTCCAGACCGCTCATGGCCACGATGTCGCCCATGGAGGCGCTCTCCGCAGGCAGACGCTTCAGGCCGTCGAAGGTATACAGGCTGGTCAGGCGCAGGGGCTGGCTCACCGCGCCGGTATCCTTGTTGGTTTTGACCACCATCATGCCGGTTTTCAGCGTGCCCCGGTTGATGCGGCCGATGCCGATGCGGCCCACGTATTCGTTATAGTCGATGGTGGAGATCAGCACCTGCGCAGGGCCTTCCATATCGCCTTCGGGCGCGGGGATGTATTCCAGAATGGTCTCGAACAGCGGCCGCAGATCGGGAGAGGGCTTGTCCAGATCCAGCGTGGCCGTGCCGGCGCGGGCAGAGGCGTAGACGATGGGCCGATCCAGCGCGGTCTCGTCCGCGCCCAACTCGATGAACAGATCCAGCACCTCGTCCACCACTTCCTCGCAGCGGGCGTCGGGCCGGTCGATCTTGTTGATGACCACGATGACGGGCAGCTTCAGGCTCAAAGCCTTGCGCAGCACGAAACGGGTCTGGGGCATGGGGCCTTCAAAGCTGTCCACCAGCAGAAGCACACCGTCCACCATTTTCAGCACGCGCTCCACCTCGCCGCCGAAATCGGCGTGGCCGGGCGTGTCAACGATATTGATCTTGGTCTTCTTATAGTGAACGGCGGTATTCTTTGCCAGAATGGTGATGCCACGCTCCCGCTCGATGTCGTTGGAGTCCATCACGCGCTCCGCCACCTGCTGATTCTCGCGGAACACGCCGCCCTGCTTGAGCATTTCGTCCACCAGCGTGGTCTTGCCGTGGTCAACGTGCGCGATAATGGCAATGTTGCGAATATCTTCCCGAACCATAAAAATCTCCTTCTTTCCTAAAACAAACGTCAGGGATGGGCAGGGGCTCCGCCCCTGCACCCCGGCAGGAGGCAGTGCCTCCTGCACCTCCGGCTTGACCGTGCTTCGCACGGCCAAAAAAGTAAAAATCAAGTTAGGTTAGACAACGTTTTTTTCCTGCCGCGAAACCCCTTGCTAAGCGGCAAGATTGTCAGCCAACCGGCTTTTTATCATTCCTACCCGCCAGCCGCGAGGCCTGTCGCCGAGCGGCGGCCTTTCTCAGCCAACCAGCATTTCGCCTGCCTGACCCGCGAGCCGTGGCACCCGTCGTGCCACGGCGGTAAAACCCCGGCCAGCTTGCATGTCTCCCTACTCCCCTGCGCGGCAAAGCCGCGCAGTCCGGGGTCAAGGGGCACTGCCCCTTGCGCGCAGTCCGGGGTGCAGGGCTTTAGCCCTGCTGACGGCTGGCGGTTTCGGCCAGTTCAAGACCTTCGTTGTTCTCCTGCGCCAGACGGATGGACCATTCGTTCTCGAAAAGAAGAACGTCCCGGCCCTCGCTGTCGTAGGCGCGGCCCGAGGTAGAGGTCAGCTTCAGGTCTTCCACCGGCTTGGGCGTTTTCACCACCCAACGCACGTAACGGAAGGGCAGACGATCCATCAGCATGGTCACGCCGTACTCCGTCTTGAGCCGGTGCTCCAATACCTCAAACTGCAGAACGCCAACCACGCCCACCAAAAATTCCTCCCGGCCCGTTTCCGTGCGGCGGAAGGTCTGAATGGCGCCCTCCTCGGCCAGCTGGTAAATGCCCTTCTGGAACTGCTTGCGCTTCATGCTGTCCTCCGGCCGTACCCGGGCGAAATGCTCGGGCGCAAAGACCGGAATGGAGGCAAAATGCAGCTTCGGCCCCGTGGAAAGGCTGTCGCCCAACCGGAAGCATCCGGGGTCGAACAGACCGATGATGTCGCCCGCATAGGCTTTTTCGACGGATTCGCGTTCGTCGGCCATGAACTGCTGGGGCTGCTTGAGCTGCATGGGCTTGTCCGTGCCGGAATGGTAGACCGTCATGCCCTTCTCGAACTCGCCGCTCACAATGCGCAGGAACGCCAGCCGGTCCCGGTGCGCCGGATTCATGTTGGCCTGAATCTTGAAGATAAAGCCGCTGAAATAGGGGGCGGTGGGCTCCACCAGACCGATGTCCGCTTCCCGGGGCAAGGGAGGGGGCGTGATCGCCAAAAACGCCTCCAGAAACGGCTCCACGCCGAAATTGGTCACAGCCGAGCCGAAAAACAGCGGGGTCAGCTTGCCGGACAGCACCGCTCCCTTGTCAAAGGGATCGCCCGCTTCGTCCAGAAGCTCGATCTCGTCCCGCAGACGGTCGCGGTAGTGCTTCTCCAGCGCCTTTTCGGCTTCGGGGCTGTCCAGCGGGACGGATAGCTCGTCCGCCATGCTCATGCCGTGATTGCCGCCGGAATACAGCAGCACATGGCCGGTATTGCGCTGGTAAACGCCCTGAAAATCTCCGTCCACGCCGATGGGCCAGTTCATGGGGCAGGAACGGATGCCCAGCACGTTTTCCAGTTCTTCCATCAGGGCGAAGGGATCCTTCGAGGCCCGGTCCATCTTGTTGACAAAGGTGAAGATGGGAATATTCCGCATCCGGCAGACCTTGAACAGCTTGATGGTCTGTTCCTCCACGCCCTTGGCTGCGTCGATCAGCATGACCGCCGCGTCGGCGGCGACCAGCACGCGGTAGGTGTCCTCACTGAAATCCTGGTGGCCGGGGGTGTCCAGAATGTTGATGCGGAAGCCGTCGTATTCAAACTGCATGGCGCTGGACGTAACGCTGATGCCGCGCTGCTTTTCGATGTCCATCCAGTCGCTGGTGGCGTGGCGCTCGGCCTTGCGCGCCTTCACGCTACCGGCCTGACGGATCGCCCCGCCGTAGAGCAGCAGCTTTTCGGTCAGGGTGGTTTTACCTGCGTCCGGGTGGCTGATAATGGCGAAGGTGCGCCGTTTCAAGATCTGCTCCATTGCTTCGGGAGCCAGTGTTTCGGGAGTCATGAAGGCTTGTTCCCTCTCTTCCTTGCCTGAATAGGGTAAGTCATAATACAACGTACTATTTTACTATGAGCCTCTGGCACTGTCAAGCATACATGTTGCAAAAAACCTCAAGCGCCGCAAGGTTTTGCTTTCATGACAGATCAGGCGGAGCAATGGCGGAAAGTGACATGTTTTTACCTTTCCCCAACGCGATTTTCCGCCTTGCCCGATTGATTTTCGCCGCTCGCCATGCTAAAATACAAACGGTGATCTTGAAACTGCGCTGCCGAAAGGCAGTTTTTCAAAAAAGTGCAGTTAGTTAAAACTAATTTCGTACTATTTCCAGTTCACGAAGGAGGAAGCAAAATGCCGTTTTTCGACAACACACGCAAACCCATGGGTTTCGGCGGGAAGGTCATGGTCGTCGCCATGAATCTGGGCCATCGGGCGCTGGCGGACTGGGGGCTTTCCTTTGGGCCGGCGGCCTTCCAAAAGGCGCTGGACTGCGGATGCGGCGGCGGGGCCAATCTGAAAAAGCTGCTGAAACGCTGCCCCGGCTGCCATGTCACCGGAGCGGACTATTCCGCCGTCAGCGTGGAAAAATCCCAAAAGGTGAACCGCCGTGCCATCGAAGAGGGCCGCTGTCAGGTGGTGCATGCCAGTGTGGCGACGCTGCCCTTTCCGGCGGAGGTCTTCGATCTGGTCACGGCCTTTGAGACCGTCTACTTTTGGCCCGACCTGTCCGCCTGTTTCCGGGAAATTTGGCGGCTGTTAACGCCCGGCGGCACGTTCCTGATCTGCAACGAATGCGGCAGCAACGATCAGGGGGAGCAATGGGAAAAACGGATCGGCGGCATGAAAATTTATCGGGCCGGGCAGCTGAAAGCCCTGCTGGAAGAAAGCGGGTTTCGTCAGCTCCAAATTCATCAAAACGCCAGAGGATGGCTTTGCATCACAGCACAGAAGTGAGGGAAGATCATGTCCAAACAGGCAACGGAATTTCAGAAAAAAGAAATGAGCAAGATGTACCGCGGCAAGGAGATCTTCAAGCCCCTCAACACCGGCTGGGTAGACGAGCACGTCGCCTGCGTGCGGGAGTGGGTGGCGAATATCTTCTTTTACCGCAAGGGCGACGCCACGTTGATGATCGACGCGGGCTATAACTACGACCGTCTGGAAGAAAAAATGGGCTGGCTGGGCATCGACCCCGGCAGCATCCGCCATATTCTCATCACCCATCAGGACACCGACCACGTGGGCGCGGTGGAGGCCGACAGCCCCGGGCTTTTCCGAAACGCCACGCTGTATGTCGGCGAGACCGAAAACCGCTACTTGACCGGCGAAGTTCGCCGTAAGGTGATCTATCATCTCTATAAACTGCCGCAGGTGACCATCCCCAACGAAAAAGTGCTGCTCCGGGACAGGCAGGTCTTTGAGCTGGACGGCATTCAGGTCGAATGCTTTCTGGTGCCCGGCCACACCTGGGGACACATGGTGTATCTGATCGATGGGAAGTACCTTTTCACCGGCGATACCCTGTGGTTCGGGGCGGACGGCGGCTACAGCTTCATTTCGGCGCTGGCGGAAGACAACCGTCTGGCCGTCCGTTCACTGGCGGCGCTGGAAGCGAAGTTGATGGAACGGGGGCTGAAGCCCATTTTCCTCACCGGCCATACCGGCTGGACGGACAATTTTGACTTTGCGTTTGCCCATAAGGACAAGCTGTGCTCTCCCTTTAAAAAACGCGTCCATGACCCCAATGCCCCCTACGACGCTTACGACGAGTCGGACGACACCGAGGAAAAGGCCCGCAGCGGTTTTCTGCCAGGTGTTGGCCGGTAAATCTGAAAAGGAGAACCTGAATCCATGAAGGACAACGAGCTGGTTTTTGACCGCAGCTGCCACGTTCTCTACACCAAACGCTGCAAAAAGGGAATTCTGGAAAAAATTGCCCGGCATTACGCCCCCGAAGAACGGGAGGCCGTCTGGGAGCGGGTGCAGCGGCAGTACGTGGACTTTCTCTCTGACTGGCGCACCGATCTGGGCGGCAGCAAAAACTTCCATAACGGTGCGGGCGGTACTTACGACTGCATCGCCCTGATGGCCTACTACGTCATCTGCAAATCCGTGACCGATCTGGCGGAGATCGAAGAAATGGAGGCCAATTTGTTTCTGCCGGCCTTCCGAAAGATGAAGTTCGTGGACTGCAACAAGCCGATTTTCCAGAAATTGATGTACCGTGCTTTTCAGAACGCCAAAAAGCAGTGCGACAAATGGGGCGATTATCAGATGAACCTGGCTCCCTTTGAGCCGGGCAAGCCCATCTATTATGAGTTTACCCACTGCCCCACTGCGGAATTTGCGCAAAAACACGGGCTCTCGGAGGTCATGCCCGCCCTGTGCAACCCGGATTTTGTTGGCATGGAGCTGATCCACGCCCGGCTGGTGCGCAAAACCACCTGTGCCAACGGCTGCCGGTGCGACTACACCATCTGCGGCGACCGGGATCCCTATTTGAAAGACCACCCCGAATACCGGGATGAAGCAGGCTACAGGAGGAACCGATGAAATATCCGATTCAGAAAAACACCGTTCAGGAAACGCTGGTCATTCCGCTCTACGGACGGAAAATGTGTTCAGAAAAATATCCGGGGCTTTTCCGGGATGAAAATGCCCTTCGCCTGATGGAGCAGATCGACTATGACTTTTCGGAGCTGGAGAAGAATTCCCGGAGCGTCATGCATCAGTTTGGCTTTCTGGAAGCGGCCATGCGGCAGAACGATCTGGCATGGGAGGTGCGGGACTATCTGAAAACCCACCCCAACGCGGCGGTAATCAATCTGGGCTGCGGTCTGGACGCTACGGGCCGCGCCTGTGACAACGGCTCCTGCAGGCTCTACAATCTGGACTTTCCCGACGTGATCGCCGTGCGGAACCAGCTGCTTCCCGCCGGGGAGCGGGAGGAAAACATCGCCTGTGGCCTGAACGACCTTTCGTGGTTTGACCGCATTGACGCTGCCGGCGGCGCGGTCTTCTTCGCTGCTGGCGTGTTCTATTATTTTCTGAACGAGCAGGTTCGGGCGCTGTTCACGGCCATGGCGGACGTGTTCCCCGGCGGCAGGCTGGTGTTTGACGCAGCGGGAAAGAAGGCCGTTCGGCTGATGCTGAAAACGTGGATCAAAAGTGCCGACATTCAGGACGTGGGCGCCTATTTCTCCGTCTCGGACGCGAAGGCAGAGCTTTCCCGGTGGTCAGCTCGGCTGGCCGTTTCCAGCCGGGGCTACATGCTGGGCTATCACGACCTGAAAGACCCGTCCGTCAGCGGTTTCTTCCGCTTTTTAGCCCGCTTGGGCGACGGCATGATGAAAATGCAGATCGTCCGGCTGGATCTCCAAAAAGAAGCGTGAGCATCCGACTGTTGAGTCCTATCCTTCCAGCGGTTCCCGGGTTTCGGGAGCCGCTTTTTCCTTTGCCAAAATCCTGTGTACCAAAAGCAAAAATATTGACAAAAAAACGCGCCGTGATAAAATAGGAAACGGCAAAGGAACCCTTTGCCTTGATTTAGACCGTAAAGTTAGCATAGGCTAATTTTACGGAAAACGTTTCACATTTCAGGAGGGATTCATGTGAATGCCATCGGATGGGCGGCGTTGGCTGCGGGCGCTGCGGTGCTCCTGCCCAAGCCTCCCAAACACAATTTGATGAAACTCCCCTCTTTCCGCGGGGTGGCCGAAGTCCGCTCCAGCCTTCCGGGACGGATGCGGCTGTATGTGCCCGCCGTAACGCAGGAGCCCGCCTTGACCGGGCAAATGGTTCAGCAGCTGGAAAGCACGGGCGTGATTCATCATGTGAAGGCGGAGCCCCGAACCGGCAGCGTCCTGATCTGCTATGACGAGTCCAAGGTGCAGGCTCCCGTGGTGCTGGGCGCCATGATGAAGCTGATGGGGCTGGATGGCAAGGTCAAGACCGCCCCCGCCAGCAAGGTGCAGGAAGGGATCAAGCTGCTGCTGAACGCTGTTGATCAGGGGATTCTGGACGCGACGGACGGTCTGCTGGACGCGAAGACGCTGACCGCTGGCGCGCTGACCGTGGCTGCCCTGCGCAGCAAGACGAAATACGGCTGGGCCGCGCCGGGAGCCATGACGCTGCTGTGGTGGGCCTCCAAGCTGTTTGGAGCGCAAAGCAATGAATAAAATGGAAGAAAGCTTCCTGCGGCTGTGCCTGCACCCCAAGGTGGAATGCGACCTGCCGGGGCGGCTGCGGATCAGTTTTTCCAAATATCATCTGCTGCCCAAAGAGGCGCTGCCCTATCTCCACTATATTCAGGACGTGCTTCAGCTGCTGCCCGGCGTATCGGGGGCGGAGGCCAATCCCCGCATCGGAACGGTGCTCATCCGCTATGACGCGGCTGTGACCAACACCCGCGCCATTCTGCGCTGGGTGGATATCGTGGTAGACGAGGGCATTTGCATTTCGAAAGAAGACGTCTGGCAGAACGCCGGCGAAAAGGAGCTGGAAGAGATTGTCCGTCAGCGGCTGATCCTGCGGCTCCCGCAGCAAAAGAAGGGATAATATGCTTCGGAAAGAACATCAGGAAGATTTTATGAAAACGCGCGTGGCCCACAGTCTGCCGGGACGGTTGCGGCTGACCGCGGAGGGGCTCCGTTATCTAAAGGAAGAAAGCCCGGCTATTGCCGCGGAGCTGGCTTCCATTCCCGGCGTGCAGCTGGCGCGGGTGACCGTCTGCACCGGCGGCATCCTTTTGCAGTATGACCGCGGCATGGTGGAGTCCGCCGAACTGTCCGAGCAGGCCGATCTGGTACTGGCCCGTCACAGCATGGCGGCCTTGCGCCAGCTCCACGCTGAAAGCGGTGAGGAAGCGGCGGAAACGCCCATGACCACTTCCCGTCTGGCCAAGCGGCTGGCCGTGAACGCCGGGGCGCTGGTGCTGGGCAACACCCTGCTGACCGCGCCTTTGATGGGCGGCGCGCTGGCGAACTTCACTTCACTGGAAGCCCTTGCCAGTCTGGGGCTGTCCGCCCCCATGGCGAAAAGCGCGTGGGAAGGGCTGCGCCGGGATCTGCGCCCCAACGCGGATTTCCTGACGGTCACGTCCATCGTGGCCAGTCTGCTGCTGGGCAACGCTCACTCGGCGCTGATGATCCTGGCGCTGTCCGATCTGGCGGAACTGATGACCTCCTACACCATCGAGCGCACCCGTTCCTCCATCAAAAAGATGCTCTCCGCCGACGAGGGCGACGCGTGGAAGGTCATGCCTGACGGCAAGCTGGAGCGCAAGCCCATGAACCAGATTAGCCTCGGCGACACGGTGGCGGTTCACACGGGCGAAAAGATCTCGGTAGACGGCAAAGTCGTCTACGGCGCGGCAGTGGTAGACCAGAGCCCCATTACGGGCGAATTTGTGCCCGTGGAGAAGCGCGAGGGCGACGAGGTGTTCGCCGGCACGGTGGTCAAGAGCGGCAACATTCACGTGCAGGCCGCCAAGGTCGGCGACCAGACCGTCATTTCCCGCATCGTGGGCATGGTGGAGGCCAGCGAACTGAAAAAAGCGCCCATCCAGCGCTACGCGGACAAATTCTCCAACTATCTGGTGCCGCTGAACTTCCTGCTCTGCCTGTCGGTGTGGCTGGTGACGAAGAACCCCCAGAAGGCGCTGAAGATGCTGGTCATCGACTACTCCTGCGGCATCAAGCTGTCCACGGCGACGGCCTTCTCCGCGGCCATCAACACGGCGGTGAAGCAGGGCGTGCTCATCAAGGGCGGCACGTTCATCGAGCAGATGAGCAGCGCCAACACGGTGCTGCTGGACAAGACCGGCACCATTACCGAGGGCCGGCCGAGGATCGTTTCCGCCGTTGTCCTCAAAGAGGGCATGAGCGAGAAAGAAGTGCTCTCCTACGCCATGGCGGCGGAAGAGACCAGTACCCATCCGCTGGCCGGAGCCATCATGCGCTACGGCCGGGAGCTGGGCGCGTCCCCCAAGGCGCACGGCGACGTGGTGACGGAGGTGTCCCGCGGCAGCCGCACGTTGGCGGGCAAAAAGACCGTCCGCGTGGGCAATATCGAATACATGCGGGAAAACGGTGTGAAGGCCGCCGCTCCCCTGCCCGGCGAAACGGGCGCTATCCCCAACTATGTGGGCGTAGGCTGCGAGATCGTGGCCGTGCTTTACGCCATGGACAGCCCCCGGGAGAACGTGCGCCGGGCCATCAACAGCCTGCGCTACGACGGCGTGGGCGACATCGAGCTGCTGACCGGCGACATGGAGTCGCAGGCCCGGACGGTGGCCGAGCAGGTCGGCGCGGATGGCTATCGCGCCCAGCTGCTGCCGGAGCAGAAGGCCGAGGCCGTGCTGAAGCTGCAGGTGCAGGGCAACGGCGTGGTCATGGTGGGCGACGGCATCAACGACGCTCCAGCGCTGGCCTACGCCGACGTGGGCATCTCCATGGGCAGCAAGTCCACGGACATTGCCATGGAAACCAGCGACGTCATCATCAACCGGGACGACCCCATGATGATCCCCGCTCTGCGGCGGCTGTCCCGCGCCACCATGCGCATCGTGCATCAGAACTTTGCGCTGGTCATCGCCATTAACTCTGTGGGCCTGATTCTGGGCGCGGCCAGCGGTATTTCCGTCATGATGAGCGCGCTTCTGCACAATTCCTCCACCATTCTGGTGGTGGCCAACTCCCTGCGGCTGATGTTCATGAAGCCCGGGGATGGGAGGGCATAATGCATATCGAACAAGGAACCTCTCATATGGAAGTGCTGTCCGCCATCCGGGGACGGCTCCGGCTGCAGTTTGAAACGGCAGTCGCATCGGACGAACCCTTCCGGCGCGTCCCGGGGGTCTTAAGCTGCCGGTATAACCCGCGTATCCGCACCCTGCTGTGCGAATACGACCCTGACGCGATCAGTGAAGAAAAGCTCATCGTCCGCCTCGGCGCGGCCTATGCCGCCCAGACGGACGCGGGGCTTCTGCACATCAAGCATTGCGAGGAAAAGGGCTTTTCGATGGCCCCCAGCGGCTATCTGGCGCTTTTCTTCATCGGGCTGGACGGCGCGCTGTCCCTGACGGGCTCGGCGCTGACCCAGTTCACCCGCTGGCTGTCCACGGGCGCAACGCTGGCCGCCGTGGTGGAGCATGGCTATCAGGAGCTCCATGTGCGCGGCAGCTTCGACCCGGAGGTCATGTCCGTGGTCTATCTCATCAATTCCGTCGGCAAGCCCGGCGCGGTGCGCGCCAGCCTGCTGGCGTGGATTATCACCTTTGGTCGTCATCTGATCCCCCGGGCTCCCCGGGAGCAGCCCTACCTGATCAAGCGCGGCAAAGATCAGCTCACTCTCACGCCCATGGCGGGCAGCGAAAGCGAACTGGCCTTTGCAGGCAGCATGTTCCGTCAGGGCATGGAAATGATGGCGCACAAAGGCTAACTTTCCCGAAAGAAACAAACGACAAGGAGGATAAGGTTGTATGTTGAATAACAATCCGTTGGTCAAGGGCATTCTGATCGGTGTGGGCGTGAGCGTGGTCGGTTTCTGCGCCTATAAGCACAACGAGGACAAGGTGGACGATTTCCTGCGCCGCCACGGCGTAAACGTGAAGTCTCCCGCCGCCGGTTTTGAGACCATGTCCGTGGAAGACCTGATGCGCACCAAGGAAACCATCGAAGACCTGATCGCCGAAAAGGAAATGCAGGATCAGAGCGTCACCGTGGAAGCCGCCCCCACCGAAGCCTGAAGAAGGACAAAATGAACCGTGCTCCAAAGGGCGCGGTTCTCCCTAATCAGAAACAGCCGCCGGATTTTTCTGCGCGGCTGTTTTTGTGTCTTCTGATTCCCCCAAGCGCAACTGCCCGTTGCTTGTCTGCAACGCCTTTGTGTGCTACAGTCTCATCAAGGAGGGATTCAATTGGAAACAAAGGAAATCATCCATGAATTGAGAACCAGACGCGGTCTGTCGCAGGACGAGCTGGCGGAGAAAATTTTTGTCACACGGCAAGCTGTGTCCCGCTGGGAAAACGGAGAAACCGTCCCCAATGTGGACACGCTGAAGCTGCTTTCCAAGTTTTTCGACGTGTCCATCAATACTTTGCTGGGCTCCCCGCGGCAGCTGGTGTGCCAGTGCTGCGGGATGCCGCTGGACGATTCCACCACCAGCAAGGAGCCGGACGATTCGTTCAACGAGGACTACTGCAAGTGGTGCTACTCAGGCGGCCAGTTCAAATACACCAGCACAGAGCAGCTGATCGATTTTTGCGTGGAGCACATGGCCAGCGAGCAGTGGCCCCCGGATCAGGTGCGCGCCCACATGGAGGCCGTCGTGCCGAATTTGAAGCATTGGAAAAAATGAACAGCCAACGGGCGCGGCCAAGCTGACCGCGCCCGTTGCTTTTCTGTTCTGGTAAGCCGCCCTTTTAAAGAATCAGCGAAAAAATGCAGCCGATCACGAGCACGCCGCCCACCGCGCTGACCACGCCGTAGATCTTGCGGGATTCCGGGTCTTTTTTCTCCTTCACCAGATAATAGAGCCCCGCTCCAAGAACCAGCAACCCCACGATCAGACCGATGATTTTGACCGTCATTTCTTTTTCCTCCATTTCAGTAAGAATGCCGAGTTGGTAATCACCAACACCGAACCTGCATTATGCACCAGCGCGCCCACCACGGGATTCAGCGTGCCCACGATCGCCAGCACGATGGCGGCAAAATTCAGCGCCATGGAGAAGGTCATGTTCAGCTTGATGATGGTCATCATCCGCTTCGACAGGGCGATCAGGTGCGGAAGCTCCTTCACCTCGTCATCCACCAGCGCGATATCCGCCGCGTCCACGGCAATATCGCTGCCTACGCCGCCCATGGCGATGCCCACGTCCGCTTTTTTCAGGGCAGGCGCGTCGTTGACCCCGTCGCCGATCATGCACACCGGCTGTCCCTGCTTCTGATACTCTCCGATGGCTGTCAGCTTATCCTCCGGCAGGCAGTTGGCCCGCACCTGACGAATCTTCCATTTGGCAGCAATGGCCGCGGCGGCGTTTTCATGGTCGCCGGTCAGCAGCACGGGCTGAACGCCCAGCTGGGAAAGCGCCTCAATCGTGGCGGTGCTCTCCTGACGCAGCGTGTCTGAAAGGGCCAGATAACCGGCCAGTGCGCCGTCTACCGCCACATAGATCACCGTGCAGCCCTGCCGAAACGCTTCTTCCGCCTCTGCCGGTACCGTCATCGGCACGCCCTGTTCCCGCAGCAGCTCCGGGTTGCCCGCCAGAACGGCCTTGCCCTCCACCTGCGCGCACACGCCGCGCCCGGGAATCATCCAAAACGCCTCCGCCGGGGCCACGCTGTCCTTGCCCGCCTTTCGGAAGCCCGCCGCAATGGCTTTGCCCAGCGGGTGCTCGGAAAGCTGTTCGGCAGAAGCTGCCAGCCGGTACACGTCCTCCTTGGAGAACTCCTCCGACACACTGGCCGCCTTCACGACCTCCGGCGTGCCGTAGGTCAGGGTGCCGGTCTTGTCAAAGGCGATCACCTTCACCCCGGCCAACCGTTCCAGCGCGTCGCCCTCCCGGACGAGGAAGCCGTGCTTCGTGGCGTTGCCGATAGCCGCCATGATAGCGGTGGGCGTAGCCAGCACCAGCGCGCAGGGGCAGAACACGACCAGGATCGTCACTGCGCGGATGATCTGCCCGGTGAGGAGCCACGTCAGCGCTGCGGCGGTCAGGGCGATGACCACGATCCACGTGGCCCAGCGGTCGGCAATGCCGACGATCTTCGCCTTGCCCGCATCCGCCGACTGCACCAGCCGGATCATCCGCTGGATGGAGCTGTCCTCCCCTACCTTGGAGGCTTCCATTTCAAACGCGCCGAACTGGTTGACCGTACCGCTGGACACGGAGTCCCCCACGGTCTTATCCACCGGCAGGGATTCGCCGGTCATCACGGCCTGATTGATGGAAGTCTGACCGGAAACGATCACGCCGTCCACGGGAATGCTTTCACCGGGCAGCACACGAATGCGGTCGCCTACCCGCACCTGCTCGGCGGGGACGATCTCCTCCCGGCCCTCCCGCAGCACCCGCGCCGTCTGCGGGGTCAGATGAACCAGCTTCTCGATCCCGGCCCGGGCCTTCGCCACGGTCAGTTCTTCCAGCAAAGCGCCCAACTGCATGATGAACGCCACTTCGCCAGCGGCAAATTCCTCCCCGATGCAGATCGAGGCGATCAGCGCCAGCGATACCAGCACGTCCGCCTTAATGTTAAAGGCCGTCACCAGCCCGACGACCGCTTCCAGAATGATGGGCAGACCGCATAGTACAATGGCGATCCACGCCATATCAAAGGGAAAAGGCTGAAATTTCAACAGGCTGCAGATAACCGCCGCCCCGGAAATGACCAGTAGCGTCACGTCCTTACGAATGCCGCCCAGTTCCAGCAAGTGTTCCAGTTTCTCCATGAGCCGTTTCATGAGTGAAGCCCCTTTCTATATCCCCCGTATGTATATTTCATTATACATATAGATGTATAGGTTATAAACAGGGCAAATAAAAAAGCCGACATAGTCTGCCGGCTTTTTTCGTCTATTGCATATTGGCGAAGCGCTCCACAGCCTTAGTGAAGCCCTCGATGGTTTTTTCCGCGTCGCCATGCTCGATGCCGTCCCGGACGCAGTGCTTGATATGCCCTTCCAGCACCACCTTGCCGCAGCCGTTCAGGGCGGACTTGGCGGCGTTGATCAGGGAAAGCACGTCTTCGCAGGGAACGTCCTCGTCCACCATGCGGTCGATGGCCTGTACCTGCCCGATGATCTTTTTCAGCCTGCGGTGCAGGTTCTGGGAATCCATACATTGCTTCATATCTGCCGCCTCCATCCGTTCAAGGGTATAGGCAGATTATAGCCCCCTGTTTCGGCCCTGTCAACCGGCGGCGTTTTCAGCTCTGCAATACTGCCGGGTTTCCATCCAGCGAAAGCAGGCCGCTTTCCACCCGCAGGAACGTTCCCGGCTTCAGCAGGTTTTCATACCGGCCATCCGACAACTCCACCGGCACCAACGCAGGGTTCCCCCGAAGGCAGAAGCATCCGGTCAGGCGCTTTCCGTTTTCCCGGCGCTCCTGCCAGACCGCCGTCAGCACGTCGCCCGGGCAGGCCCGAAGGGAATAGGCTCCAATTTCAAAAAGCGGGTCCTTCTTCAGCGCGGTCAGCCGCCGAATCAGCCCCTCTAACGGGGCGGGACCCTCCATGGGAATGGGATCCGGGTCGAACAGGTCGGGGCGATGGTCGTTTTCCCACTCCTGCCCGCCGTACAGCAGGGCCGTTCCCTTCTGGAAGAACATCCAGCAAAGCCAGTTCAGCCGGGTGCGGCGGTCGGGAAACAGGTGGGTCATCCGGGGCCGGTCATGGTTTTCCAGAAAACGCAGCTTGGCGTAGTCCGCAGGATAAATACTCTCCTGCCGCTCCAAAGCCCTGACATAGTCCGTCAGTTCGGTTTTGCCCTGCACATAGGATAGAAAATCGCCGTAAATATCATAGTCGTAGCAAAGGTCGAAGGCCTGATACAGCTCGCAGTCGCTATGGCTGACCATACCGCGGTTTCGGTTATCCCGTATAAATTCCGGCTCCACGGATTCTGCCAGCCACAGGCAGCCGGGACGCACTGTTTCCACCTCTCGGCGGGCCCGCAGCCAGAACTCAAGCGGCACCAGCGGGGCCACGTCGCAGCGGAAGCCGTCCACGATCTCCGCCCAGCCTTTCAGCGTCTCGATCTGATAATCCCACAGGCCGGGATTGCCGTAGTCCAGATCAATGATATCCGACCATTCGCCGATCCGGTTGCCGAAGCTGCCGTCCGGCTTATGGTAGAACCATTCCGGATGATGCTGCGCCAGCCACGAATCCGGGGACGTGTGGTTGTATACCACGTCGATCATCAGCTTCATTCCGCTGCGGTGGACGGTATCCGCCAGATGGCGAAAGTCCTCCATCGTGCCGTATTCCGGGTTGACGGCCCGGTAATCCGCAATGGCATAGGGCGACCCCAGTGCGCCCTTGCGTTCCTTCTGGCCGATCGGGTGAATGGGCAGCAGCCACACCGCGTCCGCCCCCAGCGCCCGAATGCGCGGAATATCCTTTTCCACGGCAGCAAAGGTTCCACCGTGATTGCGCACAAAGATGGAATAGATCGTCATATTGCGCAGTTCCATGTTTCTTCCTCCTCCCGCTCAAAAACCAGCGCTTCGTTCAGGGGACAGGACAGTTCCACCGTTCGCCCGCCCTCGTAGACCTTGCCGTTAAAGAAATGCTTCCAGCGGCCCTTGGGCAGATAGACCCGCCGTCCCTCCGCCCCCGGCTGGACGATGGGCGCGACCAGCAGACGGCGGCCCAGCAGATATTCGTCCCCGCAGGCCAGCGCCTGTTCATCGTCCGGAAAGTCCAGACAGAGATGGGCCATCATGGGGCGGCCCTCCTTCACGCAGGCCTTCGCTTCCTCATAGAGCATGGGCCGCAGCCGCTCCCGCAGGCGGGCGAAGGCGCAGGCGATCTCCGCGATGGATGGGTCGTTCCAGCGGCTGGCCAGATTCCACGGGGAGCGGTCGTTGTTCCATTCCGGATCGCCGGTGGCGAAGAACTGGCCGTTTCGCGGCTCCGCGTGCCACTGCATCACCGGACAGAAGCAGCCCATGGCCGTGGCCCGCAGGTACAGCTCCCGATCCGGGATTTTCCCGGCGAAGCCGCCGATATCAAAGCTCCAGAACAGCACGCCGGACAACCCGGCGCTGAGACCCGCGCTGAGCTGACCCCGCAGTTCTTCCCACGTGCTGAGCTGATCTCCGGCCCAGTGAATGGGCACGGTCTGGGCGCCCGTGTATCCGGCCCGGCTGAACGTCACGCCCTCCACGCCGTTTTCTTTCATCCAGCGGTGATAGGCCTTCACATACTGCATGGGATAGCGGTTGTGGGCCTCGCCGCCCGGCGTGCCGTCCGCCAGACGGATATTGCTGCCAAACAGGAATTCGCCGCCGTCGGTCTTGAATCCTTCCACGCCCATTTCCAGCAGAGGCTGACGCTTGTCAAACCACCAGCGGCAGACTTCCGGGTTGGTGAAATCCGGCAAAAGACTCCCGGCGAACCATTTGTCCGGGATCACATAGGGCGAACCGTCCGTATGCCGCACCACATACCCTCTGGCGATGGCTTCCTCCCAGTCCTGACGGACGGGTTCCGCGTCCGGACAGTCGTTCAATGCCTTCAGCACGGGAATCTGCCACAGCACCAGATGCAGGCCCCGTTCCCGGACGCGCCGCACCGTAGCCGCCGGGTCAGGCCAGATGGCATTCCAGCGGTAGAAGGTGCTTTCATCGCTCCACGCTTCCAGCACCATGACGGAGGCCGGGCAATCGTACTTTTCCAGCATGAAAAGCTGCTCGTCCACGTCCTCGTCGCAGTGCCAGCCGTTGGCGCTGATCCACAGCCCGAAGGCCCACTCCGGCGGCAGCACGCATTCGCCCGTCAAGGCCAGATAGGCCCGAAGCTGGGCGGCGGGGGTTCCCAGCAGCAGATGGTCGGTGATCTTTTCCCCTGCGGCAGACTCAATATGAACCTCCGTTCCAAAGGCAAGGCGGACGTTTTCTCCCGCGTCCCGGAACCAGCCGAAGCCGCCGTCCGTCAAGAACATAGGCACGGGCAGATAGCTCCACGGCCCCTGCTGCGTAAAGTGCTCCACCACCTGACCGCAGCTGCCCCGGCCCTGCTGATCGGGGCCGTCAAACCGCTCGCCCGTGCCGTAGACATGATGATGGCCGCCCCGCAGCGTCGTTTCCATCCGGGCGGGCGTTCCGTCCGGCCGCAGAAGGAGGGTGATTTCCGTGCAGGAAAGCGTCCCCAGCGACCAGAGCGCGTCTCCGCCAAAGCGCAGGGGGCTTTCCGCCTCCCGGGGCGCGCTTCTCAGGGTCAGCGCCGCGCCGCCCTTCTCACCCTCGGCGCACAGATAAACGCCGGGGCACAGCTCCGCCCAGCCCCGGCCCGTCCGAAGGGGACGGGTCACGGGCAGGGGCCGGAGAATGTCCGTCTCGAACCACGGGGTGCTTTCCTCCCCGCTGACGAAGCGGTAGCGCAGGGTTCCCTCTTCTGCGGAAAGCCGCCACCCATAGCAATGCGCCTGCGTCCCCGGCCCGCCCGGAGCTTTCCGTCCGTCGGCCGTTTCCAGCACCGGGGCCGGGCCGTCGCACAGGCAGCCCAGCCGAATTTCCTGTCCTTCCTGCGGATGCAGGGGCTTGCGGTCGTATCCGCATTCTTCAAAGGGCACCAGTCCTTCCGGCAGATGGCGTATCATGTTTTTTCCTCCCCGCACGCGTCAAAACTCGATTCATCCTGCGCAAAAACGCATTCTTCCAGACATTCGGCCAAGCCCGGCGTTTTCGCCGTCAGCCGCAGCGTGCCCAGCAGGGAAGCGCCGCGTTTTTTCTGATTCAACAGCCGCCAGACGGCTTCCTTCTCATCGTTGGCCGTCTGCATGGCCTGCAGCCGTTTTTCCGCCCGGCGCTTCCAGTCGTCCTCCGCCACGGCGCAGCGTTCCAGCCGAAGGGTGTGAAGCGCGTCGTCCACAGGCAGCTCCACCGTCCAGCAGAGGGCGTTTCGAGCCGGATCGCAGGCCGTTTCCAGCGCTTTTTCCTCAAGGCTGACCGCCGTTTTGGCAAAGCCGACGGCCTCCACATGCCAGATTCTGGCGGGGGGCAGCAGATGCAGCGCGCCCTCCGCCCGCAGGGTCAGCTCGCCGGTTTTCCACGAGAACCGAAGGGCCGTGCGCACCGTCTCGCCCTCCACGCTCTCGCCGTCGTCCTCGTACAGGTCGAAGGCCCCGTCCGCCCCGGCAAAAATCCGCAGGGTCATTTCCGCAGGCAGCACGTCCGCACGGGGTTCGTCGCTCAGGGGAACGATCGCGCCGGCCGGGGCCAGCACCGGGTATTCGTCCAGCGCGCGCCACAGCTTCAAAAGCCGCCCGCCGGTATAGCTTTGTCCGGTGGCAAAGTCAAACCAGCGTCCCTCCGGCAGCCACGCGGTGACAGAGGCCCTTTTCAGCCGGGCGTCCATGGGCCGGGTGACAGCGCAGACCATCAGCGACGGGCCGAAGAGGTACTGATCGGGCGCGGAGTAGGCCTCCGGGCTTTCGGGCCAGCGGTAATAAAGGGGCCGCACCAGCGCCTCCCCCAGCCGGAAGGTGCGCTCCATGGCCGTGTACAGATAGGGCAGCAGCCGGTGACGCAGGCGCAGCGCATCCTCCATGGCCAGCTCCGCCTCCAGCCCGTAGCTCCACGGCTCCTTGCCGGTAAAGGGGCTGCAGCTGGAATGAAGCCGCAGGATGGGCGAAAAAACCCCCAGCTGCAGCCAACGGACGGACAGCTCGTCGTCCCGAACGCCGTTCATGTGTCCGCCAATATCGTGGCTCCACCACGGGTAGCCCGCGTTGGCCGCCATGGCGGTAAACCGGGGCTGGAAGGCCAGCGATTTCCAGCTCATGATGGTATCGCCGGAAAAGCCCACCGGGCAGCGCTGGCTGCCGGGGCCGGCATACCGGGACAGGATCAGGCCCCGCTTGCCGTCCCGACCGTTATCCCGATAATGCAGCTCGTTGAGCACCCAGAGAGGATCCAGCCCGGGAATGGCGCTGGTATTCCCCTGCTGCCAGTCGATCCACCAGAAATCCACGCCTTCTTCTTCCAGCGGATGATGCAGGCAGTCCAGATAGGCCCGCAGGAATCCCTCGTCCGCCGCGTCGAAATCCACGCCCTGCTTCTTTTCCGGATCCCGGCCCAGCGCCCGGCAGACGCTTTCGTAGGCTTCCTCGTGGGGCTGCACGCCCCCGGCGGGATGGAGGTTCAGCGTTACGCGCATTCCCCGGTCGTGGAGCGCCCGCAGGAAGCGGGGCGGGTCGGGGAACAGCTCCCGGTTCCAGGTGTAGCCCGTCCATCCGCTGCCGTAGGGCACGTCGGTCAGATGCCAGTCCATGTCGATCACCGCGACCGACAGGGGAACGTTCTTTGCGGCAAACTGTTCCATCAGCGCCAGATAGCTATGCTCGGTGTAGCGGAAAAAGCGGCTCCACCAGTTGCCCAGCGCCCAGCGGGGCAGCAGCGGGGCGGCGCCGGACAGACGGTAAAAATCCCGCAGGCAGGCGGCGTAGTCGTGGCCGTAGCCGAAGAAGTACAGGTCCTCCTCCGCATAGTCCCGGGGGCGAAGCGCGCCGTCCTCCCGCAGAACCATGGAGCGGCTGTCGTCCAGCACGGAAAACCCGTTTCGGGAGATCAGCCCGTCCCCCACAGGAATTTCCCCGTCCGCCTGATCCAGCGTCCGGGCCGTTCCGCCCAGCGTGGACAGGGGCTGCCCGTAGCGCCAGTCGCTCATATAAGCGCTGAGCCCGCCCTTGACGGAAAGGCTCAGGCCCTCCGGGGAGAAGGGCTTTTCGTCGTAGGACAGATGCAAAAAGGGCGTATCCAGCTCCACCCGGCCCGGAAGCCGCTGCTCCCGCACCGTTACCGGCGGGAAATCCCGGCATTGGACGGCGGTGGTGGGGCGGTCCTCAAAGCGCCCCTCGGACTGGTATTCCAGACGAACCAGTCGTTCCGTCAGAAAGGTGATGCGATAATTTTTGCCCGTCCATTGGGTGGTGGTCATGAGCGACCCTCCTTTTGCAAAACCGGGGAGCATTCCCTGCTTCGGCGGAAAATTGGGAAATGTTAGGTGAAATATAGATGAAGTACAGAAAAGAACCGCCCGGTTTTCCGCCGGGCGGCGTTTCAGGGCGCAGAGGGGGCGTACCCGGCGCGCCCCTCCGGCTCATAAAGCAGTCAGAAGATCGAACGTCCGATCAGTCCTGCGCCGCCAGATAACGGGCGTAAGCGCCTTCATAGATCTTGTTCATGTCTTCCAGACCCATGGTCTTCAGCTGTTCCACATAGGCGTCCCACTCCTCGTCGATGCCGCCGTCGGCAACCCAGTGGGCCCGGGTGGTATCCACGTAGGTATCGATGTCCGCCTGCAGGAAGGACAGCTCGTTGTATTCGTCAGAGGTGTACTTCAATTCCGGGAAGCAGGGCCGCACGTACTGTGCGGTCTCCGCGTCCATAGCCACCTTCAGGCCGTCGCCCTCGGTGGGATCCAGAATGATCTTCTTGTCAAATTCGATGGAGCAGTACTTGGGGCCGAAGTCACGCAGGGAGCGATCCCAGTACCAAGCGTCGGCGCTGGTGCCGGCGGGAGGATTGTTCAGGGTGTAGGTGCCGTCCGCGTTGGCGGTGGTCACCTCGCCCAGACCGCCCCAGAAGTTCTGGATGCTGGCTTCGCCGGTGTAGAACTGATCGGCCCAGCGCAGCACCACTTCGGGATGCTTGCACACGGTGGTGATGGACAGCTGGTTGGACTTGAGGGAATACAGGCCGTTCAGGTCGCCCTGCTGATAGCGCTGACCGTCGGGGCCGGCGATGGGCGCGATGACCTTGTACTCGTCCTTCCAGTTGCGGAAGATGGCGTCATAGCTCCAGGCGTAGCAGAAGCCCACGCGGGAAACGTTGGGGTCGTCGCACTTGGCGTCGCGAATCTGGTCGTTCTGGGTGAAGAGCTCATTGTCGATCAGGCCGTCCTGATAGAGCTTGTGGGCCCACTTGATGCCCTCTTTGTATTCCTCGGTGGTGTAGGCGTAGCGCACGGTGCCGTCGTCGTTGACCAGATAGCGCTGGCCGTACACGTCGGTCATACCGAAGGGAGACAGGAAGTCCATGCCCAGGCCGATGCCGGTGAAGGGGATCTCATCGTTGGGGTCGCCGTTGCCGTTCGCGTCCTGCTCCTTGAAGGCGCGCAGCACGTTTTCCAGCTCGTCGATGGTGGTGGGCACTTCCAGACCCAGATTTTCCAGCCACTTCACGTTGATGACCGGCACGTTGCAGGCCACGGGGCGCTTGGGCATCCGGGAGGGCAGGGAGTAGATGTGGCCGTCCGCGGAGGTGGAGATGGCCTTCAACGCGGGCATTTCTTCGAAGGCCTTGGTCAGGTTGGGCATATACTGCTCAATCAGGTCTTCCAGCGGCAGGAAGTATTCCACGTTGTTGATGATGTCGGACTCGCTGAAGGTCTGGAAGCCCAGCACCACCTCGGGCAGCGCGCTTTCGCCGCCGGCCAGCATCACGGGCTTCTGGTTGTCAGCCCAGTCGTTGGAGGAAACGATCTGCCAGTTAACCTTCACATTGGATTCGTTTTCCAGATTCACCAGGAAGGGGTTGGTCTTGAAGGAATCGCCCATGGAACCCCAGCGCATCGTCAGCACGTTAATGGTGATGGGTTCATCCACGATGGGCATTCCCTCGGCGTGGAAGCCTTCGGGAATCTCCGCCAGAGCGGAGGCGCAGGCCAGAAGCATCGCGATGGCCAGAAGCAGAGACACCAGTTTCTTCATTGAGGTTACCTCCTTATTTCCTAAACGGCGTGCGCCGTTTGGTTTTCCATCGTTGGGATACGGATCGTCATCCCTTGACCGCGCCGATCATCACGCCCTGATCGAAATACTTCTGCACGAAGGGATAGACGCACATGATGGGCACGGTGGCGACGATAATCATGGCATACCGCATCAGGTTGGCCTTGCGCAGGGCGATCAGCGCGGCCTCGCCGGTGCCCAGCGCCGACTGAATCTGCTGGGTGACCAGAATGTTGCGCATGATCAGCGCCAGCGGATACAGGTTCTCGTCCCGGATGTAGATCAGGGCGTTGAAGTAACAATTCCACTGCCCCACCGCCGTCCACAGGGCGATGACGGAGACCACCGCCTTGGACAGGGGCAGCGCGATAGTGAAGAAGAACCGCAGGTTGCCGCAGCCGTCGATCTGGGCCGCGTCCCACAAATCGGGCGGCAGGCTGGTCTCAAAGAAGGTGCGAGCCACGATGACATTGTAGGCGCTGACCGCAAAGGGCACCACCATCACCCAGAAGGAGTTGTACAGCCCCAATTCCTGCACCGTCAGGAAGATGGGGATCAGACCGCCGGAGAAGAACATGGTGAACACGAACAGCCCCATCAGCGCTTTCCGGCCCCAGAGATCCCTCCGGGACAGGGCGTAGGCCGCCGGAATATTGACCGCAAGGCCGACGAGGGTGCCGACCACGGTGTACAGGATGGTGTTGCGGTAGCCCACCCAGACGTTGGGCTGGTTGAGCAGTTCCTCGTAGCCGTCCAGTGTGAAGCCTACCGGCACGAACCAGACGTGCCCGCCCGCCACGGCCGACGGGTCGGAAAAGGAAGCGATGACGATAAACCACAGGGGATACAGGATCAGGATCAGCAAAACGGCGCAGATCAGGTAGAGCACCACGTCAAAGGCCACGTCCTTGGGCTGGCGGCGCACGCGGTTCCGTCCGTGGGACGCATGGAGCGTCTGTTTCCCGGTCGTCGTAGTCATCCTCCGTCCCTCCTTACCACAGACTGGTTTCGCCCAGCTTCCGGGTGATACAGTTCACCAGAAGCAGCAGCCCGAAATTGATCAGATTATTGAACAGGTTAACGGCGGTGGATACCGCATACTGGCTGTTGCGCAGGCCCATCTTGTACACGTAGGTGGCGATGATCTCGCTGGTGGACATGTTCAGGTCGTTCTGCATCAGGAAGACCTTTTCAAAGCCCACGTTCATCAGATTGCCCGCCCGAAGGATCAGCATGATGCAGGCGGTGGCCATGAGCAGCGGCAGGTCGATGTAGCGCATCTTCTGCCAGCGGGTCGCGCCGTCCACCGTGGCGGCCTCGTAGAGGGTGGGGTCGATGGAGGACAGGGCGGCCAGAAACACGATGGAGTCCCAACCTGCGTGCTGCCATATGTCCGACCAGACGTAGATGCTGGGAAAGCCGGAGGCGCTGGTCATCACGTTGGGGGCTTCCTTGCCCAGCAGCCGGTAAAACGCGCCCACCAGCCCGCTGGAGGGGGACAGCCAGATCAGCAAAAGGCCCACCATGACCACCGTGGAGATGAAGTGGGGCAGGTACAGAATGGTCTGAAAGGCCCGGCGGAAGCGCATGGCGGTGATCTGGTTGATCATCAGCGCCAGAATGATGGGGATGGGGAACCCCACCGCCAGACTGTACAGGCTCAGCCGAAGGGTGTTGCGGATGGTGGTTCCGCACTGATAGGAGTTGAAGAAGCGCTGAAAATTCTTAAACAGCGGGTCCACCCACGGGCTTCCCAGAATGCCCAGCGAATTTTTGTAGTTCTTGAACGCGATCACCACGCCGTACATGGGCTTGTAGGCGAACAAAATCAGCAGCACCAGCGCGGGCAATAGCAGCAGATACAGTCCCCAGTTCCGGCCGATCCGCTTCCACGTTCCAGAGCGATCCATACGGCGTCCCTCCCATTTCGTTTTTTGATTTACCGCTTAACTTGCTTTTACTCTATCACCGAAAAATTCCCTTGTCAAGATACTTTTTTTGTTTTCATGCAAAGAATCGTTGAAAGTGTTGAAAATATTAGATTTTTGTTTTTATTTTTCTTTTGGAGCTGAAACTGTCGCTTGACTCTTTCAATGCGTCATAAGGAAAAAAAATTCCCGTTTTATTCATCATTGCAAAGTTTATCGTTCAACCCATTGCAAAGCATTTACGGTTGTGTTATATTGATGGAAAGCACTTTGAAAAGGAGGCGGCACGTTGATCACCCTCAAGGAAATCGCACAGGAGGCCGGCGTCAGCACGACCACCGTCTCCAATGTGCTCAATGGAAATTCCAGCCGTGTCTCCGCCGACACGGCAGAGCGTATTCAGGCCATTATGAAACGATCCGGCTACGTGCCCAATCAGGCCGCCCGTTCATTGGCCCAGCGGGAATCTCACGTCGTTGCCATCATCGTTCAGGCTTCGCCCGGCGAAAACATCTTCCGTAACCCCTATACGGCGGAATATGTGGGCGCGCTGACGCTGGAGCTTCAGCAGAACGGCTACTATCCCCTGATCCGCTTTTCCGACAACTACAAGGAGATCGATGCGGATCTGCGGGGATGGAACGTGGCGGGCGTGATCTTCAGCGGCGCGTACAACCGACACCTGCACACGCTGAAATCCCTGACCGATATCCCCACCGTTTTCACGGACTGCTACGTGCGTATTCCCGGAGCCAACCATGTCGGCATGGACGACGACGCGGGCGGGCAGATCGCGGGCGAATATCTGATTCACATGGGACACCGGCACGTGGGCTTTCTGGGCAACAACGTGGACGAAAGCGACGTAGACCGTCACCGTCTGGACGGTTTCCGAACCGGGCTTGCCGAAGGCGGCGTGGAGCTGGACGATGATTTCATCCTGCGTAACCGGGAAGCGCTGTTCCCGCCGGAGCCCCTCCGCAAAATCATGGCGCTGCCCGACCGCCCCACCGCGTTTTTCTGCACCTCCGATCAGGCGGCGGTCCAGCTGATGCAGGCGCTTTCTCGGCTGGGGCTGCGCGTCCCGGAGGACGTTTCCGTAGTCGGCTTCGACGATCTGCCGCTGGCCACCATGGTGCAGCCGGCGCTGACCACCCTGTCGCAGGACATTTCCCAAAAGGCCCATCTGGTGGTGGAAATGCTGCTGCGACACATCCGCCAGCGGGGCCTTGCCCCCGAACGGACGCTGCTGGGCACCTGTCTGGTGGAGCGGCAAAGCGTCCGCCGTCTGGAACCCGCCGAGCCTGAAACTGTCGCAGAATCATAGAAAGGAGCCCATTTATGGCTTATCAGGTCACTGGCAACGAATATCTGTCCCTGCCCACCATCCGGGAAAACGACGGTGCCGTCGAGGGCGTCACCTTCCTGTACATGCAGGTCAAGGGACTCTTGGAGATTCGCGGAAAGGACGGGCTGATCCGTCCCTATGTGGAGCTGGACGGCCAGCGTCTGCCCCTTCACCCCGTATGGAGCCGGGAGCATTGCTGGATCCCCCGCTTCGTCTCGGAGGAACAGGCTCTCCGCTTCACCTGCACCTATCTCACCCCCGTGGGTGAACGGGCGCTGGTTCTCCGGCTGTCCGTTCAGAATCAGAGTGCCGAACCCCGCACCGTCCGTTTCGGCACGGACGGTCAGTGGGCTCAGACGCTGCACGAGGTCAACGAGACCACGGAACTGACTGAGGGCCGGGAAGCCTATGGATCCGGCTGGAACCATATGTTCATTTTCAGCCAGAAGCCGGGGCTTCCGCTGCTTGCCTTTGCGCCCTGTGTGGCCGATCCGCAGCAATTTGCGGAGATCGACCAGCAGGCCCGGTGGAATCGGTCGGATTTTGCCTACGACATCTACCGGGAGACCGTGCTGCAGCCCGGCGAGACCGCCGTGCTGGATATCCCGTGGGGCGTGGGCTATGAGGGCGTTGCCGCCTCCACCAGCGCCAAGGAGCTGCTGCGGCAGGGCTTTGACGCGGTGTACGGCCGTACCGTCTGCTGGCTGTCCGCCCGGGAAAAGCCTCTTGCCGACCCGAAGCTTCACGAGCTTCTGAACACCAATCTGTTCTTCGCCTTTTTCTACGCTTCCGGCCGCACCGTCGACACGGAGGAATTGTGCCTGATGACCAGCCGAAGCCCGCGCTACTACGTCTCCGCCGCGTACTGGGATCGGGACAGTCTGCTGTGGGCCTTCCCGGCCATTCTGACGGTGGACGCGGCCTATGCCCGGGAGATCCTGACCTACGTGTTCACCCGTCAGGCCCGGAATTTCGGCGTTCACAGCCGCTTTATCGACGGAACCATGCTGGAACCCGGCTTCGAGCTGGACGAGCTTTGCGCGCCGGTCATCGCCCTGGACCGCTACGTGGAAAAGACCGGCGATACCGCTTTTGCGGCCCGGCCCTTTGTGCGGGACGGTCTCGAAGAAATTCTACGCGGAATGGAGGCCAAAAAGCATCCTTCCGTCCCAATGTATGAGACCTTCCTGCAGCCCACGGACGATATGCATAACCATATTTACCTGACCTACGACAACGCACTGGTGTGCTATGCGCTGCGGGCGCTGGCGAAGCTGCTGAACCGTCCAGAGCTGGCGGAAGAAGCGGAACGCACCCGCCGGGCGGTTTACGAACACTGCGTCAAGGAGCAGAACGGGCGGCCTTTCTTCGCGTGGTCGGTCGACCTGAACGGCCACTTTGACATTTACGACGAGCCGCCGGGAAGCCTGCTGCTGCTCCCCTTCTACGGTTTCTGTGAAGAAAGTGACCCCATCTGGCAAAACACGGCGGCCATGATCCGGGACGAGAGCTATCCGCTGTCCTTCGCCGGACACCCCATTGCGGAGATCGGCTGCAAGCACGCGCCCCATCCGTGGATTCTATCCATCTGCAACAGCCTACTCAGTGGCCACGCGGACAGCGCTCTGCTGCACCTAAGCCGCACGCCGCTGGATAACGGCGTTGCCTGTGAAAGCGTCAACGAAGATACCGGCCTTTGCGAGACCGGCGAAGCCTTCGCCACCTGCGCCGGTTTCCTGAGCTACGCGCTGTACTGCGCCTGCTGCAAAGACTGATCTTTATTATTACAGCAGACCGCCCCGGCAATGCCGGGGCGATTTTTCGTACGTTTTTTGTTCACCGTGCCCGATCAGGCCATCCGCTGCTGTATTCCAGCGTTCCGTCTTTTTGTACCCAAAGGGCTTCCACGCCCGGCCAGCCTTCCACCAGCGCCTTGCCTTCATCCAGCGACATCACGAACAAAGCGGTGGACAGCGCATCCGCCAGCCCGGAATCCGCCGTCCATACGGAAACGGCCCAGTGGTGCTCCGCCGGGTAAAGGGTCTCCGGGTCGATAATGTGGTGGTACTGCTGGCCGTCCACCGTGTAGTAGCGCTGATAGCTGCCGCTGGTCACCAGCGAAGCGTCCGTCAGGTCGATCGCCGCAAGGTTCTGCTGTTTCGCCGATAAATCGGGATTCTGCACTCCCGCCCGCCATGGAGTCCCGTCGCCTTTTCGCCCGATGGAGCGCAGATTGCCGCCGATGCTCATCAGCAGACTGTCCACGCCCTGCGCTTCCATTTTCCGCGCCGTCAGCTCCACTGCGCAGCCCTTGGCGATGGCTCCCACGTCCAGCGACATTTCCGGGTCGGTCAGATAGACGGTTCTTTTTTCCGGGTCCAGCAGCATCTGATCGATGTCCGTATGTTCGCCCGCCCGGTACAGTTCCTCCGCCGAGGGAACCGCCGCGTGTTCCGGATCGGCCAGCCCCAGTTCCCGGTATTCGTGCCAGATGGAAAGCACGCTGCCCAGTGCGATATTGGTTTTGCCGCCGGTTTGAGCATAGATTTCCTTACCGAAAGTAAGCAGGTCGTACAGGGGCTGTTCCACCGCCACCGGCGCGATCCCAGCGTTTTGGTTCACGGTATAAAGATTATTCACGCCCTCGTAAGCCTGATAAATATCGAACAGCCGGTGGTAAACCTTCAGTTCGTCATGGACGGTCTGCAAAATTTCCTGCGCAGCCTCCTGCGTATCCGCGTAGACCACCACCTGTGAAAACGTGTCGAACACGTCCAGAAAGCTGGTTTCGTACCGTTTGCTTTCCGCGGCCGCACAGGGGACAAGGGCCGCCCAAAGCAGCAGCGCCGCCATCCATCCCGCCAGTTTCCTCATGTTTTTTCCTCCCAACCTGTTTCCGTTTCGCTATGAAAAGTTTCTTCCCCGGGCTGCCGGATTCCTGTTTTCTGCCGCAAAACGCCTTTTTCTCCATACTACCGTCAAACCTATGCATTTTCCCGATTCTGTGCTATAATGAAGAACTGTGCAGGATTCTGCACCTTAGTTCCTGAGGCAGGGGGAGGAAACGTCGTGACGCTTAAACCCAAAACGCAGAAAGCCGTCCGCACGGGGCTGTGGCTTCTGCTGGACGCGGTTTTGATCAATCTGGCCATGATCCTTTCGCAGGTTCTGCGCTATACCACCACCATTTCTTATTCTTTCTTTCAGATTTATTTCCGCATCGCCCCGGCTATGACTTTGATGGGGCTGATTTTGTTTGCCGTTTTCGGCCTTTACCGCACCATGTGGCAGTACGCTTCGGCGGAAGACCTGCTGCGGGTGGTACTGTCCACGCTGGCGCTGGCGGTTTGTACCTATCTGTATTCCGTCATCGCCAATTATTTTGTGCGGCCCCAGAATCTTTTCCGGCTACACCGGCTGATCTACCCGCTTTTCTGGCTCATCAGCATGGCGCTGGTGGGCGCATCCCGGCTGATCTACCGCTATGCCGTCACCCGGCGGCACTTTCCTTTCTTCCCTCGCCGCACTGCCGGTCAGCGCCGCACCATGATCGTGGGGGCCGGTTGGCTGGGGGCCAATGTGGTGCATGAGATGCAGCACGGAAACTATGGCAGCTGTGTGCCCGTCATCGTGGTGGATGACGACCAGCAGCGCACCGGCTCCAGCCTGAGCGGCGTGCCCGTGGTGCGCGGCAGCGGCAATATTCTCAAGCTGGCCAGCGATTATTCCGTCGACGACATCATCATCGCCATTTCCACCCCCAAGGCCGACCTGAACCCGGTGATCGAAAAATGCCTTGCTACCGGCTGCCGGGTCAAGCGGGTCACGCCCCTGCAGAATCTGGAAGGGAGCCGGCCCAGCGCCGGGGCCCTGCGGGAATTGAACATCGGCGATCTGCTGGGCCGCCCGGAGGAACAGCTGGATATGACGCAGGTGGCTGCCTTTGTGCGGGATAAGACCATCCTCATCACCGGCGGCGGCGGAAGCATCGGCAGTGAACTGTGCCGCCAGCTCTTTCCCCTGCAGCCCAAACGGATCGTCCTATATGACATCAGCGAAAACTATATGTACGACCTGTATTCCGATCTGGAACGGGAATACCGGCAGGATCTTTCTCAAAAGCTGATCCTGTGCGTGGGTTCCATCCGGGACGAACAGCGGCTGGATGAAGTTTTCGGCTGCTACAAGCCGGAGATCGTCCTCCACGCTGCGGCTCATAAGCACGTGCCCCTGATGGAGGACTGCCCCGATCAGGCAGTGAAAAACAACGTATTCGGCACCAACCTGACGGCGCTGGCCGCCATCCGCCACGGGGTCAGGCGCTTCGTGCTCATTTCCACCGACAAGGCCGTCAACCCCACCAACGTGATGGGGGCCACCAAGCGGCTGGCAGAAATGGTCATCGAGGCCCGCAACGCCCAGTCCACCACCGAGTTTACCGCCGTCCGCTTCGGCAACGTATTGGGTTCCCACGGCAGCGTGGTGCCCAAGTTTGAGCAGCAGATCCGCTCCGGCGGGCCCATCACCCTGACCCACCCGGAGATCATCCGCTACTTCATGACCATTCCCGAAGCCGCCAGTCTGGTGCTGCAGGCGGCCAGCATCGCCCGGGGCGGCGAGCTGTTCGTGCTGGATATGGGCCGCCCGGTGAAGATTCGGGAGCTGGCCGAACGCATGATCCAGCTCTACGCGCCGGAAAACGGGCAGAAGATCGAGATCGTCTACACCGGCCTGCGCCCCGGTGAAAAGCTCTACGAGGAGCTGCTGCTGGACGGCGAGGGCATTTCCCGGACGGAGAATCGGAAGATCTTCATTGCCAAACCGGAACAGATCAGTGTAGACAGGCTGGAAGCCATGCTGGATACCCTGCGCCAGTGCATTGAGGAAGGCGGCGATATGCGCGCCTGTCTGCATGAGCTGGTGCCCACCTTCCGGGAACCCCAGCAGGTCAATCAGAACCACGCGGAAGCTGCGGAAAGCGTCAGCGCATGAGCCACGAAGAACTGATGCGGCTGGCGCTGGAGGAAGCCGGGCAGGCTGCCCGGGAGGGCGAAGTGCCCGTGGGCGCGGTGCTGGCCCGGCAGGGTCAGGTGATCGCCCGGGCCCACAACCTGCGGGAGCAGCGGAACGACCCCACCGCCCACGCGGAGCTTCTGTGCATCCGTCAGGCAGCAGAGCTTTTGCACACCCGGCGGCTGAACGGGCTGACCCTTTACGTCACGCTGGAGCCCTGCCCCATGTGTGCAGGAGCCATGGTGATGGCCCAGCTGGAGCGCTGCTTCTTCGCCGCCCGAGATCAGCGGCAGGGCTGCTGTGAAAGCGTGCTGGCGCTGACACAGGACCCCGCCTTTTACCACCGGGTGCCCTGCGTGGGCGGCCTGATGGAGGAAGAAGCCCAAACACTTCTTCAAGATTTTTTTGCAAAACGCCGTACAGGAGACAAGCATCATGAACACTGAGATCAAAGCCATTATCTCCGATATGGACGACACCCTGCTGAACGACGAGGGCAAGCTGTCCGACTACACCGTCGCCACCCTGCGCGAGTGCATCCGCCGGGGCATCCACGTCATTCCCGCCAGCGGCCGCACCCAGACCAGCATAGCCCCCTACGCCGCCCAGATCGGCGTGGACTGCCCCTACATCGCCTGCAACGGCGCGCAGCTTATCTCCTCCGACCATCAGGTGCTGGAGGAAGAGACCATTCCCCCGGAAACCGCCCGGGCCATCGTCCGTTACCTGCAGAACGAGGGCTTCTACGTGCAGGTCTACCGAGGCGAGTACTTCTACTACGCCAAAGAGTGCGGTCCCTCCGAAAAATACCGGCATTCCTCCGGCATGAAAGGACAGGCCGTGGGCGATCTGCTGGGCTTCATTGACTACCCGGTGCCGAAAATTCTCAGCGTCACCGACCCCAGCGAGGTGCAGCGGGTGATGCCGCTCATCAAGGAGGCTTTCCGGGGACAGGCAGACTTCACCATGTCCAAGCCCTTCTTCATCGAAGGCATCGCCCCCAACGTTTCCAAGGGCAACGCCCTGCGGCGGCTGGCGAAACGGCTGGACCTGACCCCGGAGAACACCATGGTCTTCGGCGACAGCCTGAACGACATCAGTATGCTGAATTTTTCCCACAACAGCGTAGCCATGGGCAACGCCCGGGCGGAGACCAAACAGGCCGCCCGCTTCGTCTGCCGGAGCAATCAGGAAGACGGCGTGGCTCATTTCGTAGCCGAGCATGTGCTCGGCCTTCCCAGCACCTGACCCAAACCGCAAAGGAGGAACCGGCATGATCGCCATCGAGGAATTTTGTCAGGCCCTGAATCTGGAACCGCTGACGCAAACCACCCGGAAGGAAATGGACATCAACGTCACCGACCTGAACCGGCCCGGAATGCAGTTCTGCGGCTTTTATGAGTTCTTCGCCGCCGAGCGGCCTCAGGTCATCGGCAAGGTGGAGATGACCTATCTGGAATCCATCGAACCCACCGTGCGGGAAAAGGTGCTGCGGCGCTACATGAGCTACGATCTGCCCTGCATCGTCTGCTGCTGGGGCATGACCCCGCCCAAGGAGCTGTTGCAGATCGCCACGGAACGGGATATTCCCGTCTTCATGAGCCGGGTGAAAACCACCAAATTCACCCTGCAGGCCATCATGTACCTCAACCGGGTGCTGGCTCCCCACGTGACCCGTCACGGCGTGCTGGTGGACGTTTACGGCGTAGGCGTTCTCCTGACCGGCGAAAGCGGCGTGGGCAAGAGCGAGGCCGCTCTGGAGCTGGTCAAGCGGGGCCATCAGCTGGCGGCGGACGACGTGGTGGACATCTGCCGGGTGTCCGACGACCGGCTGGTGGGCGAAGCGCCCGAAATGGTGCGTCACTTCATGGAGATTCGCGGCATCGGCATCATCGATATCCGCGCCATGTACGGCGTTGGCTCCGTCATTCTGTCCAAGTCCATCGACATGGTCATCCACATGGAAAAGTGGGACTCCACCAAGGAGTACGACCGGCTGGGCCTGACGGAGGAAACGGTCAGCATTTTGGGCGTAAAGGTGCCCTATCAGGTCATGCCCGTGAAGCCGGGCCGGAATTTGGCCATCATCATCGAGGTGGCGGCCCGGAACCTGAGCCTGAAGCGCATGGGCTACAGCGCCGCCCACGAGCTGGACCGGCGGCTGAATGAGATGATCGCGCAGAACTCCTCGAACGGGGACGGAGCGGATTCATAAAGCAACGGTTATTTTCTAAAAATATGGGCAGTACGGGAGGATGGAATCATGGTATACATTGGCATTGACGTAGGCGGAACCGGCATTAAGATCGGTCTGGTGAACGAAGAAGGTCAGCTCATCCATCAGGGCGAGACCCCCACGCTGGTGGGCCGCCCCTATCAGGAGATCATCGCGGACATGGGCCACTGCGCCCTGAAGGTGCTGGATGAGGCCAAGCTGACGGTGGACGACGTTCACTCCGTGGGCATCGGCATTCCCGGCATTGCGGACGCGAAGACCGGCAACGTCATCTTCTGCACCAACATGGGCTGGAAGGACGTTCCCCTGCGCAGCGAGCTGCAGAAATATATCAACAAGCCCGTCTTTATTGACAACGACGCCACCGTGGCCGGCTTTGCCGAGAGCGTGGCAGGCGTGAGCAAGGGCACTTCTTCCAGCGTGTTCCTGACGCTGGGCACCGGCGTGGGCGGCGGCATCGTCATCAACGGCCGTCCGTGGAGCGGCTTCCACGGCGTGGGCAGCGAGATCGGCCACATTCCCATGGACATCGGCGGCGTGCCCTGCACCTGCGGCAACGAAGGCTGCCTGGAGCGCTACTGCAGCGCCACGGCCATCATCCGTATGGGCAAGCAGATTCTGCAGCAGCACCCCGAAAGCATGATGATGGAAATGGTGGGCGGCGACCCGGAGAAGCTCACTGCCAAGATTGTGTTCGACGCGGCGCGGGAGCTGGACAACGCGGCCATGAAGGTTTTCACCACCTATGTGGACTATCTGGCCAAGGCCTGCTACACCATCATTGCGTTCCTCGATCCCGAGGTCATCGTGCTGGGCGGCGGCGTGAGCAAGGCCGGTTCCTTCCTGCTGGACGCGGTGCGCGCCCGGGTGCCCAAGTACCTGCTGTTCAAGACCCTTCCCTATTCCCGGATTGAACTGGCCCGTCTCGGCGCGGACGCCGGCATGATCGGCGCGGCCATGCTGGGCAGGCAGGCCTGATTTTCCCAAAACGCTGAGGAGGAAGAACTTCCATGAAAGAGAAAGACACGAGCATCCGCGAGCTGTTTCATCAGCCGCCCACCGAGACCCTGACCGACGTTTCCGTTTCCGGTTGGGTGCGCACCGTGCGCGACAGCAAGGCCTTCGGCTTTATCGAGCTGAACGACGGCACCTACTTCAAAAACCTGCAGATCGTGCTGGAGGACGGCAAGACGGCGGACTTTGCCAACGCCCTGAAGGTGACGCTGGGCAGCGCCATCCGGGCCAAGGGTGATCTGGTGCCCACCCCCGGCATGAAGCAGCCCTTTGAGCTCAAGGCCAAGGAGATCGAAGTGGTGGGCCTGTGCTCCCCCGACTATCCCCTGCAGAAAAAGCGCCACTCCTTCGAATACCTGCGCACCATCGCCCACCTGCGTCCCCGGACGAACACCTTCTACGCGGTGTTCCGCATCCGTTCGCTGGCAGCCCAGCTGCTCCACGCCTTCTTTGCGGAGCGGGGCTTTGTGTACGTGCATACGCCCCTCATCACCACCAGCGACTGCGAAGGCGCGGGCGAAATGTTCCAGGTGACCACCCTGCCTCTGGAAAACGTGCCCAAGACCGAAAGCGGCGAAGTGGACTATTCGCAGGATTTCTTCTGCAAGCCCGCCAACCTGACCGTCAGCGGCCAGCTGAACGTGGAGACCTTCTGCCAGGCCTTCCGCAACGTGTACACCTTTGGTCCCACCTTCCGGGCCGAAAAGAGCAACACGCCCCGTCACGCCGCCGAGTTCTGGATGGTGGAGCCGGAGATTGCCTTCGCCGACCTGTTTGACGACATGTCGCTGGCCGAGGACATGCTCAAGTACGTCATCACCCACATTCTGGCCGAAGCGCCCGAGGAAATGGCCTTCCTGGACAGCTTTGTGGAAAAGGGACTGATCGACAAGCTGACCGCCATTGCCGGAAGCGATTTCGCCCGCTGCACCTACACCGAGGCCATCGACATTCTGCAAAAGAGCGGCCAGAAGTTCGAATACCCCGTCAGCTGGGGCATCGACCTGCAGACTGAGCACGAGCGCTATCTGACCGAGAAGCACTTCCAGAAGCCCGTGTTTGTCTACGACTATCCCAAGGACATCAAGGCCTTCTATATGCGCCTGAACGACGACGGCAAGACCGTGGCCGCCACCGATATGCTGGTGCCCGGCATCGGCGAGCTGATCGGCGGCAGCCAGCGTGAGGAGCGTCTGGACGTGCTGACCCGGCGTATCCATGAGCTGGGCATGAACGAGGAGGAGTACTCCTTCTATCTGGACACCCGCCGCTACGGCACGCACCCCCATGCGGGCTTCGGTCTGGGCTTCGAGCGTCTGGTGATGTACCTGACGGGCATCACCAACATCCGCGACGTTCTGCCCTTCCCCCGTACCACCGGCAGTGCCGAGTATTGATCGGTCGAAAAAACCTGATTGGCCGTCATCGCCCGCGAACAGCGCTCTGCGGCCCGCTCCCCTACGGGGCGCGGGCTTCGGACT
>ERZ827458.544-NODE-544-length-49925-cov-10.297774_pt1 | contig 49925 bp, 44 predicted proteins | sample MGYA00519706_ERZ827458 | MGnify/ENA primary metagenome ERZ827458 (study PRJEB31778, sample SAMEA3449309) | human gut metagenome | biome: human gut; feature: human-associated habitat; material: faeces | place: United Kingdom | collected 2010/2012 ...
CGATGGTGCCGATGTTTACATGGGGCTTCGTACGTTCAAAATGCGCTTTCGCCATGGGAAACCGACCTCCTGTTCAATTACAGTTTCTGTATTTATCCGGTATGGTTTCATGCGGTTGGAGCGGGTGATGGGAATCGAACCCACGTAGCCAGCTTGGGAAGCTGGAACTCTACCATTGAGTTACACCCGCACGCCCGCATTGGCCGTAGTACCAGACATGGGATATTGTAATAGTTTTCTTCCTTATTGTCAACCGCTTTTTTCCTGAATTGTTTTTTGTTCGTACTTTTAAGGGGGCTTTTTTACAAAATTTATTTTGTGTGAAATAATACATTGACAGATGAAGTACTTCGATGTACAATTTACAACGGAGGTGAGGTTATGGCACTTTCTGCGGATCTTCTTCGCGGATACACGGATACCATTATCCTGAAACAATTATCGGATGGCGACAGCTACGGCTACCGCATCAGCAAGGCCGTGGCCGAACAAAGCGATGGCGGGCTGGAATTAAAAGAAGCCACCCTTTACACCGCGTTTCGGCGGCTGGAGGCCGCCGGCTGCATCCGCTCCTACTGGGGCGACGAACAAAGCGGCGCGCGTCGGCGTTACTATTCCCTCACGGACGTAGGGCTGGAAAAGCTGCTCAAGGACTGCGAAACCTGGCGGGAGACTCGTCAGGTGCTGGATCAACTGTTGGGAGGGGAGTCAAAATGAACGATACCATCACCAAGATCGTAGCGCTTTTATTTGAAGATTTGGAAGAAACCGACGAGACCGTCGCTCTCCATGATGAGATATTGCAAAACTGTCAGGAGCGCTATGCCGACCTGACGGCGGGCGGCATGACGGCTGACGAAGCCACCAAGGCCGTCATCGACAGCCTGAACGGGATGCAGGAAATGCTGGCGGACTATCCACGCAAAAATGCCCGTACCGCCGCTCCGCAGGCTCCTGTCTCCCCCATGGAGGCCGAAGAAACGGAGACGGCGCATGGGGAGGAAGAAGACGATGCGGACGAGCGGACGGAGCTTTACACCGACGTTCATTATACCGAGCTTCGGCTGGGCAGCGCCGACCTGCAGGTGCGCCGTTCCCCGGACGAAACTGTTCGTCTGACCTTTCACGACCCCAATCACGTACTGAATGCTCGCACCGAAGGCGACCGTCTGATCGTAGAACGTCAGGCGAACGGCGCAAAGCCCGCTTCTTCCCGGCACATCAAGATGGACAGCGGCTTCAAGTGGAACGGCAATCTGAACCAGCTCATGAACAGCGTCAGCAAAATGATCTCCGGCATTTCCAAGGAGCTGGGCAGCATGGGTTTTTCCTCCGGGGAAGAAGTGACGCTGGAAATTCCGGACGGTCTGTTTCTGCAGGCGGAGACTTCTTCGGGCGACGCTTTGCTGGAAGGGCTGACGCTGGAAGAACTATCGCTCCGCACTGCCAGCGGCGATCTGACCTTGGAGGACGTGGCTGTTGAAAAAAGTCTCCGTCTCGTCACCAAGAGCGGCGACGCGCGCTGGTCCGGCTCCGCCGTGCAGGCCGAAATAAGCAGCGCCAGCGGCAATCTGACATTGGAAAACGTCCGTGTGCGGGATCATGCCCGGCTCGCCAGCACCAGCGGCGATGTGATCTGGAACGGGGAATGCGATCAGGTGGAACTGAGCACCACCAGCGGCGACCTGACGCTGGACGGGCTGACCGTCCGCCAGCACGCCCGAATCACCAGTACCAGCGGCGATGTACGCTGGGAAGGCCAATGCCCCGAAACGGAGATCAGCTCCATCAGCGGCGATCTGACGGTGGATGGCCCCTTCCCCGCCCTTTCCCTCAACACGGTCAGCGGCGACGTGCAGCTGCGGCCTGACGGAGCCTTTCAGCGCATCATTCTGAAAAGCACCTGCGGCAACGTGGACGTGGAGCTTCCGGAAAACGTTCGGCCCCAGATCCGCTGCCACACGGTTTCCGGCAACATCGACCGCATCCCGGAAAGCCAGCCGGACAGCGCCAGTCTGCTGGATGTGAACACCGTCTCCGGCGACATCACCATTCAATAACTTTCGATCATCAGGGAGGAATGCCTCATGAATCGCCGATCCACCGCCGAGGTGAAAATCCGCTTTGCTTCCGCTGGAGGGAGGAACGAGACGTTCCGTCCCCGCCCGGAAGACGCTTATCCCCAATGGCTGTTCGGCCCCTGCCAATTCCGGGGTTTCTGAACCTTTCAGGCGGCTGGCCGTTCGCGACCGGCCGCCTTGCTGATGGAAAAAACGAAGCTTCCCTTCGCGGCCGCTTCGTTCTCGGTTTTTTCGGTCGTTTTTCCTGTTTTTCTTTATTTCATGGCTTGACAGTCTGAAACACTGGTGTTATACTCTCTTTTGTAAGAAGAAGCTGCCCGCTTCTCACCGCGTAGCCACGTTGCGTCGGTCATGGCACATAAGTCCATGGGGTGCTTGCGGCGGGTAGTTTGTGCCCGGCGTTTTTTGTTGTCTGAAAACTCCGGGCTTCCGAGCCCAAAAACCATTTGGAGGTGTATCCACATCAACGAGCCGATGATCAATGAAGAAATCCGCGACAGAGAGGTACGGCTGATTTCCGCCGACGGCGAACAGCTGGGCGTTATGCCCACCCGTCAGGCGCTGGAAATGGCCGAACAGGCCGGTCTGGATCTGGTAAAGATCGCAGCGAACGCTCAGCCCCCTGTCTGCAAGCTGATGGACTACGACAAGCACCGCTACGAGCAGTCCAAGCGGGAACGCGACCTGCGCAAGAATCAGCGCGTCGTAACGCTCAAAGAGGTGCAGCTCTCCGCCACCATCGAGGAAAACGACGTTCAGACCAAATTCCGTAACGCCGTCAAGTTCCTGCAGGACGGCGACAAGGTCAAGGTCAGCATCCGCTTCCGTGGGCGGCAGATCGCCCATGCGGACATCGGCATGAAGATCATGCAGGATTTCGCCAGCCGCATCGAGGAATACGGCACCATCGAGCGCCGCCCCATGCTGGAGGGCCGCCACATGATCATGATTCTGGGACCCAAGGCGGAAAAGAAGAGCTTCGCCGAAAAGTCTCAGGCGCGCAAGGAAAAGCACGCCGCCAATCAGGCCGCAGCGGCCGAAGCGCCCAGGGAGCCCAAGCCGCAGCCCAAGAAAAAGGTCAAGCGCGAAAGCGAAAATATGATTTGACCCATGGAAAGGCCATCCTTTGCCGGGGCCAAGCCCCGGCATTTCATGGATAGCACACGGAAGGAGGACAACCCCTATGCCTAAGCAGAAATCCCATCGTGGAGCAGCCAAACGCTTCTTCTTCTCGAAGAACGGCAAAGTGATGCATAAGCAGATGAACGCGAACCATCAGGTGCATTTGAAGACCACCAAGCGCACCCGTCACCTGCGTGCGGACGGTGTGGTGGACAACGCGGCCGAAGCCCGTACCATCCACAAGCTGCTGCCCTACAAATAAGCTTTGCTAACGATTCAAGGAGGATAAGAAAATGGCACGTATTAAAGCAGCCGTTAACGCCCACAAGAAGCGCCGCAAGGTGCTGAAGCTTGCCAAGGGCTACTATGGCGCCAAGTCCAAGCAGTACCGCGCTGCCAGCGAGCAGGTCGCCCGCAGCCTTCGTTATGCTTATGAAGGCCGCAAAATGCGCAAGCGCGACTTCCGCCGTCTGTGGATCACCCGTATCAACGCCGCCGCTCGTCTGAATGGCATGAGCTACAGCGTGCTGATGAATGGTCTGAAGAAGAAGAACATCCAGATCAACCGCAAGATGCTGGCTGATATCGCTGTGAATGATCCCGCCGCTTTCACCAAGCTGGTGGAGACCGTGCGCGGCTAAGGAAAACCGTTCTTTCACCCCCTTGAGCGCCCCGCGCCGAGGGGGTTTTCTTATCACCGAAAGGAGGCCCGCCCATGCCTTCCGTTACCACGCAGGGGATCGTGCTTCGCTATGCCAATTACCGGGAGCATGATCGGATGCTGACCATTCTCAGCCCGGATTATGGCCGGATCGACGCGCTTTCCCGGGGGTGCCGCCGTCCGAAAAGCCCCCTGATGCCCGTCAGCGAGCTATTCGTCAGCGGCGAGTTCGTCCTCTATCAGAGCCACGATCATTTTACCCTGACCTCCTGTTCTCTGGCGGACAGCTTTTATCCCCTGCGGTTGGAGCCCTACCGGCTGACCTGCGCCAGCTACATGGCGGCGCTTTGTCAGGCGGCGGTCCAGCCCGGGCAGGAATCCCGTGGTCTATACGCCCTTCTATTGAAAGGGCTATACTATCTGACCTACAACGCCGACGCGGACGCGCTGGAAACCACATCGGCCTTTCTGCTTCTTTTTGCGGTGGAATGCGGCTACCGTCCCCGGCTTTCCCGCTGCGCCCACTGCCGCCGTTCGCTGGACGTGACCTCCGGTGGGCGTTTCGATGTCGAAGCGGGCGGACTTTGCTGCCCGGACTGTTCCAGCCGTTCCACCATTCCCGTCACTTCCGTCCAGATCGACTGGATGAAGGAGACCATTCTAGGTGGTTTAACGGTTCGTCCACGCGGCGATGGCTCCACCCTTTTTGACCTTCTCCGCCGCTACGTGGAATCCCGTCTGGACGCCGTCATCAAGCCCAGCCACCTTCTGCAGGGGTAGTACCCCTGCACCCCGGACTGCGCGCTATGCGCGCAGGGGAGTAGGGAGACATACGAGTTGGCTCGGTTTTACCGCCGTGGCACGACAGGTGCCACGGCTCGCGGGTTTGGTGCGATTTTCCGTTTATTGGCAAGAGAAGGCCGCCATTGCCCCGCCCGCTGTATCAAACTCATGACCTCTCTTGCCGCTGCTTGCAGGTTTTTTCTTTCTTTTTTCGTTCCATTTTATGACAACGCTTGATAATGGAGGGTTGGTCATGAAAAAGCCGCGATTGGTCTCACTCTGTCTTTCTCTGCTGATGTTATGGCCGACGCTGGCTATCGGAGAGGGACGCTCCTACTCCATTCGAGAGTTGTCCGGCGTGACTTCTCCCCGTTGGCAGGAAATTTATGAGGCTTACGGACGAACGATCCCTGTCGATGTGGAGATCGAAATTCCATCCGTGGAAACTGCCCCGGTGATTCTGGTGCAGGCTGCATCTCCGCTGCCTGACGCGCGTGTCGAGGAGCTTCAAGCCTTTTGCACATCGGCCATGGAAACGGACGAGGTCAACTCCTACAGCTTTCAATCGACCCCGTTTTCAACGGCTTACGACCACGCAACGCCGCCCATATGGGGAAAAACGCGGAAGGACGATGCCTCCTACAATCAGGCCGTCATGGGATGGGATTCCCATCTTTTGTCAGATTACCGCATGGACGCGGCTTACGCGGACAACAATGCCCTTCTTTTGGGGGATGCTGTTGCGGCTGCGAAAAAACAGGTCTCGGAATTATTTCCAAACGACTCGCTGGATTTAACCAACGTCGCCGTTTTTGACCGCACTTTTTCCAAAAAGACCGGGGATCCCATCAGCGAAAAAGGCTATTATCACTTGGAATTTCACCAGATCTTCCACGGCATTCCCTTCATGGGGAGCGTTCACAGCACCTTCTCCACCAAGGCCGTTGGGGATGAAAACTATCTGCTGGAAAGCCGTGGCTGCGCTTCTGTCGATGTCTGGGACGAAGATTCCTTTTTACTCAAGTGTGTCTTTTATGAGGAAACCGACGTTGTACGGGAAGACATTCCCCTGCTTCCGTTTGAATGCGTCAAGAACAAAGTGGAAGAGTTGATTGACGCGGGCTACATTCGGGCGGTCGATCGTGCAGCGCTTGGATATGTGCAGTATGATACGGAGAACCCGCAGGAACAGCTTCTGCTGCCTTCTTGGGTCGTGTGGGTCGAATATCAGCAGGACGGCCCCTTGGCGGAAAGAAACGGGCCGTTCTACACGGACGGCTGGTTGGAGGATGAGCCGTATTATCGACCGATCATTCTCAATGCGCAGACCGGCGAAATGATCGACCCGGAGAATACTGAATATGGACGATGCCTTGCACCGTCGATCATTCAATAGAAAAAGGCGAGCGGAAATTTTCCGTTCGCCCTTTTGCCTTATGTTGCGCCTGTCAGGCTGATTCCCCCGCCGCTTCTTCCAGTACAATTCGGCAAAGGCCCTCTAAACACTCCGCATTGCTGGCGACCACCGCCGTGGACAGGTCAAAGTCCACTTTCTCGTTCAACGGCATGGTAAATGCGCCGCCCGCTTCCGTCACCAGCAGCGCGCCCGCCGCGATATCCCACGGCTTCAGACGCAACTCGAAGAAAGCGTCCATGCGGCCGCAGGCCACATAGGCCAGATCCAGCGCCGCCGAGCCGGAACGCCGCAGATCGCCCGCTTCATGCAGAAGCCGATAAGCGATCTTCATGGTAGCGCGGCTCAGTTCTTCATAGTAGGGAGCCGTGCCGAAGCCGATCAGCGCGTTATTCAGCGGACGATGGGAGACGGCGATCCGCTTCCCGTTCAGCCATGCTCCGCGCCCTTTTTCCGCGCTGAACAGTTCCTCCGTAAAGGGATTGTAGACGCAGGCCAGCACAGGCTTCCGGTTCCGCAGCAATGCCACCGAAAGGGCCGAATGATGGTAGTGGTGGATCAGGTTCGTGGTCCCGTCAATGGGGTCAACGATCCACGTTTCCCCCTCCGAGAGCTTCTCGTTTTCCTTTTCCTCGCAAATAAACGCAGCATCCGAGAGTAGCGCGCCCAGCTCCTCCATCATCATTCGTTGGACTCGAACGTCCACGTCTGTCACAAAATTGGCGTGGCCTTCTTTTTCCGTCACCGACAATTTCGCCGCCGTGACCACCGTTTGGCCAATGCGGCGAACAACGGCTTCCAGTTGATCCAGCATATCGTTTCTCCCTTCGTTTTTCTATAGCGATTCATCAAAAATCCGGCTGCCCCCAACGGGAACAGCCGGATCGGCTTATAGCATTCCGAGAATCCACATGACCAGCAGACTCATGCCGCCGACCACCAGCAGGCAGGGAATCACGATCACAAAGAACGCCGTCACCACCATGATGACCTTGTCCTGAAAGGGTACGCCTTCCATGCGCTCGCTAAATTCCTTTTCCTGCTCGGGAGTGACTTTTTTCAGACGCTTCCAGATCATGCCTGAGGCTCCTGCGCCGCGGTACGGTTGGACTTCTTCTCCATCTTGGGCAGCTCGAAGAGGTAGTTGCCGTTCTCATCCAGCTTCTTTTCGGGGAAGTGACAGGCCAGGAAATGACCGGGTTCCACCTCCCGCAGCTCCGGCGGGACGCGCTTGCACTTGTCGCAGGCCATGTAGCAGCGAGTGTGGAACTTGCAGCCGGACGGGGGCTTGATGGGACTGGGGATGTTGCCCTCCAGCAGGATGCGCTCCTTGTCCAGACTGTCGGGGTCGGTGGTAGGAATGGAAGACAGCAGCGCCACCGTGTAGGGATGACGCGGGTCGCGGAAGATGGTTTCCGCATCGGCCAGCTCCACCACGTTGCCCAGATACATGACGCAGATACGGTCGGAGATATAGCGAACCACCGACAGGTCATGGGAGATGAACATGTAGGTCAGGTTCTCTTTTTCCTTCAGTTCCTGCAGCAGGTTGATGATCTGGGACTGAATGGACACGTCCAAAGCGGAGACGCACTCGTCGCACACGATGAACTTTGGCTGCACCGCCAGTGCGCGGGCAATGCAGATACGCTGCCGCTGACCGCCGGAGAACTGGTGGGGATAACGGTGCAGCATATAATCCTGCAGACCGCATTTCTCCATCGTCTCAATGATGTACTGCCGCATGGCTTCGGAGCCGTGCTTGTAGAAGTGGTGGGTCACCAGACCTTCCTCGATGATCTGGCCAATGGTGAAGCGGGGGTTCAGGCTGGAATAGGGATCCTGGAAAATGATCTGCAGATCCTTGCGCAGCGCCCGCTGCTCCTTATATTTCAGCCGGGACAGGTCAACGCCGTCATCCCGCATGGCCTCGTACTTGGCGAACTCGGGATTGGCGGCATACTTCTGCCGCAGCGCGGTCAAAGAGGATTCCAGCTCGACGATTTTCTTGTCCTCGGCGGCAATTTCATCGTCCAGCGCCTTGATCTTCTCTTCCAGCTTTTCCACGCCGCCGGCGTTGCTGCCCTTGCGATGCTCCAGCTCCACCGCCAGATCAACCCGGCGGGCGGAAAGCCGGGCGCGCCTGGCGCTGGCTTCATAGACCTGCAAAATGAGCTGACGGCCCTGATCATTGTCATCCACGGCAAAGAAGCCGCCGACGATCTTCACCATATGATCCAGGCAGGTCTGCTCGTCGCAGCGGGCCAGATTCCGATCCTGCAGCAGGTAGAAGTCGGCCTTGTCCTCGCCGATCTCTTCCACCTTGCGGTTGAGCTCGGCGGCCTTGTCCTGCGCCTTCTTGTACTTCTGACGGTACTTATCCAGATGACGGAGCGTATCCTCCATGTAGCTGGGCGCTACTTCCGCCAGCGTCTTGCCGTAGTACATGGTGCTGCCGGCCGTCTGGGGATAGAGCTGCAGCAGCACCCGGCCCAGCGTGCTCTTGCCGCAGCCGGACTCGCCTACTACGCCGATGGTCTCGCCCTCGTAGATGTCCAGCGAAATGTCCTCATTGGCGCGGACATACTGCTGGGTCTTCTGGAAGACGGAGGCCTTGGCGACGGGGAAATACTTTTTCAGATTAGTGATTGACAGTAATTTCTTTGTGTGCTGCACTCCGTCTCACCTCCTTCTCCGGGTAGAAGCAGCGGATCAGCTGCCCGTTCCCCATGTCCTTCAGCTCGGGTTCTTCTTCCATGCACTTCTTCGTGCAGTATTTGCAGCGGGGAGCGAACTTGCAGCCCTTGGGCAGGGCCAGCGGGTGGGGCACCACGCCGGGGATGGGCTCGATCTTGTCCTTGGAATCCAGCCGGGGAATGGAGAACATCAGGCCCTCGGTGTAGGGATGGCTCATTTTGCAGTCGGAGAAGATGGTGCGGGCGGAAGCCTTTTCCACCACCTGACCGCAGTACATCACCGCTACGTCGTCGGCCATTTCGTTGATCACGCCAAGGTCGTGTGTGATGAAGATGATGCTAGTGCCCTTTTCCTCCTGTAGCTCGTTCATCAGACGAAGAATCTGCGCCTGAATGGTCACGTCCAGAGCCGTGGTGGGCTCGTCGGCAATCAGGATTTTCGGGCGGCAGGCCAGCGCCATGGCGATCATGACGCGCTGCCGCATCCCTCCGGACAGCTGATGAGGATACTGACGGATCACCGCCTCCGGGTTGGGAATCTGCACGTCGGCCAGCATTTTCAGTGCCAGCTCATGGGCTTCCTTCTTGGTTTTGCCCTGATGAATGATGAAGGGCTCGCTCAGCTGACGATCCACCGTGAACACGGGGTTCAGAGAGGTCATAGGCTCCTGAAAGATGACGGAGATCGCATTGCCGCGGATCTGGTACATTTCGTTCAGAGACAGCTTGGTCAGATCCCTGCCCTCAAAAAGCACCTCGCCCCCGGCGATGTAACCGTTGGCGTCCAGCAGCTGCAGGATGCTCATGGCGGAAACAGACTTGCCGGAACCGGACTCACCCACGATACCGATGGTCTTGCCGGGCTCAAGGGAATAGGAAACATCATTGACAGCCTTCACGATACCCTTTTTCGTTTTGAAGTAGGTATGAAGGTTTTTAACTTCCAACAACGGCATTTCTCTTTCCCCCTTACTTATCAATGTTGGACTTGGGGTCCATAACGTCGCGCAGCGTATCGCCCACGATATTGATGCAGATCGTGGTGATGGCCAGGAACAGGGAGGTAAAGAGCCACTGCCACCAGTAGTTGCCGATGATGGTGGCGTTGTTGGCGCCATTGAGCATATTGCCCCAGGTAGGCCGCGGATAGTGAACGCCGAAGCCCAGATAGCTCAGGGAGGATTCGGTCAGCATACAGCCAGCGAAGTCCAGCGTCAGAGTCACCAGAATGACGGAGACCACGTTGGGCAGGATGTGCTTGAAGGCGATCGTCCGTTCGCTGACGCCCATGGCCTTGGCGGCGGTGACGTACTCGCTTTCGCGGGCCACCAGCACCTGACCACGTACCAGACGGGCCAGCGACGGCCACGTCAGCACGCCCAGAATGACCATGATAATGAAGATACGCATATCCTCGCTCAAGGTCATCTGGCTCATGACGGAGCTCAGGATCATGGCGAAGGGCAGGAAGGGAATGGCGGTGAAGATCTCCGTCACGCGCATCAGCACCATATCCACCTTGCCGCCGAAGTAGCCGGACAGGCAGCCGATGATGATACCGATGATGGTGGAGAAGATAACGGCCACAGCGCCGATGGTCATGGTCATCTTACCGCCCGCGCAGATGCGCTGGAAGATGTCCGCGCCGTAGGTATCGGTGCCAAAAAGGTAGCCCTTCAGACCCCAGGTGCCAAGCAGTTTGCCGTTTTCATCCACGGCATAGTTTTGGAAGGAGCCGGTGAAGACCTGCGCCGCGCCCTGCACCTTGGCAGGCGCATTTGACTGGCCGAAGTGGTTCTTGCCCCAGGAGTACACATGACCCTTGTTGGTAATGCCGGTGTAATGATAGGTACCGGCGCTGATGCTGCCGATCAGGAAGTGCTCGTCCTCTTCCAACTCGGGGATCTCCACGCAGTCGGAGGTGAAGTCGCCGGACAGGGCGATAGAGCCGTCGCTCAGTTCCAGACAGAGGGTGTCGCTGGTGGCCACGATCCGCTCGATGGTGCGTCCGTCCAGGAAATCCTTAGTCTTCTGGGACTGGGCGTACACGTTGGTGCGCAGGGTGCCGTACAGGCCGCGGGTGCCGGTGTAAACGCTGATGCCTTCTTCCTTAATGCCGACGATGTAGTTCAGCAGGAAGGCCACGTCCTTCAGGCCGTGATTATCGAGGAATTTGTCGATGTTGGCGTAGGTCAGCTTGTTGCCCCACATATACAGGGTGCCGTCGTTCATCAGAATGGCGGAGCACTGATAGCCGCAGGTCAGTTTCTTGACGTTGGCCACGTCAATGCCGCCCTCCACCATGATCTCTTCCGGCATCACGGCGATATTGGGGTTATCGATCATTTCCTGCGTGCGGCCGTACTGGCCCAGCTTGTTATTGCCCCAGGCGTAAACCTTGCCGTTTTCGCCGATAGCTACAATGTGGTCGATACCAGCGGCCACCATGGCGATCTTGGTATTCTTGACCTCGTCGGGAATGTTAGCCACGTTGACGCCGGTAGTGCCGATCTGGGTCGCGCCCCAGACATACACCTTGCCGGCGTTGGACAGACCCACGGTAAAGCTGCCGTTGGCGTCGATCATCTTAATATCGTCCCGCAGCTCCCGGGGCACGGACATCATGCTCATGGTCGGGGGCACGCTCTTCTGGGTGACCTCGGTGTAGCTGTCCGAATAGTTAGTCAGGAACAGGGGGCCGATGAACACGAACAGGAACATGGCGATGACCACGCACAGCGCGAACACGGCCAGCTTCCGTTCCATGAAATTACGCACCAGCTGACGGCCGGGGCTGACGATTTCTTCCACATCGTTGATGCGGTTTTCTTCCTGCTGCTGCAGCGTTTCCTCGGCGTACTGGCGGCTGGCGCCCATGAAGGCGCGGCTGATCCAGCGGAAGGGCGCAAAGCCCTTTTTGGAGGAGGACTGCTGATTCTGCTTTTTGCTCATTTGCTTCTCTCCTCCTTACTTGCTGACGCGCACGCGCGGATCCACCAGACCGTACACGATGTCGATGACCAGATTGCCCAACAGGGACAGCATGACGTAGAACATCTGCAGCAGCATGATGACGTCAAAGTCCGCCGTGCGCAGGGACGAAATCATCAGGTCGCCCATGCCGTTCAGGGCGAACATCTGCTCAATGACCACAGAGCCGGAGAAAATGCCCAGGAACCAGCCCACCACCAGCGTGACGATAGGGATCAGGGCGTTGCGCCAGGCGTGAGAATAGATGATGGCCTTTTCCCGAACGCCCTTGGCCCGAGCCGTCTTGATGCAGTCCATGGACAGCGCTTCGATCATGGAGGCGCGGACGTAACGGGTCATGCCACCCAGAGAGCAGAAGGTCATGACGATCAGGGGCAGGGCCAGGAAATACATCCGGTCGGTGAAGAACTTCCAGCCCGTGTAGCTGCTGCCCGGGGTCTTGATGCCGCTGGGCGGGAAAATGTGCAGCAGCGAGCAGAAGATCCAGATGAATAAAATAGCGATCAGGAAGGTAGGCAGGCTGTAGCCGATGATGGTCAGCATCTGCACGGCCTGGTCGCCCCGGCTGTTTTTCTTGACAGCACAATGGATGCCCAGAGGAATAGTGATCCCCAGAGCCAGAATGGTTGCGAATATATTGATAAATATGGTGTTGCCCATGCGAGGCTTCACCACGTTGATGACCTCGTCGCGGGCTTCATATGAATAACCGAAGTTGCCCTGCAGCAGGCCGCTGTAGCTTCCGTCATACAACGGATACAGGCCTACCCAGCGGAGATAGCGGATCACCATGTTATTGGTGTCCGTGCCGTAACGGCGCTGATATTTCAGGTATAGTTCCTGAAAACGGGTGTCCATGTCCGCGGCGGACATGCCTTTTTTCATGGTCTGGATCTCAGCCTTGGCGTCCGTATAGGCACGATTGCTGGGAACCATGTTGTAAATGATAAACATCAAAAAGGACAAAATAACGAGAACTAGCAGCATATAGCCGATTCTCTTAACGATATATCTACCCATTGATCATTCCTCGCTCCGACTCCTGTCCGGGAAAAACATCGTTGGTTTTCCTAGAACTGTAATATCCCCAAGGCAGGGGATGAGCCCTGCCTTGGGGTGAGGGAGCGAAACGCTCCCGAACCAGGTTTCTTTTTGCTGTGATTACTTCAGCCAGAAGATATCGGCCTGATCCTTGATGTAGTACGCAGAATAGTCGTCGTACATGGCGGGATCGATGGTCATCTGGTAGGAGTAGTCATACGCAGCAGAGGTGAAACCGGTCGCGAAGTTGAACACGGAGTACATGGGGCTGCCAGAATAGTAGCCGTACACCGCAGCCTGATACAGTTCGTCCAGCATGGGCGAGAAGTCGCCGATGGTGTACTGCACGTTGAAGCCGGCGGCGATCACGTTGTCGTTGGAGGCGAAACCGGTCATCAGCTGATCGGTGAAGGGGTTGTCGGAGGTGCCGTACCAGTTCAGGACCAGCGGCATATAGTAGTCGTCGCCGACCTTGGTGGTCACATAAGCGCCGTCCTTGGACTTGTAGTTGATGTCGTTCTCGGTAGCGATATCGCCGGGGATCTTCTTGTAGCGGACGCCCTCGACGTAGTCGTTGCCCTCAGCATCGTACACCCAGCCGCCCTCGGTCAGCACTTCGATAGCGCTGTCCACGGAGGTAGCATAGGCGTTCAGGATCATGCCCTGATCCACAGCGGCCTTGTACATCCAGCTGCCGGAATAGTAGGGGCCGTCCACAACGCCGCCATAGCCGCCGGTGAAGTCCTTGGCGAACTTGGCGCGGTCCATGCAGTAGGCGATCGCCTGGCGCACTTCGGTGAACTGAGCGGGGCCGTAGTCGGCGCGGAAGCCCAGCTTCCCATAGCCGGCGCGGCTGTAGTGGGTGTAGACGTACTTGCCGTCGGAGCCGTCAGCCAGCGCCAGCGCCTCGTTGGTCTCGTCGCCGCCGGTGATGCCCGCGATGACGTCCAGCGTACCGGCCTTCAGGTCCTCCAGCTGAGTGCTGGAAACGATCTTCTTATAAACGACCTTGGCGATGGTGGGCTTCACGCCTTCGTAGTTGCCCTTGAAGTTGGGGTTCAGCTCCAGCACAGCGGACTTGTCGGCGCTGTCGTAGGACTTGACAACATAGGGGCCGGAGTAGGGATAGGTGGTGTCGGTATTCTGGCTGGCAGTCACGATGTGGTCAGCCATCACGTACTTGTCGCCTTCCTTGGCGTAGAAGTCGTCGGTGAAGTACACGCCGTTGCCGTCGTCCTTCACGTCGGCGTCGCCGATCCACAGGGAAACGTCGTAGGCAGACAGGCCGGCGTAGGTAATGGCGTAGAAGTAGTTGGCATAATCGGCGGCCACGGTGATGGAATAGGTGTAATCGTCGATCATCCGCAGACCGGCCAGCTCCTTGGTGCCGGAGCCCTCAGTGCCGTCATAGGTGTTGAAGGTTTTGAAGCCCTCCAGCGTCATGCCGGCCTGGTGATCCTTGCCGGCGGCGGCCACGCCCACAGGGCTGGAGAACACCATGGGGAAGACCACGTAGTTCTTCACGGTCACGGGGGTGCCGTCGCTGAGCTTCAGATCGTCATAGATGGTCACGGTGTAGGTGCGGGTGCCGTCCTCGTTCATGGTCTCTTCGTGAGACTTCACAACGGTGGGGTTCCACTCGAAGCCGCCCTCCTTGGTGGTAGCGACGGTTTCCAGACCGGTGGACAGGTTCTGCACGTCCAGATCGGCCGCGCCGGGGTTGGTGCCACCGAAGGCCGCGTAACGGAACTTGCCGGACAGATCGGTGGTGTTGCCCATAATGATGCTGTTGTCCTCTTTTTCGGAGGTCCAGTCGATCAGAGCGGCGGCGGGAGACCAGTAGGGGTTGGTGGGATGCTCGTCCGTGCCCTTGATCTGCGCGTTGTACAGATCGTAGTACTCGTTGGCGTACAGGGGAATTTCGGGCATCAGGTAGTTCCAGCGCTGCATGTAGTAGCGCCACCAGGTCGCGTACACATCGTCTTCGGTATCCCAGCCGTCGACGACCTGGGTGTTGTAAACCATGGCCATGCTCAGGAAGTCAAGGCCCAGCTCGTACTCCACGCCATCCTTTTCGATGTAGCACAGGCCGGTTTCCTCATCCTCGGTAACATCGGCAATGGTGGTATCCTTGCCAAACTGAGAATACAGAGAGGTGTAATCCACGCCGTATTCTTTGCCACTGATGCTCTTGGTCTCAGCTTCCTCAGCGAAGGCAGCGGGAACCAGAGAGAGCAGCATCGCAGCGGCCAGAACCAGAGAGAGCAGCTTCTTCATGTTCAGTGTCCATCCTTTCTTTTCGCTTCCCGTCGAACATTGTTTCAGGAATGTACAGCGGTTATTCCTGATTTTACGTCATACTGACCATTTTGTCAATGTTCTTTCCCGATTTCCAGCCTTTTTCTGCACAAAGCCATCACATTGTTCGCAATAAACGTCTTGATTTCCTTCACTTGTCAAAACGAATGGTTTTTTTCGCAGGCTCTTTGAGGCTCCCCAGCCGTTGACTCAGCCCTGTTTTCAGCTCTTTTCAGCCGAATTTCCGCCTGTGCTCATTTGCAGTTTGTTCTCGGATTGTATTCAATTTTGGCTTACGGGTCTGTCCGCTGGGGAGGACGTCCCTTCCCATCTTCCCGGAAATGTTCGGAAAAACGCCATTCAAAGAAAAGCAGTATATATAAATATATAGAAACAAAAAAAACGACCCTTTCGGGCCGTTTTTTTGGGTTGCACCATTACGCCTGGGCGGGAGCTCCCACGGGGCAGGTGCCGGCGCAAGCGCCGCATTCGATGCACTTATCAGGATCGATCACGTACTTGCCGTCGCCCTCGGAGATCGCTTCCACGGGGCACTCGGACTGGCAGGCGCCGCACATGATGCACTCGTCAGAAATTACATATGCCATCGTCGTTTACCTCCTGTATTAATGGCAGGCTTCTTTTGGGAGGTCTGCTTAGATGAATGATAACACGAAAGCGGCCAAGTTGCAAGTACAAAGCGCCCCTGTTTTTCCTTCCATTTGGAATTTGAAGCAGCTGCTTTCCGTCAGGCTTTTTCCGGCGCGGGAAGCTCTTTTTGTTTCTCCCGCAGAGCGGACAATTCTTCGTGAACCTTCGTCATCACAGGGATCGCCATATCCACCGCTGCCTCGGGGGACAGATTCCGCTCGCAGAGCACCAGCTCCGGCTTTTTGCCCACAGCGAAGCGCAGCCGCCCGTCCGCTTTGGTGATGGCTTCAAACAGCTGATCGGGCTCGGGCATGTGCCGCTCATCCAGCCGCAGGTGAACGCCGTCGGGCCGCAGGGACAGATGGCTGACCCCCAACTTGCGGGTCACGCCCCGAAGCTGGGCGATGCGGATGAGGTTCTCCACCGGCTCGGGAATATCGCCGAAGCGGTCGATCAGCTCCTCCTCGATGGACAGGCGGCTCTCCTCGTCCTCCACCATGGCGATGCGCTTGTATACCTCCACCCGGAGGCGCTCCTCCCGGACATAGCTTTCCGGCAGATACGCGTCGATGTTCAGCTCCACCCGGGTATCCAGCTCGGGGATCTGCTCCTTGCCCTGGGCCTCCCCCACCGCCTGCTCGATCAGCTTGACGTACATGTCGTAGCCCACGGCGCTCAGGTGGCCGCTCTGCTCCGGGCCCAGCACGTCGCCTGCGCCGCGAATTTCCAGATCGCGCATGGCGATGCGGTAGCCCGCGCCGAACTCGGTGAACTCCCGAATGGCGTTCAGCCGCTTCTGGGCGGTTTCCGACAGATTCTTGTTGGCCCGGACGGTGAAGTAGGCGTAGGCCTGACGGCTGCTGCGGCCCACCCGGCCCCGAATCTGGTACAGCTGGCTCAGGCCGAAGTGATCCGCGTCAAAGACGATCAGCGTGTTGGCCTCGGGCACGTCCAGCCCGCTTTCCACGATGGTGGTGCAAAGCAGCACGTCATAGGCCCCGGCGTAGAAGTCCAGCATCACGTCCTCCAGCGCGTTTTCCCGCATCTGGCCATGGGCCACGCCGATACGGGCTTCCGGCACCAGCGCCTGAATGCGCTGGCGCATCTGCTCGATGGAGCGCACCCGATTATATAGGAAGTAAACCTGCCCGTCCCGCTGCAGCTCCCGGCGGATGGCCTCCCGGATGATGCCGTCGTCGTAGTCCATCACATAGGTCTTGACGGGCAGACGTTCCTCCGGCGGCGTTTCCAGCAGGCTCATATCCCGGATGCCCACCATGCTCATATGCAGGGTGCGGGGAATGGGCGTGGCGGACAGGGTGAGCACGTCCACCTTGTCCTTCATATTCTTGATGGCTTCCTTGTGGTTCACGCCGAACCGCTGCTCCTCGTCCACGATCAAAAGGCCCAGATCATGAAATTTCACGTCCTTGCCAAGCAGACGGTGGGTGCCCACGATCATGTCCACCTCGCCCTTTTCCAGCTTTTTCAGGGTCTCCTTCTGCTCGGCGGCGGTGCGGAACCGGCTGAGCATCTCCACCCGCACGTCGAAGCCGGAAAAGCGCTTCTTGATGGTGTTGTAGTGCTGCTGCACCAGAATGGTGGTAGGGGCCAGCAGGGCCACCTGCTTGCCCTCCACCACGGCCTTGAAGGCGGCCCGCAGGGCTACCTCCGTCTTGCCGTAGCCCACGTCGCCGCACAAAAGCCGGTCCATGTTGTGAGGGCTTTCCATGTCGGCCTCGATCTGGGCCACGGACTGCTGCTGATCCTGCGTCAGCTCGTAGGGGAAGGCGTCCTCGAACTCCTGCTGCCACGGATTTTCGTGGCTGAAGGCGTAGCCGGGGTTTTTGGCCCGGCGGGCGTACAGCGCCGCCAGATCGAAGGCCAGCTTTTTCAGCCCGGCCTTCACCTTGCTCTTCTGCCGCTCCCACTCGCCGCCGCCCAGATGGTTCAGCTTGGGCAGGCTGTGCTCCGCGCCGATGAACTTCTGCACCCGGTCGAACTGGTCGGCGGGCACGTAGAGCTTGTCGTTTCCGGCGTACTGAATTTGCAGATAGTCCCGGGTCACGCCGTCGCCCTTCATCTGGGTCACGCCCAGATAAACGCCTACGCCGTGCAGGTCGTGCACCACGTAATCGCCGGGCTTCAGGTCGGTAAAGCTGGAAATCCGCTCCCCCGCGTTCTGCTTCTTCCGGGCCCGGTGATAGGCGGAGCCGAAAATATCCGTATCGCTGAGCACGCACAGGTGCGCGTTCGGGTGCAGAAAGCCCTTGTTATAGGAGACCGGCAGCAGCACCACTTCCCGCAGGATGATGTTGCCGTCCAGCGATTCGCAGTACACGGAGGGGATGTTCATCTCCTCCAGCGTTTTCTGCAGCCTGCGGCCCCGGTTCTCGCCGCCGGTCAGCAGGATGATGGCGCAGTTCTGCTCCTTCCACGCCCTGATGTCCTTGCCCAGCGCGGCCAGCTGGTTCTGATAGGGCATGGGCGGCTTGGAGCCGAAGGCGATCAGCTTATCCGGCAGGAGCCGTCCCAGCGAGGTCTGCACGTTGTCGCTCAGCGATACCACGGGCCGCCTTTCCCAGTCGGCCAGCAGCTCATCATAGGAGAAGCGCAGGTTCTTCTGCCCGTCGAAGGCGTCTCCCCGCAGCCGGGCGTCCTCGTAGGCCTCGGCAAACTCCTCCTGCAATACCTTCATGCGCCCGGCGTACTGCTCGGGCCGGTCGCACAGAAGGATGGGGTCGTCCAGATAATCCAGCGCGGAAACCGTCTTCTCGCACAGCACGTTCATCCACATGGGCGCGGTGCGCAGGGTCTGTCCCGCTTCCACCAGCGCGGCTTCGTCCAGATGGCGACGCTCGTCGGGCACGTCCTTCCGGAAGGCCTCCGCCGTTTCTTCCTCCGGGCGGGCTTCCTTCGCAGCTTTGGCCGTCTTGCCCAGCTTGGCAGGTTTGCCGTCCAGCAGGTCTTCGCTGAGCTCCAGCGCGTCCAGTTCGGAAAGGAACTCATCCAGTGCCGGCAGCGTATCGCCGTTATCCAGCGTGGTCTCCCGCGCCTGAGGCTCCTCCGCCTGCGCCTTCTCCCCCGCGTCTGTCTCGATGGCCCGGCGAAGCCGCTCCGCCGCCGCTTTCCGGTCGGTCACAAGGCATTCCGTGGCCGGGGCGATACGGGCCGCGGACAGCCGCTCGATGCTCCGCTGGCTGATGCAGTCGAACCGGCGGATGCTGTCCACCTGCGTATCGAAGAATTCAATGCGCAGGGCATTGCCTTCGTTGGGCGGGAACACGTCCAGAATGGAGCCGCGCATGGCGCACTGGCCGCAGCCCTCCACCATGGAGACCCGCTCGTAGCCGCTGGCCAGCAGGCGGTTCATCAGTTCCTCCGGGGGATAATCCCGGCCTTCCTCCAGCGCGATCACGCTCTGGCGGAAAACCGCCTTCGGCACGCAGCGGTCCAGCAGGCTTTCCAGACTAAGGCACAGAATGCGCGCGTTTTTCCGGCAAAGCTCGTCCAGATTGCGCAGCCGCAGCCACGTGCTTTCCCGGCTGGACGCGGCGCGGCTGAACTGCAGATCTCTCGGCGGCAGCACGCCGCATTTTTCCCCGGTCAGCCGCTCAATGTCCTGCGCATAGCGCTGGGCCACCAGCTCCGTGGAGCACAGCAGCACCACCGGGCGGCCCGTCTTGCGCCGCAGCGCCGCCGCCAGAAAGGGCCGCTCGCCCTCGGAAATTTCATAAACGGACGTACAGCCCGCCCGGCCCAGCCGTTCCACCAGCGTTTTCCACTCGTCCCGGCTTTCGTAGGCGCTGAAAAGCCCTTCGTTCATTCTTTTCCTTCCTCCGCCTGCTCCGAAGCCGCCGCGTCGTCCCCCTCCGGGGCCGCTTTCTTCGTTGACTTCTCCTTCTTTGGCTTCTTGGTATTATAGCGGTTCATAGCGCTGTTAATCCCGTTTTTCAGATATTCCAGCACCGCGTCGGCGGCCTGCTCGTAGGCCTTGTCGGCGATCTCCTGCTCCTCCGCCGTCTGATAATGACTCAACACCCAGTCCGCCAGATTCCAGCCGAGGCCCCGCTGCCCCACGCCCACCCGGATGCGCGGGAAATCCTCTGTGCCGGTCTCCGCCACGATGGAACGCATTCCGTTGTGGGTGCCCGCGCTGCCGTTGGGCCGGATGCGCACCGTGCCCTGCGGAATGTCGATATCGTCATAGATCACCAGCACGTTTTCCGGCGGGATCTTATAGTAGTCCATCAGCTCCCTCACGGCCAGGCCGCTCAGGTTCATGTAGGTCTGGGGCAGGGCCAGAATCACCTTCTGCCCGTCCACGAAGCAGTCGGCGGTCTGGGAATAGCCCTTTTCCCGGCTGATAGTGACCCCCAGCTTTTTTTCCAGCACGGCCATAACGTCAAAGCCTACGTTATGCCGGGTATGGGCATACTGCTGGCCGGGATTGCCCAGCCCGACGATCAGATACATCGTTCCCGTTCCCCCTTTACGGACAAACACGTTCGGCGGGGACTGCATTGCCGCCCCCGCTTTTTCGCAGCTATTGTAGCATGAAAGCGGGCTTTCGGCAAGGGAAAGCGGCCTTTCCTCCGCTGAAAAACCGTCTCCCCCATGCTTGCTCTTTGGGGAGACGCTTCCTTTATTCAATTTACTGCAAAATAAGCCTTTTTTAGCAGCTGTGCGCCATTCAGCGGGGCCAGCTTACTTTTCCCGCTTGAACTGCCGGAAAGAAAAGCCGCCGATCAGAAGCGGAAACAGGACTTGTCCGTAATTCACGCCGCCCCAGACCCTTGCCGCAATGCCCTCGGCCAGAGAGAAAATTCCCTCCACGCAGAGGATCAGCGCAAAAGCGGTGACGGCCAGATATACTTTTTTTCATGTTCGATCCCCTTTGACGGTTCTTGAAGCTTTTTCCCCATTTCGATCCGTACTTCGTGCCGTTCCGGGTCGTTGTTGGAGTAGGCATACAGATCGAAGCCAATGATGGAAAACCCGTTTTTCCGATAAAACGCAATGGCGCTTTCATTGCAGGACTGAGTTTCCAGCACGATCATCCGCGCGCCTGTGGACTCCGCCGCTTCGGTGATACGGTTCATGAGCGTCGTTCCCAGACCCCCGTGCCGCCGGGCAGGGTCGAACACGCAGATATTGCTGATTCGAAAACGGTTGTTCCAGCTTTCTATCGAGCCTTCCACAAACCCGATCAGCTTTTCGCCCTCAAACGCGCCGAAAGCGACCGGGGCTTCCAGCCACTTTCCCAAAAATTCATCCTCGAAGGATTTCTCCACCGGCGCTTCCAACGGGACGTATTTCATCGAAAAGCCCTGTTCTGAAGGTTCGATCTCATAATAGCCGTTGGTCTGATAGCGAACGCTAAACTTCCTGCCCGCGTAGGTCCCGGGATTCAGCGGCAGAAGGGTCATGGGGCGCACACCTCCACAAACTGGAATTTATCCCGATAAAGTCCTCATTTGTCGCAGCAGACAGAAATGCCTTTCAAATAATCTTCTCGGGTCAATTCCAACTGAATGATTCGGTCATGTGTGCCAGTTTCCCGAAAACCAACCGCTTTGTGGATACGATATGCAGCAGCGCGGGTATCCTCAAAATCGTTGTGCAAACAGGATACTCCGTCCACCTTAAACGCGCGATCCAACAATAGGCGAAGTCCTTGTTTGCCATACCCTTTTCCTCTCTCCGGCGCGAAAATCACAATTCCCATATCACACCAGTTCTGTTTCGGATTATGATGATAATTCACGTCTCCGACAAAGCCCCCGTCGTTCTTCCTTTGTAGAAAAGCGTAGAATCTCTCCGGGGCTTTCCCGATCCAAGATTTCTGCAGTTCCACCCACCCCGAATCCGGGTCAGGAATACATCCGTCAGGCGGAAACCAAGGTGCGTTATAAGCCATCGTCTCCGGATCAGACATCATTTTCACATAGAACCATCCATCCTCTGAACGAGGAATATATAGCTGTAACTCGTCTATCATTTCTATTTTCTCCTCAGCAAATTCCGATTTCGGCTGCGTTCCCATATCCCGCTTTCCGGGCAGAGCCATGTTTCTGAAACCGCCCGTTATGGCAGCGTGAAAGCAGGCTGCGGCCTCTCTTTCATTTTGCTGAAAATCAGCTGTTTCTTATTTTTCGGACGTTGCGGTTCATCAAGTGTCTCCCCAGATTCCGATACATAAACGCCTTGAGGGCCGACATTTCCTGATGGTGCTCCCGCAGCAGCTCGTCCGGAGAATCATAGACCCCGAAATCCTGATTGATGCCCTCGCTCTGAATATAGGTATTGTTTCGGTCAAAGTCGATGGTCGGATGCTGAAAATCCTTCACTGCCACGCCATAGCCGCAAAACGCGCCCGTGCAGTCGCTGTACTTCTTTTGCAGCTTGTGCAGGTAATCGCTGTCCAGAATAAAAGCTTCCAGTTCATACCACTGGTCTTCCAGACAGACCTCCACCCAGCTGTGGAAGACATTCTGCGGAGCGTTTCGATACACAACGCCCGTCATCGCGCCCTTTTGGAGCTTCTTATCAATGGTGAAGCCGTGGACTCTGCAGGGGATCCCGCAGGCCCTTAAAAGCGCCATGAACAGCGTTCCCTTCGTGTTGCACTGCCCGTACCCATCCGCCAAAACCCGGGAGGCGGGAACGCCGTCGTCCACATTATACCCGAACTGTATCTCATCCCGCACAAAAAGATAGATGGATTTCAGACGCTCAAATTCGCCCATTTCCTTCCAGCCTTTTTTCTCTATCAACTGCCGGATTTGGGCGTTTGAATAGTCCAGCATAGGGGTTTCCATCAAATAGCGGTTCATACGTCCTCCTGAAATTCTTAACTGTTCTTTCTGTTTTTCACTCGCCAACATCCGCCCCGGCGGAATGGGAAAGTCCAACGCCTGATATGCCCGAACCGTGTTCTTCTTCCAGCAGATTGCGGATCACCTTGGTAATGCGGGATTCTCCCTGATGATTCCATATGAACTGAACGTCACTGCCCACGACTGGCTTTTCCGTCGTGGCACCCGCTAAATGGGCCGAAATGAGCTTTTCCCAGTACCGAACGGAATAAACGCCGTCCTGAATCGCTTCCACCACGCCTAAGTGCTGCCCGAAAATCTGCTGGAAGCCCTCCTGAGCCTTCACCTTCCGATATTTTGGAAATTCCTCGCCGATCCTGTTCAGCGCCTCCTGATCGTCCAGCTTTTCAAAGTCCTGGCTTTCGATCAGTTTCCCGTGGATGGAAGAAAAATCGTCATTCAAGGGAAAGACCATCAGCGCGTCAGGAGAATTGCCCCAAGCGTCCGTAATGCCGAACTCCGCCTCTCTGCGGAAGCCAAAGCGGGGATAATAATACGGTTCCCCCATAATGATAATGCCCGCAGCGACGAATGACCCGGCAAGGCCAAGAGTTTCCCGCACCAGTGCGCCGCCGATGTCGTTGCCCTCCATCATCGGCTCCACCGCCAGCGGCCCGAACGTAACGACCTCGCGCCGGGTATCGCCGTCCACGATCCATGCTCTTGTGTAGTAGATCGCCCCGACGATCTGTCCGTTCCACTCCGCGACGCGGCTCAGCTCCGGCACATAATCTCGGGAGTCTCGGATGATCCGCGTCAGCAGATGCTCCGTGCATCCCGGCCAATACTTGTTCCAAAAGCTGCGCATGACCATCTGTTCCGTCTGGTGATAGTCGGCAGGCGTTTCCTGTCTGATAATCAGATCCTTCAGCATTTTCCGGCTCCTTTTCTGGATGAAAGCTGCGTTTTTCCGAATGCAGACTTGCGTTCCCCGTCTAGGGAATATCCTATCATACGTTCCATAGAATGGCAATGACGCAAAACGGCCGCAGCATATTTCCATGCCGCGACCGTTTGAATTTCTATGCGCCCTTCGTCTGAAAAAGGCGTTTGGTTTTTACTTGCGGTACAGCACTTCGCTGCGCTTGGGACCGGTGGAGAGCATCCGCACCGGCACTTCGATTTCCTTCTCGATAAATTCCACGTACTTGCGGCAGTTCTCAGGCAGCTTGTCCCATTCGGTAATACCGCGCACGTCGCTCTTCCAGCCGGGCAGCACGGTGTACACCGGCTTGGCCCGCATCAGGGAAGGCGTGGAGGGGAAGTCCCGCACCAGCTTGCCGTCGATCTCGTAGGCGGTGCAGACCGGAATCTCATCCAGATAACCCAGCACGTCCAGATTGGTCATGGCGCACTCGGTAGCGCCCTGCGCCATGCAGCCGTAACGGGTGGCCACTGCGTCGAACCAGCCCACCCGACGAGGACGGCCGGTGGTCGCGCCGTATTCGCCCGCGTCGCCGCCGCGGTCGCGCAGTTCCTTAGCTTCATCGCCGAACAGTTCGGTAGTGAAAGGGCCAGCGCCCACGCAGCTGGAATAGGCCTTGGTCACGCAGACGATGTCGCTGTAGGCGGTCGGAGGAACGCCCGCGCCCACGGTGCCGAAACCGGCCAGCGGAGAAGAGGACGTGGTATAGGGATAGATGCCGTGATCGGGATCCCTCAGCGTGCCCAGCTGGCCTTCCAGCAGGATGGTCTTGCCTTCCTTCAAGGCCTGGTGCAGGAAGCTGGTGGTGTCGATCACCATGGGCCGAATCTGCTCCGCCTGCTTCTTCAGGTGAGCGATCAGGGCCTCCAAATCGATCTCGGGCTTGTGATACAGGTTGCGCAGGGTGGCGTTCTTCTGCTCCACCGCGCTGGAAAGCCGGGCGCGCAGCATGTCCTCGTCATACAGCTGGCAGACCTGCACGCCGATTTTCAAATACTTATCGCCGTAAAAAGGAGCAATGCCGCTCTTGGTGGAGCCGAAGCCCGCCTTGCCCAGCCGTTCTTCCTCATACTTGTCAAAGGCCACGTGATAGGGCAGCAGTACCTGTGCCCGGTCGCTGATGTACAACTTGGGCATGGGCACGCCGCGGCTGACCAGACTGTTCAGTTCCTCCACGAACCGCTCCACGTCCAGCGCCACGCCGGGGCCGATCACATTGACGATGTTGCTGTGGAACACGCCCGAGGGCAGCAGGTGCAGCGCAAATTTACCGTAATCGTTGATAATGGTATGGCCGGCGTTGGCGCCGCCCTGAAAACGAACCACGATGTCGCTGTTCTCCGCCATCACGTCCGTGATCTTTCCCTTGCCTTCGTCTCCCCAGTTGGCGCCTACGATGCTTCGAACCATAACTGATCTCTCCTTCACTCGCTTCTGCGGCCGGGACAAAAATAAGCATAGGCCATTCCCCTTTATACTATATTTAAGCAAGAAATGTCAAGCGGACAGAGGAGGTCTTTTGCATGAAGGAGAACCGTCTTTTTCCCCAAAAATGCCGAAGGGCGCTGCTGGCGCTGGCCGCCGCCGGGCTTCTGAGCTTTTCCGGCGCGCTGGCGGCGGACTATGCCGACGGCGTTTATCAGGATCTGGCCCCCGGCTACAACGATGACGTCATCGTCTCCGTCACCGTGAAGGACGGCAAAATCACCGAGTTCGACGCGAAAAACCGCAACGGCAACGAATCCGAATATTTCGGGAAGGCGCTGGAGGGCATCCGTCAGGCCGTTTTGGAAAAGCAGGGTCTGGATGGCGTGGATGCGGTCAGCGGGGCCACCGGTTCTTCGGACAGTATGCTGACCGCCATGAAAGGCATTCTGGAGCAGCTCCGCGCAGGCGGCGGAGAGGGCAGCGTCAGCAGCGAAAACACGCCGTCCACCCAGCCTTCCCCCATGGTCGATCCCGCCACGGCGCAGGTCTTTTCCGGGCTTGGCAGCACGGCCAATTTCCGCAACGGCCCCGGAAAGGACGCGGAGGGCACGCCGGTCTATTCCTTCAACATCGCCATGGCGAACGCGCTCTTTGACCGGGAGGGCAAAATTCTGAACGTATTTGTGGACGTGTATGAAGTATCCACCCCCAATTATGACGGCGAAACCATGCCTCATTTCAGCGGTTGGCCGGGCCGGGAAGGCTACAACGTCACCGACCCCGCCACCGGCAAGGTCACGGGCGTCAGCCAGAACACCGAAGAAAGCGCCGCCGAGGAGCTTTCCCAGTGGAAAACCAAGCGCGACCGGGGCGACGGCTACGGCATGAATCCCTCCAACGAATGGTACAAACAAATGAACGCCTACCAGCAGTGGATGACCGGCAAAACCGTGGCGGAGCTTCGGGACTGGTATGGCAGCTCCACCCGCCCCTCCACGGGCCGTCCTCTTGACCCGGCTTCAAATGCCGAGGAGGATCAGGAACGGCTGTCTGCCCTGAGCCAGCAGGAAAAGGACGATCTTGCCGACCTGCGCAGCATGGCCACCATGAGCCTCAGCGACAGTCATGGTCTGCTTCTGGAAGCGATCGAGAAGGCGTATGAAAACCGAGTGCCGGTGGGCGGGGTAGCAGTAGAATAATGAGATTGGCCGCTTTTCTGCATTTTCATTTAACATATGAGTACAAGAAAATATGTGTTGATTTGTACCGACAAGGGAGATGGTCAGAGACACCAGACGGAGTAAACGAAAAACGATTTCACGATACGATTCGGACTTGGGTTCGCATAGAAGATGTTTGCGAACCAGAAATCCTGAGGCATAAAAACCAGAACAAAGTATGTACAGCAGAAAAAAATATGAATTGGTAGCCAAAGTTTTAGCTGGTGCATCGTGTAGAGAAACGGCAATTTCGGTCGGAATCAATAACGGTCTCTCGTATCAATGGGTCAGATACTATAAAATGAAAGGGTATCAAGGATTGGCCGCTCAACGAAAAGGATGACCACCCAAGGAGCCTGACATGAAAAAAATGTATTGGCAGAGTTAACCCCATCCGAACGAGAGGAAATGATTCAGCTCATAGCTGAGAACGAACTTCTCAGAGCGGAGAATGCCGTAATAAAAAAGAAATCGCCTTGAGAGAAGAACGATGCGCGGCGCAACTCAAGGCGAAAAAGCTGCGCTCGTCCAAAAACTGCGCAAAGAAGGATACGAACTGAACGATTTGTTGGATGCAACCTTCTTCCTTTCTGCCGCTTAAAAGGTTCTCAATCTCCCCGCCCCAAAATCTTCCTTGGTTGATTGAGCAATTCCGTCTTTTGGCAAAATTGGGATCAAAAAGTCGTGATTGGGCAATTTATCCAGTAAAAATGTACGTATAATTCAATTGACGGTCAGAAATGACAAATTATATACTGATAACATCAATTAAAACTTCAAGGAGGGTACCCCATGAAACGTCTCGTCGCTATTGCACTGACTCTCATCCTGTGCCTCAGCCTCTGTTCTTTCGCTGCGGCGGAAGAAACGGACGTGTACGGCAAGTACGAAGAACCCATCAAGCTCACCATTCTAAGCGAGGACTTCAAGACCGGCAACACCAACTATGATGCGAACGACCCCCGCCGCGCCTCCGCTACCCAGAACGTGTGGATCGACGCGTACAAGGATTACCTGAACATCGACGTGGAACGCCAGATCGCGGAAGACGATACGGCGCTGGCCGCGCTCATCAATACCGCCATGGCCTCCGGCGACCTGCCCGACGTCATCCTCTGCAACAAAGCCATGTTTTACACGCTGGTGGAAAACGGCGTACTGCAGGATGTGAGCGCCGCCTATGAGGGCTACCAGCAGAAGCGCCTGGTGAAGGAAGCCATGGACAGTCTGAATATGTGGGACGCCTGCACCGTGGATGGTCAGGTCCTGGCCGCGCCCTGCGTGAACAACTTCTACAACAATACGCAGATCCTGTGGATCCGTCAGGACTGGCTGGATAAGGTGAACATGGAAGCCCCCAAGACCCTCGACGAGATGATCGCCGTGGCGCAGGCTTTCAAGGACGCCAAGCTGGGCGGCGAGGATACCATCGGCATCGCCATGACCGGCAACACCAGCCACAACTACGACGCGATCCTGGCCGCCTACGGCGCCATCGCCGGCTGCTGGCAGCCCAAGGAAGACGGCACCTATGAATACGCTTATGTCAGCGACACCGCCCGCGAGGGCCTGCTGAAAATGCAGGAGATCTATGCGAAGGGTCTGACCGTGCCCGATATGGCCGTGTGCGACGACAAGACCGTGGCCGAGCAGATCGCAAACGGCCGCGCCGGTATGTATTACGCCACCGGCTGGCACATCGTGACCGACATGAAAACCAGTATGGTCAACGATCCCGAAGCCATTTGGACCTGCGTGGCTGCTCCCAGCGTGGACGGCGAACGCTTCAAGCAGTGGACCAATGCCAGCTGCGACCAGTTTGTTTGTGTGACCACCGCCTGCGAGAATCCCGAGGCCATCTTCAAGATGATGGAGCTGGAGCAGCATATGTACACCGAGCCCACCGATGAAGAAATTCCGAAGTATTATGCCGATCCTGACGATGCGTTCCTGTACTGGGATCTGCGCGTGTTCCGCAACTTCGGCCGCGGCGACTTCGACTTCTACCGTTCCAAGCTGATCAACGAAGCGCTGGAAAAGAACCTGACCGTGGACGAAGTTGCTCCCGTGATCAAGGACTTCTATGCTCAGTGCCTGAAGGCCAAGGAGGGCGACCGCTCCATGCTGGGCCGCCTGATCTGTCAGACCGAGGCCTACCCGCTGCAGAACAGCCTGCTGGAAGGCGGCTGGCTGGTGCCCGCCTATAACGGCCCGCTGACCGAGACCATGAGCATCTATGAAAGTACGCTGCTGGACGACCTGCGCAGCGCCATCGCCAAGGTCATCACCGGCGAGGATATCTCCGTGTGGGAAAAGGCCGTGCAGGATTGGTACGCTAACGGCGGCCAGACCATCACCGACGAAGTGAACGAGTACTACGCCAGCCAGAAGTAACCGGCGGATCGACGATCCCCCGTCTCAGGGCTCCGGCTCCGGGACGGGGGATTTTTGAAAAGATTTGTCCTGAAAGCCGCCTGATCTTATCGCTTATTTTCACTTTGGGAGGAATTTTCATGAGCCAACAGCAAATTGCCGCGCAGCGCAGCCTCAAGCGCAGGAATCAATTCCGGCGGAATCTGCCCCTGTATTTGATGCTGCTTCTGCCCGTTCTGCTTCTGTTTATCTATAACTACATTCCGATGGCTGGCATCGTGATCGCCTTCCAGAAGTTCCTTCCTGCAAAGGGCGTGCTTGGCTCCAAGTGGGTGGGACTGCAGAACTTCAAGACCCTGTTCGGCATGCCCGGCTTTGGCCGCGCCCTGCGCAACACCCTGACCCTGTCCGTGTGGAAGATCGTGCTGGGCGTGGTGGTGCCCGTGGCCTTTACGCTGCTGCTGAATGAGCTGAGCTCCAGCGGTTTCAAGCGCACGGTGCAGACCATGATCTACCTGCCCCACTTCATTTCGTGGGTGCTGCTGGCGGGTATCTTTGTGAAGCTGCTGGGCGGCAGCGGTCTGGTCAATAAGCTGATCGTGGCGCTGGGCGGCAAAAGCATTATCTTTTTGGGCGACAACAAATGGTTCCCCTTCACGCTGATCTTTACTCACATCTGGAAGGAATTCGGCTATGGTACCATCGTCTATCTGGCGGCGGTCACCGGCGTAAACGTGGATCTGTACGAGGCCGCGTCCATCGACGGCGCGGGTCACTGGAAGCAGATGCTCCACGTTACCCTTCCCGCGATTGTACCGACCATTATCCTGATGACCGCGCTGGCCATCGGCAATATCATGAGCGCTGGTTTCGACCAGGTGTTCAATATGTATAACGAGGTTGTTTACGAGTCCGGCGATATTCTGGATACGCTGGTATACCGCATGGGCTTCGGCGCGGGCGGACAGTTCGGCCTTTCCACCGCCGCCGGGCTGTTCAAGTCCGTCATTTCCTGCACGCTGGTCATCGTGTCCTACCGGGTGGCCTACAAAACCAGCGGATACCGCGTTTTCTAAAGGAGGTCGTTCGTCATGGCTCAAGCCGCTGCAACTTTCAGCGCCCCGAAAAAGAAGATCAAGGTTTCCGCAGGGCGGCGCGTGTTCGTGGTTTTCAACTATATCTTCTGCTTTCTGGTGGGCATGATCTGTCTGGTGCCGGTGCTACACATTCTGGCGGTGTCCTTCAGCGGCATCGACGCGGTGGTCTCCAACAAGGTCACGCTCTGGCCCATTGATTTCAATCTGGAAAACTATGAGATCGTAGTGGGCGACGCGCAGTTTTTCCGCTCCTATCTGGTCACGTTCCTCCGCGCCATCGTGGGCTGGGCCGTTTCCATGCTGATGACGGTGCTGGCCTCTTATCCCATGTCCCTGCGGCAGAGTGCGTTTCCCAAGCGCAAATATTTCGTGTGGTACTTCATGGGCACTATGCTTTTCAACGGCGGCATGATCCCCACCTATCTGGTGGTCCGATACACGGGCCTTCTGAATACCTTCTGGGCCATGATCCTTCCCTGCGCCGTGGGCACCTACTACATCATCCTGATGATGAACTTCATGAAGGGACTGCCGGAGGCCATTTCCGAATCCGCCTTTATCGACGGTGCGGGCCACTGGACCACGCTGACCCGGATCATCCTGCCACTGTGCAAGCCCTCCATTGCCACGGTGTCGCTGTTCATCATCCTGCAGCACTGGAACTCCTGGTTCGACGGTATGCTCTACATCAAGGACATGAGCCTGAAACCCCTGCAGACCTACCTGCGCTCCATCGTCATCGTGGACAGCGCGGTGGGCGAGACCGGCATGACGCTGGAGGACGCGGTAGCCAACGCCACGGCGGACGGCGCTAACGGCGCGAAGATCTTTCTGGCCATTTTCCCCATCATGTGCGTGTACCCCTTCCTGCAAAAGTATTTCGCCAAGGGCCTTGTCCGCGGCAGTGTGAAGGAGTAAGATAGAACCATCCAAATGAGACTGCACGGCCCGCCGGAACAGGCAGGCCGTGCGGCGGCATCAGGGGGCGGCGGGTTTTGTTCAGACGGACGGCGTTTACCCGGCTTTTTGTTATTTTTCTGGTCTGCCTTCTGGTGCTGGAGGGCGCTTTGTTTGCGCTGATCGCGTGGAGCCGCGGCAGCGTTCAGCACGAACTGAACCAGTCCACGGCCAACAGCCTGCGCTACCTTAGCCAGCAGATCGACGATGACATCGCCAATCTGCAGTATCAGATGCAGTGCGCCACCCAAAGCCGGTTCATCACCCATCTGTTCGCCTATTATCAGACCATGAAGCCGTCGGAACGTTACACGGAGCTGAAGGACGCGCTGACCTATCTGGACAACCTGAGTACGTATAACCGCAATATCGACCAGCTGGAGCTGTATGGCTGCCAGCACGGCCTTCGACTTGGCGTGGGCAAGGCTCCGGCCGTGACCTACCTGAGCAGTGATGAGATGCAGGTCCTTCTGGACGAGGCCCAGAAGGATGGCATTCGGCTGCTGTCCTCGCTGGAAGGTGATCTGACGGTCAATTACATGGTGCCCATATCCAGCTATTTTTCAGACCGGAGGCCGACGTTTTATCTCCGGGCCACCTTCCGCCGGCTACGGCTGGTGGAAAACCTGCAGTCCCTTGTTAGAGACGGGAACGCAGCCATGGCCTATCTGATTTATCTGCCGGAAAAGGTGGTTTACGCCACTCCCGCCGCACCGGATCACGCGGCGGCGCTGATGAGCATGGCCTTTACCAGAGAAGTTGGCTTCCTTGACACGAAAGTGAACGGCCGAAAATACGTGGCAGTTGGAAAACTGCTGGATGAAAACCCGGACTGCCTGCTGGTGCAGCTGATCGATGCACAGAAACTGTACGCTTTTCCAAACCGGCTTCAGAATCTGATGGTGCTATTCACGGCGTGCGGCTTTGTGGCGCTGGCATTTTATATGCTCAGCGTCCGGCGCACGGTGGCGCGGCCGATCAACGATTTTCTATGGGCTTTCGACCGTATCAGCGAGGGACGGCTGCAGACCCGGCTGGAGCCCTCCTATACCGATGAGTTCGATCGGCTGTCCCGTCATTTCAACCGAATGACCGCCCAACTGGCCGGGCTGATCGAAAAGGACTATAAGCAGACCATCCTTTTGCAGGACGCGAAGATGAAGCACCTGCAGGCCCAAATCAACCCGCATTTTCTTTACAACAGCTTCTACCTGCTTAGCCATCTGGTGAAAATGGAGGATCAGGAAGCGGCGGAGAAGCTCAGCCGCTATCTGGGGGATTATTTCCGCTATATTACCGATCAGAGCCGGAACGTACTGCCTCTTCAGGAAGAGTACGACCACGCCGTGATCTATTTGAGCATTCAATTGATGCGCTTCGGTCACCGGGTCTGCGCCGAAATCGAGCCGGTACCCAAAGCCTTTGTTTCGCTGGCCGTACCCCGGCTGATCCTGCAGCCCCTTTTGGAAAATGTGCTGGAACACGGCATCGAGGCCGACGATCAGGTGCGGGTGAAGCTCAGCTTCCACTGGGAGGGATCCTATCTCCGCATCTGGGTGGAGGACAGCGGCAGCGCTTTGGCCGATCAGACCATCAGCCGGCTCAACGCCCAGTGCGAATCGGAGGAGACTCCGGCGGGTCATGCCCTGAGCAATATCCACCGCCGGCTGGCGATCCATTATGGCGACCCGGTCTGCGGGCTTTCTTTCAGCCGCTCGCCGCTGGGCGGGCTGCGGGTATGCCTGACCGTGAAACAAAGAGAAGGAGCGTAGGCCATGGATCGAATTTTCCGTTTGCTGCTGGTGGATGACGAACCACACGTGACGGGCGCGTTGTCGCTGCAGCTGGAAGCCCGGGAGGATCTGGATGTTTATATAGCCAACAGTGCTGCGGAAACGTTGAACGTGCTGCGCAAAACCCGCATCGACCTGATGGTGTCCGATATCCGTATGCCCGGTATGACAGGACTGGAGCTGCTGAGCCGGGTACAGAAAGAGCAGCCGGACTGCAAGGTGATCCTGCTGACGGGGTATGCGGATTTTAACTATGTGTACGAGGCCATGCGGCAGGGCGCGGCGGGCTACGTGCTGAAAAACGAGAGCGACGAAACGCTGCTGGAGCAGATCGACAAGGTGCTTTCAGAAATCCGCAAGGAAGAGCAGACGCGCCGTCTGCTCCATACTGTGCTGACAGAGGAAAAGCAGGAACCCAAGAGCGTGATCTCCGTCCAGAGGGCCGTTTCCCTGCCGGAACCTCAGGAGGAACAGTGCGGCACGCTGCTCTATCTGGCTGACGGCCGGGAAATGCCGCCAGGCCTGCTGAACCTGATCCCCCGGTATTTTCAGGAGGAACTGGAAGGCTGGGCATTGTTGCGTTCGGAAAGCGGAGCGTTATTTCATCGGCTCGTCTGGAAACGGGTTCGTCCTCTTTCCTGGTACAGCAGCGTACTGGAACGCCTGCAGGGGGCGTTGGCCGAAAGCTGCGGTCTGAAGCTGTCCATTCTTTTGAGCCCGCTGCCGGACGACGCACGGACACTGCCGGAAGCCCTGCGCCGGATGGAAGAAGCCTGCGCCACCCTCAAGGCGGACGGCTCGGAAGAACCCTTTGTCTATACTCTGAGCCAGCCCGTGGAACAGGACATCAACCCTTGCAGGCAGCTGCAAACCTATATCCGCAGCCATTTGAAGGACGATCTGAGTCTGACCCAGCTGGGCAATATCACCGGCTACAACGGCGACTACCTCAACCGTATGTTCCGCCGGGAAACGGGCGAACCCATCGGACGCTATATCGCGGCCTGCAAGCTGGAAAGGCTGCGGAGTCTTCTGCAAAACCCGGATATGACCATCGAACGGGCCGCGTGGGAGGTGGGCTTTACCTCCCGCTCCTATTTCAATAGATTTGTCCGCCGGGAAACCGGAATGTCGCCCAATTCTTTCCGGGAAACGCTACTGGGCGAAGCCAGATCGGAAAATCGGTCTGAAGCTCAGACAACGGGGGAAGTCCATGCTTTTGATACGGAGAAATGAGGAACCTCAGCTACGCCGGAAAACCGCCTTCCAGGCTTTACAAACAAGGGGGAACGGCGCTATCATCAGCGTACGGGAATGAAGTTCTCCCGAGGGCAACCTGAACCGCTTTTTCAAAGCTGATGGCTTCTGTGACGAATGGTTCGCAGAAGGGCGTCGGCTTTTTTGGTTTTTAGAATAGAAGCTGCAGACGGAAACACGGGAAAATATCTATATAATGACCATGGTAATTCTATGTAGGCGCTCTCCAAAAAACATTGCACACCAAAACAATGTTTTGCGTTACTGGACCCCGGCGACCGATCATGCAGGAGGATAAACGATCATGAAAAGAGCAGTTGTGTTCACATTGGTAACGTTACTGATTTTTTCCTTAGAGGCGCGATCAGCGCCGGGCGGTCCGCGCCCAACGCCCCCTGTCACATCGTTCAGCAGGCGATGCGGCTACTGCGGTTCAGAAGGTCCCCAGCGACGAATCCACATATAAAGAACTGAAATATTCGCCGGAGCCATCCTGCATGGAATACAGCTTAGGCAGAAAATCCTCCTTTGCCCGCAGATATTCCATCGTCGAAAAGCTCCGCGTGCCGGAAAGCCTTCGGATCGCGTCAGAGTCGCACTGCAGAAGCGTCGCCAGATGATTGAGCCGATCCTCGAAACGGGTCAGCTCCCCACAGCTTTCCTCAAAGGAATCCCCGTTCCTGCCGATGGCGCTGGAATAAAATGCGTGGTACAAGTTCCATAAATACGTATAGTCCACAAAGAAACAGGCACAGCAGCAGTGTACTGACCGCCAGCAGATATTTGGTGCGGATGGAAGCGTTACGGCAGCGGACGGACAGGCTCATGAGCGGTTCTTCCTTCTATGCTCCCGGTATTCATTGGGCGTTGCGCCTGTTTCCTGCCGGAACAACTTGGAAAAATAATGGGCGTTATTGTAGCCGCATTGAGCTGCCACCTCCGCAATGGGCAGATTGATTGCCGGGCCGCTTCGACGTGCGCCTCCGTCATCACCCATTTAACCGTACGGCCCGTATAAAGGTATATGGGAAAAAAGATCATTGTTGTCGGCGATGATGAACAAGTCAGTCCTCTGTCCGTTGGGCTTGATGAAGTAAAAATGCAGAATTTGATGAATATGCTCATCAAAGATAAGATACCGAACGCACATTTGTGGGATGCAAAGACTTCGCTGTATGATATAGCGGCACAGGTCTATCAACCGCTGATGCTTCGGGAACACTTTCGCTGTGTGCCGGACATCATAGGCTACAGCAATCTGCTCTCCTACAGAGGAAAAATCAAGCCTTTACGTGAAGCGGGAAGTTCTCCATTCAAAACGGCAGTTGTGCCTTTTCGCATAAATGGCGTACGAAAAGGACGCAGCAAAACGAATGAGGAAGAAGCGGATGCAATCGTTGCTTTTAGGCCTGACTATCATGCCGAGTTTATTTATTCTATGATAGATGGTTGCACCATTCCACAAAAATTCGGCGCACAAAACCGAAACCGGCCGTTTTCATAATAGGGCATTTATCGTGTGCGCGAAGGAAAAATCTATTCGTGAGCCTTCTCGTGTATTCCTGCAAATCTAAAGGGCAAAAGAGGTATGGAGGACGCATTTTTGCATGAAAACAAACAAGCCTATCCTTTCGGATAAGCTTGCTTGCACCAACTAATGTCGGTTTTCATGGTACGAATGTTCTTATAGGAGTTATATCAAAACCATTATTTTACAACGGTTTGCGGATGGTCACAAGCAGTATTTACCTTCTTTCTATCACTCAAAATTACGAAAAATGAATCATTTGGAGGTCGAACTATACCTCATAAGACCCTTGCCATCGTAAATCAAAAAGGCGGAGTGGGCAAAACCACCACGACTGCGAACCTGGGCATCGGGCTAGCGAACAGCGGGAAAAAGGTGCTGCTGGTGGACTGCGATCCCCAGACATCCCTGACCGTCAGCCTGGGCTATTCCCAGCCGGACGAGCTGGAAGTTACGCTGACGGACCTGCTCAAAAAGGTACTGCTGGACGAGTCTTTTCAGCCGATGGATGGAATCCTTCCTCATGCGGAGGGCGTTGACCTGCTGCCCGCCAACATCGCCCTTTCCGGCATGGAGGTATCGCTGGTAAACGCCATGAGCCGGGAAACCATCCTGAAGCAGTATCTGGAACCTATTCGAAACAACTATGATTACATCCTAATCGACTGTATGCCCTCGCTGGGAATGCTGACCATCAACGCCCTGGCAGCTGCGGACAGCGTTCTCATTCCCGTACAGGCACAGTATCTTCCGGCCAAGGGGATGGAGCAGCTGCTGCAAACCATTGGCAAAGTACGCCGGCAGATCAATCCATCCCTGCAAATTGACGGGATTCTTTTGGAAATGGTGGACAATCGCACCAATTACGCCCGGGATATGGCGGCGCTGCTCAAAGAAACTTACGGCGGGAAGCTCCATATTTTTGAAGCGGAAATTCCTCATTCGATCCGGGCGGCGGAGATCAGCGCCGAAGGAAAAAGCATCTATGCTCATGATCCCACCGGAAAGGTAGCGAAAGCCTACCGCAGTCTGACGAAGGAGGTGCTGGGCCTTGAAAAGCAGCGCACGCAACGTGAAGCTGGCCTCGGTAGATGATCTTTTCACCACGGAGGAAAACCGGCAGGAGATTCAAGCGGAGGCCAAACGGGAAAAAGTGCAGATGCTCCCCCTTGCAGAGCTGCATCCCTTTCAGAATCACCCATTCAAAGTCAAGGATGACGAAGCCATGGCAAACACCGTAGACAGCGTCAGACAGTACGGCGTATTGGTTCCGGCTATTGCCAGGCCTCTGGAAAGCGGCGGGTATGAGCTGGTGTCCGGACACCGCCGCCACCATGCCAGCGAGCTGGCGGGACTGACGGAAATGCCGGTCATTGTCCGTGATCTGGACGATGACGCCGCCACGATCATCATGGTGGACAGCAATTTGCAGCGGGAAACGCTGCTGCCCAGTGAGAGAGCGTTTGCCTATAAAATGAAGCTGGAAGCCATGAAACGGCAAGCTGGTAGACCATCTAAAGAAAATGTGTCCCAAGTTGGGACACAAAAACGTTCAGACCAAATCATGGCTGAACAAGTAGGTGAAAGTCGCAACCAAATTCAGCGCTTTATCCGCCTGACCGCCCTCATTCCCGATCTGCTGAACCTTGTAGATGAAAAAAAAGTGGCGTTCAATCCTGCCGTGGAACTGTCCTACCTGAAAACTGAAGAGCAGGTTCTCCTGCTGGACGCTATGGAAAGCGAGCAGACCACGCCCTCTCTGTCCCAGGCTCAGCGGCTCAAAAAATTCAGTCAGGAAGGGAAACTTTCGGTGGACGTGATGCGCGCCATTATGTCCGAGGAAAAAAAGCCCGAAATGGATAAGGTCATTTTTACGAGTGCCCGGCTCCGGCAGTATTTTCCCAAGTCTTATACGCCTCAGCAGATGGAAAACACCATTCTCCGACTGCTGGAACAGTGGCAGCGAAAGCGCCAGCATGAAGTGGAACGCTGAATAGTACAAAAGAAAGGAGGGGGAAGGGATGGCGGTTTTCCGGGTAGAGCGCACCCGTGATTATACGGTCATGTCCAATCATCATCTGAAAAACCGGTCGCTGTCGCTGAAGGCAAAGGGGCTTCTGTCCGTCATGCTGTCGCTGCCGGATGAATGGGACTATACTCTTCGCGGTCTGGCGGCCATCAGCAGGGAAGGGGTGGACGCCATTCGGGAGGCAATCCGGGAGTTGGAGGACGCGGGCTACATCGTCCGCTCCCGCGGACGCAACGAAAAAGGCCAGCTTTCCGGCACCGAGTATGTGATTTATGAGCATCCGCAGCAGAGTGCGGATGCACCTGTGTTGGATATTCCCACACAGGAAAAATCCGTTGTGGCTGACAAACCCAAAGAAGAGTCAAAAGTCACAAAACCCTTTGATTTCAACACTTCCAAGACGATTTCTGAGTCTTACGAAGCGCCCGACAGCAGTGGGAAAACACCTATGTGGGAAAATCCAACGTTGGATCATCCAACATTGGAAAAGCCTACGTTGGAAAACCCTACGTTGGAAAATCCAACGCAATTAAATACTAAGAGATCAAAGACGAATTCAGAAAGTAAAAAACAAACACCTTCTTCCATCCATCTATCCATCCCCTCCCCCTCTCTGTCTGCACAGACGGAAGAAGGGATAGGAGAAGATCAGGTCAGAAAGTACCGAAATCAGGTAAAACGGAACATCGACTATTTCGAGATTTCGGAGGACTACGCGGCCAATCTGGAACAGCTGGACGAAATCGTCGATCTCATGGTGGAAACCCTCTGCTCTACGCGCCCGACCCTGTCGGTTGCCGGGGACAACCTCCCAGCTTCGCTGGTGAAGGAGCGGCTGCTCAAAATCAACTGCATGCACATCCAGTACGTTATGGACAGTCTGAAATCCAACACCACGCCCGTGCGCAACATCAAGCGCTATCTGCTGACCGTGCTGTTCAACGCCCCCGCCACCATCGACCACTACTACTCGGCACAATTCCGGCATGAGTATTACCAGCAGGCGCAACGGAGCCGGGCGGAAGGATAAACGCAGGAGGTTTGTTCCATGCAAGAAGACATTGAAAACAGAGCGGTCGCTCTGGCGATTAAGAGTGTCAAGCTCACAGGGCACGGGCTGAAAGTCGCCATTGCCAAGTATCTGGCCCATCGAAAGGAGCAAAAGCTGCACACGGCTCCCACGGGCCGTCAGACGGTTAAACAGCTGATGCGGCAAGGGCAGAGCGTGTCCAATATCGAGATCACGGACGGGAATATCAAGTCCTTTCAGCGCGTGGCCCGCAAATACAGCGTGAATTACGCGCTGAAGAAAGACACTTCGGGAGAAATCCCCAAATACCTGGTGTTCTTCAAGGCCAAAGACGCAGACGCATTGACCGCCGCCTTTCAGGAATACGCCGCCCGGGAAATCAAACGGGAAAAGAAAACCACGATTCAGGAGCAGCTTCAAAAGGCGCAGACCAAAAGAAAAACACGGGAGCGCGCAGAGAAGCCCAGACCGACCCAACTGCCCGAAAGATAATCCTTACAGGAGGGATGCCCTATTCCAAAACAACAAAATTTTCGAGAACAGGCACTTGCCGTTTTGGCCGTCTTCCTGCTGCTTGCAGGTATGGCGGCCTTTTTTCTTCCCATTGCAGCCACGGAAAAGGAAATCCAGCTGGATACGGAGGATTACGCCCTGATGCGGGGTCAACTGACCGGCACGGCTTCCTCAAGCCTTGCCCCGGCAGTTTCCCAGAATGGAAAGCAGCCGTTTGTTCCACTGCCGCCCACGAGTACGGCTGCGGAAGCCCGGCACACGTTTGCGGACTTTGCCGCCTGTCAGAAGATAAACCCTGATTTCATCGGCTGGCTGCAAATCCCGAACACCCCTATCGATTACCCGGTGGTCCAGTCGGATGATACCGATTACTATCTCCACCATACGTTCACCGGGAAGAAAAGTTATCTGGGAACGCTGTTTGCGCTGGAAAGAACGAATTTTCAACCCCCAAGCCAAAATATCGCCATTTACGGTCATCACCTCCGAAGTCATGCACAGGCCATGTTCAGCTCCCTGATGGAGTATAAGGAGCCAGGCTTTTATGAGAATCATGCAACAATTTATCTGGATACGCTCTACCACACAGGCACTTACCAGATTTTTGCCGTTCTTCATATGCGAAATGGCGACTGGGAACCCTCCACGCCAGACTTTAACAGTGACGAGGCGTTTCCTGCCTTTATAGCCCGTGCAAAGACGCTGTCCCTGTATGATACCGGCGTGGAAGTTCATGAAAAAGATTCTATTCTGACCCTTATCACCTGCGACCGCAGCTTTGACGGCCAGGATGGACGGCTGGTCATCATGGCGGTGGAAAAATCAGAACCCAGGAAAGGATGAAAAGCGTGTACCCCAAGAAAAGAAAGAAAATTCTGGCGCTGCTGCTGGCAGCCGCAATGCTGATTTCTGTTATAAGCTTTGCCGAGGAACTGAAAGTGCAGCCGGCAGAAGATGCCGCAATGGACGAAAGCTTCATCGAGGATGAAGCTGACTTCAAATCAGAACCCACGGTGGAGGATTTGCCCTTGGAAGAAGCCGAATCCCAGCCCCCTACAGAGGAATCCCCTGACGATGAACCCGCAGACGAACCGGAACCAGTTCCCAATGAGACGCTGGTCTCTGCCGGCCTGGAAAGCTGGATTGCCGTCAAAGGTCATGCGTATGTGACAACGTCAGGCACTACCGAGGTCTATCCTTCGGCAGACAATGGAGTCCCCTTTTTCAGCCTTTCCGGCGGTGCTGTGCTGCTGGCTACGGAGCTGATCCGCCAAGCGAATTTCAGCCGTGTTAAGGTCTGGTGGATCACCGGGGAGGAAGAAGCCCTCACCGGATATGTGGCGGAAAGCGCCCTGTCCGAACCCATCCTGACAGACGAGGAAGCCAGCGCGTTGGCGGGCACACGTTCTGCGGCCTGGACTGCCACGGATGGGGGCGAGCTGCTTGCCTTCGCGGCAGCAGGTAAAAAAATCGAAACAACTGCCGAAACGCCTTTTGAGAGCCCTCCCTTGGAGAAGCCTAAAGAAAGAGAAGAAGCCGCAGAAGAAATTCCATCGGAAGAACCACTCATCATTCAGCCGGGCGACTACCGAGCTGTTACCCCGGCCACGAGAGTCTATTCCCATGTGACGGAAACCACTGATGAAGAAAGCTGCATGGGCGTTTTCGTAAACGCCGCCGTGGTGCTGGTAGAAGGGAGGGAGCAGGACGCCCAAAACCGCTGCTGGCTGCTGGTGCGTTATCTTTATGGAGATGATTTTGCAGATGGTACGCTGAAATGGGCAGATACGGCGTCCGTCTATGTGCTGGCCAGCGAAACAGCTGCCACGGACGCGCAGGCCCTGACGGTTACGGACTATGCGCTGCCAATCCTGCCGCAGACTTTCGGTCTTCGTTCTGCCAGCCCCATGAATGGGTTCAGCCTGAAAACCATCCATGCGCCCATTCCGTCCTTTTCTGTGGGACAAAGCGGGCTGTATGGCAGTTCCGGAAAGGACAGCGATTATCTGCAAATTGCCAAATCGCCGGATCACGGTACGATTTACGCTACGCCCCATTATTTGGAGGGCTTTACCGTGTATTGCCTGGAGCACAATCTTTCCGGGCCCGGTGAGAACATCTCCGGCGGGGGTCAGCAGCCCAAAGGTCCCTACCTGATCGTAGATATGGATTCCTACCGCAGCAATCCCGGCTATTCCAGCATTCTCTATCACGAATCCACATTGCACGCCATTGGCTGGGTGCTTCGGCATACCTATCCCTTTATGGCGCTGGACCGCAGCGATTCGGACAATCTTACCTGGTCGCGCGTGGCGGGACAGTTCGCCATCCGGCAGGTCATCCGCGAAATGGAGGGCGCGCAATATGTCCGTTCTTACTGGAATATGGACAACTTTTACCGAGCCAGTGGACAGGCTCCCGCCGTTTATCTGGAATACGCCCGCTGGCTGGCGGCAAACGGCATTGCCCGGGGCAGGATCACTGGCGATATCCAGGTATCCGGGCAATTCACCCGTCTTTCCGGAGACGCTTATGTGGGTACAGTGACCCTGACTACCGACGCGGATCGGATGCGCATCCGCAAATCTGCCATCCGCCTTACCGGCAATAGTGCCGGCGCAGATGACCACTATTACTATCTGAACAGCGGCGATACCCTTTCCATCACCTCCAGTCAAATCCCCTTTACCATTATTGTAGAATCGGTTTCCTCCGAGGAGGAAGAAGCCAGCTTCCTGGTAGGCGTTCCGTCCGCAGCCATTCAAAAGGTGCTGATTCCGCAGCAGGGCGTGCCCTATCATCTGAAGTCCCTCTCTCTTACCTTTGAAGTACCCATGGGATCGATAACGGTCATGAAAAAGGACGCTCAGACAGGCGCGGCACTGGCCGGAGCTGTGTATGAACTGCTGAACCCGGCAGGCACTGTATTGCAAACCCAGACCACCGGGGCGGATGGCGTTGCCTCCTTTCTGAATCTTCAGCCCGGAAACTACCTTGTTCGGGAAAAAGCTGCGCCCCAGGGCTATACGATATCCGTAAACCATACGCAGAACGTAACGGTCACGGCAGGTTCTTCTTCCACCGTAACCTTTGCAAACGACACAGCGACCGCCAGAATCCGTATCGTCAAAAAAGACCAGCTGACCAAAGAGCCGTTGGCCGGCGCGGAGTTTACCGTCACACGCCTTTCGGCTCCCGCCGGAAGAAACGGTGTGGAGGAAGTTGTCGCCGTATTGACTACCGGCGCAGACGGCTGTGCCGAAACCGGCTGGCTGGACTGGGGCAGATATCGAATTGACGAAACCAAAGCGCCATCTCATTTTGTGGACGGTCATTTTTCTGCCGAAATCGACGCCTATGAGAATGGCAAAACGTATCAGATGGAGGTGGAAAACGAACCCACAAAGGGATGGATCCGGCTCACTAAAACGGACCGTCTGAATGGCAATCCCATAGAAGGCGTCACTTTCGACATTCTTTATGAGGACACATCCGGCGAAGAACTTGCCGCCACCATGGTGACGGGCTCAAACGGCGTTGCAGTTTCCCCGCCGCTTTGCAAGGGCCGGTATGTGGTGCGGGAGCATGGCGCGACAGCGGGCTATATTTTTGAGGAAATCTCGTTGGACGCTGCTGTGAAGCCGGATGAAACCACCGAACTGCAAGCCACAAACCAGCCGGTGCAGGTCAAACTCAAGCTGTACAAGCGCGATGCGGAAGAATATGACGGAGACAATCCCAATGCAGAGGGCCGCAGTCGAAAGGAACTTCCGAAGCCCTACCGCATCAGCGCTCCGGCTACCCGCGGCGACGGCGTTCTGACGGGGGCGGAGTTCCGGCTTTTGGCAGGCGAGAACATTCGGAACCGTCAGGGAGAGGTGGTTTATGAAAAAGGCGCTGTGGTGATGGAAGCGCTTAAAACCCAGGGAGAGGATGCTTCTGTTACTACTGGAGACCTTTGGCCGGGATTGTACGAAGTGGAGGAGGTCACGCCGCCCGCAGGCTATCAGCCCAGCGACAAGCACTTCTTCGTGGATGCCCGAAGCGCGGCTTTGCAGTCCGCAGAAGCCGTTGTGACGTATGAAGGGCTGAAAACCAACGAAATTCTGCACGGCGCTTTCGGAATTGTGAAATTCACAGGAGAACATGAAAGCCACAGCGGCGCAGGGGTGATCGAAACGCCGGAAAAGGGCGCGGAATTTGAAGTGTATCTGAAAAGCGCAGGCAGCTACGAAAACGCCCGAGACATAGAGCGTGATTATCTGGTAACGAATCGATATGGGCGTGCCACAACAAAAGCCCTGCCCTACGGCGTATATGTGCTGCGGCAGACCATTGGCAAGGAAGGATATGCCATGATGCGCCCCATGGACGTGCGAATCGACGGCACAGAAAATCGGAAAGACCCGCCCACGCTGATTCTGAATAATCAGGCCCTTCACTACCGGCTGCGAATGGTCAAAATTGACGCGGAAACTGGCAAACCGATTGCTCTGGCGGGAACTGCCTTCAAACTGAAGGATGCAAACGGCTGCTATGTGACCCAGCAGGTTCGCTATCCTACGCCGATGGAACTGGACACCTTTCTCACCAATGAAAACGGCGAGGTCACCTTGCCGGAAACCGTTCCATGGGGACAGTACTTTATAGAGGAAATCAAGGCTCCCGAAGGGTACTTGCTTCTTTCGGAAAGAGTGGAGGTTTTCCTTGGGCACACAGGAGATACGGCCGGCGAAAGCTACGAGGTGACGGTTGAAATTCCCAATACGCCGGTCAGGGGAAAATTTCTCGTGGAAAAGAAAGGCTTGCAGCTGACCGGCTTTGAAACGCGGACGGACGCCTATGGTCATGAAATACAGCAGCCGGTCTATGAAGAAGGCTGTCTGGCCGGGGCGGTCTTTGAGATTCGTGCGTCTGAAACCATCACAGGAAAAGACGGCACTGTCTGGTATGAGAAAGGCGAATTGGCAGATACGCTTGTCACAACGGCAGAGGGAGCCATGGCTTCCCAGACGCTGCCGCTGGGTAAATATTACCTGATAGAAACGGCTGCTCCAGAAGGATATGTTCTGGATTCCACCCGCCATGAGGTGGAGCTTGCCTGTACGGATAGCCAAACGCCGGTTGTCACAGCCACCCTTTCGATCCGCAATGAATTTCTGCCTGCGGAAATTACCCTGTACAAAGAAAAAGAGGTTTTGCAGACAAAACCTCATGCCGATGGAACGATGACGCAAGTTCTGGAGAAGGAACCCGGAGAGGGATTTGTTTTCGGACTGTATACGGCCAAAGACCTCCTGTTCCCCGGCGGAACGCTCATGGCAGATACGCTGCTGGCTACCGGTGCGACCGACCACGAAGGCAAGCTGACCTTGGAGGGCCGCTATCCCCATGGCGAGTACTACATCCAAGAATTGCTTGCTCCTGCCGGATGGAAGCTGAACCCGGCTGCTTTCCCTGTTACGCTTGATTCTTCCCTTCAGGAGAATGGCGTCATTCGGGTTCGGCTGTCTGAAACGATTCACGACGAATTGATTTATACCGAAGTCACCCTGACCAAGACCGATATCACAGGCGCAAAGCCCCTTCCCGGCGCAGAAATCGAAGTGAGAAATGACCAGAACAAGGTGATCTATAGGGCCGTCACCGATGAAAACGGCCAGATTCCCCGCATTCCTGTCACACCGGGCCGCTATACCTTCCACGAGGTACTGGCCCCTGACGGCTACGCCCTTAGGGAAGCGGAACGATCGTTCACGGTGGATGAAAGCGGGGATGTGACCGGCGATACCGTCCTTCAGGACGACTACACCCGCGTTACGCTGCTGAAGCAGAATGAAAACGGTCTGCCGCTGGCAGGGGTAGAGTTTGCTCTTCAAAAAGAGGACGGTTCCACGCTGATGACGGCAGTGTCGGACGAACTTGGCATCGTGACCTTTGAGAAAATTCCCTTTGGCAGCTATACCATCGTGGAAACAGCGCCGCTCTCTGGATACCTTCGCAGCGAGGTCAACGTCTGTCTGACGGTGGACGGCAGCTTTGTGAACCCAATCCAACCCTTGGCCACCATTGTCAATCGGCCTATGGAAATCCTGCTGCATAAGGTGGATCCCGAGGGAAATCCGCTGACAGGCGCGGTCTTTGCACTGCTCAATGGGCAGGGCGAGACGGTCCAAACCGCTGTTTCCGATGAAAACGGCAGGGTACGGTTCCCCTCCATTCCCTATGGGCAATATACCCTCCGGGAAATGGAAGCTCCCGCTGGATTCAACCGGATGGAAGACCTTTTGCTGGCGGTGGACGACAGCCTGACCCAACCGCTGACGTATACCTGCGTGGACATTCCCAACCACTACGAATTTTTGAAAACCGATCATCGGAAGAACCCATTGCAAGGGGGAAAATTTGCGCTGGAGGACGCTGAAGGACAGTTGCTGCAAGAACTGGTGTCCGATGAAAACGGCGTTGTCCGTGCGGCTGACCTTGCGCCAGGACGCTATGTCATTCGGGAGATACAAGCGCCGGAGGGATTCAACCGAAGTGAGGAAACCATTGAACTGACGATAGACGAGCAGTATGTGCCGCCCAGGGAGTGGTACTGCTTCATCAACTACTCGGGGATTCAGACGGGCTTTGAAATGACCATGACCCCCGTTATGTGGACGGGAGCCTGGCTGATGCTGACCGCATTTATAGTTTTGTGCGCAAAACGAAAAAAGCGACGCAGGTAAGCCGGGGCGTTCACGTATCCGGGCAGGAGACCAACCTCTCCTGCCTGTTTCCATGTTCCAAAATCATTGGAAGGAGTGGAACAATGAATCCCAAAAGAAAGAAAATCATCCTTTCCAGCGTTCCCTATGTGTTTGTAGCGCTTTTCGCCACGAAGCTGGGCCTTGCCTGGCGATTGGCCGAAGGAGCGGATGCATCTGCCAAGCTGCTAAATTTGCTGGATACGCTGGCAGTCGCTTTTTCCAGTCCAGCGCCCAGCTTTCATCTCTTCGATCTGTGCGTGGGAATCATTGTTGCCGGTATCTTTCGCGCTATCGTCTACGTCAAGAGCAAGAATGCTAAAAAGTATCGGAAAAACGAGGAGTACGGCTCGGCCCGCTGGGGAACGCAGGAAGACATCGCGCCCTATATCGACCCGGTGTTCTCCAAAAATGTTCTCCTTACCCAGACGGAACGTCTGACCATGAACAATCGCCCCAAGGATCCCAGAACAGCTCGAAACAAAAATGTGCTGGTGGTAGGCGGCTCCGGCAGCGGCAAGACCCGCTTTTTCATCAAGCCGAATCTTATGCAATGCCACAGTTCATACGTCGTCACCGACCCCAAGGGCAGCATCCTCATCGAATGCGGAAAGCTCCTGCAAAGAGAAGGGTATCGGCTCAAGGTCCTCAATACCATCAACTTTCAGAAGTCCATGCGTTATAACCCCTTTGCCTACCTCCATTCCGAGCAGGATATTCTGAAACTGGTAACGGCCCTGATTGCCAATACCAAGGGCGAAGGACGCGCAGGGGACGATTTCTGGGTAAAGGCGGAAACGCTGCTCTATACCGCGCTGATCGCCTATATCCACTATGAAGCGCCCATAGAAAATCAGAACTTTTCAGCGTTGATTGACATGCTGGGCACCATGGAAGTCCGGGAGGAGGACGAGAGCTTCCAAAACAATGTGGATTATCTGTTTGAGGAGCTGGAACGCGAGCAGCCCAGCCACTTTGCCGTCCGGCAATACCGGAAATTCAAGCTGGCGGCCGGCAAGACGCTGAAATCGATTTTGGTGAGCTGCGGCGCACGAATGGCCCCCTTCGATATTGCCGAACTGCGGGAGGTGACCGCCTATGATGAAATGGAGCTGGATACGCTGGGCGACCGGAAAACGGCGCTGTTTCTCATCATCAGCGATACGGACGATACGTTCAATTTCCTGGTGTCCCTGTGCTATACCCAGCTCTTCAACCTGCTGTGTACCAAGGCGGACGATGTGTACGGCGGTCGGCTGCCGGTTCCGGTGCGCTGTCTCATCGACGAAGCAGCCAACATCGGTCAGATTCCCAAACTGGAAAAACTCATGGCCACCATCCGCTCCCGGGAAATCTCGGCCTGTCTGGTGCTGCAAGCCCAAAGCCAGTTAAAAGCGCTTTATAAGGACAACGCCGATACCATCACCGGCAACTGCGACAGCATGATTTTCCTGGGCGGCAAGGAAAAGGGAACGCTGAAGGAAATCGAGGAAATGCTGGGCAGGGAAACCATCGACAGTTTCAATACCGGCGAAAGCCGGGGAAAGGAGGTTTCTCACAGCCTGAACTACACCAAGCTAGGCAAGCCGTTGATGTCGATGGACGAGCTGGCCGTCATGAACGGGAACAAATGCATTCTCCAGCTGCGCGGCGTTCGACCCTTTCTCTCCGACAAGTATGATATTACCAGACACCCCAACTACCGCTATCTGTCGGACGCAGACCCGAAGAACGCCTTTGACATCGGGAAGTTTCTTTCCTGCAAACTGAAGGTGAACCCCACGGATACCTTTGAGGTGTTTGAAACGGATACACCTGAAGAACTACAGGCTGCTGAAGAAAATTAGCGGCTTTTTCTTTTGCCCCTCAATCAAGCAGAAAGAAGATGATCCTATTAAATTCACTCATTCAGGCTGCTGGATACGTGCCCCCACCTGACAGTAAAAATGGTTCATCCTCTGGGCAGCTCTAGCGGCTGCCTTTTTCATTTCCAAAAAATTTGAGTGCCGCAGAGCGGTAGAAAGCGAGGAAGTATGACTTTCTTCAATAGCGCAGTAGACGTATTGCAGACATTGGTGATTGCCCTGGGCGCGGGCCTTGGCATCTGGGGCGGCGTGAACCTGCTGGAAGGGTATGGCTCGGACAATCCCGGTGCCAAAAGTCAGGGCGTAAAACAGCTTATGGCTAAGTAGATGTAATCAAGAAAAGAAAGGAAAAGCACAATCCAGACGGAACCGGCGGTTGTGTCAAGAAATATTTGTGGAATAGCAAGAACTTTGATATAATGGGAACAGAAACCCCGGAACCGGGAGAAAGGCAGGAGGATAAATGCACATAAGCTATAAACCCCTCTGGCACACGCTGGTTGAGCGCAATATGAGGAAAGAGGACTTGCGGATTGCCGCCGGTCTTACCACAAATATGATTGCCAACATGGGTAAAGGCAAAAACATCAGCATGGAAACGCTGGTTCGTATCTGCGAAGCCCTGAATTGTGGCATTTTGGATGTAATTGAATTAGAGCAGGACAAAGACGCTGAAAAATTAAATTGACAAGGAAGGCGCTGCGAAATGGACAATAGAGAAAAAATTATCAGACTTTGGTTTGATATGTGGCTTGCAAAAAAAGATTTGGGTATATTTAATGTATTTTCTGATAATGCCGTATATATTGAAAGTTGGGGGCCAGAGTACCACGGCTCCAAGAAAATAAAACTTTGGTTTGAGGAATGGAATACCCGTGGAACTGTCTTGCAATGGGACATCAAGCAATTTTTCCATAAAGGCAATCAAACCATTGTTGAATGGTATTTCAAAAATAAGATGGACGCCGGTAACGTAGAAGCGTTTGATGGAATGTCACTGATAGAATGGACGCCAGATGGCAAGATTGCTCTCTTAAAAGAATTTGGTTGTAACGAAAATCGGTATGACCCTTATAAAGATGGCAATATACCACATTTCAGAGATGAAAATGCAAAGTGGTTTTAACTGGAAATTCAGTTGCTGGAGGTAATTATGCGGAATGGATAATTGGTTTACCATTGAGCAAATAGACCGTGATACATTCTCTATTAGCGAATACAAGCACTGGGAAGAAACACATTGTTATCTATTATGTGGGGAAAAATATGCTATTCTCATTGATACAGGTTTAGGCGTTTCCAACATCAGAAAAATTGTGGACTCTCTGACAAAGCTGCCTGTTATGACAGTTACAACTCATGTTCATTGGGATCACATTGGCGGGCATAAGTATTTTGATAATATCGCCGTACATGAAGCGGAAAAGGACTGGTTATCGGTCAGGTTTCCGATACCATTGCAAGTTGTGAAGAATAATTTGACAAGGCTTCCTTGTGATTTTCCAAGAGATTTTGATATTAACGCTTATCAGATTTTTCAAGGTATCCCACAAAGAATTTTACACGATGGCGATTTTCTAAATTTAGGCGGGCGGGAAATTCAAGTTGTTCACACGCCGGGACATTCTCCCGGACATTGTTGCTTTTACGAACCAGAACGAAACTATTTGTATTCCGGGGATTTGATATACAAGGGAAGCCTGGACGCATTTTACCCAACTACCGACCCGAAGCTATTCTATCAATCTATAAGGCGAATACGGAAATACAATATAAAAAAAGTTCTGCCCGGACACCATCAGTTGGATATTCCCGTTTCTTTGATAGCCGATATTGAAGCCGGATTTGCACAATTAGAGAGAGCCGGAAAACTCAAACAGGGAAATGGATTGTTTAAGTTTCAGGATTTCCAAATTCATATATAATCAAAGCTGCCGTTGCAGGAACAACCATTCCCACAACGGCAGTTTTCATTTCCACGGCCTGCGCCGGAAGTTCATACCAGACTGTTTTATCAGCGGGGATTTCTTGAACAGCTTCTTCAAAAGGCTTCGTTCCTCTTGTGAGAGCCGCTTATATTTAAGCTGAAACGCCTTGCAGAATATCTCCGTGAATTGCTGAACCCTGTCCCCCGGCGATTGCATGGCCTTTTGTACTTCCCGTATCAGTTCATCGGCGGGCGTGGTATCCGGCGCACTTTCACTGTCATTTTCGTGCGCCTTGCGTATGTCGTGGAGAATGGCATCCCATGTTTTGTGCGTCACATGGCAGAAGAAATCTTCTTCCTCTACCTGACAGGCTTCCAATACTTTGATTGCCCGGTCTGCCGTAGCTTCGGGATGTTCTTCCAGTATCATAGCCCGTAAAGCAGCCAGTGAGCTGTTTGTGTCATGAAAGTGCATGGTTGCTATCCCGTCCACATAGATTTCTGCGTCTGCCAACAGTTCCCTGAATTTTTCATGGGAGATAATCTCACACAGCAGCCGGTTGTTGAAGCGTTCACTTTTCAGCAGTTCCACGACTTCATCACTCAAATGTAATTCTT